>Ga0302320_10030923_pt1 | contig 10177 bp, 11 predicted proteins | sample Bog_T0_3_FD_202130 | JGI IMG/M metagenome (GOLD analysis project Ga0302320, IMG submission 202130) | Peat permafrost microbial communities from Stordalen Mire near Abisko, Sweden - Bog_T0_3 | ecosystem: Environmental > Terrestrial > Soil > Wetlands > Peat | place: Sweden: Abisko, Stordalen Mire...
CAAGTATTGCCACACGCAGCAGACTCGCACGCTGCTTTCCGACGTGAAGCGCTCCGGCTGGAAGGGCGTTGACTCGCCTGTTTCCACGCCCGACGAGTTTGTCTACGACTATCGCCAGACCTTCGGCACCAAGCGCACCGGTCCGGATCTCTCGCGCATCGGCGGCAAGTACAACAAGGAATGGCATCGCGCCCACTTCCGCAATCCGCGGGACCTGGTGCCTGGCTCGATCATGCCGCCGTTTCCGTGGATCGCCAACAATCCTGAAGAACTGGACGCGCTGGTGGCTTACCTGCAAACGCGCGGCCGGGCGAAGGACTGGCGTCCGGACAACGACTACGAGAAGTGAGGCACGGCAATGAGTGATTCCACCTATCCGAGCGTGTACTTCTCGTACTTCCTGTTCTTCCTGATGGCGGCGGGCGCAGCGTATTTCTGCGTCCGCTCCATCAAGGACGGCTACTGGGGCCGGGACAGCGAAGCGCCGAAGTATCGCATGCTCGAGGACGACACGAAACCCGATTCGCAACCGACCGGCGCCGGCGCGCCGCGGAGGCCCTGATGACCGACAAGCCCACGACCGAACTGAAAGAATACGCCGGCGGATGGATTACCGAGCGCAAGGGCACCAGCATTCCGCCCTTTCTGAAACTCGCTTATCCCATCATCGCCATAGCATGCCTTGTCTACCTCTTCGTCTTCATGAACGGCGAAGTGAACCACTCCACGCGCGGCGCCCTGGTTCGCCAGTTCAATGCCGTGACACAATCCTCCAGCGGCTTCATGTACGCGGTGGCAGCGCTGATTGCGATCTTCGTAGTCATCCTGCTGGCGTTTGTCTACGGCAAGTCGAAACACGAGGACTAAGAAAAGACCCATGGCGCAACAAAAGCAACAAAGCGGCCAGTTCGACCTCATCGGCGGGGCATCCTATTGGATGAAGATGGTGAAGTGCCAGGATGCCTGCCCGGTGCACACCGATGCGTGCGGTTACGTCACCGCCATCGCCGAAGGCCGCGATGAAGATGCCTATCGCATAGCGCGCGCGACAAATCCGTTCGCTTCGATTTGCGGGCGGGTTTGCGGCGCGCCGTGCGAGGCGAACTGCAGGCGCGGCGACCTGGACGCGCCGGTCTCCATTCGCGCGCTCAAGCGCTTTGTCACCGGACAGTTTGGTCCGGAGACGGGCGACTTCACGCACCATCGCGAAGGGCTGAATCAAAAAATGCTTCCGCCCAACCGCGGTGACTATGAGCGGGTTGCGGTGATTGGCGCGGGCGTTGCCGGCCTTACCGTGGCGCACGACCTGACCCACCTGGGCTACAAGGTCACCGTGTTTGAAGCGCACTCCACGCCGGGCGGCATGCTGACGGCGGGCGTGCCGGTGTTCCGGCTTCCGCGCGAACTGGTGATGGCGGAGATCAACGCCATTCTCTCGCTCGGCATCGAATTGAAATGCAATCAGCGGCTGGGCCGCGACTTCTCCATCGCAGGCCTGCGCGAGCAAGGCTTCAAGGCGATCTTCCTCGGCGTGGGCCTGCCCAAGGGCCGCAAGCTCGACATTCCCGGCGCCAATCTCGACGGTGTTTACGACGGCATGGATTTTCTGCGTGCGTTCAACGAGGGCAATCCGCTCCCCGTGGGCAATCGCATCATCGTCATCGGCGGCGGCAACGTGGCGTATGACGTTGCGCGTTCCGCGGTTCGCCCGGTGGATGCAGGCGAGACGCCCGACAACATGACCGACATGCACAGTAGCGAGTCGACGGCGTTTGACGTGGCGCGCTCCGCGATGCGCATGAGCGGCGACCGGCAGGTACACGTTGTCTGCCTTGAGAATCGCCAGCAGATGCCGGCCGACGAGATTGAAGTGACAGAGGGCGCTGAAGAAGGGCTGGTGCTGCACAACTCCCGCGGCCCGCGCGAGATTCTGGCCGACAACGGCAAGGTGGCCGGTCTGCGCACGGTGGAGTGCTCCGCGGTTTTTGATGCGACCGGCCGCTTCAATCCTACGTTCAACGAAGCAAACATTGAAGACATCCAGGCTGACACGGTGATCTTCTCCATCGGCCAGTCTTCGGATCTGTCTTTCCTGCAGCCATCGGATGGCGTTGAGTCCAATCGCGGACTGATCAAAGTCGATCCGGAGACCTACCAGACGACAGCGCCTGACGTGTTTGCCTGCGGCGACATTGCGCACGGACCGCGGCTGTTCATCAATGCGATTCAGTCGGCGCAGGTTGCGGCGCGCTCCATGCACGACTACCTGCGCGGCACGCGCACCGAGGTTGTGGTGGAGTCGTCGTGGCAGCCCGCGGCCTATACCATGCGCGAGGACTGGGACCAGCTTCGGCGGCATCATCCGCCGGTTGCGCCGGCGGCGGAGCGCGCAGCAACATTGCAGGTGATTGAAGACCCATATCCGCCTGAGGCCGCGCGCGAGCAAGCCGCACGCTGCCTGCGCTGCAATATCAACACGGTGTTTCACACGAAGATCTGCGTGGCCTGCACCGGCTGCGTGGATGTGTGCCCGGAGAACCTGATTCGCCTCACCGGGCTGCCCGAACTTTGCCTGACGGTGGAAGGGCGCGACTATGTCGCCGGCCTGCTGGCGGTTCCGCCCGCGGAGTTGGAGACGTTTGACCAGGCGCAACTTGCAAGCCTTGGCGGCGTTCTGCTGAAAGACGAAAGTACCTGCATCCGTTGCGGCATGTGCGCAGCGCGTTGCCCCTCGCACGCCATCACGATGCAGCGTTTCAATTTCAGCCGCAAGTGCGTCACCGTGCCGGGACTCAATCCGAAGTTGAAGCAGAGCCCGGATCGCGATAGGCCATGACCCCAGCCGACTTCTATCTCGTGGTGGCCTTCGGCTTTGTCTCCAGCCTTCACTGCATGCAGATGTGCGGGCCCATCGTGCTTACCTATAGCGTTGCGGCCAACACGGGCGAGGCCCGCCGCTCACTGCTGGGATTGCACCTTGCCTACAACGCGGGCCGGACGCTTACGTATATGTTGCTTGGCGCAATCGCGGGACTGGCGGGCGGAACGATGAGTTTTGTCGGGCGTCTGGCCGGACTTGAGAATACGGCCGCTATTGTTGCCGGTATTGCCATGGTCGTCACCGGATTTGTGCTTCTCGGATTTGGACTGAAGGCGTGGCGCGGGTTTGCGCTGCCGAACCGCTTCCTGCGCCCGGTGGGAAAGCTGATCTCGTCGCGGTCGGCAGCGAGCAAGTTTCTGCTTGGCGTGCTGATGGGCTTTCTTCCATGCGGCCTGGTGTATGCGGCGCTGATGAAGGCGATTGGAGCGGCCACCCCGCTTGGCGGAGCACTTACGCTGCTTGCCTTCGGACTGGGCACGAGCGTTGCGTTGGTGGTCGTGGGGCTTGGATCTTCAGTGGCCACGCGTAAGATGGCGCGCTGGGGAACTACGGTCTCTGCGGTCACGGTTCTGGTTATGGGAGCGCTGCTGATTGCGCGAGGCACAATGGCCGGTCCCGTCATGCACTGCCACATGTCGAATATGTAAGTTGAGCAAAGGCTAAAGAAGATGGCGACTCCCGGTACAAGCAAAGCTGCTTCCGATCGGATCATACTTCCCGGAACAAAGCACCATCGCGTGCGCAAAACGGTACAGCTGTTCTGCTTCATTCTCTTCATTCTATTGCCGCTCTTCAATGTGGTACGATTCGACATTCCGCGCGAGCGCTTCTACTTCTTTGGCGCGGAGTTGTGGATCAGCGAGTTCTCGATCATCTTCCTATCGCTGATGTTCCTGATGTTCACCATCGCGGCCGTGGCCATGCTCTATGGGCGCATCTACTGCGGCTATCTTTGCCCGCAGATGATCTTTTCAGAGGCCGCCAATGCGCTGGAGGCGGGCCTCGAGAAGATGCTCAAACGAAGGCTGCCCGGGCAGAGCGAGACTTTGCGCCGCATCGTCACAGTCGTCCTGTTCTCGCTTGTTCTTCTGCCGGCATCTGTCTTTGTCAGTTTTGTGTTCATCTCGTTCTTTGTTGAGCCGGTGGACCTGTTTCACCGGCTGCTGTCGCTGGACATCCGCACGGCGGGCGGCATTCTAGGCGCAAGCGTAACGCTGGTTACGCTGCTGGACTTTGCATTTCTTCGGCAGCGTTTTTGCACAGCCATATGCCCTTACGGCTATCTGCAGAATATGCTGGCAGACAGCAACACGCTGCTGGTTCACTTTCACGATGCAGAGGGCAAATGCATCCACTGCGACAAATGTGTGCGGGCCTGCCCGATGGGCATCGATATACGGGATTCGTCGCATCAGCTTGAGTGTACACACTGCGCGGAGTGCATCGATGCCTGCTCGGGAATTCTAGGCAAGCTGGGGCGGCCTTCGCTGATTCAATACGCGTGGGGCGATGCCGGGCACAATACAGTGAAGGAGAGCGCGTGGTACCGGCGCATTGGCCTGCGCGACGGCAAGCGCATTGTGGTGCTGCTGCTGATGCTGATCTACGCATCGGGACTCTCGATTGCCATCGGCCTTCGGCAGCCGGTGCTGGTGCGCATCATGCCCAATCGCATCACGCTTTACACAAGAGATGCCGACGGGCTCATTCATAATCGTTTCCGGCTGGTGGCCGTGAATCGCGGCAAGACAACGGCGACGCTCAATCTCTCGCTGGCCGATTTGCCGGCGGCGCGGATTGTGGGCATGGAGAACGGCGTGACGCTGAAGCCCGGGGAGAGCCTGCAGCGGGAGTTCGAGATTGCAGCGGCCGCCGCTGCGGTTGGGCCCGGCGTGAACCATCTTCTGATCTTGTCGCACGTGACGCCGCAGCAGAAATCCGAAGAGTTTGAAGAGACCTTTATTGCGCCGATGGAGCCTGCCGCGCCGCCAGAGCCCGCGGGCAAACGATAGACTCATGAGAGACTGCCGCGGTTGTGGAGCGGAGCGGGCCTTCAAGGATCGCAGGGAGCAACGATGGACGAGAAGAACGTCAATGGAGAACAGCCAGCAAAGAGCCGGCCACCCGCGCCGCTGACGATTCTGCTTGTCATCGTGATGGTGGTGTTTTGCGGGATTCTCATCTTTGTGTACGTTGCCACGAAGCGCGCGAATCCGGTGATGCTCGACCAGCAGGGCAAGCCGCTGGAGAAGCAGTCTGAGCCCGCCTCCACAGGAGCCCGCTGATTATGGGGGAAAGCGCGGCATGCTCGCTTTGCGAACTCCCATGCGGGCGCAATCCGCTGCTGCGCAGCTTCGAGGATCGCGAGCTGCCTTTCTGCTGCATGGGCTGCGCGAACGTCTACGCCATTCTGCTTGAGAGCGGCGTGCTGGCGAGCGGGCAGAACATTCGCGAGACGGAAGTATTTCGCCGTAGCCTGGAACTGGGCCTCATTTCGAACCCGGAGTCCGGGCCTGAACCAGCGATTGCTGTTGACCCCAATGCGCCAACGCAGGAGGTGCTGCTGCAGGTGAATGGCATGTGGTGCTCAGCCTGCGCGTGGCTGATTGAGCATGCGCTGCGTGGGCTGCCAGGCGTGATCACCGCGGATGTGTTCTTTGCCTCCGACCTGGCCAAGGTCAAGTATTGCCCGCAGTATCTTCCGCCGGACAGCATTCCAGCGCGGATCAGGAAGCTTGGCTACGATGCCAGCGAGTTCGATGGGGAGAACTCTGCCGCAAAGACGGAGGCGCGCGACCTGTTGCTGCGTTTTGGTGTAGCGGCGTTTCTGTGGGCCAACATCATGGGGTTCAGCACGATTCTCTACGTTGGCTATTTTGAGCAGATTGCGGCGAGCGCCAGCCGGGTGCTGCCGGTGTTCATGCTGCTGCTGGCAACGCCGCTGGTGTTCTACTGTGCCTGGCCGATCTTGCGTACGGCGGCGTACGGGTTCCGCAGCGGGCAGATTCGCATGGAGACACTGCTGGCTCTGGGGATTCTTGCCGCGTATTTTCTGAGCGCGGCGCAGGTGATCCGCAGCCAGACGCACGTCTACTTTGATACCGCGGCCGCGATTGTTACGCTGGTGCTGGCGGGCAAGCTGATTGAGCGCGCGGCCAAGGACCGCGCGGCGCGTTCCATCGGAATGCTCTACCGGCTGATGCCCAAGAAGGTGCGGCTGCTGAGCGCGGCGGGCGAGCGCTTTGTCTCAGTGGACGCTCTTGAGCCGGGCCAACTCTTTGTTGTGAAAGCGGGCGAGCGCATTCCCGCGGATGGCGTGGTGGTGGAGGGCGAGACCTACGCCGACGAATCGCTCCTGAGCGGAGAGGCGACACCGGTTGCCAAGCGGCCCGGCAGCAACGTGGTCTCAGGCAGCCTGAACGCCGGCAGCGTAATCCAGGTGCGGGCAACGCGCACATCGGAAGACAGCGCGCTGGCCCAGATCATCCGGCTTGTGGAGCGGGCGCTGGCCAGCCGCGCGCCCATCGAGCGCACGGTCGATCGCATTGCGCGGATCTTTGTGCCTGCAGTAGTGGTGCTGGCCTTGGCCGACTTTGTGTTCCTGCTCGGCATGCATGCGGGCGTTGCAGCGGCCATGATGCGCGCGACCACGATCCTGGTGATCGCCTGCCCTTGCGCGCTCGGGCTTGCCACTCCGCTGGCGATTACTGCTGCCGTGGGGTCTGCCTCGCGCGATGGCCTGCTGATCAGCGATGCAGCAGTGCTTGAGACGATGGGCACGATCGATGCCGTGGTTCTCGACAAGACGGGCACGGTGACGCGCGGCGACTTCCGGCTGCTTGAAGTTGCCCCGCTGGGCTCTGCGGCGGCCGTTCAATCAACCGGCGAGCAGAGCCGCTTTCTCGCAGAGTGCATTCCGCTTCTGGCAGGCGTTGAGGCATGGTCAGAGCACCTGCTGGGGCGGGCCGTGGTTCAGTTTGCGCGCGAGCGGAAAATGCAGGCCCTGGACGCGTCGGCAATCGAGGTGCGCAAGGGCGAAGGAATCAGCGGGCTTGTGGGCGGACGCCGCGTTTTTGTCGGCAATCGCCAGTTGATGACGGAAGCCGCGGCGGGAAATAGCGCGGAAGCCGATGCGCGCGCGCTGGAGTGGCAGCAGGCTGGGCGCACGGTGGCGTTCTTTGCGTGGGAGGGAGCGGTGCGCGGGGTGCTTGCCTTTGGCGATGAGATCAAGCTAGGAGCTGCGGAGATGGTTCAGAGCCTGCGCGCACGCGGTATCCAGGTGAAGCTTCTCTCCGGCGATGCTTGGCCCACCACAGCATTCGTCGCGAGGCAGATTGGCGTGGATGACTTTACCGCGGAGACATCGCCCTCCGCGAAGGCTGCGGTTGTGGAGCAACTGCAAAAGGAAGGAAGGCGCGTGGCGCTAATTGGCGACGGCGTGAACGATGCGCCCGCGCTGGCGCAGGCCAACCTGGGCATTGCGCTGGGCACCGGCGCGGACATCGCCATGGGCGCAGCTCCTGTGGTGCTGGTCAGCGGTTTGCTCTCGAAAGTTGAGGACGCCTTTCGTCTCGGAGCCAGCACCACGCGCGTGGTGCGGCAGAATCTTTTCTGGGCGTTCTTCTACAACATGGTTGGCATCACGCTGGCTCTCAGCGGTGTGCTCACCCCGATATTTGCGGCCGCTGCCATGCTCCTCTCCAGTGCATCCGTCGTGGCTAACTCCATGCGCCTGACACGGCAGGAAGGCAGGTAGTCTTCCCCCATGAGAACCTCAGCTCCTTCGATGCAACTGACACGCGCTGCAGACTATGCAGTTCGCGTCATGATTCACCTCGCCACTTTGCCAGAAACTCAGCGAACGCTGCTGCCCGCGCTGGCCAATGCTACTGGAGCCCCAGTTAGCTTTCTCTCCAAGGTTCTTCAGGCCTTGGCGCACGCTGAACTCATTTCATCCAAGCGCGGATCGCAAGGCGGTTTTCAGATTCTGCCTCGCGGGCGCGCGGCATCTGTGCGCCAGGTTGTAGAGGCAATTGACGGCCCCATTTCACTGAATCTATGCTTGCTGTCTGGCAGTGCCTGCAGCAGACAATCGCGCTGCACTGTACACCGAGTTTGGTTTGAGGCGCAGGCCGCTATGCTGTTGGTTTTAGATGCGGCCCGAATTGGTGACCTCGGGGCCCAGCCCCCCCTGTTTTTTGTTGCTTCAGCCGTTGCCTGTCCCGCATCCGCCGCCAAAGGCGTGACTCTTCGCGTTGCTCTCTTGGAGCACTGTCGGTCACAGCGGGGCTGAAAAGCGCAGCGCGTGTCCCGAACGCCGGGCACGGTCAGTCTGCTGGTAGGCCTTGAATGCTACACCATTCAACGGCCGTGCATTTCGCCGTCCCTGATTCGCTGCCTGGAAACCTTCGACATCATCGAAAGTCCTCACCCCGAAGCGCGCATCCAGACCCTGCGCGTAAGCCACCGGCAAAATGGCCAGATCGTCACTCGCTGGCTGAACACGCCCTTCACAAGAACAGAAAGCAGGCTCAAAAAGATCATCGGCCGCCGCAATCTGTGCAGCTTGGAGGCAATCTTGAACGACCAGCTGCCGAGCACCGGCCAGGTCGTAGTGTGATTTCGTCAACCCAACCGCCGCCCGACAGTTTCAGCGAGACGCGCAACATGCTCCAGTTTGACTTGCGGCTTCTGCACCCTCAAGGACCGTGCAGAAACGCCTATAGACACGCGCAAATTGTCCCGCTGGAACCCAGCCCGAACCACCGTTCGAGCAGCAGGCCTATTCTCCATACTGCTCGTCGCTCACCTTCTCCATCCAATCCACCGTCTTGCCCTCCAGCTTCTCCTGGATGGCCAGGTGCGCCATCGCCGTCGTGGGCGCAGCGCCGTGCCAGTGCTTCTCTCCCGGCGCAAACCACACCACATCCCCGGGCCGAATCTCCTCGATCACCCCGCCCCAGCGCTGCACCCGGCCACACCCCAAGGTTACAACCAGCGTCTGCCCCAGCGGATGCGTATGCCACGCCGTGCGCGCTCCCGGCTCGAAGGTCACGCTCGCTCCCACAACCCGTGCCGGCTCGGGCGCATTGAACAGCATCTCCACCCGCACCGTCCCCGTGAAATACTCCGCCGGTCCCTTGCCCGAAGGCTCCGCGCCAACTCGCTTGATCTCCATCGTCTGTCTTCTCCTCCAGGGAATCTCTGAACAGGTAGATGTTTTGAAAGGGCACGGCTTCAGCCGTGCCGAGAGTGCCGCAAGATTAACGCGGGCTTTAGCCCCTGAGGGAAGGTCTCGTTAAGAGGAACCCTTAATCCGAGCCTCCCTACTGGTTGCCCTGCCCCGGCGGCTTCACAAACACGTGATACGTCACGCTGTCCCACGCATTGTGAATTCCAATCAGCAACAGCAGCAGCGTCAGCGCGGCAATGCAATACACCGCCGCGCCGTTCTGCGCAAATCCAAGAACCCCCGCCGCCGTCAGCGCGCCATAGGCAGCCAGCGGCAGCGCCGCGTGAAACAGCCAGTCTTCCAGCTCAGGCCGGTAGGCCGTCTGCCGCCGCAAGCGCAAGGTGATCATCACCGCGTAGACCGCTCCCACCAACCCACCCGCGCCCCACACCCATGCCGCCTCCGCAATGCCCCGCCACGGCGCGCACATCGCCGCGGACAAGAACAGCACTGTCGCAAAGTAGACAATCGTCGGCGTCGAGTAGGCCGCCCCCGCCTGCGCCAGGCCCGCCGACCGCGGCATGCCCGCAATCAACGCCAACACAACAAACTGCAATCCAATCAGCGCGCCCGCCGCGGAGCCGGTAATCACGTAGAAGTTCTGCCATTCCGTCAAACCAGTCATTCCATCCCCTGAGCGCCTGTGCCGCGCTCCCCTGCATCCAGTCAACAGCAAAATGCACGGGAGCGCAATAGATCAGGGGATGGGCAGGTAGCGCGCAACTGCTTCACAGCCCGGTCATCTTCTCAAGGTGCGTCGGGTACCGCTCGCCCTGCACGTGAATCTGCGCCGCCGCTCTCTCAATCTCGCGCAGGTCGGCCGCCGATAGCTCCACCGATGCAGCGCCGATGTTCTCTTCGAGGCGCGCCAACTTCGTCGTCCCCGGAATCGGCACAATCCACGGCTTCTGCTTGAGCAGCCACGCCAGGGCAATCTGCGCCGGCGTCGCATTCTTCGTCTTGCCAATCGTGCCCAGCAGATCCACCAGCGCCTGGTTCGCAATGCGCGCCTCCGGTGTAAAGCGCGGAATGCTGCTGCGAATGTCGGTCTTGTCGAAGGTTCT
>Ga0302320_10030924_pt1 | contig 10177 bp, 8 predicted proteins | sample Bog_T0_3_FD_202130 | JGI IMG/M metagenome (GOLD analysis project Ga0302320, IMG submission 202130) | Peat permafrost microbial communities from Stordalen Mire near Abisko, Sweden - Bog_T0_3 | ecosystem: Environmental > Terrestrial > Soil > Wetlands > Peat | place: Sweden: Abisko, Stordalen Mire...
ACCCACCATGGCGTTCGGCATCTGGTGAGACCTCAAAGTGCTCCATAGAACTAGTGGAGGAGCAATGATCTTTTCGCGACAAGGCGGTGAGATTTTTCTTTGGGAGATTTCCATCGGTGTTGGTAGCTTCCGAAAAGTCGGACCTGAATGCGCGTGGCGCAGTGAGGAAGTCTCCTAAATTTCTTCTTTTATCAAGCGCCCCCGCTTCAGGCGGCGTTCTGGCAGAGGCGGGAGGACCCTGTAAAGGCTCTCCGCTTCACTCCGACCGCTGATGCGGCGCCTGTCCACCCTGACCTTCTCAACTCCCGTTTCGGCTACGTCTCCATCTCCCGCGCCAGTCACGAGGCCCCACTTTTCGCCGACGACATGACCAAGATCAGCCCGCAACTCGGCACTGACGTCTCCAAGAATTCGGCGCTCGAAATCAGCAATCAAACTTCAACCGTCGTCCAAGAAATCGGGATTGCGTGATTTTGTGAAACGATATCTTGTTAACAGTATCCGCGAACCCCGGATGGCTCGTAAACTCGAATACCAATCAATGGGGCCTCAGTTTCAGGACGCTGATCGACATCTGAGGATCAATCCCGCGATCTCATGCCTAGTCGACTGAGCTGCGAGGAGTTAGCTTCCACTGCTGTCTTCAGATTTTCCCTGAACGCAGTTTTAACCGAATTCTCGCTTCCTGACGGCAAGGGCGTAGCTCGTGCGAGTTGAGACATTCATCGGTAAATCCCGCATTGTTGCCACCCTAAGCATTTCACCGATACCCTGCTTTCGACTCGGATGCATTTGCGACCCCTTCAAGCCACGTTATATTCACCGTATGCAAGGTGGAAGAAGAACCAGCATCCGGCGTTTAATCTTGTCTCGAAGAACCCAGTCTGCTATAAATTTCGCATCTTGAGAAATCCACCGAGGGGCTAGTCCACATGGTGATTCTCGCCTTTCCGATCTTCTCCTTCTGCGAGGGATGACTATGGACTCCTGGCTTTCATCGCTGAAAGATCTGTTGGACATCAGGAACAGCGCGAAGCTCTCGCTTCCGGGAGCGATATGCGCAACACTTCTGGTCATTATCTTCTGGCCGCCGAAGCCGATTGACGTGATTCCCGTGGTGCAAGCCTCGTCGAAAGACAATAATCTGCAAATTGGATTGCCGGCTGAAGCCTCGGCACCGCCCGCTGGAGAGTCCTGGCAAAGCCCTTTGGACGGATTTATCCGACGAGTGCTCGTGCCCAAAACACCCAATCCCGCTTGTACAATCGACGAGTATTACTTGAAGCCTGTAACGGGCATCACTGGTTTGCTGTTCAAGAAATACAGCGACGATGCTCAGCGGCGTCAACATGCCCTCGAGGAGCAAAGCGGGAATCTTGAAAGATGCCTAGCCGCCGAAAAGCGACTCCAGGGGGTGGAGAAGGCTGCCGATGAGGCCTTACAGCGCGACTTGACTATATTGGAAGGCTCAATGGCCAAGCAAGTGGTTCTGCTAACGGCATACGAGAAGGCTGATAGCCCGCTGACCTACCTAACGCGGAAGCGGTGGGAGCAGAGCGAGAAGGCTATCGCCGAAAGGCGAAGCTTGATAGCGCAGCACGAGCAGGAAGCTCGCGACAGGGAATGGGAAATCGCGGAATTGACGCGATGGAAGGGAATCGTCTCCGACCGACTCGCGGAACCCGGCAGGTTAAGGCCGGAGTTAGGGTTCGACGACTATCTGTCCGCGCTTTCGAAACATGTGCTGGCGTTTATATTTCTCGCGGTCGCGGTTGGAATGGTGCTGGAGGGAATCTCTACTCCGGGCATCTTGGGGCTGCTGGATTCAATTCTTTTCGGGGCTTGAGGGTGCAGGTATGGCGTCGTCATTTTACAGGATAGGATGGGTAGCCTTGGCGGTCATGCTGGCCTGTGAGGCGCAGAATGCAATGAGTCAGAGTGGTGCAAGTCAAGCTGATAAACCTCCTAACCAAGCACCCCAAGCCCTTGCGCCCACTCAGAACGGCCCCTACGTCGTGGAAGGTGAACCGAAACGTTGCTCCGGTGGAAACCTTTGCCCGCCGATAACCAATGACAAACGGGCAACCGCACCAACGGGAGATGGAGTCAGTGGAGCTTCAAAGGCGGAACAGAACAACCATCCAGCAGCACTGGCGGCGGCGCCATCGGGAGTCGGTGGGGACTCAAAGCCCGGCGAGAGCGAACTGTTGGGCTACAAACCGGTTCCGGTTCCCTTTTCAAAACCAAAGGATCAGCTGAAACCTCCAATTGAACCTAAATGGGGCGAGGCAGCGGTCCCATCTATAAAGGACGCTTCAGTACCAGAGTCCCCGCCACTTCCGAATCCTTATAACTTGAAGGATGGGAAGCTAAATCTTCCCCTCAGAGCTGGATCAGGCCCGATCAGCGCAGTCGCTGTTGTCGCCACCGGCGCCTTCATTGGTCTATTGGGGAGCATATGGATTCTCAAACTTCGGTTCTCCCATGAGTTGTATACGCGGCCAAACGGAGATCTTGCTCGTGCGCATCTCTTCACCAAGAACCTGCCCTATCAATCGTGGAACACTAGCGGTTACGATAAGGCCGACTTTCAACTGCAAAACGCGCTAAGGAAGAAACTGATCACGAACGAAGAGTTTCGCGAACTTCGAACTAAGTACCTGATCGGGGGCAATTTCAGTTTCAGCATGCTGCTTCCGATTTTACTCGCGCTAGTGCTCATCACAGCAAATGCAAGTGAATGGTTTGAGAAGACCTTGATTTCGGTGGTTGGAGCTGTGACTACTACGCTACTGACCACTTATGCTGTGGACCGGCGCCACCAATTCCGAGCAGAATACAGGACGCTGATTCTCCAAAATCTCATAGAACATGCGCAGTTGCGAGATCAGACAAAGCCGACAGACGGCGAGAGTTCTTGGATAGAAAGACTCGGGAAGATCGGTAATCTACTAATGAAATTTGCAGCGACATATCGGCCGGGCTCTGCGAACTCTTCGACAGAGGAGTCGAGCGAGGAAGGGGAAGAACAATAATGCGTTGCCTGCTCGCCAGTTTGTACGGTTTCTCCATCCTAAGCGCCGCTTTTGGGCAGAGTTCTACTGGCGTGATTTTACTTAATGTCCGTGATGAACATACGAGCTGCATCACCAGTTACGACGATGCTTACAGCAACCATACCTGCGGAAGCACCGATGGGGTACAACTGGGAAGAACTATTCGTTTGCTCGTTCTAAACCGCCATTATATGACGAAATACTCTTTGGAGATTGGCGAATCGGCGAGCACAACAATTCCTCGGCTTCACGGCGGACCACTGCGAACTGTTCCGCTTCCAAGCGAAGTTCCAGTCGCGGCTTTGCGCCCTCCGCGCGTCGAGCCCAAAGCCACACGCGATTTTCTTAGCGAGTTGTTGGACGTAACCTCATCGTCAGAGTCGGTTGAGGAAATCAACCGTGAAAAGCAAGTCCTGGACCGTGAGCTTGCACAAATTCGCATGGACATCAGCGCATTTAATCGAAAATATGCGCTCGTTGTAAACGACGGAGCCGTCACCTATTGTGATCCGACGACCGGCCAACGCAACGGAGCCCGGTTGCATGCATGTTTGAACGGGGAGTTCGATGCATTACAGGTTTGGAATCCTCCGGACGCGGCAACAGGTGAAAGGAACTTTCGCGACCATGTGGGCATTGTCGACAGCCTTTTCGAAGATGTAAAAAACTTTGGAGTTGAATTATCCGCGGCAGACTTAGCTTCCCAAGGCCGCGCAATTGAGAGTGCTATCGACGGATATGAAGTGGATCTACAGTCCTTTCAGGCGAATCTGCATGCAGCTCAGGAAGCGGTTTGGATTGTGAAGAACATTCAAGACGCGCATGGCGATCCCCTGCTTTCGCTACAGATTCGTGCCGAGTTGCGGAAACGACTAAATGGCACGGATGCAATGACGGGGACGGCAAAGTCGGCGCTAGACGAAACCGAGACAAACGAGCAAATCGACCGATATTTCAGGCTACTGCGCAACAGTCAGAGCATTCCTCAACAAACACGTAATGAATTGCAAGGAAAAATCAGTGACTTCTCGAAGGCGGACTGGGGCTTGGCTTCGCTGGATGCCGCCCAGGAAATCCTTCGCAATACGATCGACAACGATTTGCCGACCTTGGTCACACGAATTAACGACGGGCAACGGAGATTAGCCGCTCGCGTCAACAAGATTTACCAAGACTCAGAAATGCCAATTGCAGAGAGCGACTCGGGTCTCAGCCAAATATCGCCCGATGGGATTGTCAATTATCGAATTTTGCGGATAAACGAATTCGAACCATATGCGTTTTCACGATCTGAGACCTCGCAGCTTTCTCTTACTAGTCTGGAGGTTACCCGCGGGGCATTTGCCGTGACCGATACGCGACAAGTGCGGAAAAGGACCGTGTGGCAAATCCTTCGTCTAGTCCACTGAAGTGTCCCCCCTTTCCAAGACTCGCGTTGCTTTCTTCCGCAGCGCCTCGGTCCAAAGAACGAGCTTTTGTCGAAGTCACTCAACGTTTTCAAAAGCGGTTAGACCGCCGAAAGAATTTTCGCTACGTCTGTCTGTTCGAAATGACCGAACACCGTGTGCACCCATTCACCAGCGACGCTCGAAGCCTGACCATCGTGAATTATGCATTCCGTTGGAGCGACATACGCTTCACCTGGCTCGACTCGCAATCGATACACCGACGTCAGCGGCTGCTCACGAAGATATGCCTGGGCGTGGACAGTCGTGACCGGTACCGTTTCATCAAGACGGAAGCGTTCAGTTAGCACCGAAAGCTCAATCGTCGTGAAAACGAGGTAGCGGTGACGTGGCCCCATATTTAGACAGACCCGATTTCGAGCAGACTTGCAGGATCCAATCGGTTTTCGCTCCCACCTGTCAATGTGCAGACCAGTTAACTTACGATCATTGCGATCCCACGTAGTTGACAAAGACATCCCATGGCCTTTAGCTAACCAGCGCCCCTTGTTCTCTAGCGGGGAGTTTGGGCAGAGCAGCCTGCAGAGAGCTTCCAACTGTTCGACCGCGAACCGCAGGACGTTTGGACAGCCCTGCTCGTTGTCGACTTCGTTTCGCTTAGATGTAATTGAAGGTGCTCGACTCGCCACGACCGCAGTGTCCCGCTCGTCTCGACAAACGCCAATTTGGACGCTGTCCTTCTGCAGATAGGTCTCCTGTAAATCCGTAGCGTCGATCACTCGGATAAGGGCTAGGTTTTCATGCAGACACTTGCCCGCTTCGAAATATTCCCAGCCGGGCTCAAGTTGAGTCTCTTCGACCGGTCTCCAGTCACCGCGGGGCACCACGCTGCCAGGCCGAAAACATTCCTCATCGGTCTCTCGTATGCCCGAGCAGACTTCAAGACGGTGACCGGGATCATCTCTTACCAAAAGAATCGGCATATGTCTTAGTACGAAATGGTCGTTCCGTTGCTCTCATTTCAACTCTTATTGGTGCCATTTGACAGAGTTACGAGAACAGGTTGAGGCGATCGCTCTGAAAAATTATATGGAAAACCGATCCCTTTTGCAGCCTCTGCCGGCTGGGTCTTGCCGATCAAGCGCACGAGATACTCGCCGGCAGTGGCATCGGTCGGTATGCAAAGCTTCAGAACTGGTGTTCGAATCTCCGCGATTCCATGCAGAGCCGACCATTCTACTGGCCATGACAGAATGCTTTGGAGCCATCGATATTCCTCTTCGTAACCAGCCTTGAGTGCAACACCGGCCATATCTTCTGCCAATCGGACTGTTTCATGGCAATCGAAGCTGCAAGGGACGTGAGGAACAGCCCGGATCCCAAGACTTTGGAGCATGATGTTTGGTGCGATGGGGCCTTTCACGAGTCGACCATGTTCCCGGCCATCCATTCGGGGTGCCGAGGTTGCCATCGCCCAAGTCGTATCGATGCAATGTTGAGCGACGCAGACCTGATCGAAGAATTGGCGACAGCAGGCCGGGTAGCCCAGAAGGGTACCCATAGTTTCGTGGTCGTCGAACTCCCACGCTTCATTGAACTCTGAGGTAACTGCCTCGCTTCCCACTACAACCAACTTCGAGGCGGTCCCCTCCGGGATGGCTGAATCGAGCCACCATGCGCCAATTCGCGGGCCCGACTCGCGGAGCGCCCGCCATGCAAGCCCGTGAATTGCCCAGCGGCCCGTGCGGACATCGAAGTCCTGGCTTCGGAGCTGGATCAAGGCGCATGGCCTCACCCTTTGAGCGACAGCAATCCACTCTATATCTGCGACCGCGGCCCGCACACGAGAGAACCGACTTCGCCACACGCCATCTGCCCGGACACTTGACCAGGACACCCTCACAAAATTCGGCAGTACGAAGTCCAGACGGTCCGAATAGACCGTCCAAGGCCTCTCGGTGGGATTCGGCTTCATAGCGTTGGAACACCTGAGTTCGCGGCGGGTTTCAGAATTGCACTCATCGTCATGTTTCGACCGGCCTCCCAATTCCGAATCATCTCCATCTCCACGCCAGCGCGCCGATGGCTCACAGAAATCGGTTCGCGTCCCGCGCGGATTAAATCCCCTTCCAATTGTTCGAAGACGCGAAACCAGACCGGGCACTGCTCGGAGCGATTGCGCCAGTCGCCATTGATAGCAGTCCCGGGGCACTGTCCCCGACACATGGCGAAAAAGCGGCAACCCTGGCATCCCCCGGCCTCGAACGGTGTTTGGTAAAGAGCCAGGTAGCGTTCGAACCCAGGCGAGGAGGCTCTCAGGGAATCAACGCCGTCTTTGATTGTGCGACCGCATTTAGTGCGTTCACCTTGTCCACCAACTCCTCGCACCGATGAGGTCGTGTACGGGTCGCAAGCGCGCCAAATGCATATCGCGTTAGAGTCGTCTCCTAATAAGAGGTTTTCCATATCGCGCAAAAGGCTAAACTCCATTCCCCCAAATTCCATTTGAAGCTCTCGCAACTGGAGCAACGCATTGACATTCTCATCAATGGTTAGCCCGAAGCGGTTTCGCACTTCCTCGTTCTCGACCTCCATCAAATGCAGCCCAACGTGCCGCAGCCCTAAATCGCCAAGGCACCGAAACCATGCTTTCAAGCGCGGAAGAGCGTCCGCCGTCGCGTTCAACCGATGGAGAATGACAATCAAGCTCGGCGGCATGCCTTCCCTGCAGAGGCGTGCAATTGCCTCTTGAGAGCGGATTGTCGCCGCGCGCGTCCTCTCTAATGTGCCCTGCCACCGAGCATCGTTCAAATCTTCAGGACCGTCGACCGATATACCGACATTGACCTTGTACCGCCTAAATAGTTCAATGTGTTCCTCGTCAAGCAAGGTGCCATTGGTCTGCAGGGCATTGCGTCCGTACCGCTCAAAGCCCCAAGCCCAAAGATCCTGAAGAACGTTCTTTGGAAGAAGCAACGGCTCTCCACCAAAAAGCAGGAATGGGCCGCCACCCTCGCGCTCTATTGCTACCTTCATGATCTCTACGTCATATTCACCACCGAAGTTTCCAGCATCCCGCTGCGGATCCTCGTAGCAGTAACCGCATTGCAAGTTGCAGCGCACGCCTAACGGCATCACTACCACTGCCATAAGCAACCTCCCCTAACCGGGCCATTAGCCTAATATCGGCGGCCCACTGTCGAACGGTGAATCGCCGAACGGTGCATTGTCGAACGGTGCATTGTCGAACGGAGCATTGTCGAACGGAGCATTATCGAACGGAGCATTATCGAACGGAGCATTATCGAACGGAGGCGCATCTTCAAATGGCGGCTCACTTGTCCCAGTGTCACCAGTACCAGGCTGGCCTCCGCTACCGGATTGTCCGGCACCATAGGTGATCGTAAAGACCGGTCCTCCATAGCCGTTATTCTGTGTGGAGGGATCGTCATCGTTACCGACCGGAATTCCGAAACCGAAATCACCCTGTCCGGGGAAGTTGTCCCATCCCGCCCCTGTAACACCCGCGGGAGCGGAGCTTTGAGATGGGCCAAGATGCGGGCTTCCCACCGGCGGTGTTCCGCCGCCAGATGCCCCTGTGCCCCCACCAGTCCCGTAGGCTCCCTGTGGCGCGGGCGCGTAATAGTAGTTAAGTAATTTGTTGTAATCCTCCAGCCAATAATGTTCGTTGGCGTCGAAGGTAATTAGGGGAAGCGTGAGCTCTCCGAGCGACTTTGAGCCGAGAATGCCGGTCCCGGCATCGATCACCGGTCCGAAGGTCTTGGCAAACAGCAGCGGGTCGTCCTTGGGAGACAACTGAGGAAACACCGCATTTACCGGAACGAGCGCCAACACGCCGAGTGACGCAAATCCGTGCGCCTCTGCTATTGCCCCGACGTCCCCAAGCGACGATTCATCGCTCAGAACCGCCGCCGCCAAACCAATGACTGCCAGAGGCAGTGCAGCGATCGCGAGCCCGCCGCCGATTCCCCCAATCGCAATAAGCACCCCTACCTCGGTAAACTCACCGACCGCGAGACCAGCGATCCCCGCCACGTCCCCGGCCAGTGCCGCGCCAAACTTCCATTCGAGTTTTTCTCGGCTGTCCGACATAAGGCGCCTATTTCAGCGAACCACGCAAACGCAGATGCAGGATCAGGCCTTTGATCCAATCGTCGGGGAAACCCGCGCCGCTCTGGTACCAGCCCAGCGCCTTTGGATTCAAGGCAATCACCCAGGCACCAAACGGGTTGAGATTCCGGCAGCCGGGGTCGTATGAGAGTTGAGGTTCCAAGTCGCCGGCGCTCCCGCCCTGCAACCGCACATTTGTCAGCAGAATGGCGGGACGCATGTAACCTGCCCCCCCCGCCATCTTTTGCTGTGGTGTTGTGATGGTGGCGCAGATTCTTGCCATCTTCGGCACTTCGAGTGCCTGTACAGCGGTGACCTGCCCTGGCATCGGGTCGACTTGTGTACGGGTCACCGGAGTACCGGGGTAAGTGGATGCGTATTGGACGGGGCCCGCGTCATCCTGTGAGTGCTCCACCGTCAAACCGATTCCGACGACTCGAATATTATCGGGGACAACAGAAAATGGAAGCACATCAGCGGAGAGCGGGAAATTGACAAATCCAGTTGGTGTCGCCCCTGTAAATGCGTCTTGAATCGCGGTTGAGCTTACCAAGATGGCGCTGCTTTTTCCCCACTGCTGATTCAGGGGAATCGCCAAGGTGAATTCGGTCTCATACTGGCTTCGCGTATCGAGTTCTCGCATCGCTGCGCGCGCCCACAGAACAAGGGCGTCAACGATGTCAGGTTTCCGCTGATCACCCTCCTGCGGCGGCATGATTGTCTTAATCCACCGAGTCATCTGATCCGCGGTACTGAAGAGGGGAATGTCAATTGGAATCGGTGAGCCATTTCCAACTGTGATTTGTGAGAGGCCCAGCACCTGCTGAATTCCCTTCGAAGCGCTGTAGAGCTTGCGGAACGAATCCGCCAGATCCTCAGTCAGCATCGATAACGTTCGAAGATAACGCTCTGCGTAGTTCGATGACGAACCCGGCGAAAGAAGACCCGTGAATTGAGCAAGCTGAGCATCGACGTTCACGTTAAATTGTCTCTCGAGGAGTCTTGTCTTCAGCCGTTCTTTGTCCTGTGCGAGCCCCGCTTCCAGAGCATTGCCCTGCGCCTCCACCTGCAACGCCCGAAGATGGTATTTTTCGAAGAATTTGTCGACGCCTCTTGCATGCAAATAGTCGGAACTCGTAAGGGTCTGCGCGATTTTCTCGATTTCATCTAGATCCGCAGAGCTGGACTGAATAATGAAATTCCTCTGGAGCGGTTTGAGTTTGAGGAAAGTGAGATAGCCGATGCCCGCACCGATCCCCGCGACTTCGAAGCCACCCATGTCGTTGCGGTAACGAAGGCACCGGTCGAGCAGCACGCCTGCCCCGCGCAACGACGCCTCATACAACTCCGGTTCATACCTCAATTCCGTCGTACTTCCACTGCGAAAGACATTGGTAGCGGCGTCAAGAGTCACCTTCGCCGCGCGGTCGTCAAAGGTTGGTTGGAATACCTTCAGCCACTCGTGAATCGGATCGTCATCGTGAGCCGGGCCAACGAGAGCCTGCGCGAGAGCACTCTTAGTGGCGCGCCATTCGGTTGGCCGATTCGGGCCGAAAAGACCTTCACCTGGCTCGGGCTTACCAA
>Ga0302320_10030925_pt1 | contig 10176 bp, 10 predicted proteins | sample Bog_T0_3_FD_202130 | JGI IMG/M metagenome (GOLD analysis project Ga0302320, IMG submission 202130) | Peat permafrost microbial communities from Stordalen Mire near Abisko, Sweden - Bog_T0_3 | ecosystem: Environmental > Terrestrial > Soil > Wetlands > Peat | place: Sweden: Abisko, Stordalen Mire...
TTGTGCGCGATCAGCTGGGCCTCGACCTGATGCAAACTGACGCCGGCCTTGAAGGCGTATTCGCCGCGCTTCAGCGCGCCGCGGCTGCCGTCGAGCATCGTCATCGCCGAAAACCATAGCGCGCTGTCGACGACGCCGGCGCGCTCGAGCTGCTCGCCGATCGAGCCGGAATCGTCTTCGCGCTCGACGACGACGGTCTTGTCGGCGGCAAGCGGGCCAGGCTTGCGCGATTCGACCACCGACCAAACCAGCACGGCGACGCCGAGCAGGCCGATCACGAGCACGAAAGTAAGCAGGCCGGAAAGGCCGGAAAGGCCGAAACTGCGCGGCCGGCGCGGCGGCTTGGACGGCGCCTTGCCATTGCCGCCGCCGTTGCCGTTTCCATTGCCCGATTTGCGGCGACCGCCAAACAGGCTCACCCGCTGCGCGGGTTGCGCGGCGGCGCCCGGTTTGGCCTTGTCGCCCTGATTCGCCGCCTCGTCCATCCGGGCCCGTGCCGTCTCGTTCGCCAGCGCCAGTCTAACCGCTTTTGCGGCGAAATGAAGTGCCGCGACGCTCAGGCCGCAGCCGGCGCCCGCTTGAAGATCACCGACGCGTTGGTCCCGCCGAAGCCGAACGAATTCGTCAGCGCGATATCGATTTTCCGCTTGCGCGCGACATGCGGCGCGAGGTCGATCGCCGTCTCGACCGACGGATTGTCGAGATTGAGGGTCGGCGGCGCGATCTGATCGCGGATCGCCAGAATGCAGAAGATCGCTTCGACCGCGCCGGCCGCCCCGAGCAGATGGCCGATCGACGATTTGGTCGACGACATCGTCGTCGTCGCCGCCGCATTGCCGAGCAGCCGCTCGACCGCGCGCAACTCGATCTCGTCGCCGACTGGCGTCGAGGTGCCGTGCGCGTTGATGTAGTCGATGTCGCCGGGCGTAAGGCCGGCGCGCTTCACCGCCATACTCATCGCACGGTAGGCGCCGTCGCCGTCGGGCGCGGGCGAAGTGATGTGATAGGCGTCACCCGACAGGCCATAACCGACGAGCTCGGCGTAGATGCGCGCGCCGCGCGCCTTGGCGTGCTCGTAGTCTTCGAGCACGACGCAGCCGGCGCCTTCTCCCATAACGAAGCCGTCGCGGTCGCGATCATAGGGACGCGAGGCCTGCTGGGGCCGGTCATTGAATCCGGTCGACAGCGCCCGGCAGGCGGCGAAGCCGGCGAGCGCCAGTCGATTGACCGCCGATTCGGCGCCGCCGGCGACCATCACCTTGGCGTCGCCTAGCGCGATCAGCCGCCCGGCGTCGCCGATCGCGTGCGCGCCGGTCGAACAGGCGGTGACGACGGCGTGATTGGGCCCTCTGAGACCGTGGGCGATCGACACGTGCCCGCCGGCGAGGTTGATCAGCCGGCCGGGAATGAAGAACGGCGAAATGCGCCGCGGCCCCTTCTCGTGCAGCGTCACCGACGCGTCGTAGATGCCGCCGAGGCCGCCGATGCCGGAGCCGATCATCACGCCGGTGTCGACTTGATCCTCGTAGCTCTTGGGCGCCCAGCCGGCGTCCCTGAGCGCCTGACCGGCGGCGGCGAGCGCAAAGACGATGAAGTCGTCGACCTTGCGCTGTTCCTTCGGCTCCATCCACTCGTCGGGATTGAACGCGTCGGGCGCGGCGCCGCGCGGCGCCTGGGCGGCGATCTGGCAAGCAATGTCGGAAACGTCGAAGCTCTCGACCCGCGCCGCGCCGGATTCGCCGGCCAGCAGCCGGCGCCAGGTGGGCTCAACCCCGGCGGCCAGCGGCGTGACCATGCCGAGGCCAGTGACGACGACTCGATTCATAGCCGTTCCTCAGCTCCCTCCTGCGTCGCGTTCGCCGATCGCGAACACGACAAGGGCCGGACTTACGCCGGCCCTTGTAATTCAGCGCGACAAGCGGCGGCCGACGCCGTCACTTGCCGGCGGACGCCTTCTCGAGAAACTTGACCGCATCGCCGACGGTGACGATCGTCTCGGCCTGGTCGTCGGGAATCTCGACGCCGAACTCCTCCTCGAAGGCCATGACGAGCTCAACCGTATCGAGCGAATCGGCGCCGAGATCGTCGATGAAATTGGCGTTGTCGACGACCTTGTCGGCGTCGACGCCGAGGTGCTCGACGACAATCTTCTTTACCCGCTCCGCCACGTCGCTCATTTCATTAGTTCCTTCGTTCGCTCAGGCGCGTCGCGCGCCCGGCAGTTGACCCCTGTTCCGACCATCGATCGATCGAGCTTGCGAACCGTCCCCAGCGCTCGATGACCGCGCTGCGGCGGACGGCGCCTCGAATGCGATTTCGTCCGGACGACCCCTCCGGCGTCAACCGCGCGTCGTCAACGAACCGGCTCGATAGCATATCTCACCGAGCATGGCGAGAGGCCGGGAGCCTGAGTCCTCGACGGCGAACCGTCGCGCCAAAGCCTTCAAATCATTGCCATACCGCCGTTCACGTGAAGGGTCTGGCCGGTGACGTAGGCGGCTTCGCCGCTGGCCAGATAGACCGCCGCGGCGCCGATGTCGGCGCCCGCGCCGAGCCGGCCGATCGGCACGGAGGCGAGGATCGACTCGCGCTGCTTGTCGTTGAGTGCGTCGGTCATCGGGCTGGCGATGAAGCCCGGCGCAATGCAATTGACGGTGATGCCGCGGCTCGCGACCTCCGCCGCCAGCGCTTTCGACATGCCGATCATCCCCGCCTTGGCGGCCGCGTAATTGCCCTGACCGGGATTGCCGGTGACGCCGACGATCGACGTGACGCCGATGATTCGGCCGAAGCGGCGACGCATCATGCCCTTGAGACAGGCGCGCGACAGGCGGAACGCGGCGGTCAAGTCGACCGCGATCACGGTGTCCCACTCGGCGTCCTTCATCCGCATGAACAGGTTGTCGCGCGTGACGCCGGCGTTGTTGACGAGGATATCGAGCGAACCCATCGCCGCCTCGGCGGCCGGAACCAGCGCCTCGACCGCCGCCGCGTCGGCGAGATCGCAGGGCAGCACATGGGCGCGCGAACCAAGTTCGCCGGCCAGCGCCTCCAGCGCCTCGCGACGCGTGCCCGACAGCGCGACAACAGCGCCCTGGCCGTAGAGCGCGCGCGCGATCGCCCCGCCGAGTCCGCCCGAGGCGCCGGTGACGAGCGCCGTCTTTCCTGTGAGGTCGAACAAGCCCTGGCCTTTCCTCGTTTGGCGCGCCTTCAGAGGGCGCGCGCCGCCTTATAGGCTTCGACGTCGGCCGGAGTCCCGACGCTGATCGCGCTCGCGTTCGCCGCAATGCGCTTGACCAGGCCGGCCAGAACCTTGCCGGCGCCGATCTCGACGAAGCGATCGACGTTTCGAGCCGCCATGAACTGAATGCTCTCGCGCCAGCGCACCGCGCCGGTCACCTGGGAGACGAGGCTGGCGCGAATCGCCTCGGGATCGCTGAGCGGGCCGGCGATGACGTTGGCGACCAGCGGAACCTTCGGCTTGAGAATGGTCGTCGTCGCCAGCGCCGCCGCCATCGCGAAGGCCGCTGGCTGCATCAACGCGCAATGGAACGGCGCCGAGACCGGCAGCGGCAACGCGCGCTTGGCGCCTCTGGCTTTGGCAATTTCCATCGCCCGCTCGACCGCGCCCTTCGCGCCCGAGATCACTGCCTGTCCGCCGCCATTGTCGTTGGCGACCTGGCAGACGCCGCCCTCCTTCGCCGCTTCGGCGGCGATCGCCTTCACCGCGTCGAGATCGAGGCCGAGGATCGCCGCCATCGCGCCTTCGCCGACCGGGACCGCCTGCTGCATCGCCGCGCCACGAATGCGTAGCAGCCGCGCCGTGTCCTCGAGCGTCAGCGCGCCGGCGGCGCACAGGGCCGAATATTCGCCCAGCGAATGGCCGGCGACGTAGGCGGCGTCGCGCGCGACATCGAGCCCAGCTTCGCTTTCGATCGCGCGGAGCGCGGCGAGGCTCGTCGCCATCAGCGCCGGCTGCGCGTTGGCGGTCAGCGTCAGCGCCGCCTCGGGCCCCTCGAAGATCACCTTCGACAGCGATTCGCCGAGCGCGGCGTCGACCTGCGCGAACACGGCGCGCGCGGCGGGAAACGCCTCGGCGAGCGCCTTGCCCATGCCGACCGTCTGCGACCCCTGCCCCGGAAACACCAAGGCTGTCGTCATGCCATTCTCCAGAAACCGCGGGCGGAAAGACACGCGCCGAGCCCGCATGTCAAGAGCGGACGGCGGAGGGCGCCGAGACGGCGGCGCTGCGGCTTATCCGCGCATTAACGCCTGCCGCTTAGCTTCGCGGCGATGAGCGCTGGAATGCAGGCGGTTTTGGCGGCGTTGCGCGACGCCGAATGGCTGAACGGAACGCGCGCGCGCGTCTATCCGCGGCTGCTGCTCGCCGCCAGCCTTGGCCTGGCGCTGATCTGGATCGTCGCGGCGCGCGGCGGCGTCGATCTCGCCGGCAAGCCGCTCGGCACCGATTTTCTCAGCTTCTTCGCCGCCTCCGCGCTCACGCTGCAGGGTCGCGCGGCGGACGCCTATGATGTCGCGGCGCATTGGGCGACGCAGAAGGCGATGTTCGGCCCCGCGGTCGGCTATTCCGCCTTCTTCTATCCGCCCCCCTATCTGCTCGTCTGCCTGCCGTTGGCGCTCGCCCCTTATTTCGTCTCGCTGATCGTCTGGCTGGCGGCGACCGGCTACGCCTATTGGCGCGTATTGCGCGCCTGGGCCGGCCCGCGCTTCGACGCCGCAGTTCTGCTCGCTTTCCCCGCCTTCCTGGTCAACGCCGGCCACGGGCAGAACGGCTTCCTCAGCGCGGCGCTGATGGGCGCAGGCGCGCTGGCGCTCGAACGACGGCCGGTCGTCGCCGGCCTGCTGTTCGGCGCGCTCGTCACCAAGCCGCAACTGGCGCTGATGATCCCGATCGCGCTGATCGCGTCGCGACGCTGGACGACCTTCGCCGCCGCGGCGATCTCCGCGACCGCGCTGTGCGCGGCGACTTATCTGATCTGGGGCGAGGCGGTCTGGCGCGGCTTTCTCGACGCTTCGCCTCTGGCGCGCGCGGCGCTCGAGCGCCATCTGGTCGGCGACGAGAAGATGCAGAGCGTCTTCGCCGCGGTCAGGCTGCTGCGCGGGCCGCTCGCGCTCGCTTATTGTGCGCAAGGCTTGACTGCGCTCGCCGCCGCGGCGGCGCTCGTCTGGCTGCAGCGGCGCGACTTCCGCGGCCCAAGCGAAGCGCCGGCGCTCATCGCCGCCACGCTGCTGGCGAGCCCCTTCCTGCTCGACTACGACCTGACGCTGCTCGCCTTCCCGCTCGTCTATCTGGCGCGCGAAGGGCTCGATCGCGGCTTCGCGCCGTTCGAGAAGAGCCTCCTCATCCTCGCCTATCTGCTGCCCTTGGCGTCGCGGATTCTCGCCGGCGGGCTCGATCTGCCGATCGCTGCGCCGACCATCGCCGCGACGCTCTATTTCGTCGCCTGCCGCCGGCCGGCCGGACCGGCGCCGACCGCGCCATTGATCGCGACCGCAGAATCATAGAGTGAAGGGTATCCGCGACGCGGCGAATGGTCGCCGGCGCTCTATGAGGCTCAACGACATGGCCCCTGCTCCCGGCAAGAGCTGCGGCTCGTGCACGATGTGCTGCACGGCGCTGGAGATTCCCGAGTTCAACAAGCCGGCCGGCCCGGCGTGCGAGCACTGCATCGCCACTGGCGGTTGCAAGATCTACACGAGCAGACCGCAGCTTTGCCGCGACTTTGAATGCGAATGGTTGACGGAGCGCACGCTGCCGGCGACGCTGCGCCCCGACCGGGTCGGCACGATCCTGATGGAGGCCGACGACACCGACGAATACCGCGCCGTCTGCTCGCCGAGCCGCCCCAACGCCTGGCGCCACCCGCAGGTCTTCGCCCATCTGGTGCGCGTCGCCAAGACCGGCCGCACTGTGGTCGCCAAAGCCGGGCTCAACTCGTGGCGCATTTTCGCTTCCGGCGAATGGGGGCCGACCATCTGAGCATGGCGCCTATTTTCTGGGCGTCGCGCCGACGCTTAAGGCAATCGTCGCGCCCGGTAACCCTTCCGCAGTGACCGAAGGCCCGCGCGGTGGCGCCCGCCGGACGGCGATGCTATGGACGACCCTTCACCACGCTCAAATCTTGGCGAATTTTCGTCGACGCCGGATTCGGGCGATTCCGCCGCTCGCGATCGAGGGAGACCTCTGGCCCATGAAGAAAGTCGAAGCGATCATCAAGCCGTTCAAGCTCGACGAGGTCAAGGAAGCGCTGCAGGAGGCGGGCGTCCAGGGGATCACGGTGTTGGAAGCCAAGGGCTTCGGCCGCCAGAAAGGCCACACCGAGCTTTACCGCGGCGCCGAATACGTCGTCGACTTCCTGCCCAAAGTGAAGATCGAGGTCGTGGTCGCCGACGAAAAACTCGCCGCCACCGTGGAAGCGATCCGGCGAGCGGCGCAGACCGGCCGCATCGGCGATGGCAAGATATTTGTATCGCAAATCGACGAAGCCATCCGTATTCGCACCGGCGAAACCGGCGCGGACGCGGTCTGACGGCGTCTTTTCGACGCGACGGCGCTTTCTTTGGAGGACTTCCCGTCGTCAGGCGGCGGGCAGGGGCACAACCGTACATGAGCAAGAAAGGCACACCATGAAGACCGCCAAGGATGTCCTGAAGGCGATCAAGGACAATGATGTAAAATATGTCGACCTGCGGTTCACCGACCCGCGCGGCAAGTGGCAGCACGTCACTTTCGATCAGACGATCATCGACGAAGAGGCGCTCTCGGACGGCCTGATGTTCGACGGCTCGTCGATCGCCGGTTGGCGGGCGATCAACGAGTCCGACATGACCTTGATGCCGGATCTGACTTCGGTCTGCATGGACCCGTTCTTCGCCGCCTCGACGATGATCATCAACTGCGACATTCTCGATCCCGCCAGCGGCCAGCCCTACAACCGCGACCCGCGCGGCATCGCCAAGAAGGCCGAGGCCTATCTCAAGTCGACCGGCGTCGGCGACACCGCCTTCTTTGGCCCGGAAGCCGAATTCTTCGTCTTCGACGACGTCCGCTTCAAAGCCGACCCCTACAACACGACCGCCATCGTCGACTCGATCGAGCTGCCGACCAACTCCGACACGGCCTATGAAGGCGGCAACCTCGGCCACCGCATGCGCACCAAGGGCGGCTATTTCCCGGTTCCGCCGCAAGACTCGGCGCAGGACATGCGCGGCGAAATGCTGGCGGCGATGGCGCAGATGGGCGCGGTGGTCGAAAAGCACCACCACGAAGTCGCCTCGGCCCAGCATGAGCTCGGCCTCAAGTTCGGCCCGCTGACCCAGATGGCCGACAACATGCAGATCTACAAATACTGCATCCACATGGTGGCGCAGAGCTACGGCAAGACGGCGACCTTCATGCCGAAGCCGGTCTACGGCGACAACGGCTCGGGCATGCACGTCCACCAGTCGATCTGGAAGGGCGGCAAGCCGATGATGGCCGGCAACAAGTACGCCGACCTCAGCCAGGATTGCCTCTACTATATCGGCGGCATCATCAAGCACGCCAAGGCGCTCAACGGCTTCACCAATCCCTCGACCAACAGCTACAAGCGCCTGGTCCCGGGCTTCGAGGCGCCGGTGCTGCTGGCCTATTCGGCCCGCAACCGCTCGGCCTCCTGTCGTATACCGTGGACGTCCAACCCGAAGGCCAAGCGCGTCGAAGTGCGCTTCCCCGACCCGATGGCCAACCCCTACCTCGCCTTCGCAGCGATGCTGATGGCCGGCCTCGACGGCATCGCCAACAAGATCGATCCGGGCGCGGCGATGGACAAGGATCTCTACGATCTGCCGCCCAAGGAACTCAAGAAGATCCCGACGGTGTGCGGCAGCCTGCGCGAGGCGCTGGCGAACCTCGACAAGGACCGCGCCTTCCTCAAGGCGGGCGACGTGTTCAACGACGACTTCATCGACAGCTACATCGAGCTGAAGATGACCGAGGTGCACCGCTTCGAAATGACCCCGCATCCGGTCGAATTCGACATGTACTACTCGCTCTGAGCCAACGCGATCGAGCGATGCGAAAGGGGGCGGCCGACAGGCCGCCCTTTTTCGTGTAGCGGCGCTGGGGCCCTCCGCAGGAGCGCGCTCGGCCGTTCTGGACAGCGCCGCCCATTGGCTTCATCCTCCGCCGACGCGGCCTCGAGCCGCCCCGGGAGGAGCCGACGATGACGCTAGCCGACGCCAAGCCCTCGCACGCTCTTCCTTCGCTGCGGCGCTTGGCAGCCGCATTGGCCGCGCTCGCCGCGCTGGCCTTGACCGCGAACGCCTACGCCGCCGACGCCGATCACGGCGAGACGCTGGCGAAGCGCTGGTGCGCCGCCTGCCATATCGTCGCGCCCGACCAGACGCACGGACAAGACAACGTGCCGCCGTTCGCCACGATCGCCAAGATTCCCGGCTTCGACGCCAACGCGATCGCGCGCTTCCTGATGAACCCGCACGCGAAGATGCCGGACATGCAGATTTCGCGCGACGAGGCGGAAGACCTCGCCGCCTATATCATCCGGCAGGGCAAGTAGCGCCGCCTCACGCGGCGATCGCCTCGACTTCCCTCGCCAGCGCGGCGGGATCGGTCAAGGCCACCCAATGCCCGGCGTTCGGCAGGATCGTGACCTGTTCGGCGCCAAAGCTTTGCGCGAATCGGACTGGAATGAACGGGTCCTTGTCGCCCCACAGCACGCGCACCGGCGCGGCGGCGAGGATTCGTGCGCGCATGGCGCCAAAATCCTTGAAGAACCCCGGCTGCATGAATTGCCGGAATTGGCGCAACGTCGTGCGTTTTGCATCCCGGTTCATCGCGAAGGTCGTCGCGAACCGTTGCAGTTGTTCGGCGGCGAGCTGGGGGCACTGAGCGGCGAAAATCCTCTTGAACAATGCGCCGCGCCGCAGTCCCAAGGCGGCCATTCCGAGCGACGCGCGCATGCGGCCAAGGAACGACGGGTCGCCCCATCGGCGCGCGACCGCGAACCACGGGAACCCGTCGAACGCCACCGTATTGGTGACGACCATGCCGCGCAGCCGAACCGCATTGGCCGCCGCCCAGGCCGTGCCCACCATGCCGCCGGTATCGTGGACGACGAGAATGACAGGATCGGTCACGCCAACGGCTTTCAGGATCGCGTCGACGAACTGAACCTGTTGCGCGAGACTGTATGTGAACGACGCAGGCGGCTCCGGCGACTTGCCGTAGCCGGGAAAGTCCGGCGCAACGCAGCGGAAACGTTGCGACAGGCGGGCGATCACCGGCCCCCATTCGTCGGCGTTGTCCGGATTGCCATGCAGCATCAGCACCGTCCGACCGGCGCCGGCGTCCAAGACGCGGGTGTCGACGCCAAGTTCGCTTATGGAAACGCGACGTTCTGGAGTTGGGATCGGCGTCATGGCGTCTCGCTTGTTTCTGATCGGAAAGAGGCTCCGCTAGGGAATTGACGCGCGAACGAGTTTAATTGATACATACAGTCTGTATCTTAATGGGTCAAGGCTTGAACTTCGGCGCAGGGCGGCCGATAGACGCGGCGCGATGGGAACAAAGGCGGCGCAGACGCAGGCGACCAGGCGCAAGCTCGAACGCGTGGCGCGCGAGCTTTTCGCCGAGCGCGGATTTGCCGGAGTCAGCGCTGAGGAGCTGGTCGCCCAGGCCAACGTGACGCGCGGCGCGCTCTACCACCATTACGCCGGCAAGGAGGGATTGTTCGAAGCCGTCGTCGATACGATCATGGACGAAATTCATCGCGACCTGGTCACGGCGGCGGCCGGAGCGTCCGATCCGCTGCAAGCGCTGCGGCGCGGCGTCGGCGCTTTCCTCGAACTCTGCGCCGAGTCGAGCCGGCGCCGGATTTTGCTGGTCGACGCGCCGGCGGTGCTGGGCTGGACCAAGTGGCGCGAAATGGACTCCAAATACGGCTTCGGCCTCTTGAAGCAGGCGCTCGCCGAGGCGATGCGGGCCAAACTTCTGCGCCGCGGCGACGTCGACGTCCTGGCTCACCTGCTGATGGGCGCTCTGACCGAGGCGGCGATGGTCGTCGCCCGCTCCTCAACGCCTGGGGCGACCGGCAAAACGGCGGAACGAGCGCTCCTGTCAATGCTCGACGCGTGGCGGCCGGAGAGCGGCGAGGC
>Ga0302320_10030926_pt1 | contig 10176 bp, 6 predicted proteins | sample Bog_T0_3_FD_202130 | JGI IMG/M metagenome (GOLD analysis project Ga0302320, IMG submission 202130) | Peat permafrost microbial communities from Stordalen Mire near Abisko, Sweden - Bog_T0_3 | ecosystem: Environmental > Terrestrial > Soil > Wetlands > Peat | place: Sweden: Abisko, Stordalen Mire...
TACATCAAATAAAAATTAAAAAAATGATTTCAATTTTTCAAAAAAATAAGATAAAAACTTCATAATTCAAAACAAATCCTCCGCTAAATTAAATCAAATTAAAAGTTAATTTGATATTCATCGCAGCCAATTCATTCGTCAAATATCTCAAGACAAAAGGCAACGCCACCTTTTCCACATTTTCCCCTTTGCATCTTCTACAAATGGCTTTGCTTTTCCCATTTTCATTCCTTCCAATTTCCATCACTTCTTCTTCTCCTTCACATCTGCTTAAAAATGATGATAACAACCCACCACATTTCCTACAAACATATCCTTCTGAATAATCTGAACTATTCAACAATCTATCATGTAAACAAAATGCCACGCCATGTGTCAAAAGCGCATCTCTTTCCATTTCTCCCAATCTAATACCCCCTTGTTTCTTCCTTCCTTTGACTGGTTGTTGAGTCAAGACATCTACAGGTCCTGTGGATCTGGCCTGCGATTTATCAGACACCATATGTCTTAACCGTTGATAATATACCACTCCAATAAAGATCTCAGCCTTCATAACATTACCATAGATCCCAGAATACATCACTTCATTCCCATAATAATTGAAGCCTTTTTTAATCAATTGTTTTCCGAAATATTCCACAGCATCATCGTTTTCAAATTGTTTAAAAGGCTCAGTTATTTGGAAATTCCCATTCATAGAACCAGCTTTTCCAGCCAAACTTTCAATCAACATTCCTATAGTCATTCTGGAGGGAAATGCATTAGGATTTATAATAATATCAGGAGTTATACCAGATTCTGTGAATGGCATATCTGTCTGTGGCCATAATACACTTAAAACCCCTTTTTGACCATGTCTTGAGCTGAATTTATCCCCAATCACTGGATTTCTGGAATATCTAAGCTTATAAACCAAACGAACATCAGAAGGATTTGTTTCATTAGAAACCAAGGCTATTTGGTCGATTCTGCCTTGTTCAGTTTCTTTATGATAAAAGGTCTTCATTTCGTTTTTATTGGTATCCCAAACGGCCAATTCAGGTGTATGTTTTTTGGATAGAACACCGATTTTCGAAAGGCCATCATGATCTAAATTTTCATGGAGTTCCTTTTTTTCAACGAATTTATCAGAATTTTTCTCATTGAGACCAGCAGAATTCAGAAATTTGAACCTAGCTTTTTTGGAAGTGCCTGGATTTTCATTCAAATTATAGACAAAACTCTTATAAATGGATCCATGAGCCATGCCTCGTTCATAGGAGCTTTTATTCAGGATCATGGCATCTTCCATATCATATCCAGTATAGGAAATCACAGCCACCACAGCATTAGTTCCTGAAGGATAATCTGCCAAACCATATTCTTCTAATGTTTTGCCTTTCACTAAAGGCAATTGAGGAGTAATCAATCTATAAACCTTATTATCGAAACGATAGGGATGGTTATGAAAAGGAGTTCCCATAGTTTGTTTAGCCATTTGGCATTGATACATATTTCTAGGACTTTGATTATATTCGAGAAAAGGGATATTCGAAGCCAAAATCGATAGGATATTAGCTGGATTCAACTCTTGATATTCTGTATCTGTTCGGATATCTTCTTCCACACAAGCTATATTCAGATAAATTTGCTCAAAAGGACTTATATATTCAGTATCATTTAAAATCAAGTTATGCACAGGACGGAATAATCGAGCTTCTCTCGTGAAGAGAAAAAGACCTGGGAATTGTGTGGATTTCGGAAATGGACTTTGTGGAATGAACCCGATTTCAAGATCCTTGGGCACCAATAATTCATTATTTTGTTTCACTTTCAAATATCTTAAATTTCTAATCAATTCATCCACTTTTTCAGGATTTATATAGCCTATCACCTTGCCATCTAACATCACCGTATAATAATTACTTGGATATATCAGGTTCAAATCCGAATGACATCCATTCATGCCCAAAGAAACACATAATTTCTCTATATCGCAATGTTCTTCTTTTAAAGAACTCTTCGATAAAATCCCACATGTCATCGATATATGATTCAATAATCCACATGGATGACCATCTGGAGTATGGACGGGACATATGAAACCCCAATTTTCAGGCAGGAGTTTCCTAACACTTGTGGTCTTCATTTCTGCGAAAAAAGCACCTCGATGAACACTACGAAAATGACTGAGAAAACGAGAATTGTTCAATTTTTCTGCTATTATTGTATATCCTTTAGCCTGCATGAGATCCAATCCTGATTGAGATTTCAAATTCCCTGTTGATAGGAAATATTCGATTTTTCGACCTATCGGAGCTTGGCTTTCAATAGCCTTCTTAATATATATCAAATCTCGGGTTTTGGCAGCTTCTGCTGGTTTCTGACAATCTTTCATCAACTTGATTCTAATTCCTAATAACAATTCCTCTAATTTTTCTCTTAGTAACATGAGATAAAGATGGCCAGGAAGCAGGATTTCATGATTCACTAAGGAATCTAAGTTATCTGGTTGAATTTCCTCAGAAACCAAGGAATATAGCTTTTCTATCATGAAACAAATGCAATTGAATTTATCGAGATTCGATTTCAAATGAACACAAACATGTTCCTGAAGGAAAATCTCACCCACTTCTCTATCTTTTAAAGAACTATCTGTGATATTCAACATGATCCTGAAATTCGAGCCCAAATAATTCAAACATTCATGACTTGAATTCAACCCCAATTTCTTCCCAACTCGTAATAACACCTCCACTTTATCAGAAACCTGGCTTTTCCCTTTATATCCCTTCACTAATTTGTTATAAATCTGCAAATCCGAGGTTTCCATCAAAGCCTTCAAAATCACGATTATCGGGATGAGAAACTCTTGTTTTCTATGGATCAATCTCGAAATAATGTTCCCATCATTGATATAATGAAGAGTGAGGGTTCTGGAATAAAGATCTTCTCTAACACATTTCATCTGGACTGCGAAACCTGTGAAATTCGTGCCTCTATTCATATAACTATTACGAATAAAGGCTATGGCATAATTTTTCTTTTGGATGATCAACATTCTGATGAGTTTCTCCAATCCATTTATAATGAAATATCCTCCGAATTCATTACAATCCTCATGTTTTTCCACTAATTCCTTTTGATTCAATCCATATAAATGACAATGTTCGCTTCTGACCATAATTGGTATTTCTCCTAGGCAGATTTTCATCGTTTCTATTGAAGAATTATCATCAATGGTTCGAGCCAAAGTAGCTAATAAAGGTGCAGAATAGGTTTTCCCAGCCACTCGACATTCACTGGGATATAATCTGGCATCATTTATTCTTAAAGACCCTTGTTTAAAAGGCATGCCTATTGATAATTCCTCGAACCAGATTTTCATCTGTTTAAAGGGAAGATGAGAAGGCTTGGAATTGGGGTCTTGATCTGAAGATTGGAGGATTTGGAGTGGAGGGAGATATTGGATGAGTTTTTGAAGGCCTGGGTTATAGATGAAGTTAAAAGAGGAAATATGGGCATCAGCAGCATATTGGATCTGGGAAGCTAGCGATAAAGAGGAACAGGAGGCACGGGATAGGAAAAGAGAAGCATCGAAAGACTCATTCATTTAGATATGATATCGAGATAAAATATTATTTATATATGAGAAAAGACAAAATTCTTAAGAAACAAACTTTCAAAGATTTTTAAGAGGAAAACAGAAGAATAACATTTTTATTAAGCTTTTGTCATGCTTTTCTCACTGATTTTAGTCTGGAGGAAACTTGAGAAATCGACTCCATCTAGAAAAAAAAAACAAAGGTTTTTCATTTAAAAAAAACATTTTCTTGATAAAATTAAAAAACCTTCGCTCAATTTGTCTAATGATTTCTTCCGAAATCTGATTTTCTCGAATTCCTTCCTTTCTTCCTTCACGATTTCCTTTTGAAGTCCTTTTTTCAACTTCTCATTCGAAGTAAAGCCCTTTTGAAACAATTGATCCTTTAATTTCTTCTCCCATCGGGCTTTTTGCATTCTTTCCACTGTCTTTTTCTCATTTTTCACCTCTTTAAAAGCCTCTTTAAAAGCTGGACTTATGCTTCTCGAAACATTGATTTTGGGTGAAAAAGTGCAATTTTCTCTTTCTTTTTCAAAATCCAAATCCAAACAATTCATCAATAATTGTTTATTAGGAAAAGTCAGATATTTAGTCTTTTTCAAATAGGAAATAGGCTGGATTTTCGGCTTGAAAGTGCATTCCTTCAATTCTTTCTCTTTAAAAACCGCCTTTTTAAGCTCTAATTCACGATTTTGATCCAATTGCTTCTGTTTAAAGAATTGATATTGTTTCTCAAAAAAGCCTATTTCTAGCCTTTTCATGGGCTTTTTTGGCTTTTCAGGCTTTTCATGTCTTCGGTCGAAAACATTAAAAAGGACTTTTGGCCTGAATTCAGTGAAGAAACTGGGTTTTTTCATTCTTTCATTGAAAAAGCTCAATTTTCGTTTCGATTCAATAGAAAAGCTCGTTTTTTTCTCGCTTTTTGACATTTCCTCCTTTTTTTCTGAAGTCTTCAATTCAACAGAACAAGTGACTTTCGAGACTTTTTGATTATTCATGAAATTTCTATTCCTTTCTTCATGAAAAGGCTTGGTTTCTGGTGATAATTTCAAGGTTTGGCTCAATTTTTTCTTGTTTTCTATGTTTTTCTCAAAGAAAGTGTCATTCAAACTTTCTTCAAAGGACTTGAAACTGAAGAAATTTGGCTTTTCTGGTCTTTTTAAGGTTTTTTTCATGAAGTTTTTCGGCTTGAAGACCTCGGAAAAATTCTCTTTTTCAAGTCTTTTGTTTTTCCCAATGTTTTTCCTGTTTTTTTTCTCTAGATTTTCGGTTTTTTTATCGCTGAAATTCGCGGTTTCGATGTTTTCAAAGGGTTTTCTGTTTTTCTGGAAGTTTTTAGGTAAAATTGGAGAAGAATCAGATAATTCTGATTGGATTTCTGGGATTTGTTTCAGATCATTGCTGAATAAATTATTGAAGAGATGATTGGAATTCATAAGTGGATTTAACGAATAACTCTCTTAATTAAGTTTTTTTTTTTTTCCCAAGGAAAAAAGCTTATTTTTTCGCTGATTTCAATAAAAAAAGTTCCGATTTAAATTCATTTAATCTATAAAGAAAAAAACAAAGATGAATACCCATAATTGCAGTCCCCAGATTTTTAATCTAACAGGAGTTGAGACTTTGATATATGTGATCTTGGGGGGTATAATAACTTTCGGATGTATATTGATAATATATATTTGGATGAAAAGGATCCATTGTTTCCCGATTAGAGAACGATCTCCTTATATGAGTCTCATATGTCTGGTTTTCATCTGGATCAATACAATGTTGATTCCTATCAATCTGATTGCTTTCTATTTGAGTGAATCCGGGTTTCATGAAGATTCGTTTTATATTCAACTTATGACTTTTTTTTCTTTTTCTTCGATTTTCGGGGTCTTTACAAATTATGTTCTCAGGACTTTAAGAATGACTTATGTAGTGGCTACGAATTATACCTTAAATTGTTTGGATTCTATAATGAAACAGGAGATTTATTTAATAATGATCAATTTATGCATTGCTGTGACTTTTGGATTAGTGGGAGTTTATGGCTATGATGCCAGAGATGTGCCTTTCGAAACAGTGATATGCCTAAGTGATTTCGAACTATATGAAGAGGAGCATGATATCACAAAATGGGAAATCGTCCTTTATATCATCCAATTCATCTATGAGGTATTGTTGATAATTCTGGTATTCGGATTGAAAAAGATCAAGCCAGGATATAACATTGTGAAGGAATTGGTGGTCATGGTTTTCGTGATGGTTATGAGCAATTTCGTCTATTATTTATTATATCATCTCCTGGAAAATTATATCACTATCAATTTGATCTTCATCAGATTGAATATATTGATAAGAAATCTTTTCTTCATCTATTTCTCCTTCATACATACTATCATCATTAGTCATCATGGCAGAGCCCCGACTCCAACTTATATCATTTTCCAGGAATTGAGATATTTTCTTTATGATCATACTTGTGTCAATGTTTTCCATAAATTCCTTAAAGAAAATTATCCAAATCAAATCAATGGGTTTCTTTTCTATTTGGATTTCGTGTCACAAAGAATCAATCCAAATGATCTTTTCAATGAATATTATCTGCAGATTCAAGGCGTCAATGAAAATCTTTTTAATAGGATTAAAGAGGAATTTGAACAAAATGAAGAATTTTCATATGAAAATATGATTGAATTGAGGGATTGCGTCTATGAAAGTCTGGAAGTGAGTTTCGGAAATTATAAGAAAACGAGATCTTGTAGGAAATTAATCGATGAATTCGAATATCATGATCTGATCACTGAGAGATTGTTCGCTTATAATATGGAATCCTTTAATATGCAGATTTAAAAATGGTCTTTTAATTCAAACTCTTATAAATAATATATTTCCTAATTTATTTCAATAAAATCTTATTTTAATATATTAACTTTTATTTGATTTGCCTAAAATTGGCTTTTTTTGATTTTTTTTTTATTATTATTAGTTCAAAATATCCTTTATTTTGCATAAAATTAATTATCATAAGTTATGGATAAATCTTCAAATTTTTCTTATGGTTTTTTCTTTTATTAGCCCTCGTTTTTTTCATTATGACTCCTATTTCTATTTCCTTGATATTGCATTTATTTAATTTGAGCCCAATTGTTTCCAACACTATGGCAGTTAAACTATTTACAAAATTGCTGGAAAATGAATTATAACGAAAAATTGGTTCGACTCCTATTTGCCCATAATATCCTCTTTTAACTCTCATAGCGAAAAAATAGATAATTATCAAAAGATATATGTCATAAATATAAAGAAAAAAATTGAAGAAAAAAATTATGTTGAATTTTTCTTCAAAACCAAGAAAAAAAGTCGTTTTGGCTGCTTCAAAAGACATGAAATTGGATAAAATGAAAAGTAATTTAGCACAGAAGAAATTCCTATGTATTTGGAAATCGTTGATCCTTATGCCCATTAAATAACTCCGCATGGAAAAGAAGCTTTCATTCATAACAGCTAATATATTAAAAGTATAGAAAATAGTGCTGATTTTGAACGATGGAGAAGTCAAGACATTGGAAACAGAGATGAAAATAGTCCATATGAATTTGGGAATTTGGAAATATACAGCGAAAATGAAACCTTGATGAAGCTCGAAGAAACAACAAAATTTCCGGAAACTAAATCGCATGTTTTATGAGTAAATTTTAGGCTGGATTTTATCTCTTTTTAATTTTTAATAAAAGTTTTAACAGAGGAAAACGATTTTTATGATAAAAACAAATATTCCAAAATACTAAAATTTAATAAATTAATTTTTTTTTTATATACAAGAATTTCTCGCGGAATTTTTTTAATTTATAATACTTTTTTTTAATTTCTCTCATATTTTCAGAAAAATATTAAGAAAAACCTTAAAAACAAATAATTTTTAAACAATTAAACTAGATTTTTTTCAATGGGGGTCCAAAATCTCTGGCTTCTCCTAACTCCAGCCGCCCAGAAAATCCCTGAATCCCAATTGGCATCCAAACGTCTGGCGATTGACATCAGTATCTGGGTTCTTCATATCCTTCATGGTTACATTTCTTTGGGTTCCTCGAATTTCGAGCATATCCATCTCCTGGCGATTTTCAAGAGACTTTTAAAGCTGTTATCTCTCGGTATAAAGCCAATATTCGTTTTTGATGGAAAGGTCCCTGATTTAAAGAAAAGAACAGTGGCAGAACGTGCGGGTTCTAGGAAAATCAATTTGAAGAAATTGGCCGAAAAGCTGATAGTTAAACAATTAGAAGGCAAAACCATAGGGAAAATTGGCTTGAAAAAGGAAGAAGATCTCGAAAATGAGGAAATGGAATATGAAGAGGAGGAAATCGAACAACCCAAGGACATTTTACAGGCTTTTGAAGAAGATTTGGAAAAAGAGGGAATTCGTGGCTTATTAAATGAAAAAGGCATGAGTTTTGAAGAATATGAAAGCTTGGATTATGTGAAACAAAGGGAATTAGTGAGGGATTTGAAACAAAAAGCCTTAGAAAAGAAACAGGAAAGGATGAAAAGCATAGAAAATAAGGCGGAATTTTCGAAGGTTCAAATGCAGGAATATTTAAAATTGGTTGAGAAAAAGAAGGAAATCGAGGAAAGAAAGAAGGAATTGGGTGAGAAAATCACACAGGAAATCGTCAGAGAAAACATGCCGAAAATAGAAGGAGTTGGAGGGCTGCAATTAGGTGCGAAAATCGAGGTTAATAAGGATTTTTTGATAGTGAAAAAAACGCAGGATCCAGAAATCGAGAGATTGAGGAATTTGATGGGGAAGATTCAAAAACCTGAAAGGAAATATAAGAGAGATAAAATGAAAGAATGTGGCGAGAAATTAAACAAGATAATTGAAAGCAAGGAAAATGAGGAATGGCAGAAAAAGCTTGAAGAGGAGAAAAATGTAATTGAAAATGGAAAAAATATGGAAAAAGAACAGAAAAAAAAAGAAAATCAACAGAAAAAAGAAGAAAATCAACAGAAAAATGAAGAAAATCAACAGAAAAATGAAGAAAATCAACAGAAAAAAGAAGAAAATGAGGTTAAAAATGAGGGAAATCAGGCTTTTATAGAGAAAATAGAGAAAAATCCTGAAAAACAGGAATTCATGAGACCTCTCAATAAGAAAGTGGCAGAAAACGACTTTTTTTCCAATGGAATTGAGTTGAAAAAGCTGGAAACTTTGAGAAAAGAGTTTCATGAAGAAGAGGTGCGAAAGATGGTTTCAAGCCATCAATCGCGTTCTTCCTCTAAATCCTCTCATCAGAAAAACGCTTCGATGACCTTATCACAATCAAAATCCCCAATGAATTTAGATTCCCAACAATTTCCTAATAAAAGTCCCTTAAAAATTATTGAGCCTCATATTTTAACTCAAGAAGAAATTCTTCAAGAAATCGAGAAAATGGATTCTTTGAATCCAAATGAAGAGATTATAGATGAAGAAATGACCAACGATTTCCTACGTTTATCGAATCTCAATACTTTAACAGATTCTTTGACCACGAAATTCGAACAGATAAAAAACCTTTTGCAATTATTCGGAGTTCCTTGGGTTGAAAGTCCTTTCGAAGCAGAAGCTCAATGTGCTTATTTGGAATTGAAAGGACTAATAGACGGTATAATAACTGAAGATAGTGACGTTTTCTTATTCGGGGGTCGCAAAATCTATAGGAAATTATTCGCAGGGAATAATAATCAAGCCGATTTATATGATATGAACGATATTGAGAAGAATATGGGGTTAAATAGAGAAAAAATGATCAGTTTGGCTTTATTTCTGGGGTCAGATTATACTTTAGGAGTTAAAGGAATTGGGATAGTTAATGCTATGGAAATAGTTAATGCCTTTGAAACGATTGAAAGTTTGGAAAGATTCAAAGCCTGGGCTGAAAAACCTGACATTTTACTTGAAGATAGCGAGGCTTTCTATAGAAACATCCCTTTGAAGGAATTACAATATAAACATTTCCATAAAAACTATAAGAAAAATTGGGAATTTCCTGAGGAATTCCCTGATTTTCAAGTGATTGAAGCTTATCAAAAGCCTGTGGTTGATGATTCATTGGAGCCTTTTGTTTGGAATGAGCCGGATATTGAGAATTTGAAGGAATTTTGTAAGGAAATGTTTGAATGGGATAAGGTAAGAATTGATGAGGCGGGGTTGGAATTGGGGAAGATCGTGAAAAGAATGAGGGAAAATAAGGGACAAAAGAAAATCGAGGACTTTTTTCAAGGGAAGACGGTGGGAATAGTGAAAAGCAGGAGGTTACAAGCTGCGATCAAAGGAATGAAACGCGAAGAAGAAAAGGAAGAACAGGAAAAAATAAAACAGGAAATTGAGGAATTGGAAGATTTGAATATGTTTAAATTTAAAAGGACGAAAAATTAAATTATGTAAAAGGAGATTTTTTCTTGTTTATTTTAAAAAAATCTCATATTATATTATTATTATTAAAATTTAATCATTACTGTGTTCCTCTAGACTTTATTTTAATCTTTTTTTTTCCAAATGAAAAAAAAAAATTTAAATTTTAATTTCAATACAAATTTTTCCATTAAAAATTCATCATAAT
>Ga0302320_10030929_pt1 | contig 10176 bp, 13 predicted proteins | sample Bog_T0_3_FD_202130 | JGI IMG/M metagenome (GOLD analysis project Ga0302320, IMG submission 202130) | Peat permafrost microbial communities from Stordalen Mire near Abisko, Sweden - Bog_T0_3 | ecosystem: Environmental > Terrestrial > Soil > Wetlands > Peat | place: Sweden: Abisko, Stordalen Mire...
ACTTTGTAAAGGGTATTTTTTCGCTGACGCCATGCATCTCTGTGCCCTCAAAACCAGGCCTGATCTTCTGGAATCCGTTGTTGATATCGGACTTTCTGAAGCCTTGGCTAGCTCAACAGAATTACTGGCCGATTGTAAAGCCCAACTCCTAGCTCAAGTCCCGCGAATCCGGGAACTTCGCTTGAAAGCCTTAGCTGACCCATTGGCATTCTACGAAGGCGAACGAGGCGGTGGTGGTGATTTGCCAGATGACATAAGTGTAGCAGCTAGTTCGAGGATGAGTACGAATAGAAGTTTGTTTACGCGGTACACGGGAAATGGCAGTATTGGGACAGCGGGGACGGGAGTAAGTAGGGCGACAAGTAAGAATCGAAGGAGGGAGGAGAGGAAGAGAGCGAGAGGGAAGAAAGGCAGTGTCTATGAAGAGGAGTATTTGGTTGCTAGTGTAGGGAGATTAGCGGAGAGGGTTAGCAGTGTAAGAGAGGAGATTGAGAGGCTGGTTGCAGGGCTGGTGAGGAGAAATATGTGGGAGAGGGCAAGAGCTATAGAGGGCGGATTGGATGAGGTGGTGGGAATGTGTAGGGCCTGTGTGCCGGAGGTTTTTGGTGGGGAGAAAAAAGTTGATGCTGCTGATGCGGGCGTGGTAGAAGGAGAGGAGTATAGACCTGTGGGTGGAGACGCGGTTTTGCACGAGAGTATCGAGGCTGCGGGGAAGAGAAAGGAACCTCCTCATATAGCTGCTTTCGAGAGGTTGTCTTTGTTGGGTATTTAGAACTTAGACAACATAGACGTCTGAACAAGCAGAGAATTTCGTCTATTTGCAGCATCTAACTTTTCCTGCAGATTATAGTGTTTTATGATATGCTTACAACGCCACTAGAATGCCCATATAATGTACAACATAATATACACACAATTTCTTCCCAATTTTATGCAGCAATACGCTGTCTAGTAGCCTCTACATCTCCACTACTCAATCCCGCTGCTTTCAATGCCAACTGCCTCTTCGCATCAACCACCCACCCAATTCTCTCCAGCATACTCTTAGTCAATGTCCCCTTTCCCTTCGCTCTCCTCAACTTCCTTTCTTTCCTATTAATCTCTTTCAATGGCGTCCTAACCATCAACCTGTCTAACCTCTTCTTCTTCTCTTCCTCAATATCCTCTTGTTTCTTCTTCTCTATATATTCCGGCTCATGTCTCGTCCTAAACACACTATATTTATTCCTTAATTCATCAATAATGCTCCCTGGCATCGGCGGTCCCAACAATGTTGGCACAAAAGTCTTTTGCTCGACTTCTAGTCTTAAAGTATCGCCATCATATTCCGGACGGGAAATGGGTTCTTTGGCGGGCCAAGGCACCCAGAGGAGTTTTCCGGAAGGCAAGGGGATGTAGCGCTTTTGGATGGTGATACCGCTGTGTCGGTCAACAAAAAGTTTGCCTTTTACAAGCCGTTTCACGATCACGTCGCGGATTTCGCCCGTTTCGTTGTTGGTTAGGGGATGGATGAGGCGGATGGTGGTGAGAGGAACGGGCTTTTCAATCGTTTCGGTGTATTGGCCTTGTGAGGCCATGGGGAGAATTGATTTTGGGATTGTGGCATCGATCTATACATATCTATTGTTAGACTTCAAGGGGTCCCAGGATCTGGACAAGGGAAGCGCTTGGAGATTGGAACTTACCAAGTTAACGCCCTTCACGGTAACTTCTCCCTTCTCCTTATCAATACTCTCCACCGTCGAAATTCTCCCTTTATCCCTCCCCTCAATAATAACCACCCTATCCCCCTCCGTAATCGCATCCAAACCAAAACCCTCCACCTCCTTCTTGAAAGCCTCCATTCTCTTCGTCCCCTCAATCAAGTCCGTACCTCTAATCAGCTGTCCACTAACAGCTCCATATGCAAATCTCGCGCTCCCTACATCACGTTTCGGAGCCAATGGTCCTAAAGCATAATCTTCTTTCTGAGCATATGCAGCTGCTCTGGAGATCTTGCGTTGTTCTCTTAACATAAATTGGTTTTCTTCCCGGGCGTTGTTAGCTTCACTCTTTTTCTTGAGCTCCAGACGTGCTTTTTGACGGCGCAGAGCTTGCCGTTCGGCGAGGAGCGTTCGCCGGATGACTTTCTGCATTTTCAGGAGATGCAGAGACTGTGATTGGGGGAATTGGTGCTGCTCGTCGTCGTCGTGTGATGGAAATTGGAGTCTTGAACTTTCTTGGATTTCCGAGCTTCAGACGAACTAGTTCATAATAGGTTAGAGGCTATATATAGTCATGTGATGTTACTTCAGGGTTTCATTCTGAAGCCTTTTTCTGAATCAGTGGAGCAGCTATCAAAGGAAAAGGAGAAACAGGGTTCGGCAAATCAATGTCTTGTAGGATATTAAATGTTGAGAGTGGTAATGTCCAAAATTGACATCGATTTCATAAGTTTAGTAATGATTATAGTAGGCTTTATGGTATGGCCACGCGATCAGGAGCGCGCGTCTTCGCTGTGTATAATATAAAGCAGTTATATTGTGAACCTCATTGCGGATCATACTTGGGAAATGTTTCAAAAGGAAGTCTTCTCAACGTAAAAAGTCTTTTAGAAATATGATATACTTAATTGGCTGGACCAAAAGTCAATTCCTACGTCAAAGTCCTTAGAAGAATGCCTCGCTCAGCCAAGTGGCCAAGACCCCTTAACCAGCTGAGGCTGACTGCGCCTCACCTGCGTAATGGTAAGGGCATTGGCCGTGAAAGGGGTTCCGATGAGCCCGACCTCTACAATGCCAACACGAGCTCAGACTATTCTGTTCCACTTTAAGTCCTACTTCTTGGAGGAATTATATATCTTGATAGGATTCTTGTGTATGTACGTGTTGTTGGTAGACACAGATCTTCCTATAGAAAATGCAGGAATATCGTTTGAAGTATCTATATATATATCAGTATAAGGGGAGTCAAAGATGGGGATATTCACGGCTTTCTAATACCTAAACCAATAACATATCCCTACCCCAAACAGTAATCCTATATACCGTTTTATATTAATACAAAACATCGTCGACCCCAGAAAAACAAAATTACTGGTGAATCCCCCAATGTGGTGAGTAACGTGATATTTTGAGGCCTTAGATCCTGAGGCCCCAAACCGAACTACTAAGGTCGCTTTGCCTTCTAATAAGATGCATCTTCCTCTTCTCAACAACATCAATTTCAACTGCGAATTTTCCACGACGCACAATCCTCAAGACATCCATCTCTAATACGTTGTATTGAACCCTAGTCTCTCTCTCAAACCCTTCATCCCCTCGTCCGTTAGAATGGCGGAAATCCGTCGAAAGCTTGTCATTGTAGGTGACGGTGCCTGCGGTAAGACTTGCTTGTTGATGTAAGTTCCCATCTATTCATCAACGTCTTTGACCTTGCACAAGCTCCATATGGATCACGTATACTGACATTTGCTTCAGCGTTTTCTCAAAAGGAACATTCCCAGAAGTAAGTCGTCCAACGACCCCCTACGATACAACTGCACCCTACTCGGATAAGATAGCGTCGACGACCAGCAGATATTACCAACACAAGATACATGCAAGTGTTTATGGAAGTACCAGGCTAATAGCTTGGACTTACAGGTTTACGTCCCAACTGTATTCGAAAACTATGTTGCCGATGTCGAAGTTGATGGAAAGCACGTTGAGCTGGCTCTATGGGATACGGCTGGACAAGAGGATTATGATCGTCTCCGACCTCTATCATACCCTGATTCGCATGTTATCTTGATCTGCTTCGCTGTTGATTCCCCTGATTCGCTCGACAACGTTCAGGAAAAGGTAAGATTCCAACAACAATCCCACTACAGCCACTTTTCCACAATAAGAGACCGCTGACACGTGCCCAAACTACAGTGGATCTCTGAAGTCCTCCATTTCTGCCAAGGTCTTCCCATCATTCTTGTCGGCTGTAAGAAGGATTTGCGTTATGACCAGAAGACAATTGAAGAGCTTCACAAGACCAGCCAGAAGCCCGTTACACCAGAGCAGGTAAGGATGCATAAAACCCCAAGCCTTCAACTTAATCCTACCCTTCAACAATATGGATGTCATTCTACAAGGACGATACTGATACATTTCTTTTCTGCAGGGTGAGGAAGTCCGCAAGAAGATTGGTGCCTACAAGTATCTTGAGTGTTCAGCAAAGACCAACGAGGGAGTTCGTGAAGTCTTCGAACACGCCACACGTGCCGCACTCTTGTCCAAGAAGAAGGAGAAAAAGAAGTGCGTTGTCCTGTAAAGCTACTATTACCGACCTTCTCTTTCTCTTAATGCGAACGGAATCTATCTTCGACGGAACTATCTTAGTTGGGTGACAGGAAAGATGCTTCCCAGGACGAGATATGTGCTTGCAGATTGTGTGCATCGCTCCTCTTTCGGCATTGATCTATCATCTTTTGATATCCGTGGACACACCCTCAATATCCTCGCTCTCTCAACGAAAACATATTCTACTTTTAGTTCGGACACATCTTGGGCATGGGGGCTTTTGCAAACCTGTGCTGCACGCTATTTCTTCTCTGTGTCTGTCTTCTCTTTTTTTTTCCCCGCGAGATCTTTGTGCCGTTTCTCCTTTTCTCCTACGCGTTTCCAAGAGTCGATCTGAACCGTAAGGGTTACTACAGCGTCTTGTGCTCCTCATCGATGCTGTCGTGGGTGGAAATGGGGTCAGGACCAGCGCATTTTGTAAGGTGTAATAGCAATAGGCGTAGTCTATAAGAGAGTTTTTCAAGATTGTTTGTGGTGCGAGTTCCTTGGAAGCATCACTGTGCATTTGTCTGGATGGTATACTAATTTTCGGGCGTTTTGTTGCGGCAAGATGTTTGATTCGATGTATTTGGAATGCGATTGTTACTTTATCTATTATATATTTCCCAGTCACGGTAAGAAGGATTCATCTAATCGGTGCATTTCGGAGGTTCTTTTCGAGTCATGATTTTGGTAAGTACTTTTGGTTCCATGAATTCGCCTTTGCGCCTCTACTTTGAATATCAGCCGGCTTAAACACAATGACTTTCCATTCCCATTCCATTCCCAGCTCCTCCTTCACAGCTTTCAGGAATCAGCTTCCAACTTCTCAATCACTGAACAATAAACGCCCATTCGAATTTTGACCTGTAAGTATCTCATGGTTAATCTAACTATCCCAGCTAAATCATACTACATTATGCTCCCGATGCTCTTGCTAAGTTTCCTATCAACCAAGAAACTTGTCATAATGTGCCTTGAACTTTGCCAATGGTTTCGAGGCTGCGAATGCAGTATCGTCGTCACAAAATTCTACTTGAACCGTAAGTTCAGCTTCTTATCCTGTCTTATGCACTTCTCTACTCCTCGCTACCCCTAAGTTAAGTTCAAGCCCATATTGTGTCTATACGGCAAGGATATTATGCACAAGACTACTTTCAAGATCTTTCTTTCTTCGTCTCTCCTAGCTAAACTCTCTCGCTCGTTACTTTGTAATCATACCCCCTTCCCGCTTCTCCCTCATCATTTACCCCCACAGTTTCAGATACCCCTTTACCTCCATCCCCCCAAACCCCACTTTTCCGCCCCGCCTTCTCTGCTTCCAACTCACTGACAAACCGCCAATCCAAAGAAATTGAACAGACACTTCTCCAACTCGACGGCTCGCCATGTCTATACTTTTAAATTGCTGGCTATATTAGACAGGGAGGCCGTCACCGTCGTGGTGGGAAATGCGAGAAGAAAGTGAACGAGTACAGGAATTTTGAGATGGAGGGTGAGTCGTGGGAGGATAAATGGAATGCGAGGTAGGCGGAGAAGGCAAGGAACATGGAGATTAGGTGATGGATCCGTAAGTTTTCTCCCTTAATTTCTTTTTCTCTTTCTCTCTCTCTTTGGGGAGACGGAATTGGGAACTCTTGAGGGATGTGAAGTAACGAGTATAATTCTACAGCAATGATTCTAGAATCAAAAGCGGCAGTCAGGACAAGAAGAATGTTCCATTCAAGAAGCAAAAGTTGTTTCATAAGGACAAGAATGTTGAGTGGTATGGACTTTCCTTGAGGATAGCATGAGGACTGGTAACTGATATGCTCGTAGAAACCGTGCTCGTGACTCTATGAAGTTCAAGCTCGACAGCGACAGTGAAGAAGAAAGCGAGCGCGAAGCTGTAGACGATGATCCTATGGATGTAGAGACGTTTGAGAATGAAGTGGGCTATATGTAAGTGCTTTCTTGAGCCTTGCCATCATGTACAGTTGGGGTTAGAGGTCGGACAGCGATTGTGATGACGGGATATAACGACACTGAACCTTTTATGAACTGGGAAGCGGATTAATAAATGGCTCTAGTACATTATTAGTCGTCTTCATACATTCAATGTCTCCTGGATAGATATAGATAACAGAGGTAAGGTCTACCAGGGCAGGCCGACTTAATATAATGGGAAATGGTCTATTTTCTGTAGGTACTTTTCTGAATGAAACCGAATGTATTTATTTATATAAAAGGACATGCATTTGGATTGAGCAAGGCCCAAGATAATCGCACCTTCCTTTGCTGGTCTTCGCTGCTACCTCTCGTCGCTTAACCATCTCCAATCGACCATTTTCAACTTTTACACTTACTAGACTTACCTTTCATCTCGACTTTAGAGTTGAGATGAGACCTTGATAAACAATTTAGGATATTTTTTCTTTCACCACGATATCAGGCTGCTATCTACAGCCTGGTCACTATCAAAACTTCATTCTTCTTTAGCAATTACAGACCCCATATTTCCACTCAACCACTTTCGACCTCTTTGCAAGTACTTCCAACTCTTCTATTCGACATTGAGCTATAAGAATTAACCATTCCTCATTTAATATAAACCCAAATCCGACCAAAGTCAACACAACTCTCACCTCCTCCCGCCACCTCTTCACGTCCACAACGCCCACTCGCAGTTCACCCTTTCGTGGAAATGTGCACAAGAACCGTCTATACATTCAAGTACTGTTCAGCGCATCACGTCTGCAGTAGGCTCTGCAGAGAAGAATACCGAGATAACATCACTGCTTGTCCTCTATTCCTAGATCTACGCAGTGTTCTTGACTATTCAGGGAATTGTTCGTGCTCATATATTCCTGAGTCGACTTGTACCAACTTGCAGACCGACATTACTATCGTTAATCCACATGGTCAAGAATTAAATCGACAGATTTTGGAGCAGCATAAGGCGATTTTGGGTCAGAAACAAGATGAACATTAAGGAAGTCGGATTTGAGACAATTGTGGATAAGGGGGGGAGAGGCTTCTGCAGTGATGAAGAGCGGCGGTTTTACAAAAAGCAAGTTGAACCGCAACTAAGGAATAAATTAATGCATGGATTTCGTCCAGCGATGAGGCCAGTCTCAGACGCAGCCCAAATCCAGAATACAACAAAAACAGACAGTTCGCGACTCCTGCCTCTCGATTATAATGTAAAACATTTCAAGGATATCGATGTACATCATGTCTGGTTCCAACATTCTAAAAATTGTCCTCCAAGGATTTCAATCAGCTCAATGAAGTCTAAGCTTGAAGGACTAGGACTGCCATTAGATCTGCTCTGGATTTTGTTTCCCCAGTATATCCCCTCAACATTTCTGTTAAAGGAAGCAGAACAGCATGCCTTCCACGCCGAACATGCACAAAGTATCAGTTGGGAGCTTCCGAGGAAATATCGGCTTGATATTGAAGGCCTAACGCTGTTAGATCTTGCAATTCGCATGCCTCAGCTTCTAAAAGAGAAAGTGCTTGATATCGACGGTACGATCACAGGGGTATGTTCACATTGGCTCAGCTCTAACCGGCCATTATCACCGGATGAGGAAAGGGAGCTCGCAAGAGACCTTGGGCTTTTATCGACACCACCCTCGACACAACTGAACGAGGAAGAGGCAATTAATTTTGATGAATTGGACTGGGGAGAACAGCGATCCCCACTCCATATGCGCGGTGGTGGATGTGACTACGAAGACTCTAATTTGACCGCCTCACACTCGGAGAACGATGACTCTGATATTGGGGGACAGTCCTATCATTCGTTTCCGTTCTCTTCTAACGAGGGATGGAATTATAATACACCATTGTCAGCCATGGACCAGGATTCAAAGACGCGTACTCAAGACACCAATGATAACTTCTCAGAATTTATCAACGAGGATGCCTTTTCTCACCCCAGCTCGGACTTCGGTGATACAACCCAAGTCCGACATGGTGATGATCATATGACTTCTCAAGTAGAAGAACCTTTCTCCTCTACTGAAATTTTAGTCTCCGGGCGCCCTCTTACTCATACTATCATACAACCATTGAAAAACCAGTCCCAAAGAAATAGACAAATAGTAATTACCCCTCCCATTCTGTCTCCAATCTCGAATTGCCCCAAGCTAAGCTATATCCTCACACTTGATATTTTGTATAGTAACAAACTACCAGGCTCAAAGATCACCCAATGAAAAGAGACAGCGAGCAAGCGGAGCACAGGCTACAGATTTTCAAGCACTTAATGAAAGACGACTGATTGCTGCCTCGAGAAGAACTGATCAAGATATCGATTCAAGATTGAAATTCGCGCTTCAAACTTCGGAAATTCAGGAGAATCGAACAGGCCGAAACCCGAGGATGATTGCACAAGCTGTCATCAATGGAGAACCTTATGAGGAAATCCCTGATAAGGTTGATGACTACCTCCCTATGAGCGTTAACAACCAATCCGACTTAGCCGGGATTGATTCAAATGACGCGAGTACAGCAGGTCTGAATGAGCGATCTCTCACATCGAATGCCCCCTTTTCCGCCTTGATACCGGGCTACAATGACAACAGTATGGGGTCAGGGTTAAACAATCAATCTCTCACATTTACTTCTCCTTATTACTCTCTATCACCAACTCAACATTTCCATGATGCGACGACGGTGGTATCTAATTATCAAACCCTCAGTAGCGACGAACACACAATGATGCATACATCTAGGATATTTAACCAACACACCACTGCGGCTGAACCTACCTCAACTCGTCAGTCTGGAAAATATAATTTGAAAAAGTCATCCCAGACTATCAACGGTGGTGGCATAGGGGAGACCATACAAGCTAATAAACAATTGACAGGCTGTTTGGAATGTAGAAAGTGGAAAAGGAAGTGTGATAACGGTTTGCCAGCATGCAGCACATGTGTTATGTTTAACTATCAATGCGTCCCTATGCGAACTCAGGAAAGCCAGTCAACTCAGACCATAGGAGGCAATAGACAGGGGATAGCAGTGGAGCCGAAAGTTGCTGGCTCGAGTCGAGGTACGAAACGGATTGCAGACTTTATGGAAGCAGATGGCGGGGAAGGATCGTTGACCGACCGGTTTGCGAAACAGATAAGGCGTATCAACCCAAATGACCACCGACTTGACGAGCTCCGAAGAAGGTCAGAAAATCGCTCAGATCCTATAAATGCAGAAACTATAGAGCTTGCTCATGACATGATTTCCAGGTTTGGAGAGTAAGAAGTGTGCCGTTTTCAGATGGGAGCGCTGCTGGAGACAAAGAACGTATACTCAATGATTGCTATTGTAGAGAAGGGAATCTGAAGGGAGACTTTGGTCAAACAGTAGCTTAGTAACGGGACTTACCTTCGTCGATTTGGTGTTTTTCTCATGAGTACTACTCGGAAGTTGGTTTCTTTGGAGAAACAGCAAAGAGGATCCTGTATAGATAATGAATTATTCTTCGATCCTTTCAACTGATCTAAGCAATGACTAGAGGGAAATAAAATTTTAGTCCACCGTGATTATTCATACGAATTCAGACATTTTTAATTATCTATAATATTAATACTCAGATAGCAGTCTTGTTCCTATCGTATAGCCTCCGTTGAGACTTTGAGTCGGCTTTGCGGCTCAGTTGCTGACGATAAATTTACCCTCTCGACTTCATTCAACTGACCAGATCTTGATAGAACCGATATCACAAAAGTTGCTCGACTTCAAAAACACTTCTCTAGTCCACCTAGAAATCCAAAATTTTGTTGTTGAGTTGACTAGAACATGTTCATGCGATAATTCCTTAAATTCTTCTCCTTCACTCGATCCCTTATTCTTTTTCGTACTTTCCGACAAATGACTACACAACTTTAATTCCACCTCCTCA
>Ga0302320_10030933_pt1 | contig 10174 bp, 6 predicted proteins | sample Bog_T0_3_FD_202130 | JGI IMG/M metagenome (GOLD analysis project Ga0302320, IMG submission 202130) | Peat permafrost microbial communities from Stordalen Mire near Abisko, Sweden - Bog_T0_3 | ecosystem: Environmental > Terrestrial > Soil > Wetlands > Peat | place: Sweden: Abisko, Stordalen Mire...
TGGCTGGGTAGAGGAACGAGGGCACTCGTTTGCGGAAAGCTGGGACGCGGGCTACACGGCGCTGACCGAAACCGCCGACGCGGGGCAGGAAGCGCAACGAGGGGGATTGCTGGAGGCGCATATAGGCAAGGGGAGTTATATTTATGTGGCCTATGCGCTGCACCGCCAGTTACCGGAGTTAGTGCCAGGAGCTTACAGACTGCTGGCGAATCTATTGAGCGCTGGGCGCTGAAAAGCACCCTGGGGATTAGCGCATACCAGCCAAGGCGCACCGCAGCATATAGCTACCACTTGCGGATTTATTAAAAACTCGTGAATTAGTCAAATATTCATATGTTTCTGCGATTCTTACGACTGGATTGAGCCGGAGGATTTTCCCTTACGTGGAAACTTCCGGCTTGACGAGCTTCAACCCACGTCGGCGGAAAGATCTGGCTTATTTTTAAGAATTTCCGGCGTTGGGGAAGAAGCGTCACGGCCAAGAAATGCAGTCATGTTTCAATCCGATTCTAGAAGAAGAGAGAGGCCCAATGAATTTCCGATTTAAAACCGCTGCCGCAACCATTTTGGCAGTCAGTTTTGTCGCTTCGTACGCACAAACCAGCGCAACCAAACCGCCGGTGAAGAAGCACGCAGCCGCCAAGAAGACCAAGGCTCCGGCCAAGGCCACGGTAGAAGAGCAGATTCAGTCTCTGCGTCAGGAGCTTACGGGCCAGATCGACGGCCTGAAGAGCAACCTTGCGGAGAAAGACGCGCAGTTGCAAAAAGCGCAGCAGGCCGCGGCTGACGCACAGGCCACAGCCGCCAAGGCCGAAGCCGCCGCCGCACAGCAACAGCAGGCAACAACGGACAATGCCACTGCGGTGAACACCCTGCAAACCACGGTCAACGATCTGAAAGGCAACCAGGTATCTCTGGCGACCACAGTTTCGGACGAAACGACCAAGATCAAGAAGGACATTGCCAATCCCAGCGCCCTGAACTACAAGGGAATTACCATCACGCCGGGCGGCTACATGGCGGCAGAAACCGTGTGGCGCTCGAAGGCCACCGGCGCCGACATTCCGACGCCCTTCAGCGCGATTCCTTTCCCCTCGGCGGATCTTTCGCACCTGAGCGAGTTCTATGGTACCGGTCGCCAGTCACGCGTATCGCTGATGGCCGAGGGCAAGCTCAATTGGGGCACCATCCGCGGCTATGTCGAGGCTGACTTTCTAGGCACCGGCACTAGCTCGAACAACAACCAGAGCAACAGCTACGTAATGCGCCAGCGCGTGGTGTGGGCGCAGGCGTCCTTGAACAACGGCTGGGGCTTTGCCGGCGGCCAGATGTGGTCACTGGCAACCGAAACCAAGAAAGGGCTTTCGCCCTTATCTGGCGACATCGCAACGCCTCAGACCATCGACCCGAATTACGTTCCGGGCTTTGTGTGGACACGGCAGTACGGCTTCCGCGTGACCAAGAGCCTTTCAAACAAAGCGGCCATTGGTGTCGCATTTGAAAATCCCCAGGTTCTCGGACCGGGCGGAACGATCAACGCGAACAGCGGTGTGAAATACCTGTGGGGCACGCCAGGCGCCAACGGCGGCAACTATAACGCAGGCGGAACCAGCACGAGTTGCACGTCCACGTATAGCGGAAGCGGAACGACCGTCACCACCACCTGCACCCCGAGCTACCTGACGACCTATGCCATCAATCCGGCTCCGGATGTGATCGTGAAGGCCGCCTTCGATCCCGGCTGGGGCCACTACGAAGTCTTCGGCGTAGGCCGCTGGTTCCGCGACCGCATCTATCCCGACGCAACCTCGACGGCCAACCACAACGACACCGAGTTTGGCGGTGGCATCGGCGGTAGTCTCCGCGTGCCGACCTTCAAAAAGAAACTCGATCTCGGCGTCAAAGGTCTCTTCGGCGACGGCGTGGGCCGCTACGGCAACTCGACCATTGCCGACGTGACGGTTCGCCCAGACGGCAGCTTTGAGCCGCTGCATACCTTCTCGGCTCTAAGCACTGCTGAACTGCACGCTACCCCGCGCTTCGACATTTACGCCAACTACGGCGGCGACTATGTGGGCCGCACAATCTACACCAACCTACAGAACAAGAAAGACGGCTACGGCTTTGGCGAAGTGAACTCCGGCTGCGGCACCGAACCCCTGCCTACCAGCGGTTCGCTTCCGTCGAGTCCGTCCAACTGCTCGGGACACACCCGCGACGTGCAGGACGGTACCCTGGGCTACTGGTACGACTTCTACAAGGGCCCCAAAGGCCGTCTTCGCCAGGGCATCCAGTACGGCTATGCAGTACGCGAAATCTGGGCCGATGCAACGGGGTATGCGCCCAAGAGCATCGAGAACATGTTCTGGACCAGCTTCCGTTATTACCTGCCTTAGGCTTGATTTTTCGGTTGGAAGGCAAAGAGGCAGCCCCAGTTTGGGGCTGCCTCTTTTTTGTGCGCTCGTTGCTTGTAAGTCACGAATTGCGAATCCGCGCACAGCCCCGCGTAAGATTGGGATCGGGAAGGAAGTCACTGCCGGAAATAGCCACCATGAAGAAGATTGAAGAGAAACTGAAGTTGGTGAGCGCGCTTTTGAGCGAGGAAACGACGCTGACCCTGGCCACGACGAATGAGGCAGGTGAAGCCGCGGCGACGCCATTGTTTTATTTAGCCGATGAGGAGTTGAGGATTTATTGGCTATCGTCGTCGAAGAGCTGGCACAGTTTGAATCTGCTGCACAAGGCAGAGGCGGCCATCTCTGTTTATCGGCCGGCGGTAAATTGGAAAGAGATTTGCGGAGTGCAGATGCGGGGCCGGGTGGGTACGGTGACGGAGCCGGCGCGCCGCGAGGCGGTACTGAAAAGCTATTGTGAGCGGTTCAAGCTGGGCAGAGTCTTCAGTCTGGCGATCGGGCAAAGCGCTCTGTATGGCTTTGAAGCCGAGTGGATTCGATATATCGATAACGCAAGACGATTTGGATACAAGTTTGAGCTGGAGCACGGCGCAGAAGGCTGGCAGCCACCTGCGGCTAGGGTAACTGCTCGCTAACTGCTCGCACGAAGTTTGTACTTTCCCACCCATTCCGCAAACCACCCAGCAGTGAAACTGGCGTTCTTTGCGGAATAGATGGGTACCCAAAGTTAGTGGAACAAGCAACTGGGTTAGTAGTCCTCGGCGGATTCGACATCGGGGAGAACGTCGTTTTCATCCGCTGCCCAGACGTAAAGGGCGGGGAGGAGAAAGACACCGATGATGAGGTTGGCGATAAGGCCGCCGACAATGACGATGGCGAAGGGGCGCTGCGAGTCCGAGCCGATGGCGTGCGAGAAGGCGGCGGGGAGCAGACCGAGGGTGGCCACCAACATGGTCATCAGAATGGGACGAAGACGCATGACGGCTCCCTCGACAGCCGCATTGACGATGTGGTCGTGGGAAGAGGCTTCCCTTCCCTTACGGCGGGAGCGGAGCTGGTTGATGAACTCGATCATGATGACGCCGGTCTGAACGGAGACGCCGAAGAGGGCAAGGAATCCGACCGCCGAAGAGACCGAGAAGTTGGTGTGGGTGAGGAAGAGGGCGAGCGGGCCTCCCACCGAAGCCATGACTACGCTGACCAGGATGAGCAGCGCCCATTTGTAAGAGCGGAACATGGTGTAAAGGATGAGGAAGATCACCAGCACAGTGACGGGCACGACGATGGCCATGCGCTTGTCAGCGCGCTTTTGGCTTTCGTATTCTCCGGCCCACTCAAGGTGATAGCCAGTGGGCAGGCTGACGTTGTGGTTGACCTTGGAGATGGCCTCTTCGACGGTTGAGCCGAGGTCGCGGCCGCGCACGGAATACTTGATGGCAATGTAGCGCTGGCCTCCTTCGCGGTTGATCTGCTCAGCGCCGTCGGCGGCGGTGGTTGTGGTGAGTTGGGCGAGAGAGACACGCTCGCCGGAGGGGGCGAGCAGGCGCACGTTCTGGATAGCCTCGCGGGTATCGCGATCTTGCTGCTGATAGCGGAGGGTAACGTCGTAGCGCGCCTCGCCCTGTTGCACTTGGGTCACGGCGTTGGCGCCGACGGCGGTTTGCACGGCGTCTTGAATGTCGGCAACGTTGATGCCCCAGCGGGCGGCGGCGGTGCGATCGACCTGAAGGTTGAGATTGGGCTGGCCAACGATGCGGAAGATGCCGAGATCGCCGACGCCGGGAACGGAGGCCATTTGCGCCTGAATCTTTTCGGCTTGGTGTTCAAGAGTGCGCAGATCGTCGCCGTAGAGCTTGACGGCCAGTTCGCCCTTGACGCCGCTGACGGCCTCTTCCATGTTGTCGCTGATGGGTTGGGAGTAATTCCAGAGAACGCCGGGAAATTTGGATAACTCGGTGTCCATGGCGGCAATGAGCGCTTCCTTGTTTTGATGGAAGAGGGGACGCCACTCTTTTTTGGGTTTGAGATCAACGAAGTATTCGGTGTTGAAGAAGCCGGCGGTATCCGTGCCGTCGTCGGGACGGCCGGTCTGGCTGATGACCTGGGTCACTTCAGGAAAAGAGGCCATGACGACGCGCGCGCGGTTGGCGAAGTCGATGGCGGCGGTGGGGCCTTCGCTGGGCGGCAGGGTTCCGCGCACCCAGATGGAGCCCTCGTCGAGGTGGGGAAGGAACTCCGAACCAACAGGACCACCAAAGGTGAGATAGACGGCGAGAGCGAAGAGCACAGCAGCTATACCGACAGTGGTGCGGCGATGAATGATGGCGGCGCGAACAGCAGTGCGATAGTGAGCGGTTAGCCAGACGAGGAGGGGGTTATCCCACTCAGTAGCGCCCTTGCGGAAGAAGAAGCTGGCAAGGACAGGAGCGACGAGGATGGCGAAGAGCAACGCGCCGAGCAGAGCGAAGGTTACGGTCCAGGCCATGGGCTTGAAGAGGCGGCCCTCGACGGCTTGGAGGGTGAAGATAGGCAGATAAGAAGTGATGATGATGCCGCGGGCGAAGAAGACCGGGCGCAAGACCTCGTGAGCGGCGTCGCGGATGCGCTGCGAGGGGGTGCGGAAATCGTTTTTGAGGGCGAGATGCCGGACCATGTTTTCGATCATGACGACGGAGCCGTCAACGACCATGCCGAAGTCGAGCGCGCCGAGGGAAAGCAGGTTGGCGTGGATATGGCTGAGGTCGAGGCAGATGGAGGCGAACAGCAGCGCGATGGGAATGGTGAGGGCGACGATGATTGCGCCGCGCACGTTGCCTAGGAAGAGAAAGAGCACGAGGACGACCAGGATCATGCCCTCGGTGAGATTGTGCTCGACAGTTTCGACGGTATAGGAGACAAGCTTGGAGCGATCAAGGAAGGGCTTGATCTGCACGCCTTTAGGCAGAACGTGCTGGTTCAGTTCATCGACCTTGGCGTGAATGCCTTGGAGGACGGGATCGGAGTCGTCGCCTTTTTGGAGTAGGACGATGCCCTCGACGGTGTCGGGGTTGTCAACGATCTTGCCGTCTTCGCGATGGATGGCGCGGCCGATTTGACCGAGGCGGATTTTTGGGCCCTGGGCTACGGTGGCGATGTCTTTGATTTTGATGGGCGCACCGTTGCTGGATTTGACAACGGTGTTTTCAATGTCTTGGACGCTAGTGAAAAGGCCTGCGGACTGCACGTTGATTTGCTGCGCACCCTGCTCGATGAAGCTGCCGCCGCCATTGGTATTGTTGGCGGCAATTTGCTGCTCGACCTGAGCGATGCTGAGGCCGTAGGAGACCAGCTTTTCGGGGTCAAGCTTGATTTGATATTCCTTGGTAGAGCCGCCGAAGCTGGAGACATCGACCACGCCGTTGACGCCCTTGAAGGATTTTTCGAGGGTCCAGTCTTCGAGAGATTTCTTCTCCATCACATCGATGGCGGGGTTGGTGCTTTCGAGCGTGTACCAGTAGATTTGTCCGACAGGACTCCAATCGGTGCCCATTTGCGGGACGAGATTGGCGGGAAGATTGACCTGGCTGAGGCGCTCAAGGACGTGCTCGCGATTGACGTCGCCCTTGGAGTCGTCGTCGAAAACTAGCATGAGGCTAGAGAGGCCGGCAAGGGTAGTGGAGCGCAGATGAGCGAGGTGAGGAATGCCTGCCATTTGAATTTCGACGGGCACGGTGACCTGACGCTCGATCTCTTCAGCGGAACGACCGGGCCACTGAGTAATGATCTGGACGTAGTTGTTAGCGACGTCGGGATAAGCCTCGATAGGCAGGTTGCGGAAGCTGATGACGCCCCAGGCGGTGAGGACCATGACGCCGCCGAGGACCATCCAACGGTTTTTGAGCGCGAAATCGACGAGTGCGCGAATCATTATTGGTTCCCCGCGGTTTCGAGTAGGAGAGCGTTGGCGACGACCTGCTGGCCGGGCTGAATGCCGGAGAGAATCTCTTGGCGGCTGCCACTGAGCATATTGCCGGCGTGGACCTCGGTGCGCTTGAACTGATTGCCACCGGCGGGAATGAAGACCCAATCGCGGTCATGCAAATGGAGCACAGCTTCGGCGGGAAGCACGGCGTGGACCTCTTTGGCTTTGCTGGTAAAGGTTGCGGTGGCGAACATGCCGAGCTTAAGGAAGCCGGGATTGCGCAGCTCGATGCGGACTTTTGCTGTGCGAATGGAGGGATCGAGAATGGGGCCGATGTCGCTGATGCGTCCGGTAACGGGGCGGTCGGGGAAGGCGTTGAATTTGATTTTGGCTTCCTGACCAAGTTGCAGCTTGGAGATGTCGTTTTCAAAGACGTCGGCGACGACCCATACCGTGGAGAGATCAGCGATGGTGAAGGCCGTGGCCGAGCCGGAGAGGCTGACGCCAGCCGCGGCCGAGTTGGTCACGTTCTGGGCGACGACGACGCCGCTGATGGGCGCATAGACATTGACGATGCTCGTGGGGTGATGCTTGTCCACGCCAAGCGTATGCAACTGCTCTTCAGCGGCGGTGAGGTCGGCTTGGGCGTTTTTGGCGGAGTCTTCAGCCTGTTCGAGCTGCCCCTGAGAAGTTGCGCCGTGCTTGAAGAGATCTTCGGCGCGGGTGTAAGCCTTCTTGGCCATCTGCTCGTCGTTGGCGGCCTTCAGATAGGCGTTGAAGGCGCTGGTGACGTCAGGGCTTTGCACCTTGAGCAGAAGCTGGCCCTTGCGAACGTTGTCATCAAGGCGAGTCTTGATGTCAACGACGCGGCCATTGGCGAGGGAGATCACCGGCACTTCGCGATTGATGTCAGGAAAGACGGAGCCCGTGGCGGTCAGTTCGGATGCGGCTTCGATTTGGCTTGTGGTGACGAGAGGAAACTTGGCTGCGTCCTTGGCGTCGATGGTGATCAGATTCATGTCGGCGACTTGAATAACCTGGGCCGGAGGCGGCGCGCCGCTACCCTCTTGCTTGGGCTTGCATCCAGCGAAAACCAGCAATGCGGAGAGCGAAAGAATCAGGGCAAATTCAGGGCGTTGCTTCAAGGTGGAAAAAATCATTGGATAACCTCGCGTCCGACGGCCAGATTCAGTTGTCCAGCAGCGGTTAGATACGATCCGATCAGTTGCAGGTAGGCTAGCTCGACGGTGCGGTAGTCGCTCTGCGCATTGAGAAAGTCCATGAGCGACGCGCCGCCGTGCTGGTAGGAGTAAGTCACGGTGTCGCGCACACGCAGCGCCTGATTCTTGTATTGAGCCTTGTAGGGCTTGAGCAAGGCGATGTTGCTTTCGACTTGCGCATAGGCCGAATCGACGTCGCTGAAGACCTGGGCGCGGGCGGCTTCGGTCAACTGCTGATTGCGGCCAATATCGATTTGGGTGCGTTGCTTTTCGCCCTGATTGCGGTCGAAGATGCGCAGGGGAACCATGACGCTGAGACCCAGGGTCTGCTGATCGTTGGGATTATTAAAGGATGGATTCCAGGTATACCAAGAGCTGAAAGTGGGATCGATAGAGCCGTTGGCGATGGCCAGCTTGTGATTGGTCTGGGCCTGCTGAACGGACTTCAGGGCGGCTTGCAAGTCGGGGCGTTGGTCGAGGGCAACTTGGCGGAAGTCTTCAAGCGGCTTCAATCCATCGGGGAAATCGAAGGGGCCGGTTACATCGAACTGCTCGACCGGAGTGCGGTCGTTGAGCAGTTGCAGAAGCTGGATTTTGGCGGTGCGTAGATTGACGAGGGCGGTTTGCAGTTCCACTTCATATTGGACGCGCAGAAGCTCGATACGATCCAGATCGATTTGGGCGATGTCGCCTGCCTTGAAGCGATCGCGGCTGATGGCAATGATCTTGTCGTAGTAAGCGAGATCGGCTTGGGCGAGATCAAGCACGGCCTTGGCCTGAAGAGTCTGAACGAACTGGGAGCGCAGATCGAAGAGGAGATTGCGTTCGAGGTCGGCGTGCTGGTCGGCAGTAATCTGCGTACCTTCTTGGGCGCTTTCGAGGCGCAATTCGCGCTTATGGTTGCGCTCGTGGAGGTAACTCAAAGTGCCCTGCGCCTGGGTGCCAGCCAGCGGCTGCCAAACGCCACGATGCGAGGCAATCTGGGTTCCGTCAGTGGCTGCGGTGAATTGCGGATTGGGACGCAAGAAAGCGGTGGTTTCGGTCGCTTTCATCTCATCGACGGAGAGGGCATCGGCCCGGAGCGCGGGATTGGCGGCTTCAAATTTGGCCTTGACCTGATCCCAGGTAAGGCTTTGTGAATACAGGGCGGGCGGCAGCATAGCAAAGGCCGCCGCTGCCAAAAGAGACAGGGGGAAAAATACTCGCTTCATACACATCCTTTGCGCCACGACTGCTTGGCGTTGATGGGAAGACAAAGAGCTTCAATGACTGCTGATCCTGCCTCAAACAATTCTTCCATTGCTCTTCCGAAATGTCTCGCCGAAAGAGTAAAGGTTGCATAAGTGTTTCATGCATTTGTCATAGGCCTCAGATAATCTGCTGGCTTCCCATCCATATCGCAAAGACGGGACGCAGGTTCTTCGGCTCGCTGCGCTCGCTCAGAATGATTGGGCAGAGAGCACCAGTATTTACAGGCCGGATCAATTGACGAAAGAGAGCGAAAGATCAAGCCGCGGGTGGCGGCCGGCTTTCAATAGCGGCAAGCGCGGGGTTCTCCACCGTGGGGGTGGGAAGATGAAAAGGAGCGGCGAGGCGCTGAAAGCGGAAGGAAAGCTCGGCCAAGTTTCCGGGAGGCAGCATGGCAACTGCGGGAAAGATGGAGTGGGGATTAGTGGCGGCATGAACCCGGCGCAGATAGGTGTCGCTTTCCGCGATGTTCTGGGCATTCTGCAGGTCGTCGGTGACCGAGATGACCGGGAAGAGGAGAAGAATCAGCATGGCCAAGGCGGCAATTTGCATGCGCCGACTGGTGCCCTGACTTGGGGCGCGCAACAGGCAGAGCCGCACGATGACGGCCGCCAGCAAGACCCAAGCGAGATTGAGAATAATCTCCATTCCTGTTTAATTTTACATAGGCGGCATTGTTTTCGTCATAGGGTTGCGACGAACGAGGGGATGCTGGAGCGCTTGACGGCAACTGAACTGGTAGACTTTGGAAAACGGAGTCAGGAAGCGAGCCATGTTTTTTCCCACGGAAGATATTCGCATCAAATGGACCAAAGTTGTACTACCCCCGGTGTTTCTAGAGGAAGAATTGCCGATGACGGAGGCGGCTTCGGCCACCATCGCCACTGCACGCAACGAGATTGTGGAGATTTTGGACGGGCATGATTCGCGACTGCTGGTGCTGGTGGGGCCCTGCTCGATCCACGACATCAAAGCGGCGCAGGAGTATGCGGCGCTGTTGAAGGGCGCGATCACGGAATTTTCTGGCGAGTTGCGGATTGTGATGCGGGTGTATTTTGAAAAGCCGCGCACGATCACGGGCTGGAAAGGGCTAATCAACGATCCGTATCTCGACCAGTCGTTCAAGATCAACGACGGCCTGCGGCTGGCACGCACTCTGCTGCTGAAGCTGGCGGAGATGGGCGTAGCGGCGGGAACGGAATTTTTGGATATGATTTCGCCGCAGTACATTGCGGGCTTGGTGAGTTGGGGAGCGATTGGGGCGCGGACCACGGAGAGCCAGGTTCATCGGCAACTGGTTTCGGGCGTATCATGCCCGGTGGGCTTCAAAAATGCGACATCCGGGGACGTGCAAGCGGCCATTGACGCGGTGATTTCAGCGGCCCACTCGC
>Ga0302320_10030934_pt1 | contig 10174 bp, 12 predicted proteins | sample Bog_T0_3_FD_202130 | JGI IMG/M metagenome (GOLD analysis project Ga0302320, IMG submission 202130) | Peat permafrost microbial communities from Stordalen Mire near Abisko, Sweden - Bog_T0_3 | ecosystem: Environmental > Terrestrial > Soil > Wetlands > Peat | place: Sweden: Abisko, Stordalen Mire...
AATAACGATCCAGATCCTCAACATCGCGATTCGGAATACCACCCCTAAGGTGAGCGTCGATGTCTTGAATATCCTCAGATTCACTGCTATCAATGTAACGCGAGAGATTGAGGTTGAAATTGTTGGCTTCAATCTCGGCGAGCGGCACCATACGCGAATACTTCGAGATATCCGTCTGCTTGTTGAACACGTCTACGATCTTGTGGAGGTCCATCTCTCGAAGACGGTTCTTGTTGCCGTCTTTCAAGAATCCCCTGCTGGCATCGATCATGAAGATTCCCTTTCGGGCGGCGGCGTTCTCCTTGTCGAGCACAACAATACAAGCCGGGATACTAGTTCCGTAAAACAGGTTGGCGGGGAGACCAATAATCCCCTTAATGTATCCTCGCCGGACAATCTGCTTTCTGATGTCAGCCTCGCCGTTGCCACGGAAAAGGACACCGTGAGGCAAAATGATTGCACCCTTGCCGGTGCTCTTCAACGATGCCAGCACGTGCAAAAGAAAGGCATAATCACCGTTCTTAGTGGGCGGCACGCCAAAGGCAAAGCGGCCGTATGGGTCATCCTCCGTGTTGACGCCGGTTCTCCACGCCTTATCAGAGAACGGTGGATTGGCTACGACAAAATCGAAAGTCTTGAGATTCCCTTTTTCTTTGAAGTGCGGGCTTGAAAGCGTGTTGCCTTTCCAGAGTTCAGCGGAAGGACAACCGTGTAGAAATGTATTCATTCTCGCAAGCGCCCAGGTAGCGAGATCATTCTCCTGCCCCCAGATCGACAGGTCGAGTCCTGTTGCATTCTTGCCTTCATCATGCGCCTTGAGGAGCAACGATCCCGATCCGCATGTGGGATCGTAGATGTTCTGCGTAGAGGTCCTTGCACTCCGAATACCAATCACCCTGGCCATGATTCGGGAGACTTCCGCCGGGGTGTAGAACTGGCCCTTGCTCTTGCCCGACTCGGTAGCAAAATGACGCATCAGATATTCGTAGGCATCGCCTAAAAGGTCATCGCCTTCGGCGCGGTTGCTCCTGAAATTCAGTTCCGGATTGTCAAAAATGGCGACCAGTTTGGAAAGCCGTTCGACCATCTCGCGGCCTGTTCCCAATTTCGCCGGATCGTTGAAATCGGTCTGATCGATGACGCCTTTCAGATTATTGGCCTCGGCTAGTTTTCCTATGATCTTATTGATCTTGTCGCCGATTTCCTTGTCGCCCTTGAGCGCGACCATATCGGCGAAGCTCCCGCCTTTGGGAACCTCGACCATAGCGTCTTTTTGACCGGCATATTTGTCGGAGACGTACTTGATGAAGAGCAGGACCAGAACGTAGTCCTTATACTGGCTGGCGTCCATGCTGCCGCGAAGTTCATCGCAGCTTTTCCAAAGCGAATTGTAGAGTTCAGATTTCTTGATGGCCATTTGATTTTCCCGCCGCACACTAGGGGCTGCTACAGGCGAACGGCTTTACCGGGCTCGCGTGAAATAGTAGCAGCCTGTCCTTTACCTTTCCTTAAGTATAGGCAGAAGAACAACTTGCGTAAAGCGTTCGGCGCTCAGTCCATTCAATGGGGCCGTATCGATGACCGTTCTAAACCTCGCACCGGGTTTATACAAAATTCTATTCCTCTTTCCTCTTCTGTGGTTGCCGTCGCGGTCGTAGCCACAGAAAAACGCCGACCCCTATCGCGGCTAGAGCGATCTGCTGCCATAGAGACATAGCCGACCACGCGCTCGCAAGGATACCCGGCACCACCATAAGTCCGATCACGATAACCATGATGGCTCCGATATGCTTTGGGGCATCGGCAGGCTTCACGATGCCTAGCATAAGGCCGAAGGCCGTCACAATAATCGCGATGGTTGCGAACGATCCTAAAAGGCTCATCCAGCCGTGCATGAGACTCGACTCACTCATCTTGTAACGCTCCTTTCTTCCTGAAAATGCGTTATCGTTTTCCGCTAACACAGCCACGGTCGGCGTCGGCGAGAATCCCCGTGCCATCGAACTGGATTTCGGCTTTTTGGCCCCCTGACGCGAAATACTCCGTCCAAAACGCCCGGATCGCCTCTTTGCGCTGTACCGGGAGCAATGCGAAGTCGCTGCTTTCAAGACGGCCAAGGCAGGGAGCCACGCCTTGCATCGTGAAGCTATGCTCTACGCGGATACGCGCGGCAAGTTGGCGGGCGCGCGTCGGATTCGCCAACGAGCCGGCCGAGACGAAGTTGTAGGTTCCGTCGTCTTCGAGGAAGTCGCTCACGACAATAAGCCTGCGGTTGCTGTTTTTGGGCAGCACAGCAAATTCCTGTCGGGCGGCATCGAGTGCGCCGAGGATGTCGGTGCGGGATTGATGCTTATCGAGCGAGGCCGCCCACGCAGCAAACTGCTTCAAGGCCTGTTCCTGAAACCTCCGCATATCGGTGTCGTAGGTTTCGCGCTCGGTGGGCGCGGAGAGGCGCAGGATACGCCCCCCTGCGTCATTTTGTGCGTCCCCGGTAATGGTGATAAGGATGAGGCGATCTCCGCGCCCCATGCGCGAAATCTGGTCACCCACGGCATCGAGCGCAGCCTTCTCCGCGCGGGGCGTGATACTGAGGCTGGTATCGACGACCTCAACGGTCGCTTGCGGAACGCGGAGAAAACAGCCTGCCAGCAGAAACAAAAGTGTGATGGCAACATATCGCCAGGTGTTGATTGTAGTCATTGGTTCTCTCCCTTCGAGTCGTTCCCCTTTGTTAAGAAGTGTTGCTGTGGTGCGCGTAGTTCACGCGGCTCTGGCGCGTCGGGAATCACCGCGAAACGAGTGTTCTCCTGCTTGAGATAGCGTTCGTGGCTCGGATGGTGGCGGCGGTGATTGAAATAGACGAAGACGGCGAGGCCGGGAATGGCTGCGAGCGCAGGGAGCCAAGCTAAGGGCAAAACGAATGCGAGCGGAGTCGCACATAGCCCGCCGAGCAGGCTCTTGCGTAGCACCGACCACCGCGTTTCCTTGCAAGCGCCATTGCGCTGTCCGCGTTCATAGAACTGAGCGAAGATGGCCCGCCATTCGAGGCATTGCGCTTGCTTCCGTTTGTCGAATTGATCGAGGCTTTCCTGCTCGGTCTGAACTTGGCGGGCAAGCTGAATTTCAGCGGCGCGGAGCGTTTCAAACCGTTGCCGTACATTCCGCCACGTCCGGGCGCGCGATACTTCCTGCCTTCCGAAGAGCAGCGCCGTTGCGCCGATCATCGGTGTCGCTAGCGTGATGAAGATGTAGAAGACCGCCGCGAGCAGCGGATGCGCGGCAAGGAACTGCCCCAGGGGATTACCGGCAAGCACGGCGGCAAACCTGAGTTGATACCCGCGTAGGAGTCCCCAGGCCGTAAGGCTCACAACGCCGATGGCCCCAAGAGCGATAGCGGTAAGCCGTTGCGGCCTAGAGTTCTTTGCTCCTATATAGAGGAGACCGGCCAACTCGAAGTAGATGGTGCAGAGCGCCGCGAATCCCACAGCAGCGAGGAACTGGAGCACCGGAATCGCAATGTTCAAGATGTCCATCGTTGGCGCGAGGAAGAGCGTGTCAAGCGCGAGAGCAAAGAATGCGCAGCAGGCCAGGAGGATTGCCTGGAAGTAGGGCGGCGGCGTATCACTGAGTTCCTTACGGATGCGAGCCCAGACGGTCTCGGCTTCTGGCTTCTCCTTACGCACCTGCTGGAGTTTTGCCTCAAGGGCATGGAGCTTGCGCAAGGGTTCCTGCTTCTCCTCCGATGTCTCCTGGGCAAACCGCGCTTCGATCTCATCGAGGACCGGCGCGGGATCGTTCGAGTGCGCGCCGAGGTAGAAGGCCAACGCTTCGAGTTGGCGCGGTTTCAGTTTTCCTTGATGCAGATTGCGAGTAGATGTCGTCATGGTTTCCTCCGTGTGAGTATGAAAAAGGGGAGTTGCCCGGACGGACAACTCCCCTGGTTGTTACTGCGCTTCGAGCACTTTGCGAGCCTGTTGCAGTTTGGCAAGCTCGCGTTCCTCTTGGGCGAGTTCCTTGCGCATTCCGGCAACCTTCTCTTCCTGTTTGCCAATCTGTTCAAGGACAATCTCGACCGGAGTTTTCTTTATCCAGGCCTTGCGACCCGTGGACGATGCTGCGGTTGATGTGGCATTCTGTGCGCTCATAAACCCTCCTTTGGGTTATGGGTTAGTTGTGAAAGAGCGGTACTCCTACTGAAGCAGGAGCAGGACACTGCGAATGCTGTTGAGTTGAGCCTCGATACCGTCGAGAGCACCAAGTGCGGCGCGATGCTGCCCGCCTTCGAGGTCGTCTTGCGCAGTCGTGATCCGGACTAGAATCGCAGCGTTGATTGTCTTGGCGCGGCCAAGAATGCGCTCACGGATTGCCTCGTCTGGATCAAGCGGCTGGGTTTTCGTGTTGGTTTTCGTCATCATTTTCTTCCTTTCCCGTGATTTGTTCCGGCGACTTGAGAAGCAGAGGTGCTGCTTCCCCTTGTTTAAGCAAGAGCGACTGACCTTCGAGCCAGACTTCAAGTTTGCGGATGGCTTCGCGCTTTTCCGGCAACTCGATCTGGGTGTAGCGGTCGTTCACGTCCCGTGACCGCTGCGAGGAGTGGCCGATGATTTCCCGGCGTACTTCCTGAAGCACTCCGGCGAGCATCATTCGCGTGTTCGCGGTGTGCCGCAGGTCGTGGAACCGGAAGTGCCGAATCCCCGACCGGCGCAGACTCGACGCCCAGGAAGTCTTGATGATCTTGATGGCGTCGCCGCCATACGTGAAGACTTGGCCGCGATGCTGACGGTTCGTGCGGAGCATTTCATAGAGGCGACTCGTGAGTGGAATCTCCCGCGCCTCGCCTTCCGGCGTTTTTGAGTGGGATACGTGGAGGATGCGATTGTCGAGATCGATGTCCTCCCAACGTTGCGAGAGGATCTCTCCCCGGCGCATTCCGGTGTGGAGGGCGCAGAGGATGATCCGTTGTAAGTGCGGTGGTGCGGCGGCAATGAGTAAATGTTCCTCCCGCACACTCATGACCGGGCGCTTGGTTCTGCGCTCCCGTTCCATGCGCAGACGCCCCAAGGGATTCGAGGCGAGATACCCTTCCTCGACACCCCAATAGAGGACCCGCCGGAGGACCGAGAGATCGCGGTTTACGGTTGCAGCGGTGAGCGTCTTTTCCTGATTGCGTTCCTGCCGGTACTTCCGAATGGCCGACGTGTTGATGTTCAAGAGCGGCATGTCGGAGAAGAATGGCAACAGGTGCTTCAACCGGTCAAGCGAGTGAGGCTTTCCCATCCCGCTTCCGATGAAGAGCGCGGCGAGTTCTCCAAACGTCATCTCCGGCTTCAACTGCGGCAGCCGTTGGCGAGCGTCGTTCAACTCATCGTGGAACTGCCGCTCGATGGTTTCAGCCTTGCGCCGGTTTGATGTGCCGGTGGACTTGTGGTGGCGGATGCCGTCCATCGTGACGTAGGCCCACCAGATGTTGCCGCGTTTGAAGAGCGCCATGGTTACATTCCTCCTTTCTTTTGTTGTTGAAGAATCCATTGGACGACCTGGTTGCGAAAGAAGATCAACTTGCCCATAGGGGCCGAGCGAAGGTGCGGCAATCCCTGTGACAGGTAGCGATGGCGCACCGTCCATGCCGAGCACCCAATCACTCGCGCGACCTCGCGGACCCCGAGCGGCTCGCCTAAGGTCTCGCGCACCTGCGGGTAATGCTGCGGGTAGCTCTGCCCTAGGGAATCGTGCGGAAACCTCAATGAATCGACCGGTTTCGCGTCGTTCTCGAAACCCGACATGCGTATCTCTTCCGCATTCCACTCAGTCGTCATCGCGTTGCCTCCTGCTTCTCCAGAAGGAACGAATGGCCTCTTGAAACCAATCAGGCAGTTTGGACCAGAGCAGCCAAAGGACCGCAAGGAGTAGTCCGAAGGCAACGAGGGTCTGCCGAACTTCCGGCGTGCTGATAAGGGCAATCACCACCCAAAGGGACGCATAGAAGAGCAAGAGACCAAGGCCCAGGCGGACGACGAGCGCCACAAGCCTCCAACTCATGGGAATCTTCGGCTGAGGCGTCGAGAGTTCACGGCTGCCGCACCGTGAGCACACCTCCACGCCGCGCGGGTTCGCGTGCAGACGCGGGCATAGTTTCAGGTCGTAGCTCCGTCCGCAGGAATTGCAAAAGAACGGATCGCCCGCCGTCATTTTTCCGCATTGGTAGCAGTACTTCATGTTGTTTCCTTGAAGAATGGTTGATGAGTTTCCCCTACTGGCCGCAGCCATACCGGGCCGAAGAACTTTTTACTATGGATGACACCGAGCGAGGCAAACCAGAAAATCTTTTGCGTAACACCCGCAACGGTTGCCCGGATCGATTGCAATCGGCGCTCTGAATTTGCGAGCACGAGCACCCGGAAGCGGGCTTGCCGGAACTGCCGTTCATACTTTCCCGAGAGAGCAAGCTGGACGTATTGGCGGGTCTTTTCCTTCCAGACCGCAAGCCCCTCATGGCCGAGGTCCACCTCGATAAACGAAGCGTCGATACCGGAAGGCGTCGAAAACTCGACATACCCATCCGGGATCAGGCTCAAGCCATCCGCTATCGGCTCATGGAATGTGAGCCATTGCACGAACCTGACTCGAGGAACGGGTATGGGTCCGAACTTCAAGCCGCAATAGACGGCATTGACGGCGAGCTGGTGCTGGACAAAGAAATCGGCAACGAGCATCTCGTTCTGCCGCCTCCGGGGACCTCGGCAAGGAACCTGTGCCACCTCCGCGCCCTTCAGAGAAAGCGCATAGAGCGCCTTTCGCCCGCCGCCGGAACCGAGGAAGAATCTCCGCAGGAGTCCGGCACGGGTAAGAGCAAGGAGTCGGGTATTCACCCGCGTCGTCGATCCGAACCCGGCGGCGATCTTCACTTGCTCCCGGTCCGCAACGCGCATGACAGCAAGTTCGCGCAAGAGTTCGAGGTCCCTCGATTGCACGATGAGGCCGCGCCGCTTGCCTTTTTCGTTTCCGCCGTTAATTCCAGTCACGTAACACCTCATCGGTGGTCTGGGTTAGCGCGACATGACGCTCTCTGATCTCGCGCTCGATCTCGGCGCGAGGGCGTGCGCGAAGCGCACGTGAGCGATTGACCAAGTCGGCGTAGCTGGTGCCGACATCCTCGACCGTGGGCACCATGCCTTCCACCCAGTGATCGGCCCCGCTCTTCAAAATGAAGTGGCGCTGAGGCAAATTCTTCAACCGCTCGACAAGAGACTTACCGCCATCGAGCGATTGGGCAACGGTCGTTGCATCGGCACTCGATAGCTGGAAGAAGACGTGAGTGCCGATGGAAAGAATCGAGGCGCGCATGGGAGGTGGATACTGGTCTAGGAACTGGTTGGCCGAGACGACTGAGACACCGAACTTCCGGGCCTCGGAGAGCATCGTTTCCACATCGCTCGAATACGCAACGAAATTTTGCAGTTCGTCAGCGTACACGGTAAAGAGCGATCTCCGCTCACGGGTGAAAATAGCGTTCTTGATGACGGTGAAGAGCAAACTTCCAAGGGTGAGCGCCTGTTCGCCGAGTTTGCCTTTCGGAAGGTCCGCAATGATCCAGTGCCCCTCGTCCATCGCCTCCCGCATGGAGAACGTCGATTGCGGTTGACCTACGATGTGACGGAAGCGCGGGTCGGCGGTGAAGGCCGACGTTTTGTTGAGAATCGGCTCGCGCATCACGGCGCGCATTGGCTCACTCGCTTGCCCGTACCGGAACTCGAAGTACTGCCGGACCTCGGCGTTCGGCACATTCTTGAGGCACGCGGCGCGAAATCCCTGATGCGTGAGGAGCGGTGCTAGTTCCAGAAGTGTCAGATGGTTCGCCGCGAGTGCGTAGAGCGAATTCCGCAGCAGTTCATCCGTGCGTGCGCCAAAGTGTTCCAGACTCCACCGCTGTTTCAGAACCTCTGCAAATTCCGCGATGCGTACGAAATCCGGCTCCGCATGTTCGAGCGGGTTCAGACCCACGGACATTTCATGGTCTGCGGGCGAGATGACAATGAGCCGGTCGCTCAGGTGCGTTTGCTGCTTCCACTCGCGGGCGGCGATGGCGCTCAGGAGAAACGGCGTCGCATCGCCGTGGAGGTCGAAGAATACGAAGCCTCGTCCGGCTTCAATGTCTTGCAGGCAGAGATTCTTGAGGAGTGAACTCTTGCCGGTTCCTGTCTTTCCCAATACGGCAATGTGCATGGTGCGCCGTGTTGGACTCAGTCCCACGCGATGCCGCGTCGTCTGTTCATCCGCAACCTGGAACCCAAGAGCGATAGTGCTGCCGGTTTCCGTCCGCGCCTGTCGCCGCCCTTGCAGGCGGTTCCATACCGAACTCACGAGTTGTTCTAGAATGCGAATCATCATGGTGAGTATTGGGGGCGGGGTGTCGAAAACGGTAACAACATTCCTGTGTGACAAACGCGAAAGCTATAGAATTCAATACGTTGCCACAGAAAACATCAGGAAACAAAACAGTTGACAGGGGTTTTCGGCGGTACTTTAGAAGTTCGTGATGAGCACTTCGTGGTAGCGGCGGCCGGCGATTTTTTGCGCGGTGTAGGAGAGATCGATTTCTTTGAAGTGGAAGGCCTTGAAGATCGCGCGAACTTCTGGAACATCGTTCAGGGAAAGCACAAACTTTGCTTTCAGGGCCCCGATGCGCTCCGCCATCTTCTCGAAGTCCGCCGTGGTGAGATTATGGCGATACAGCTTCAGGCCGAAATACGGCGGATCAAGGTAGAAGAGCGTCCATGGGCGATCAAATCGCTCGAGCACTTTCTCATACGGCAGGCATTCGAGTTGTACCCGCGCGAGCCTCTTACTGGTCTCTTCGATAATCTGCGGGAGGCGTTCAGGGTTCAATCCCGGCGGTTGTGCAACATGGCATTTATAGTCCAAGCTGCGGATCAACCCCGCATAACTATTCTTCAGGAGGTACAGGTGGCGCGCCGCGCGTTGGATGTCGGTAAGCGTCACCGGATCGGTCGCCTTGAGTACCTCATGCCATCTGCGGCTCACAATGAGAAAGCGGGTATAACGAATTAACTCCTCGTAATGCTGCTGACAAATGCGAAAGAAGTTGACCATTTCACCATCGAGGTCGTTTAGCACCTCGACCTTTGATGGTTCTTTGTGGAAGAAAACCTGTGCGCCGCCCGCGAAGGGCTCGACGTAGGTCGTGTGCTTTGGAAAAACGGCGATGATCTTATTTGCAATAGCACGCTTACCGCCAATGTAGGGCAGCGGTCCGATCATTTTTGGGTGGGGTTTTCTGATGTCGCGTTCTAACGCTTCGATTCGACCTTTATGACTCGAAGCGTGGAATAATCCTACGCGACTGGCGGGGAAATAATAGGTGAAGAAAAATGCACCGCAAGCCTGGTCGAGCTAATCGACCAGTACTCGCCCTCTTCAACGTAACCTTGACTTTTCCTCTGCATGACACATACTTAAATCAAATACACAAGCAATAACATGAACAAACCATTAGAGATTTCGCTTGCGGAGTGGAAGGAAATCATACAGGTGCCAGAGATTCGGGAGTCGTGGGGCATAGATGACAACGAATCGCCTGAGCAGTTTGCTGAAATGGTATATGGGGTTAAGTTTCACTTTATAAGTGGCGGTCCAGGCTATGTTGGGGATCTGTACATCTTGCAAGGAGACGCTTTGGGTGAGCCGATGACCCTTATCAGAAAGAACGGTGAATTAGCGATGCTTGACTGACCACAGACGCTCCAACTCCATCGACAAAAAGGGAGGGCCGTTCGTCCTTCCCGAGCACGGGGGTACCTTTCGCAACCGAAGGAGAAGAGGTTGCGTGTCTGTCATCTTCGCTCCTCAATGGCTGACACCCGTCGAACGGCCCAGCTTCACAATACGCTGGATCGTGTTGAATGCTAGGTGAAATAAATCGCGCCGTACGCCGGGTTGTCGAGTAGGCGTTGGATACATATTTCTACACCTATTCTCACCTGGAGTTCTGAGTGATACTCTGCTTCATGCAGAACGAGTTGAATGGCCGCGACGGCACCCGCCACGGCAAGTTGGAATATCGAAAAGGATGTCCGGCGTGCGAGCATAGCGATCCGGACTTGGATCGCGAGTTTCGAGCATTTGCACAATTACTCATCGACATCTACTTGGCAAA
>Ga0302320_10030936_pt1 | contig 10173 bp, 11 predicted proteins | sample Bog_T0_3_FD_202130 | JGI IMG/M metagenome (GOLD analysis project Ga0302320, IMG submission 202130) | Peat permafrost microbial communities from Stordalen Mire near Abisko, Sweden - Bog_T0_3 | ecosystem: Environmental > Terrestrial > Soil > Wetlands > Peat | place: Sweden: Abisko, Stordalen Mire...
GGATGAACCCATAGAAGAGCAGATTGATGAGCAAGAGCCATCGACGACTTCTGTTAGAGATCTATTGATGGAGATTGAGCTGGATGCTACGTTGCAGTTTGGCTTGCGCGAGATGCTGCTTAAGGATGTACTGGCTATCGGACCGGGTGATGTGCTGGAGCTTGACCGGCAGATCGCAGATCCGGTTGAGCTGGTGGTCGGCGACAGGATTATGGCCCGCGGCGAAGTTGTGATTGTCAACGGCAACTTTGCCTTGATGGTCACCGAAGTGGCTGAGCCACAAATGCGGCTGGAAAGTCTCCGCTGTCTGTTCTAGGAAAAAACTGCTTGCAGGCTACATTGTCAGAACGTTATTAAGCATGAGACCTGCTAATAGATTGGGGCGTTGATGACAAATCGCATGGGGGATAAAACGGCGATCGCTAGAGAAGCGTATCGCTCATCGCACGCAACGGGTGCGGTCTACGAGCATGACTTGCTTGGGGATGTTAGGCGGTGGGAGAAGCGGTCTGAGTGCGGCAATCCAGCGTGTACCAGGAGCTGGCTGAAAATATTGAAAGACTGGCGGCGACCTGTGTTTGAAGGGCAGTGGGGATGCTCTACAGAGTGCATGAAGGCAATCGTGCAGACTGCGTTGCGCCGAGAACTCGCGGAGGACCAGAATGAGCACGGAGAGCTGAAGCATCAACATCGGGTCCCTCTCGGACTGGTTCTGCTGGCGCAAGGTTTGATCACACAGTCGCAGTTGCAGCATGCGCTGGATATGCAGCGGATTGCAGGACGTGGCCGGATTGGGAGCTGGTTGGTCTCTGAATACGGTCTGAAGGAAGAACGTGTCACTCGCGCGCTGGGTCTACAGTGGAACTGTCCGGTTTTGCCGATTGAGGGATTCGATGCGCAGGCGATGGCGCTGCTGGCGCCCAGGGAGTTGGTGAAGCGAGTAGGAATGCTGCCGCTCCGGATAGCCGCGGGACGCATCCTGTACTTGGCGTTTGAAGATCGGCTGGATGCTTCGGCGGCATTCGCGATGCAGCGCATGAGTGGGCTTAAGGTGGAGAGCGGTCTGGTCGACGGGGCGCAGTTGAAGGTGGCGTGGCATCTTCTGCGCGATTGCGACTTTGTCGATGCGGCGTTTGAGCAAGTGGATGACATAGAATCCATGTCCAGTGAAATTACTTTCACACTTGGAAAAATACAGCCGAGAGCGTCGCGGCTAGTCCACGTGCATCAGTATTTCTGGTTGCGGATGTGGCTTGAGTCAGGCGCCATGAGCACACGTGAAGGTGGTATTCCCGCAACAAAAGAAGATGTTGTGGACCGCCTCTACACCATTGGATTCGTGCAGTGATCGGGACCCGATATGCAGATAATCACACCGGACAAGCATTTGCTGAGACTCCAATTGTTTTGAATAGAGGAAAATCGGTCTGTCAATGGTAGTAGCTTCACACTCAGTGAGCATTTGTATTGCGAGGCCCTATCTATCGCCTCCCGCCTGAACTGAAATTGCATCGCTCTAACCAATTCACAACTACGTTGGCACCATGCGTGCTTTGTTCTATGACATGGACAGTGGTCTTTATGCCGCTTATACCGGGTTACTGGCGCGAACGCAGGCGCTGGATACGGCAGCCAATAATCTGGCGAATGCAGGAACTGTGGGATTTCGAGCCCAAAGGGACTACTTCAGCAGCGTTCTTGCTGGAAATGAGGCTGAGACTTCTCCTTCCCAGATAGGAAATGCGGTCAACGACTTTGGTGTGCTGGGCGGAAACCTGATCGATCAGGGACAGGGGACTGTAACGGCTACCGGCAATCCGCTGGATATGGCCCTCAATGGACCCGGCTTCTTCGCAATTCAATCGAACCAATCCGTGCAATATACGCGGGACGGTGGGTTTTTGCGATCCGACACCGGTGTGCTTCAAACGGCAGAGGGTGAGCCTGTGCTCGATAGTAGCGGTCAACCCATTACTATTCCCAGTGGTGCGGTGAATATCGGGCCGGATGGAAGTATCTCGGTGACGTCCGCGGGAGTAAGTGCGATCGCCGGTCAGATTGGCGTCTTCGCATTCCCGGCGGGGACTGACCTGATTGCGCAGGGAACAAACCGATTTGCAGCGCCTAAGGGTATGCAGCCGGCGGTAGTCTCTGCTCCTGTTCAGCAGGGAGCGCTGGAAGGAGCGAACCTCGACGCAGTCCACGGGACGATGCAACTGATCCTGGTGCAGCGGCAGGGAGAGATGATGCAGAAGGCGTTGAGCGTCTTCTACAACGACTTTGACAAAACGGCGACCGAGGAGCTTGGCAGGGTGTAGCAGAGATACGAAGGCTAGTTTGCGGCTAAGAAGGAGTGGGAAATGATACGAGCGTTATATACGGCAGCAAGCGGGATGAGTGCGCAGCAGGCCAATCTGGATACAGTGGCCAACAACCTGGCCAATTCGGCGACCACCGGATTTCGCAGTCGCAAAATGCAGTTTGAAGACATGATCTACCAAAATCTGATAATGCCGGGATCGGCATCCAGTACGTCGACTACTTCAGCGGGCTTGCAGATTGGGCTTGGAACCAAGTCGACGACGAGCGAAGTCATTATGACGCAGGGAGATTTTCAGCAGACCGGGTACTCGCTCGATCTGGCCATCCAGGGGGCCGGGTTCTTCCAGGTGCAATTGCCTAATGGAACGATCGCTTACACACGGGATGGAAACTTCAACGTGAACAACGCCGGAGTGGTGGTAGACGCCAATGGAAATCAACTGCTTCCCGCGGTGACCATACCATCCAATGCAACCAATGTAACGATCTCGCAGTACGGCGTGGTATCGGCAACGCTCCCCGGGCAGACCGTATCGAGCCAGTTGGGAACGATTCAACTGGCCACATTCCCCAATCCCGGCGGGTTGAATTCACTGGGAGGCAATCTGCTGCAGCCAACCTCGTCGTCGGGCAATGCTATTACCGATGTGCCCGGAGGCAGCAGTGGCATGGGTACATTGCAACAGGGCTATCTGGAGAACTCGAACGTGGATGTAGTGGCTGAGTTCGTCAACATGATCCTGGCGCAACGGGCCTACGAGAGCAACTCGAAGGTTGTGCATGTAGCCGATGATATGTACTCGCAGATCAACGGCATGGTTCGCTGACGGGGGAATGCAATGAGGCTAAACGGTGCCAGTGCTGTGTGGGTCTTCGGTCTGCTGTTGCTATGTGCATTGAGCGATCGGGCACAAACGTCTGTCGCGCAACAGTTGGTTACTGTACCGGCGCAGACGGTATGCGGAGCAAACGGATATCGCGTAGTGGCGCAGCGGTGGGACGCGGTTCTGGGAAGAAACTGGGAACTGCGACAGGACTGTTCACACCCGGCCTGGCCGGCGCGGTCATTTGCCATAGCTTCGACAAACGTGTCATCGATACCACGCAATCAGTCGATCAGGTCGAACGAAGTAGTATCGATCGTCCTGCCTCTGCTGATGCATGCAGGAGATCGTGTTCGGCTTTGGATGCAAAACGAAACGGTACGCATCGAGATGAGCGGCGTGGTGGAACAGTCGGCACACAGCGGAGAGCGCGTGACTGTCCAGGTCACTCGGCAAGACGCCGATTCGGGCATGTCGATAGAACGCTTCTCCGGAATTGTGCGTGGGACTGAAGACGTGGAGATGGAACAATGAAGATGCCACAGGAACAAATAGCAACCGGTATCTGGAACGCAGATTTAAATAGAAGCCGTCCTGAGAATAAAAGTAAAGAGTTGCCGCGGCTGTTTGTGTTGTCTAGAAAGTATGCACAAGAGCGGGGCGCGAACTATGCAACCTACGTTCTCAATGCTGTTATCGGATGTGCCAGTGCTCTCTTGATTCTTTTCATAACTACAAGCACTTGGGCGCAGTCGACTGTTGCGGTTCCAGCGATTGCTGCGGCTGCAGTTGCTCCCATGGCGTCCGCAACTCCCATATCGACCGCGTTGAAGAAAGCTAATCCAAGCGCGAAGCATTTGAACACGGGCAGCGATCCGGCTGCCGCGTCGCTGGATGCGTATCTGACGCGTGTCAGGCTAGATAACAAGGCTGTGCAGACGACCGCTGGCTCCATCTGGTCGGACTCGGGCAGACTGACGCGAATGTCGACCGATGTGCGGGCGATGCGGCCGCACGATCTAATCTCGGTGGTGGTCGACGAGAATCTGGCGGCCTCGACCGATGGAACAGTCAAGAACTCGCGCGCATCGAATGCCAGCTCAGGAATATCAAGCTTAATAGGTACACTGCACGGCGGCAACGCGCTGCAAAATCTGGTGAATCAGAACTCTGCTTCTGGACTGAACGCGCAAGGAACAAGCGCCAGCAACTCAAGTCTGACGACCACTCTGGGCGGGCAAGTGGTGGAGGTGTTGCCCAATGGGATGCTGGTGATCGAGGCCGCACGGCAAGTGGAGTTCGCCCAGCAAGTACAGACGATCGTTCTTCGTGGGCTGGTTCGGCCAGAAGACATCTCACAGCAGAATGAGGTTCTGTCAACAGCGATTTCCAGCCTGGAAGTTCAGGTACGCGGAAAAGGAATCATCAGCGACTACACCCACCGACAGAATGCATTGGTGCGCTTTCTGCAATGGGCACTGGTGTTCTAATTTCTCCAGATTGATACACGATAGCAGCTTTATGAAGAGGTATTGGGATGCGGCAAAGTGCATGGTTGATGGTATTGCTGCTGATGACCGCGAGACTGTGGGCTGCAGAAGACGTCCCGCCTCAACGCGAGGCGCTCATCAAGGACATTGCAACGGTCGAGGGAATCCGCGACAACCAGTTGGTGGGCTACGGGATTGTGGTTGGGTTGCATGGTACCGGCGACAGCCAGCAAACCGGATTTTCGGTGCAGACTCTGGCGTCGATGTTGCTGCGCATGGGGGTGAGCGTACCGGCTACAGGAATTCGCGTGCAGAACCTGGCAGCGGTCTTTGTGTCGGCAACGCTCCCGCCATTTTCACGCGCAGGGTCGCAGATCGACATTACCATCTCTTCTGCCGGAGACGCTACGAGCCTGGAGGGAGGGGTGTTGCTGATGACCCCGTTATATGGCGCGGATGGCAAAATCTACGCGCAGGCGCAGGGGTCCCTTGTTGTCGGCGGCTATTCGGTAAGCGTAAACGGCAACACTAAGCAATTCAACCACCCAACGACGGCGCGGGTCCCAGAGGGAGCTACGGTGGAGCGGACTATTGCGATCCCGTTGGAAGGCTTGACCAGCCTGTCTCTGCTGCTGAATGAGAACGACTTCAAGAGTGCAGAGGCAGTCGCATCGGGGATCGACAAGGAGCTTGGAACGAACGCGGCGCGTGTGATCGACAGCCGTACCGTAGAGGTTCGCGTGTCTCCGGGGCAGGATGTGCCTGAGTTGTTGGCGCGAGTTGAGGCGATAGAAGTGCCGTTTTACCCAAAGGCGAAGGTTGTGGTCAACGAGAGAACAGGTACGGTGGTGATTGGAGGGTCGGTAGTGCTACAGCCGGTCTCTATCCTTCATGGGGGGCTAGCAGTCAACATTGTGAGCCAGTTCGAAGTTTCGCAGCCCGCAGCGTTGTCCACAGGAACAACTCAGACAGTGCAGCAAACGCGTGTTGACGCAAAGGACAAGCCGGTGAATCGCATCGAACTGAAGCAGGGAGCAACCGTGGACGACCTGGTGCGCAGCCTGCAGACGATTGGAGCTTCGGCCAGGGATGTGATTTCTATTCTGCAAGCGATGAAGGCAGCAGGCGCGCTTGAGGCGGAGCTTGAGGTGTTATGAACTTTGCGATTGCCACAACTGGCGCAGTTCCTCAAGCGGCCGAGCCGTCAACAACCACGGGTACAGCACAGCATCGCAAGCTGATGGACGCGGCCCAGCAGTTTGAAGGAATGCTGCTGCAGGAGATGTTGAAGCCGATGAAAGAGCATGGTTTCTGCCAGGATGAAGACGCAACAGATAACGATAACAAAGAGGACGGCAGCGGCTTTGGGGACACTCTGAGCAGTTACGGAACCGAGGCTGTGGCGACGGCAATCTCCAAAGGCGGGGGATTAGGTATTGCCAAACGGGTGATGGCGCAGGTGGAAGGAGAAGAGAACTCGCGCTCATCAAAGGCAGGTGTGCGGAATTGAAACTGCATAAACGCAAAGTATATTTGTCTTTATTACTAACGTACTAGATGATTGGGGCCGATGAGCTAAAGAGAGCAAACTTTAGAGTGCGGAGATATAACTTGAATTACACAAGTAACATTGGATCTCAACAGCAGCTTTTCGATGCAACAGAGGCCGTTGCATTGACAAGCGCGAACGGCGCGACGAAGACCGGAAAGAGTATAGCGTTGATGTCGGGAACATCGAATGAAGGAACAAGCAGTGTAAGTGCGCCCGACACAGCGAGTTTAAGCATGAATTCCGTTTTAATGGAACAGGCGTTATCGGGAAGTGACGTTCGTGCCGGCAAGATCGGAGCCTTGCAGACGCTGATTGCTACAGGGACGTATTACGTCTCTTCGTCAAACGTTGCGGATAAGTTAATCAGCGCACTATTGCAGTAGAGCGGCAGGTGAAATAGCCGATGACTGAAGATTCTGCAAAGACGGCCGCGATGAATTCATGGAGCGGGTTGCTGGAGGAGACTCGTACTGCGCTTGCAACACTGCGTGCTGCAGACCTGGAGGAGTTGTCCGTGCGTGCCGACAGAATGTCCGATGTGAACGCAGGAGCGGAGTTGCTTCACAGGCATACGGCGGGTATTCAACCAGTCGAGCTACCCAACGTGATGAGCGAACATCGCTTGCTGGGAGATCTGCTGATCGCAACGGACAGAAACTATCAATTCTTGCGGCGTCTTCAAAATAGAGGTGACGATCGGGTGCACGCGGGCGATAAGGATATTCGATGGGTACTTTGACTGCACTGTTGAACCTATCGCAGAACGCATTGAATGCGAACCAAACCGCGCTCGATATTACTTCCAACAACGTAGCAAATGCCAATACGCCAGGCTATACCGACGAAATTGCGACATGGCAGGAGAACGACTCGGTGCAACTGAGCGCCAATGCTAAAGTCGGCGAGGGAGCCAGTGTGACCGCGCTATCGCAGCGCAATCTGGTGCTAAACCAGCAGGTGAATATACAGACGCAATTGCAGGCGTCTAGTTCGGCCCAGAGCTCTGCGCTCAACGATCTACAGTCGATCTTCGGCATTACAACAACTTCTACATCATCCGCGGCGACGACTCTCGGCACAGACATGAACGCTTTTTATGCATCATTGAGTTCGTTGCAAGCCAACCCTGCCGACAGTTCGGTGAGGCAGAATGTATTGAGCGCAGCCAACACTCTGGCAATGGATTTCAATACTGCGTCGAGCCAGATAACACAGCAGACTAGCTCGTTAAACCAGCAGGCGACCGGCGCGGTCAGCAAGATCAATTCGTTGACTTCATCGATCGCATCTCTAAATCTGCAGATCGAAGCAAGCAGCCCGCAGGCGGACGCGGGCACTCTAGAGGACCAGAGACAGCAGGATTTGACGCAACTATCGCAGTACATCGGGTTCAGCCAGACCAGGACGGAGAGCAATGGGCTGACCCTGACGACGGCAGATGGCACACCATTGGTGAGCGATGGCCAGTCATATCCGCTCAACACTTCCATCGTAAATGGCAACGCGGACGTGATCTCTGCTTTGGGACAGAACATAACACCGGTGTTGAACGGCACGGTCAGTGGGATCACAGGCGGTTCGCTCGGCGGCATTCTACAGGCGAGAGACCAGGACCTGCCGACCGTATCGACGGCACTGGACTCGCTCGCGTATGCGGTTGGCAGTGCGGTGAATGAGGTCAATGAGAATGGACTGGATGCAAACGGAAACCCCGGAGAAGCAATCTTCAATCTGCCTGTAGGTCCAGCGGGAGCTGCGTCGACGATCTCTGTGGCAACATCGAGCCCGAATGCAATTGCCGCGGCAGCATTGAATGAGGGATCGAGTGGCGGCACAAACGCCACAGCGCTCAACACAATTGTGAACGACCCTTTGATGAACGGTCAGACAGCCTCTCAGTTTTATGCATCATTGCTGACTCAGTTGGGCAATACGGTGTCCGGCATGACCAACGAGAACACCACGCAGCAGGCATCGCTAACACAACTGACTACGCAGCAAAGCTCTCTGTCGAGCGTGTCCCTGGACCAGGAGGCCTCGAATCTAACGCTATATGAGAGGTCGTATCAGGCGGCGTCGAAGGTGTTTACCATTGTCGATGAACTGATGGCATCGGCACTTAACCTGGGCGAAGAGACCACAGTATCTTAATCGACTTAATTTGCACAGGGCCCGCAACGGCTGAATGAATGAGGAATTGCGAAGATGCGAGTTGATCCAAATTACGTTAGCGGGCTGGTTGCTTCACTGAACAGTTCCACTTTAGCCGAGCAGAAATTGACCAATGAGCTTTCGTCCGGATTGGCTGTGTCGTCGCTCTCGGACAACCCTGTTGCGGCTGGCCAGGCATCGCTGCTGACCTCATCGATCAGCCAGGACGACAGTTTTGTACAAACAGCGACAAACGCGCAGAGCCTGATGCAGGTGACCGACTCCGCACTGGGAAGCGTTGTGACACAACTGACTTCAGCGCTGTCGATTGCGGTGGAGGGCAACAGCGGCACGGAGAACTCATCCAATCTGATGGCACTGTCTCAGCAGATGGGCAGTATTCGCGACCAGGTAGTTTCACTGGCCAATACCAGTTATCAGGGCACATATATATTTTCCGGAAGCGATGGCAACGTGCAGCCGTTTACGGTGGACAACAGCACGACGCCCGCGACAACAACCTACAACGGCGATAGCCATGTGGGCTCGGTAACAACCGAGAATGGGCAACAGATTCAGACTGGCTTGGCCGGTTCGGCAGTGTTCACGACTCCGGGAGCAGACGTGATGACGGCACTGAACAACCTGGTTGCAGACTTCTCCAGCGGCACGGTGAGTGCAACCGCGAGCACGGACATCGGAGTGCTTCAGGCAGCGCTGAGCAACGTGACGCAGCAGAGGTCTGTGCTGGACAGTTCGCTGGATCGTATGGAGAGCGCTAGCGGTTATGCGCAGACAGATGCGGTCAATCGGACGGCCACAGTAAGTGCTCTCGTCTCTGCAGACCCTGCGACTGTGGCAACGCAGCTAAGTTCGGCGGAGACGCAGAACCAGGCGCTGATGAGCGTAATTGCGACGCTGGAGAAGCAAAGCCTTTTTGACATGATTCAATAAGGCACATTATGCAAGCGACTCTTTGAAGACCAGTTGGAATTGGTTCTATGCAGACCAGCGGGTGGGGCTTTCCTCTGCGATGTTAGAGAGAGAATGTGCCGTAGCCGATGTGGAGGGGAGTTTGCTATAGCGTTCCGTCTGCGATCGAAGCTCGCGAGGAAGTATCTTCTGGGCCTCGGGATCTCGGGCAACAACATGCCACGCATCGCGGACGTTGCGCACGCAACTAATGACCTCGCTAAACTGCTGACACGACGCGAGGCGGGAAGCTTCCAATGTCATATTGAACATTGCAGCGTAAAAATCGGATAGGGCAACGGCGGGCTTGCCTCCGATGTCGGTTCGCAGACGTGCCTGTAGGTACATTATGATGTCGATGGCGCGCTTGACGGCGATGCGGCGGCCAATCTCGTCGTCCTCTTCCACGCACTGTATCGCTCTATAGAGAAAGCGGATGGCTCCATCGTAGAGTGCGATGATGAGTTCGACTCCGTTGGCGCTGAGGAGAGCTTGCTGCTGATATGCGGATTCCATGTTGATCCTATCCTGTCGGATTCTGGTTGTATCCCGTCATGGCGCTGTAGAGCTCGTTCATCTCGTCCAGTTGCTCCGGGATGGCCTGGAGAACTTCGTTGGCGTTGTTGAGTTCGGTTGTGATACTTGCCTGCTGGGTAGCGATCACTGCGTTTTGCGCTGTGACATCGTCATTGAGGGTGGTCTCCTGGCTGGTATCGGCTGTGAGAGCGAGGGATATGGCTCCGGTGGGGCTTGAATTGCTGAGGTTGGCAAGTGTGGTGGCGAGCGTTTGACCGAAGCTGGTCGAGTTCTGCATGAAGCCTACTACGTCGGAGTAATTGGAGTTGAGAATGGAGTCGAGTGT
>Ga0302320_10030937_pt1 | contig 10173 bp, 4 predicted proteins | sample Bog_T0_3_FD_202130 | JGI IMG/M metagenome (GOLD analysis project Ga0302320, IMG submission 202130) | Peat permafrost microbial communities from Stordalen Mire near Abisko, Sweden - Bog_T0_3 | ecosystem: Environmental > Terrestrial > Soil > Wetlands > Peat | place: Sweden: Abisko, Stordalen Mire...
ACCTTAAACGGCGAATGTAACTGGCGCGGTAGCACCTGGATTCCATCCAATTACATGATCTTCCACGGGCTCATGCGTTACGGCTTCGACAAGGAAGCGCGCGAACTGGCGGAGAAGACTTATGCGTTGGCGCTGGATAAGAATCCCGCAACGCGTGAGTATTACGACTCGGAAACTGGCCAGGGTTACGGCATGAATCCCTTCTGGGGCTGGTCTTCTCTGGCGTACGCGATGCCGCTTGAATACAAACTCCGATACGACCCCACGGATCTGGCCGGCAAAATCAGGCCAATACTCGCCGAAGAGTTCAGCATTTCGTTTCCGGTTCCCGTCCAACATGATCGGTCGGCGGATGCGGCCGCGAACGCGGATGTCCATGCGGGGATCCACGAACTGGACATTGCACCCGTCTGGTCGGGACATCCTGTCAACTTTGCTCTACTTACGCGCGGCGATCAGCAGTACGTCGCTTATTATGCGGTTGACCGCCAATTGACTGTAGCCCAGCGAACGCTGGGTCAACGAGAATGGCATTACACAGTTCTGCCCACGACAATCGCATGGGACAGCCACAACTATGTCACCATGGCCTTCGATCGCGATGGTTATCTGCACCTGGCCGGCAACATGCATGTCGTGCCTCTGATCTACTTTCGCAGTACCCGGCCAGGGGAGGCGTCAACACTGGTCCGCGTGCCGGCGATGACCGGCAAGAACGAGACTCGGGTCACGTATCCCCTGTTCTCGTACAGCAAGGATGGCGCGCTGCTATTTGAATATCGATTCGGCAAGAGCGGTGCTGGGGATACATACTGGAATCGTTACGATGAGCGAACAAGGACGTGGCAGGCTCTCAACGATCAGCCTCTATTTGAAGGCGGCGCCGCACGCAACGCTTACCCCATCGATCCTGTCCTAGGCCCCGATGGCTGGTATCATCAGGTCTGGGTCTGGCGCGAATCTCAGCAGGCCGAATCCAACCACGATCTCAGCTACGCGCGCAGCCGTGACCTTGTGCATTGGGAAACGGCCGCGGGCGTTCCGCTCAAGCTTCCGCTAACCGTGGACACGCCAGGTTTGACTCTCGATCCCGCGCCTCAGGGCGGGGGCCTTATCAACGGATCCGAGTCGGTGGGTTTCGATGCCGGTGGCGAACTCGTGATCGCTTACACAAAGTACGATGCCAAAGGCAAAACCCAGCTCTACTTTGCCCGTTGGCAGCAGGGCGCCTGGAATATTCAGCAGGCCAGCGACTGGGATTACCGCTGGGACTTTCATGGCGGCGGAAGCATTCCGATGCAGGTGATGATCGGTCCGTTCGAGGTCTACTATGGCTATTTGAGCATCATGGTGCATCACGCCGTTTATGGAACCGGAATGTGGCAGGTTAATCCAAGGACGATGCAATTGATCGGCAAGCCCGTGCCCCCTCGAACGGAGAGTAAGGCCGGTGCAGAATTTGCGCCACCGTCTGGAAGTCCATTGATTCAGCACTTCGTACACGATCTTGCTGGTTCTAATCCCGACGGCGCGAGTTACATCCTGACCTGGAATACTCTAGGCCAAAACCGCGACCAACCGCGTCCCGAGGGCGCACCACCGCCATCCATGCTGCGGCTACTTATCTCTCAGTAAGGCGGGGCAGTGACGTATGAACGATTGGCCAGGAACCGATCACCGAACCGTCGAACTCAAGGAGGCGTTTTGAAGAACGGCACTTCACGGCGAGATTTTGTCAAGGCAGCGGTCGCGGCCTCGCTCGCGAGCGCAACGGCAGCCGCCAAAGAAGCCGGCGCAAGTCCCAACCCATCCGCGCCGCAGGTCAACAACGGAGCAATTTCGAGCCAGTTGAGACAACCGGAGGAGATTGAATTTCCTCGCGTCTTCTCCGGCCGCCACCTTGCACGCATCTCGTGCCCGCTCGGCGGAATCGGCACCGGTGGAATTGGTCTCGGGGGACGCGGCAACCTGCAAGATTGGCAGATATTCAATCGGCCCGACATCGGAAATGCGCTTGAGTGTGCTTTCCCGAGCCTGTGGATCAAAACGGGCGCAGCATCTCCGTATAAGGTCATCCTTGAACGGCGCCTGCTGCCTCCTTATGACCTTGGGCAGCAAGGCTTGGGCCTGGCAAGCGTCCCCGGCCTGCCGCGCCTCGCCGAGGCAAGGTTTATCGGGTCATTTCCCACCTCTCGAATTGAGTTTGAAGATCGTGATTGTCCGGTCAACATCGCGCTTGAAGCATTCTCGCCCTTTCAACCTCTTGATGCCGACGCTTCTGGCCTGCCCTGTGCCGTCTTGACCTATGAAATCCACAATCCCGGTTCTACAACGGCCGAGGGGGTTGTCGCCTGGTCAATTTCCAATCCCGTCGGCAAACCGGCAACCAGTACAAACACCCCCCGGTCCGCAACCGGCTTGACAGGCCTCTTCATGACCGATCCTTCGCTTGCCGCCGACGATCCGATGCAAGGTTCTTTCGTACTGGCTACACTGCCTGCGGAGGGTGCTTCTCCAGAAATTCTGCCCAGGTGGCGTGGTAGTTCATGGTTCATTCCCCCCTATCACTTCTGGTTCGATGAGTTCTCGAAGACAGGGAACCTGGGCACGTCGCTAGAGTCTTCCTCTCCTGTTGGTTCGGTTTCGCTACGTCAGACCATCGCTCCAGGAGCCACACGCTCCTTCCGTTTTCTGCTGGCATGGCACTTCCCCAACCGCACACCCGACGGATGCGGATGGGCTGCTCCGAAAGGCCATGAAAAAGCCCTGCTTGGAGACTACTATTGCACCCAGCATAAAGACGCCTGGGCAGTTGCCGAGCACGTCACGGCCCATCTCCCAGAGCTAGAGGAGAAAACGCGCGCCTTCGTCTCGATCCTCAAACGATCCACGTTGCCGGGCGCGGTCAAGGACGCAGCCAGCGCTAACCTGAGCACACTTGTCTCGAATACTGCTTTTCGAATCGCCGACGGTAGCTTTCACGGCTTTGAGGGTTGCGGAGACCGCAAGGGCCTTGGTCACGGCAGCTGTACGCATGTCTGGAATTATGAAGTGGCTACGCAGTTTATGTTCCCGTCCTTAGCCCGCTCCATGCGCGAAATCAGCTTTGGCTATGCCACCGATGGCGAGGGGCACATGGACATTCGCCATAAGCTCCCCCTGGGCTATGAGCATGAGGAACTGGCCGCCGCAGACGGCCAAATGGGACAGATCGTCAAGCTCTATCTCGATTGGATCCTTTTGGGCGACGACGACTGGCTGCGCCGCCAGTGGCCAGCCGCCAAGCGCGCTCTCGCGTATGCCTGGCGCCCGGGCGGTTGGGATGAGCGAAGATCCGGCGTGATGGATGGCGTCCAGCACAACACATATGACGTCGCGTTTTTTGGGCCGAATCCAATGTGTAGCACCTGGTATCTGGCCGCGTTGCGCGCCATGGCTCAGATGGCCGACGCGATGAACGATCCGGACCTGGCCAACGAGTGCCGGCGCATGTTCGAACAAGGGAGCCGCTGGATCGATACCAATCTCTTCAACGGCGAATATTATGTTCAGCAGATCCGCGCGATTCCGCCGGACAAGATCGCTGTGGGCCTGCTCGAATCCACCGCATCCAAAGACACCATGCACCCTCCGTTTCAGCTTGGCGACGGTTGTTTTGTCGACCAATTGATTGGGCAACACATGGCCACGATTGCCGGTCTTGGGGATCTGCTTGATTCACCAAAGATTCGCAAGAGCCTCGAGTCGATCTATCGATATAACTACAAGCGGACTCTCATCCAACACGCCAATGTTCTGCGCACGTATGCCCTCAACGACGAGGCCGCAGTCGTGATCTGCGATTACACGAAAGGTACCCCGCCCGATGTGCCGATGTTCTACTACGCGGAGGTCTGGTCAGGTCTGGAGTATTCGACTGCAGTCCTGATGATCACTCACGGCATGGTCGAAGAAGGGCTTGAGTTCATTCACAATGTCCGGCTTCGCTTCGACGGTGAAAAAGCAAACCCCTACGATGAAACCGAATACGGCCGTCACTATGCGCGCCCCATGGCCAGTTGGGCGGCTATTCCAATGCTTTCCGGATTTCACTACGACGCGCGAACGCATCGCATGGAACTTGCACCCCGGCTCAACGCATCACGTTTCGAGTCTTTCTGGTCCGCGCCGGCGGCGTGGGGAAGTTTTGAGCGTACACCGCGTGCGCTCACGCTCACACCCGTATCGGGCATTATTACCATCAGCGAACTTCTCATCGTTCCCGCATTTCCAGCCGGAAACCTGAAGGTGACCAGCGGAGTGACCGAAATTGCGCATACATGTCTGCTGCACGACAATGGGGTCCTGGTCAAGTTCTCCTCGCCGCTCAAAGTCGACTCAACCAGTCCGTTGCGCGTGCAGGCTTAGGTGTTGATACCCTTGGGAGCTCTCTATCTGGATGGTGTTGAGTGAGTGCTTCTGAACCAGGTTAACGTATCGCGAGTTGCGCAAAATTACCAGGCAGTCATAAACCGGAGGAAGTGTTACCGATGAGGCAGGCAAAGGTTCTTACTTACTTATGGTTATTCATCATCGCAATTTCGATCGCGAGGACCGGAAGTGCAGCAGACGTGAAGGCGCACTGGGTTGGAACGTGGACAGCATCCATGACTCCCTTGCAGCTGCCCTTGGCGCCGCCCATCGCAACATCGTATTCCAATGTGACGTTCCGCGACATCGCGCACATATCGCTGGGCGGAAGCCAGGTGAGATTGACGCTCTCCAATGAGTTCGGCCCTGGGCCGCTCGACATTGGGGGCGCACATATTGGACTTAGCGGTGGCGGTGGAACCATCATAGCCGGCAGCGATCGAACGGTGACATTCGGCTCAAAAGAAGCTGTGAGAATTCCCGCCGGCGCGGTTGCGGTCAGCGATCCCATGTCGCTCGATCTTCCGGCATTTTCCGATCTTGCTGTCAGCATTTACATTCCAGCTAACGAGACCGCCGATCACCTCAGCTATCACGCTCTTGCATCGTCGACGAACTACATCGCCGACGGAAATGTCCTAGCTTCGATATCCCTCGATGGTGCAAAGCCTGTGGCTTCATGGATGATCCTCAAGGGTATTGAAGTTGAAAGCAAGCCCGGCGCATCAGCTGTAGTGGCGTTCGGTGACTCCATCACAGATGGGGCTCATTCAACGCTGAATAAGAACACGCGATGGCCCAATTTTCTGGCGGAGCGTTTGCATGCGAATCAGAAGACAGCGAATATCAGCGTGCTCGATGCCGGAATCAGCGGCAACCGCTTATTCTCATTGGGAAATCCGCTGGTTGGTCAGGATGCGCTTGCGCGCTTCGATCGGGATGTCCTTGCACAGAGCGGCGTCAAGTACTTGATTGTCCTCGAGGGCATCAACGACATTGGCAGGGCAGGGAAGCCCTTGAAACCCGACGATTCCACGGATGAAGCCAGCCTGATCTGGGCGCTGGAGCAAATGGCAATCCGAGCTCATAACCATGGACTGAAGGTTTTCGTTGCCACTTTAGGCTCCTACACGGGCTTTTCGTATTACTACAGTAGTCACGGAGAAGAGATGCGGCAAGCAGTGAATGCATTTATCCGTCAAAGCAACGAATTTGATGCGGTGATCGACTTTGACAAGGTGCTACGCGATCCACAGAAGCCCGACAGGTTGAACGCAGCATATGATTCCGGAGACCACTTGCACCCAAATGACGCGGGGTATCAGGCTATGGCGGATGCGATTGATCTTGCTTTGTTCCGGTAGAAACTCTCAGGCGAAGCACCCTTTGCAATCCAGGGACAAACGTGGTGGCACATCGGTTTTGGAGGACAACGAGCTTCAAGATTGACTCAAGAAACATGACATGGTGTCAGAACAAGGAGGTATTTGTGAGCATGCGGGGTGGCAACCTTTCACGTCGTCGTTTTATTGCGAGTGCGGCAGGCAGTGCTTTGTCACTCATGGCGTCTCAGCGGGCATCTGCCCACGACGGAGCCTCTGAATCGACAAAGCCAGGACGCGCAATTGAAGGTGTTCGTGTGCAATCGCCCATAACGATTCCGCACAATCTGGGAGATACATGGGTCGCGACCTGGGGCGAGGACGACAATCTTTACTCTCCATCCAATGACACATCGGGTTTTCACGGAATCGATCTTGATACTCTTCTGACGCCTGAGGAGCAGAAACAACGCGCCAGCAATCCTGCGGCTTTCAAGTTCACCGCGGATGAAGGACGGCAGATTCGAAACCGGCGTACCAGCAAGATCGCATTCAATTGCCTGAAAGGATCCGATCCAACGACCCTTGACGGTGAGACTACGAACTGGATGCCGGATTACAAGATGCAGGATCATGTGACGGAAAGGCTATGGCCAGGCGGTGTTAAAGAGTGGGAAGGCGCCGATGGCCGCACATGGAAATCCAGCGGTTGCGCTTCCATCGATGGAGTGCTTTACTGGGCAATCTCCCGCCATCAATACGGCGAAATATCCGGCGACAGTTCCTTGCGGCAAACTGCCGTAAACGCGAGCATCATCAAATCGACTGATTACGGCATGAACTGGACCCGGTCTGCGCAGGAGAACTTGGACAAACCAATGTTTCCCGGTTCGCATTTTGCAACCCCTTATTTCATTGACTATGGCAAGGGCCGATTGCCCGTGGATGGCGCGGACCGGTATGTCTACGCGATCTCGAATAATGGTTTCTGGGATAACGGCGATGGGATGATTCTAGGCCGTGTCTTGCGGACACGCATTGGGGGACTGAACGGGCGGGACTGGGAGTTCTTTGTTGGTGGAGATGGCCTGCACGACAGAAGTTGGTCGCGGCAGGCCGACGCTGCGAAGCCGATCCTTCAGAAGCCTGGCCAACTTGGCGAGACAGGCGCTGTCTATCTACCTGCCCGGCAGCGCTACATGATGATCGGTTGGTACTATCCGGCTGGCAGCGGCAAGCTCAAGGGCGCAAGCAAGACGACCGTATGGGATTTTTACGAGGCGCCTAAACCATGGGGACCGTGGACCCAAATACATTCGCAGACTTTTTCTCCCGAGGGCTATTACTGCCCGGGAATCTGTCCGAAGTTTCAGGCTGGCAGTAGAGTTTATGTATTAACGGCGGGAGACTTCAACAGTGGCTTCGAGTTTTATCGGCTCACCGTCGTGCCGATTGATATTGGTTAGGCGGGCTCAGTGATGGTTGCATCACGAAGTCTAATCAAGGCAGGCCATAGCAGGACTTAGCGAACCAGATTCTGGAGGAAGTCGTGAGAACGCCACTTAGTCGCCGTGAATTTGTGAAGAGTGGAGCCGCTTTGGCTGCCATTCAAACCTTTGTTCCACGCCCTATCTTTGCCGGTTCCTTGCAGCCATCCCCCGCAGTGGCGACGCCGCGCGGACGCATGGCCTGGGGTGCGGGAACATGGTACCGGCCTTACGTCTCCAGGCTCGCTCATTCGCCCGCGACAACGACTTGGCTGCAGATTGATCTCGGCGATCGTCGAGTCATTGACTCCGTTCGGCTTTATCCAGCATTTACGCCGGGCGATTTGCACGCCACTGGTTTCGGATTCCCGTTGCGCTTTCGGATCGAGGTCTCGAACGACGCTTCCTTTGTCCATTCAAACGTTCTCGTCGACTGCAGCACCCTTGATGTTACCGAACCCTACGATGAGATAACGGAGTACGCGACTGCGGGCGTCTCAGCACGCTATGTCCGTTTTACCGCAACTCAACTGCGGCCCGCTCAGGATGGCGTTGGCTACAAACTCGCCCTCTCCAAAATCGGCGTTGTCTCGGGCGGAAGAGACGTGGCCGAGCGCTGCGCGGTAACCGGGGACCAGACCTTTGCAAACCCGGGCGATCTGGCGCAGATTACCCGATCTCCGCGTCCCATGGGTGAAGGGATAGTCACAGACAATCCAGCCAATGTCATCCCCGACGGCGAATGGCGCACAATCCCCTTCCAGGCCAACGCTCCGCTTTCCGGGGTCAGCGTTCAGCAGGGAAAAGGCCTCTTCCATCGCGCCATGGAAAATAACATCGGCTACCTGCTCACTTCGTTCGGGGTCGACGACATGCTTCGTCCTTTCCGCGAGCGCGCCGGCAAGCCCGTCCGCCCCGGCTTGCGCGAGCCGATTCCTTTTTGGGAAACCAGTCTGCCCGGCTCCAGCGCCGGCCGCTTCCTTATGGGCGCCGCCAACACACTCCGCTGGATGGAGCATGCAGAGTTGCGCGATGCCATGAACGCAATCGTCGATGGCATTGAAGAGTGCCGCGCGCCCAACGGTTACATCATGGCCTATCCCGAGGACCTGATTCTGCATTCCGAGCGAGGCGGCTATACGCGTTCCTGGGTTACGCACGGACTCATCGAAGCGGGCTACTCCGGCAATCCAAAGGCGTTCCCTCTGCTGCGCGGCTTCTACGATTGGTTCGATCGCTGCCCTTATTTGCCCAATATGATGCGCGGTGGCGTCCAGGGCGTCCAGGGCATGATCGCCAACACGCGTATGTACTTCACTCCTGTTGGCAAGCCCGAAGATATTCAAGTGATCCAACGCCATTACCAGGAAAACTACTGGCTTGACGGCCTCGCAAGTCATAACACTGAAGTTGTCTGGCAGTACCCTTACGACCGTCCGCATAACTATCTGATCACTGATTTTGAAGCCTACCTGGATATCTATCGTGCCACCGGAGACGAAAAGTATCTCCGTGCGATGCAAGGGGCATGGGATCTTTATCACGATAACTGGGAGCACGTGGGCGGATCGATTGCCATCACCGAGTTCGGCGAGTTTCCGCCAAAGTCCTACCGGCTCGCAGCGCAGTTCCCCTACTGCGAAACAGGCGAAACCTGCGGCAGCGTCTTCTGGGCACGATTCAATCAGCGCTTTCAGTTGCTTGAGCCCGAGCAAGAAAAGTACGCGAACGAGATTGAAAAAACCATCTACAACGTTGGTCTGGCAAACCAGGTGGGCGAGCACGGCATCATCTACCATACGCGCCTGGCGGGGATGAAGGGCGATCTGGGCGCGCCCTTGTGTACAAACTCCTGTTGTGAAGGTCAGGGCACACGCTTGCTAGGCTCGCTACCGGAATACATCTTCTCTACTGCGCCAGATGGCCTTTACGTTAACCTGTTCGAGCCATCCACTATCAAGTGGTCTCACGCTGACGCGGAGATGCAGGTTACTCTAGCGGGTAACTTTCCCTTCAATCCCGAGGTCAAGCTTGAGTTAGCTTCATCGAAACCCGCTCGGGCAAAGATAAGAATTCGAGTGCCCTCGTGGGCCGTCGCCCCTATGCCGGTTCGCGTGAATGACGAAGCTCCAGTTTCCGGGAGCCCCGGGAGTTACCTCGCACTTGACCGCGTGTGGTCGACCGGTGACACCGTCCGTTTCGCGCTGCCCATGCAACTCAGGCTTACTCGCTACACCGGCCTCGACAAGATTGAGGGCCACGAGCGCTTTGCGCTTGAATACGGCCCGATCCTCATGGCCCTCATTGGCTCTGACAGCGCGACGCTCAAGGTGCCCGGCGGTCGGCGTCACGAAGACGTTCTCAACAGGATCAAGCAAGACCCAGACAGGCCTTTGCATTTCACCATCGACGGCCATCCAGAATTTACCTACATTCCCTACTGGCAGGTGCTCAGCGAGCCGTTCACCTGCTATCCGGTCATAGAGCTTGTCTAGGGGCGAACCGATTCATTTGTGATGGGGCCTGCCGAATCGATCGAGGCCGAGCGACACCAGCAAAGATAACTTCGATGTGAGGACGCCTCAGTGACCGATCAGTCCGATCGCCCTGTCAGGGTGTTGCCGCAGTAGAAGGGGATTGTGATGAAGCGACGGACGTTTGTTTCGGGACTCGGACTCGTTGGCTTGACAGAAGCGATCGCGCGATCGACACCGTCAAAGCTGGTCAGTAACATCCGGAATGCTTTTACGCCTCTGAACGAAGCTCTCGATCTCGCGCCGTTAGGCTGCACCCAGAAAATGCTCGGATCGGCGAATGGCGTTGCCTCTGAAAAGGGAAGACCGATAGAAACCGGTGCATTTCGTCTCGATCAGCTTCCGTTTCTTCGAGACGGGCAGCAAACGCATCAGTTTTGCTCCTATGACCGGGCGGGCGATAACTATGATATGTGGTAT
>Ga0302320_10030938_pt1 | contig 10172 bp, 8 predicted proteins | sample Bog_T0_3_FD_202130 | JGI IMG/M metagenome (GOLD analysis project Ga0302320, IMG submission 202130) | Peat permafrost microbial communities from Stordalen Mire near Abisko, Sweden - Bog_T0_3 | ecosystem: Environmental > Terrestrial > Soil > Wetlands > Peat | place: Sweden: Abisko, Stordalen Mire...
TCAAGCAAATGGACGAGGTCGAGTTCATCGAAGACCCCAACACCATCCGCCAGGAAACCCGCAAGATCCTCGAAGAACTGCTCAACCACGAAGCCCGCATCGATCAGGCCGCCCGCCAGAAAATCGAGAGCCAGAAACGCACCATCCTGGAAGGCTCGCAGGAGTGGGACATCCTTTATCGGAAGTACTACAACGAGGAAGTGAAGAAGCTGGGCGTTTAACTGCGAGATGCTCACGTGTAGACGACACTACCCGCATCCACAAATATTACACAGTCGGCGCGAGAGCTTCTCGCGGGGTATTGGGATGCGCTTGCGCGCTCTCACCCGATAGAAGTGGGCGGCCCGTCCGTAAGACATAGGCAAGCCATGCGCCTGCGGCCTGGCTGGTCAGTATGGCAACCAAAACCAACGTTGTATAAAAAACCGCATTGATAATTCCGGCGTCGAAGGCCACGCTGGCCAGGACGATGCCGGGACCGCCTCGCGCGTTCAGCGCTGCGGCCAGGTTCACCATGTCCGCGTTCCTGAATCCCGCCAGCTTTGCTCCGAGACCGGCTGAGAACAGTTTTGCCGCCGATGAAAGGATCAGAAAAGCGGCCAGCATGGTGAAAGAGAAACTCCGGCCGAGATCGAGTTTGTATCCAACCACAGCGAAATAGATGGGGATGAACACGGCAAATGAAACGTCCGTTACTGCGGCGATCGCGGACGCCAGAAGTTCACGGTCGGCTACGATCGCGTACCCGGCCAGGAATGCAGCAAATACCAAGCTAATATCAAAAAACGACGCCACCGCCGAATAACCCAGCAACACCACGACGATGTAAGCAATCGGCGAAGTTGACGCTAGCATGTTCCACTTGGCTCGGGTCAGCCAAGAAAGTAACTTCGGTGCGACTAGCAGTCCCAGGCCGAAATACGCGATGGTGATGCCGACGTGCAAGGCGATTCTGCGGTTGGGCACGCTTCCGGACTGCGCCAGCGCCGTTGCAATAGCCAGCACGGCCCAGAGAACGATGTCTTCAATCACCGCCACACCAAGCACTAAGCGGGCGAAGCGCGTGTGAAGGATCTGCAGGTCATACAGAATTTTCGAGATGACTGGAATTGAGGTCACCGCCACGGCGATACTAACGACGAGGATTAAAGGCAGTTTCGCACGAGAAGTCCCGGCGAGCAGGCCCAAGGGAAGAAACCAGATTCCGCACAGCGCGGCAACGAAGGGAAGGCCGGTCCCCATGCCTCCGAGCCACGCGATCTGGCGACGGTCTTCGCGATTGAATAAACCTTTCGTCTCAGCCCCGGAGGCAAACATCAGCAGCAGCAAGCCGAAGTTATAAAGAAAACTGAGTACTGCCGAGTACTGGCCACCCGCTCCGGATCCTGGGTGCGCAGAAAGGCCAGCCATCGTGAAGGTGGGCGTAAGCCGTCCGAGCAGCGACGGTCCCAGAAGCACTCCGGCAAGAATTTCTCCCACTACCTTGGGTTGCCGCATCCGCGTAAACAAATATCCGAGAACGCGGGCCGTGGCCAGCAGCACAAAAAGGAAGATAGTGAGAGAACCAAAATCGGCATTCGACATAAATGAGACGCAGACCAGCCTAATGATTAGTTGTTCTTATCCCACGGGCGGTTGGAGCCTATTAATCCGGTTAATACGCGTACCAGCTAAAAAGATAGGCAATCCATCCCCCGACACGCCGGATTAGGTTGCCTTCGCAAGCGGGTCCATCCTGTATTTTGGGTTCAGCTGAGTGCGAAGCTCGCCCGTAAAGGGCCGCATCGCTCCGATCATTTGCGGTGCCGGAATATTCTCTCAACTTTTGCACGGGGCCTCCAAAGTTAGTTATCCCTGACCATAGAGATGTTTTCTCACCTTTACGATGTAGGGTATTCAAGCCGCGCCAGCATATCGCCTGCATACTCGTTTACCACCCGGAGTTGTTGCTGGGTGAGCTTTTTCCGCCACCCGTCGATGGCGCCTTTGCCGATCCACCGTCCCTGCTCACCCGGGCTTTTAGGAAGGGTTTTCGCCCGATCTTCTTTGGCCCGCATTTCATCCAGCAAATTATTTTGGACAGCAGTGCGAACTACGGACGGGTCAACTTCTCTGCCGAGAAATTCCAAGCAGCGAGCGATTGATCTCTCCGGGTCCTTTCGGATTTCCTCGAAGCGCAGTACCAACAAGTCTCCCCGCTGGGACAGAGGAGAGTTCATCCAACTGTCGACATGCTTCTGCCAGGGACCGAACCGTGTCATCTTCCCTTCCATGAAGGGAGAAACGTAGTCCGCTAGAGTGCGGACGTGAAGCACATCGAGTGCATTTTCGCGTGCGAAACTGGAGAGCATAACGTCGCGCACATCACGAACCAGGTAGATAGCACGCTTGTATTCCCCACGATAAGGTTCGTGAGTCTTGATCAGGCGTCCTCCCCCCGGCATCAGCGGGTACGCCTTCACTTGCACGCCGATTTCAGGGGCGATTCGTTGAATGTGATCGAAGCTGGAGGGTACGCCGCTCAAGGCTTCTCCCAACATGAAGCGCAACATGGTATTGCCTGACCTGGAATAAGAGGCCAGGAAGACGTCATTGGGGTCGAGTCCCCGGTGCCGTAGCCATACCAATGGCGCACGCAAACGGGTGCGAGAAATTCGAGCGCGAACGCGCGTAAACAAGGATCCACGGATTCGTACCTGTTGTTCAGCCCTTGCTATTCCAACCGGACCTGGTTTAGAAAAGTCCGAAATTGGCGGAGTAGACTGGGCCGCGCCGTTAAGTTCGTGCAAACTCTTTTTAAACTCACGGTAGCGAAGCAGCGGTGCAATTGGGAAGAACGAGAAAACCAAGGGCGAGATTCGATCTCTAAGCCGGGCGATCCGGTAAAGCGCCATGTCCGTGAGTCTGGAAAAGCCTGCCGGCGGCCCTGAGGCGTTGTTACCTTGCTCCGGATAGGGCGGCCAAACACCGTAAATCTGTCGCCACCGTATTAGGTAATGGCTGATTTTCATCCGAAGCGCAGGTTCAGCGAGCTCTGGCCGCGAGCCTTGAACGATAGTGTCCCCCCGAAGGTTGGCATGATGTTGACCCGCCAGGATGGCCGAACGGTCAGCCCCGGCAAGATTTGCTAAAGAATCGTCATAGGGAATCTGTAGAAAGCCGCAAACCTGCCGCATCACGGCGGGCGTGTCGCAAACCAGATCCTCGTAGTTAATCTGGAAAACGGGCTTGCCGCGGCGCACTAACTTGTCGCATTCCTTCTTGAAGACCTCGTAACCCAGCAGTCCGCAATGGGCGGCGCCTTTGCGGCTGAAGTAAGAGTTGCCGAGCGCGCCTGCCCGCAAAATGCTATTCACTGTGTTTTTAGGATCCCGCCATACGAGGATGAATCGCGCCTGGGGAAAATCGTCAGCCATCTCGTTCAGGCGGTCGTAATAGTTGGGAGATTTGTCGCCCCAGATCTTGGCCCCGCGCTGCTTTGCGTAAAGCTGGTGAACTGCGTTGAAGGCTCCGGGGAAATCCGAGATGCCTGCGGGAACATTCGAGGCGGCCAGTCCATGCCGGCGCAGAACATCGTTCCAGAACTCCCAGCGCTCCACCCAATCGCAAAACACCTTTGGTTTGAGGAACGCAGGCCGGAGCAACAGCAGGTCAGCTTCGTACATGAGCGCGACCTGGGGATGCTTGTTCAAAAGTGCATAGAGCAACGATGAACCGGAACGCCACATGCTCACGACGAACAACGGCCCCGCAGCCATTGGCTCGTGCACTGCGATGCGATCCCCCGAACTCATGCCCGTGCCTCGGCCAGAACGGGCTGAACTCCGACTATGCAGGGTCTTCCGTCGTCCGCTCTCATCCTCCAGACCCCGTCTATTTTTTCCACGACGATCAGCGTTCCAGTAGACGGACCGCCGCGAACCGGAACGCGATCCCGATCGCCATGCTCGATGATGGTCTGCGTGGCTAGTACATTTCGAACGTGAGTGACGGCCACGATGCATTGCGAGGACCGAAGCGCAAGATTCATCAGTTCGGTGAGCCGGCCGGAGTATCGTCCGTAAAACTGATAGAAAGACTCGCCACCCGGTGCCGCCAGTTCTGGATGCTGATTCAACTGGTTGAGAAACGGCAGGATGTCCATCACGCGCTGGCCGCAAAACACACCCATGTTCCACGGGCGCAGTTCGGTGGTGGTAACAACCCGCGGGGCGCGTGTGCGTCGCCGCAGTATTTCCGCGGTCTGGCGGGCGCGGCGCAGGTCAGAGGAATAAATCGCCTCAACCGGATAATCGGCGAGGCGCTCCGCAGTCTCCTGTGCCTCCAGTAGCCCCTGTGTATCTAGTGGAATGTCCAGCCAGCCTCGCAGTCTTTCATCTCTGCCGGGCACGTTGAGGCAGGTATGCCCGTGCCGTATAAGTATGAGTTTTCCCATTGCAGTTGAGGCTCCTTATCTTGAAGTGATCTACTTCGCAGGTGGGGACGGGGCAACGACCGCCATCCCAAAAGCAAGTAGTAGAAGAGGGGAGGTATACACTAGTAATCTTATCGACTTACTATGTAATACTGCATTAACATACGGCCAGAACGCATGTCTGTCAAGCCTTCCCAAGAAAGAAATAAGTCTCTATCTGTCCCAAATGCCCTCGGTTCCGCAGCCAAACTTCGGAGGCAAAGAACGCGATCCACAACGCAAAAAAGCCCCACGCGATACTTCGCGCGGGGCGCAATGGGGGAGGACCCAGAGAAAACGTCTTAGGCTGCTTCGCGCCGCTTCTGTATAGTTTGCAGCGTCTGGCGGTACTTCTGCGCATTGCCCACGATCTTGCGCTGGGGCAGGCTGTTAATCCAGAGTTCGTGGGGGATGTTGCGGCGTTCGCGCCTGCTACCAACCGCTCCGCGGTTCAGAGAGTTGGTCGCACGCTTCTGCTCGGTCTGTTGCGTCCATCCACTGCCGGAGTTCACGGTGAACACTCCAATGTAACCATTCACCAGCAATTGAAATGGATTTTGAACTTTGTTCATGCGATCAAACTGGGTTGAGGCTTCGGTTCGAAAACTCTCGAACCACGCCGGATACACAAAATCGGAGAGCAGCACGTTGTCGATCTGGTAGCCGAGGCTGTCGTCTTCGCACGCGTCGCAGACCTCGTAGGCGTAGAGAATTCCGGCAGTATTGTTGTTCTGCACAAACACGGTGAGATTGATGTTAGGATCGCCGAGCATCTCCAGCAGTTCGTGGCTGGCAGTGACGGTCCAGGACGTCCCCGCTTTCAGATCGCTCGCGGCAAAGACTTTTCCGATGGGCAGGCCTTCACTAGTAAGATCGTGATAGCCCAAGGCGTTGGCCTGGTCGGAATCATCCAGCAGGACCAGCCACCAGCTTCCGCCGGCCGGCTGAGTTCCCTTCGGTACGATGGTGAGCGTGGCGTCCGTCCCCCAGATGGGGCGAAAATCGTTGCTCACCTGTTTTTGCAGCGCTGCGACGACAGGCGCGACATCGGTGTCGGCCAGCACGGTGCTCTCGTTAATTACAGAAATCTGAATGCTCGGGGTGGTGGGGGTGAGGGTTTGTGCGTGGGTAGTCTGAGGCATATCGGTGGTCTCCTTGGTGAAGAATTCGGAGAACGCGCAGCGTGAGTTGCGTGACTCTGTGAGAAAAAGCTTATACGCCGAGTGAGAGTGCAAACTGTTTTTGGGGAAAAAAAAGTAAGGCACGGTTCCGATTTGGAACGAACTGGGCGCGATTTCGCGCCGTTATAACCCTCGATTCCTCATGCTTCAGTCGTCGACCATCTGCGAACTCGTGACCAAAGCCGCCACTGACGCAGGTTTTCACCTCTGCGGAATTGCCCCCGTCAGCGACTCGCGCGAGTTGGAATATTTTCCGCAGTGGATTGAAGCTGGCCACGCCGGCGAGATGAAGTATTTAGAAGCCCGCGACGAGCAGGGACGATTGAAACGCGCGTCTCTCGCGAACGCAGCACCCTGGGCTCGCAGCGTGATCGTCTGCGCCATCAACTACAACACGGAGCAACCATATTCCACGCAACTCACTGACCCAACGCGAGGATGGATCTCCCGCTATGCCTGGGGGCGGCAGGATTATCACGAAGCAGTGATGCAGCGATTGCGGCACGTCGAGGCTGCGCTCAAGAATGCGGACGCAACCGATGATCTTGTGATGCGCTGTTATGTCGATACCGGCCCGATCGTGGAGCGTGTCGTCGCGAAGTATGCCGGCATCGGATGGATTGGGAAAAATACCTGCATCATTAATCAGACGCTCGGCTCATGGATGTTTCTGGGCGTGATCCTCACATCGCTTGAATTGGAAGCAGGCCTTGCCGCGCCCGATCGCTGCGGCACCTGCACCCGCTGCATCGATGCCTGCCCCACCGATGCTCTCATCGCGCCCTATCAGCTCGACTCCAACAAATGCATTTCATACCTCACGATTGAAAAACGTGGAGCGATTCCAAACGACCTGCGAATTGGAATGGGGCGCCATATTTTCGGCTGCGACATCTGCCAGGACGTTTGCCCGTGGAACCGGAAGGCTCCCGCGAACAAGGCTGCGGAGTTTCAACCGCGAGCAGAGTTGATGAATCCCGCGTTGGAATGGCTGGCCGAGATGAGCCAGGAAGAATTCCGCGAAACGTTTCGCGGCTCGCCAATAAAGCGCGCAAAAAGATCGGGAATGCGGCGTAATGCCGTCATCGCAATGGGCAACAGTGGAGACCATAAATTCCTGCCGCTGCTGGAGAAGCTAGCTGAAGACGAAGATGCAGTATTGGCGGAGAGTGCGCAGTGGGCTTCACGAAGGCTAAGAGAGATTGAGCCGAAAGCGGTGTAGCTTAGTCTTCATTCAAAGCGGGAAAAGGACCTTTCGCAGTAAAATTTGCCTTTTTTTATCATTCCCATGTGCTTATTTATCAAGGCTCTACAAGCCAAAGCCATCTCTTCATCCTGCGCCTGACTTGCGTAACTCGCGGTGCCGCTAAGGGGCAACTAATATTACACAGAGGGGTTCTTACCACTAGCTGTTTATGCCTTATGGAAGGACATTCCGGCGCGCCTTATGCACGTTGTCGGTGCTGGTGTCGGCCTACGCCTGCCTGGCTAATGCGTCATCGGCTACTTTGCTTCTGGAAGAACCTTACGGCAAGTTGGGATTTTTCACCGCGACCGGACATGCGGCGGTGTACTTGTCCGGAGTATGCGCGGAGACGCCGGTGAAACTGCGTCCTTGCGCGGCCGGCGAACTCGGCGCGGTGATCAGCCGTTACGACGGAGTTCACGGCTACGATTGGGTCGCGGTGCCGCTGATTCCATATCTTTACGCCGTCGATCAGCCGGAAGATATTCCTCTTTTCGCCGATCCCAAGCTCGTCTACTTTCTGCGCGACCAATACCGCCGCAAACATTTCGAAGATCTCGCGCCGGATACCGCGAACGAGAAAGCCCCCGGCGGAAACTGGTATGAGTTGGTCGGTTCCTCCTACGACCGCGCCATCTACGGTTTTGAAATTGAAACCACCAGCGAGCGGGATATGGCTTTTATTCAGGAATTCAACGCGCGCCGGAACATCTCTCACTTTCATCTCACCTACCGCAACTGCGCCGATTTCTCTAAAGACGTAATCAACTTTTATTATCCAAAAACCTTGCATCGCAGCATTGTGGCGGATGCAGGCATTACTACGCCGAAGCAAATCGCAAAGTTGTTAATCCGGTTCAGCGGACGGCACGACGACTTGAAGTTTTCGCGTTTTGTGATTCCGCAGATTCCCGGCAGCGCCGCCCGTAGTACAGCTGTTCACGGCGTGGTCGAGTCTTTTCTGAAATCGAAGAAATATATCGTTCCCACAGCGGTGGTGAACCCTGTGCTCGCGGGTTGCGTGGTTGCGGTTTATTTGGGTACCGGCGCCGGCCGCTTCGATCCGGCGCATCAAGCTCTGGTCTATAACGCTGGGCGCGAGCTCGAGCCGCCGCTGGGAAACGAAGACCGGCGCTCTTATCAGAGCGAACTCAACCATCTCGACCTGAATCACGTGGAACTGAAACATCTCGTGACCGATCTGGTGGAACTCAACCTCACACGGGAAGAGAAATTGGGCCGGCTCTTGCGCGCCGCGGATCCAGCCTTCGACGCCGATGGACGCCCCATTCTTCGCGTACAGTTCGGGGACGAAAAGGTGAATGTCGGAATCGCAAACAGCAACATTTTCAGCCACGATACCGCGGGACCATTCACTGAGCAGATTCTGCAAGCCCGCTTGTATGCCGAACTGAAACGGGGCCATCCGCCCAAAGCGTCTGCAAGCGACGTTACGCGAGACTGGGATTTATTTCAGAAAGCCCTGTATGGCGACGGTGCAGAAATGACGGCCCACATTCGTAGATCGGCGCAGATTACACCATTGGCGCGCTCGGAAGCGAACCTGCCTTAGCGGTCGGCTAACCAAGGCCTTTGAGTTTTGCAAAAGAACTTGGGCCCGGCTGATGCCGAGCCCTTTCGAATTTCAGCCTATTGTTGCTGCTGATCCTGCGGTGGCGGCTGTTGAGGTAACCCTGGCATCGGCATTCCGGGCCGGCCCGGGTAAGGCATCGGCTGCCCGTTGCCTTGTTGCTGCTGCATTTGCAATTGACGCTGCTGCATTTCCTGCAACATTTGTTGCGGAGTTTTTACACCGGGCTGGTCCGCCGGAGGGGCCTGTTCAGCCTCTGCTGCGTTTTGATCCTGATTGTCTTCCGTATTTTCGTCCTGCGTTTCCGCTTCAGCAGCTTCTGCCGCGGGTGCTCCGTTCGGCGGCGTAGCATTGCCCGCTTCGGCAGGAGTAGGGCTCGGATTATCCGGCCCAGTCTTCGCCACCAAAACTACTCGCACCAGTTGATTCGCATCGGCAGGAGAGCCTAACAGCACGTAATTGAAGCGAGACCCGTTTAGCAGCTCCGCCACCACTTCACGAGCAGGGCCGGGACCGAGCCGGGTCACCACGCGCTCGTTCGCAGTCGCGGGAATTTCAATGTCCGCAGAAGTGCGCTTGCGCACGCCGCGAAGAATATCACCCAACGTGGAATTCGGGGCGATGATGGTCAGCAATCCATCTTCATAGTTGACCTGCGGCGCAACCGCGGGAATGGCATCCAGCGGGACCTGTTGCACCGGTCCGAGCGTGCCGGAAGGCAAGGGCGGCGGCGCTGCTTGCTGCTTCTTCGCCTTGTGCGCGGGATGTGTCGTTTGCGTATCGGCTCGTCCGGCCACCGGCAGACAGACCAGGCCAGCCATCAATAATCCTGCAAACTTCCATCCTGCGTTCATAACGAATCCTCCGCGATTCTTCACTTCCTTACCTTAAGTAACCTAAGTCATTGGGAGACGGTATCCATTCAGAAGCAATTCTAGCACCGCTTGGGAAAGGCGTTGGATCGCCTCTTGTCGCCTTCCAATCTTGCTACCAGATAGAACGTATTGACTTTATTCTCTTGCACGAGGAAGTTAGAGTTGTAATACGGAAGCGGGATGTGCAAGTTATTGCACTTACCGAACCCGCGCGGAGAGTACAATCCTCTCGGAGAAACAAGAAAGTGATCGACCATCTTCCTTATTCGGCTCTCCCCTTTGCGGGCAAAACCCTCGCTATCCGGTCATTCAGGAATCAACTCTTAGCCGGAACTGTTCTTCTGCTCACCCTCTTGGCTTCGAGCGCCGCTGTTTTTGCCGAGACCTGCCAAACCTCAACTGAGATGGATGACGCTACTCGCTCCGCGCTCAACGCCGCAGCCATGCGCAATTTTTCCCTGGTCGCCAATGGAGACAGCGCCGGATTGAAGCAAATTGCGATCCCCAGTTTGGCCAGCGATTTCTCCGCCATCGAAGCTAAGGTCAAAGAAACTCAGCCCGTGCTTACGGGTGTGAAAGCAGTGGCACGGCCTCCGTTCCTGCTGCTCGCCGAAGGCACAGCGCCTTTGCCCCACGCGGAATTTTTCTGCGGCGTTTTCGGCAGTAAAGGCCAGACCAAAGACAGCGCAGTCTTCTCTCTGAACAATTTGCCTCCGGGAAAGTATGCGGTGGTTATTCTCGATGCCCCCACTTCGAAGGGCGCGTATACGGTCTCGTTAATTCTCCAGCAGATCGCATCGGAGTGGAAACTCGGCGGCTTGTACAT
>Ga0302320_10030939_pt1 | contig 10172 bp, 11 predicted proteins | sample Bog_T0_3_FD_202130 | JGI IMG/M metagenome (GOLD analysis project Ga0302320, IMG submission 202130) | Peat permafrost microbial communities from Stordalen Mire near Abisko, Sweden - Bog_T0_3 | ecosystem: Environmental > Terrestrial > Soil > Wetlands > Peat | place: Sweden: Abisko, Stordalen Mire...
TGGCCGGCTGAGGGCTGGGCCGGTTGCGTTGGGGCTGGGGCGGCGTTCTGTTGTGCCAGAAGGCCGGTAGCGGGGAACGAAATGAGGCCGCAACCGAGAGCTGCGAACAAAAAATGGCGGCTATTGAACATCATTGCCTTGGATACTCCTGCGATGCCTTATTTTACGGCTCCCGGAAGCCCCGGGCAAGGTTCCGTCGGCAGTTGATACCGGTAGTTCGACGCGCCAAGCCGGGCGAGGTCACCCCGGGAGCGATTTCTGCGGGGAAAAGGCCGCCTCGTTCACTCGTTTTTGGCTTGCCGGCGAGTCTCAACCCCATTAAAAAAGGCAGGAACCTTTGGCTCGCGTTGCGCAAAACGTCGCCCCTGCGGCAGTTTGCGGCCGCCGGAATGTGCGCTGCGGCACATTGGCTGGCGCTGGGCCACTCGGCGGCAGACTTGATCGCACCCGAAGCGCGAATTCACGGAACCTTCGCCTGCGCGCTCGCGTACACTAAAAAGGAGATCATCTGGAAGAACCTAATCATCATGAAGAAAATCCTCCTCATTGCTCTCGCTGTGCTGGTGGCCGCCGGGCTCGTGACCTTTATGGTTATCAAGCAGCAGTCCGGATATACCAAGGTACTCACTGCCACTGTGTCGCGCGGCGATTTAACCTCGGTCGTGAGCGGCACCGGCCAGATCAAGCCCAAGACCTACATGAACGTGGGCGCCACATCGTTTGGCCGCATCACCCGCTTCTACGTGAAGGAAGGCGATCACGTAAAGAAGGGCCAGACTCTGGCGACCGTTGAAAGCGTGCAGCAGGAGTCTACGGTCAACGCTCAGCAAGCGACCATCTCCGCCGCCAAGACCGACATCTCCTCCTATGTTGCTGCCGAAAAGACCGCGCAGGCCAATGTGGAACATGCGCAGGCCGATCTGGAGCAGAAAAAGCTCGACTGGGATCGCGCGCAGGCTCTCTATCGGGACGGCATCATGGCCAAGCAGGACTACGAAGCCAAGAAGGCCGCCTACGATCTCGACGTCGCGGCTCTTGCGCAGGCCGTCGCGGGGCTTAACCAGGCCAAGGCGCAGACCGATTCCGCCCGCGGCCACCTCGGAACCGCCATCGCCAACCTCCGCGCCGATCAGGACCTGCTGAGCAAAACCATCGCCGTCGCGCCCTTCGACGGCATCGTGACCAACGAACCGGTGCGCGAGGGCGAAACTGTGGTTGAGGGCATTCAGAACAGCGAAGGGTCCACGCTGATGACGCTCGCCGACATGAGCGTGGTCACCGCCGAAGTGAAGGTGGATGAGACCGACATCGTGAGCGTTCAGCTCGGCCAGTCCGTTGAAGTGACCGTAGACGCGCTGCCCAACAAGATCTTCAAGGGCCACGTGACTCTGGTCGGCGATCAGGCGCTGCTGCGCTCCACCGGCGTGGCCACTTCGCAGTCCACTTCCGGCACTGAGGAGGCCAAAGATTTCAAGGTGGTCGTCACGCTGGACGACCCCGGCGATGAATTGCGCCCTGGGCTCTCCTGCACCGCCAAGATCACCACCGCGTACAAGTCCAACGTGCTCACGCTGCCCATCCAGGCGTTGACCATGCACGATCCAGCCACGGACAACGAAAAATCCGGCGGCAACGTCCATGCGTCTTCCGGGCCGCCAGCGCCGACCGCAAAGTTGAATCCCATCCAGGGCGTCTTTATTGCGGAAAAAGATGCGCATGGCCGTCTGCGCGCAAAGTTCGTTTCCGTCACCACCGGCATCACGGGCACCACGGATATCGAAGTGCTTTCAGGCCTCAACCCAGGCCAGGAGGTCGTTACAGGCCCCTACAAAACCCTGCGCGATCTGAAGGGCGGCGCATTGCTGAAACGCGACACGGCCAAACCGGCGACGCTGGCGTCCGACAGCAGCTCGTAAGCGCGGACTGCGGCACCACGGAAGCTTGCTGTTTGCTGAACACTGACCACTGAGGAACGCATGGCACTGAACAGTATTGGAGTCGAAGAGTTACCGAGCACCACGGTTGTGGACGCGAACGACGTAATCGTGGTCGAGGATCTCTGGCGTACCTACGACATGGGCTCGGAGCAGCAGGTGCAGGCTCTGCGTGGCGTTTCGCTCAAAATCCGTCACAATGAATATGTCGCCATCATGGGCCCCTCCGGCTCCGGCAAATCCACGCTGATGAACCTGATCGGCTGCCTCGATACGCCATCGAAGGGAAAATACTGGCTGAACGGCCAGCTCGTCAGCGAACTCGACGACGATCAGCTGGCGCGCATCCGCAACAAGGAAATCGGCTTCGTCTTTCAGACCTTCAATCTCCTGGCTCGCGCCACTTCACTGCACAACGTGGAGCTGCCACTCATCTATAACGGCACTCCGGCCGTGGAGCGCATCGAGCGCGCCAAGAAGGCGCTCGCCGATGTAGGCCTGGAATCGCGCATGATGCATAAGCCCAACGAGCTCTCCGGCGGCCAGCGCCAGCGCGTGGCCATCGCGCGCGCCCTGGTCAACAGCCCGTCGATCATCCTTGCCGACGAGCCCACGGGAAACCTCGACTCCAAGACCGGCGGCGAGATCATGGCACTTCTGGATCAGCTTCACGCCAAGGGAAACACCATCGTGCTGGTAACGCACGAAGCGGATATCGCGGAATTTGCGCACCGCGTGGTGCACATTCGCGATGGGCAGATCTTCTCCGACGAGCCTTCTCCGCGGCACCGCTAAAGCTTGCAAAGAGTTCTAATCGACGGCTTCCGGGACGGCAGCCGCGGGAGGAACTACTTTTGCCGTGTCGGCCTGCGCAATGACGACTTCCGGGACCGCAGCCACAGCAGCGGCGTCTTTCGCCGTGTCGATCTCTGCAATCCTGCGCAGCAGCAGCCGCTTCAGGGTATCGAGGGCAGGATCATCGGGACGGACTCCCGGTTCGTTCTCCAGTTGCTGGATCGTATAGAAAATTGCATTCACGGTGATTTGTTTAGAATCGGCGCCGGTCATTAGAAGCCCTCCCATGGATGATTAAAATCCGGCAACCAACTCGCCAGTCGTTGCAAATCAGAAACGAAAAACGGAGTACTCGCGAATCAGCTCCATGCGTTCGATGGTGATTCAATGACTTGCGGCCGGAGATGATTAACCCGTTTCATCCGCGAGACTGGCACACGGGGTTTTGATGCAAGCTGCGGATTCTGTGTTGTTCTCGTAGAGAGGAAACGGGTCGTCAGGCTTCAGCGTTCCGCCCGCGATATGGATTGCGGATCACGCGTGGAAAATCGGCCGCACCGGGGAACGTTCCCCTGAACGGAGCCGCTGCTCAAAATGCTCACCGCTTCTCGAGCGCCAAGAGAATTTGCCGCGCGATGCGACAATATTCTGCGAAATTTCATCCAACGTGGTTGACAGGAAGAGAAATTAGGGTCAAGATTTCCACAGAACCTGAGGGAACGGACGCAGGCGGTCAGAACGACCGCTAAGCGCGATGTACTTTCTTCTGGCCTTCCTGCTTTCCCTGTCTCGACCGACCAACGGATGCGCGGCTGTTCCGCCGACTTTCTCTTGAATTTCCGGCTTCAGACCGCAATTGAGAGCCCTCCTCAACCGGCACGTTGAACGTGATGGCGGAACTGCTGCATCCGCTTATCGGCGCGAACAACTTGCACGCGTTTTCTTTTTTCGGCTGCGATTGAGCCTGTTGATGCTTCGGGATTTGGCGTCATCCGGAATCCTGGCGACGAATTTGCCGCCAGGGCGGACTGCGATGAGCGCTGCAATGAACGGAGGGACCTCATGGTCGTCACTTCTCAATGCCACGGTCACCGCGTGACCGGGATTCTGGTGGGAGAGAGCAACGTTCAGCGTTACTTTCCCAGGAACATCACTGAAATCGAACTGCAACTCGGCCACCTCCGCATTGAGTGCGGACTCCCGTCCCACTTCTGGAACGGCAAGCCGGAGATCTCCGACCCCCGGCTTTGCCTGTGGCTGGAGTCAAAGGACCTGGACGGCAATAGCCGCCGTGCTCCCACGCCCCTTGCCATGATTCCGTCGGGCAGGAATTCCTTCATCGTCGGTCCTGCCCATCTTGAGGACTGCCAACAGAAAGCGCATTCACAAGGGAGACGCTGATGAAAACCGATCGCGCAGCCACCGAGCTCGAAGTTCGCGCCGCAGAAGCCCTGAAGGCGCTGTTGGAGCAGGTCTCCGCCGTTAAGCTCAAGGAGATTACGCACGAGCCGCTGGCGCGCGGACGCGCCGCCGAGATCCTGGTGCATATCGATGTCCACGGCCGCAGCCATACGCTGGCGTGCGAGGTGAATCGCGATACGCGTCCCAGCAGCGTTCGCGCTTCGCTCAGAAAGTTGCAGGACTGCGCCGCGCATCTTGCCGGCGAGGCGACGCCGGTTCTTATTGCGCCCTATCTCTCGCCGGAGGCACAGGCGCTGTGCAAGGAAAGTCACGCCGGGTTTCTGGATCTCGAAGGCAATGCGCGCCTGTCACTGGGCGAGGTTTTCATCGGTAAGCGCTCGGTGCGCCAGCAATCGCCCGCGCAAAATGCCGTCTGAGCGCAGCGCGCGTCGCCCCCAACCAAGTATTTAGGGAAAGGACGCCAAGGACATGCCGGAAGCAACCTGGAAACCACACGAGAAACATGGACAGCTGACAACGCAGAGCGACTTACCAGACAGCGTGTACGCGTTTCCCAAACAGCGCAAAGAACCCATGACCGACGCAAAGCATGTGCGCAACGCGGTCGCGCGGTTCGATCAAGTCATCGACGTCTCGGATGCCGATCGTGCTTTGGCCTTCGCGAATATCGAAAAAGCTGCGAAACACTACAACATCAATCTAACGGAAACGTCGTGGCACGACCTGGGCGCTCATCCTCAAAAGAAATAGAAGAGAGTCTGCCGCCAACGGGGCTGCGATTGAGCGGTTCCCTATTCGCTATATCTCTAAAATCACCGGCATAATCATGGGCCGGCGTCCCGTGGTCTTCTGGATCAAGCGCTTCAGGTCCACGCGCACGCGCTCGGTCACCATGCCGTAGTCGGCCTTCTGCTCGGCGGTCAGTGCATCCAGCGTCTTCAGCACCGCCTCGCGCGCCTGCTCGGTGACATCGGCGCCGCCAAAGCCGCGCATCACCACTTCGGGCTCGCGCTCCACCTTGCCGGTCTTCCGATTGATGGCCATCACCGCCAGCACCACACCGTCCTCCGACAGAATGCGCCGGTCACGGATCACCAAGTCCTCGACCACATCAATCGAGGAGCCGGAGTCGATCAGGATGCGCCCCGCCGTCACCTTGTCGTGTTTGCGCGCGTCGTCCTTGTCGAGTTCCAGCACGTCGCCGTCCTCGATCACCATGGCATGCTCCACCGCGCCCGTCTCCATGGCCAGCTTTGCATGTTGCCGCAGAAAACGGTAGTCGCCGTGAATCGGGATGAAGAACTTGGGCCGCACCAGGTTGATGAGCAGCCGCATCTCCTCCTGGCTGCCGTGGCCGGAGACGTGAATCAATCCATGCTGGCCATCGTCGTAGATCACGTTGGCCTCGCGGCGGCTCAGGTGATCGATCACGCGGAAAATTCCCTTCTCGTTGCCGGGAATGATCCGCGAACTGAGCACCACCGTGTCGCCGGGCTCGATGTGCGCGTGCTTGTGATTGTCCACCGCGGCGCGGCTCAGCGCGCTCATCGGCTCGCCTTGCGTGCCGCTGATCAGGATCATCATCTGCTCGGGCGGAAAGTCGCGAATCTGGCCGGGGTTGATGATCAGGCCCGGCGGAATCTCGAGATAGCCGAGGTCCTGCGCAATCTCCGTGCTGTTCATCATGGAACGCCCCACCACCACCACCTTGCGCCCGTGCTTGCGCGCCAGCTCCATGGCGATGCGGATGCGGTAGATCGACGACGAAAAGCAGGTGAAGAACAGCTTCTTGCGGGTCTGCGTGAAGATCTCGTCGAGGCGAGGGATTACCGCGCGCTCGCTGGGCGTGTAGCCGGACCGCTCCACGTTGGTCGAGTCTTGCAGCAAAGCCAGCACGCCCTTCTTGCCGTACTCGGCAAAAGTGTGCAGGTCGAAGGCTTTGTCGTCGAGCGGCGCGAGATCGATCTTGAAGTCGCCGGTATGAATAATGACGCCCACCGGCGTCTCAATGGCCAGCGCCACGCAATCCACCAGGGAGTGCGTCACACGGATGGGCTCAATGGTGAACGGCCCGATGGTGAATTTCACCTTGGGTTGAATCTCGATCAGTTCGATGTCGTCGAGCAGTTGATGCTCGTCGAGCTTGTCCTCGACGTAGGCCAGAGTAAACTCCGTGCCGTAGACGGGAACCTTCAGCTCGTTCAGGATCCACGGCAGGCCGCCGATGTGGTCCTCGTGGCCGTGCGTGAGCACAATGCCGCGCACGTGCTTCTTGTTCTCAATCAGGTAGGTGATGTCGGGAACAACGATGTCGACGCCCAGCAGTTCCGACTCGGGAAACATCAGGCCCGCATCAATGACAATAATGTCGTCTTCCCAGCGTACTGCCAGGCAGTTCATTCCGAATTCGCCGAGTCCACCGAGGGGGATAATTTGCAGTTTTTTTGATTTCATCAGTCATCTTTGATGCTACCACCTGAAGCATTGCCAGCATCTCAGTCTGCAGCGTCCGGGTTGGCGGGAGCGATCCGATCCCTTTCCACAGAGCGGCTGTGGCGTCCTCTGGCATAATGCTATTGCCACCCTGTAGCTGGCACATCAAAAAACCCAAACTGGAGGATCATCATGGGCATTCTGGAAGAAGCGGCGGGAGCTTTTGCTGCCGTTGAAGGAGTCAAGAAGCTGGACCCGAACGCTGGAATCATCACCGAGGGCGTAGCCGCCGTCGCTGGGTTCGAGGGCACCGAGGCGATCACAAACTTTATCGAGAAAAAAGAAGAAAACAACAACGACTCACAGGGCTGAATTCTCGAGATTCGCGAATCTGTGAATCTCGAAGATCCGAAGTGCCCCAGGTTCGGCGCAGGATTTGCGCCAAGCCTGGGGCACTCGCGTTTCAGGGGCCAACCTGTAAGGGCAGCAAGTTTCCCCTCGATCTACTTCGATTTCGGTTTCGTGGGCTGGTTGGCAATGATCAGGCTGACGATCTTGGAATAGGTCGCGGCCGGAACGATGTTCTTGGTCTTCAACTGCGTCTTGTTGGCGTAGGGACGGCCGGCGATGATCTTCGCGGCATACGCGTCGCCGACGCCGGGAAGCGCTTTGAGCTGATCCGCTGTCGCGGAGTTGATGTCGACCAGTGCGGCCGGCTTGGCAGCGGGTTTTGTGCCGCCTGAAGACTGCGCGGACACCGCCGGCAGCACGCCGAGAAGGACGAAGGCGCCTAAGACTGCCAGGATTTTTGCGATTCTCTTGCTCTTCATGTGAGTTTTCTCCTACCTTTCCTCTTGAACAGATTTCTGTTGTTCTTGCATTTCATGGTTGCGGGAAAATTCAAATTGCGCGCCATCAGAATCCCTGGAGCGCCTTGGAATATCCCAGTTAAGCGCTGTGATGCGTCGCAGCGTTTCTCCTTCGGATTCTTCCGGACGCCGATACTCTTAAGTTGCGATCTCCTCAAAAAATCGCCGCCGCGCATGCCCCTCAAAACCTCTGGGCTTCAAGGAAAAATGCCGTTGCTCTACTTCTTCAAGAAGCCCTCGGCCATTCCCATCAGGCTGCCAAGTCCTCCGGATTCGGCCGGCGCCGCGCCGCTTTCTCCCACGCCGAGTGCCGAAGACAGCATCCCTTGAAACTCCGACGGCACCTTGGACAACACGGATTGAACAATCAACTGCTCCACTTCCTGCGCCTGATCTGGGCTCAGGCCCGCTCTCTGTTGCAAAATATCCGATATCTCGCTCATCTCTCTATCTCCATTCCATGTTTTGGCCGATTCGGTTGCCGTACAGAAATATGCGAAGGGATGGAACCGCTCGGCTCCGCAGTTCCATCTCTCCGATTCGCTCTGCCTTTGCCGCGCGGACAGAATCATGCCTGGCGCGCGTCCAAGGACTGTCTATTTGCTGCAGGACTTACCGCCCACGGGATGGGCGCCCTTGGCCTTGGCGTCCGGCTCACTCATATAACTGCCGGCCTTGGTCTTCCCGTAATACTGCGATCCATAGCAGTGGTAGACGTTGGATGCGGTATTGAGCCACACCAGCCCTGGTCCGCCACCGGGCGCGGCCGTGGTCGTCTTTGAAGACGACGGGGAACTTGTCGGCGTGGATGCCGGTTTGGGCGCGGCAGGCGCAGCGGCTGGCTTTGCCGCCGGAGCGGGAGCCGTCGTGCTGGTCTTGGTGCCGGTCGCAGGTGTCGTCGTGCCGGTCTTGGTTGAAGTCGAAGTCGTTTTAGCAGGCTTGGTCGTCGAAGTCGAAGTGGATGATTTAGTGGCGCCCCACCACGTCTTAACGCCCTTGTGGCCGATGCAAGCACCTATCTTGGTCGACACCTTGGAGTAGGTCCCGTCGTTACACAGTCCGGTTGAGCCGGCAGGCGCGCCAGCCGGAGCTTGCGCCAGGCAGATCTGGGCAACGAGAATGCTACTGAGAATCGCGATCTTGCGAATCATAACTGTCCTTTCTTCTCTTCGGCCTCATGAAAAGGCCGGCCAATTCTGTGGATTAGATACTTGGCGCTAGGATACTTGCACCCGGGCCGCAATCATGTCAAGAGTATTTTCTGGACCTAAAGGGTCCGAAACGCCAGGGTGCGACGCGATGCGCCGCCGCGCCTGTGGATCGCAGCCGCGAGAACGTCAAACTGCTTCCAGACAATGGAAATCCCGCCGCTGACGCATCCCGCCCCGCTGGTGTACATTGGGTTGGTTGCGCCTGCGCGGCACAAAGGAAGATTCACATGATTGCCTCACGACGCACGTTCCTGAAGACTTCCGCCTCCGGCGCAATTGCCGCCGGATTTCCCGCTATCGTTCCCAGCTCCGTCTTCGGCGCAACCGCGCCTTCGAACCGCATTACCATCGGCGCCATCGGGGTGGGCCGCATCTCGCGCGGGCACGACATGCCGGGAGTGTTGCAATTCACGGGCGTGGCAGGCCGCGACAATCGCATCGTGGCCGTCTGCGATCTCAGTGAAGAACGCGTCACGCTCGGCCAGCAGTATGTGAATGACGCGTATACGAAAAAGCTCGGCAAGCCTTATACCGGCACACGCGGCTACTCCGATTTTCGCGAGTTGCTTGCGAACCATGAGATCGACGCCGTCATGATTTCGACGCCCGATCACCAGCATGCGCGGCTGGCCGTTGCCGCCGTGGCCGCGGGCAAGGATGTCTATCTCCAGAAGCCGGCATCGCTCACCATCCGTGATGGGCGCATGATGGCCGATCGCGTGAAAGCCAGCGGCCGCATTTTGCAAGTCGGCTCGCAGCAGCGCTCCTGGAAGCAATTCGCGCGCGCCGTGCAGTTGGTGCGCAATGGCCGCATCGGCACAGTACAGCGCGTCGAAATCGGCCTGCCCGGCGATCCTTCCGGCGGCAATCCGCAGACCATGCCCGTGCCCAGGGGATTCAACTACGATGCGTGGCTGGGCTCGACGCCCGAAGTGCCGTACACCGTCGATCGCGTGATGCCCCAAAGAGGTTTCGACCGTCCCGGATGGCTGCGCATGGAACAATTCGGCGCGGGCATGATCACCGGCTGGGGAGCGCACCATGTGGACACGGCGCATTGGGGCATGGACACCGAGCTTACCGGCCCCGTTGAAATTTGGGGCCAGGCGCAGTTCCCCACCGAGGGCCTTTGGAACGTGCACGGTCCGTTCAAAACCTATGGCCGCTACGCCAACGGCGTGATGATGACCATCTCCGGCGATTTTGAAAACGGCATTAAGTGGATCGGCGACAAGGGCTGGATCTTCGTCTGTCGCGACACCGGAACCACGCCGACTGCAACGCTTGGCGCTCCGGCAGAGGCGATCGTGCCTCTCCGCGCCAGCGACCCAAAGATTCTCGATTCAATGATCGCGCCGTCGGAGTGGCAGATTTACACATCCGACGACCAGCACGGCAACTGGCTGGATTGCGTCCGCTCGCGCAAAGCGCCCGTAGCGACGGCAGAGATTGGGCACCGCGCCTGCTCCACGTGCCTGCTGCACTGGATCGCGATGAAGACACAGCAT
>Ga0302320_10030940_pt1 | contig 10172 bp, 6 predicted proteins | sample Bog_T0_3_FD_202130 | JGI IMG/M metagenome (GOLD analysis project Ga0302320, IMG submission 202130) | Peat permafrost microbial communities from Stordalen Mire near Abisko, Sweden - Bog_T0_3 | ecosystem: Environmental > Terrestrial > Soil > Wetlands > Peat | place: Sweden: Abisko, Stordalen Mire...
TACTCCATACACTTGGATCTGCTTGGTCGTCGGAGGACCCCGGCCCGCCGAGGGGCGAACCGGGGGGAATCGGACACCAGCTCAGTAGGCTTTCCAGGCCGATTCGAGGTGCAGATCCTTGAGGCCCTGCTGGAGAAACTTGTCGTCGAACCAGGAATCGACATCGACATCCCGCCGGATCAATCCGTATTTTTTGGTGTCCTGGGCCACGACAGCATAGGTCTGCCGGAATTCGTTGTCGAGAAGCGGAGACTCCTCCCGGGCGAAGGTTTTCCCCACGTAATCGCGCTTGTAGGAGGATACGGAGGTTCCCGATTTCGACCACTCGTGGAAGACCTCGTCCCGGTTCTTCGGATCCAACTGCAGTGCCGCGGCCTTTAGGATCACGTTCACGTACCGCTGGACCAGATCGGGGTGCTTGTCGATGAACCGCTGCGAGGCGATGATCGAGTAGTTGGTGCCGTAGTTGAGGGCCTTGGGGTCCTTGTCCGAGCGGTAGATGGTCTTGCCGATCCCGGCATCCTCCCACACGATGGCGCCTCCCGACGAGGTGAAGATGGCGTCGATGTCCCGCGCCGCGAGCGCCGCCTGCTGCGCCACGCCGTTGAGGTTCACGACTTTCAGGTCCTTCTCCGAGAGGCCGTGCAGGGCCAGGATCCGGTCGGCGGAAACCTGGATGTTGGTTCCCTTGAAGATCCCTACCCGTTTCCCCTTCAGCTCTTCAATGGAGCGGATCCGCGAATCGGTGGGCACGCTCACCGCCGAGGTCACGTTGCGCCCGCCCGCCAAGACGATGCGCGAATCCAGCCCCGATGCCTTCCCCACGATGGAGGGAAGGTCGCCCAGCAGACCGATGTCGACCAGATCGTTGGCATAGGCCTCGTTCAGGGCTGGCCCGGCCTGGAGGTAGTAGGACCACTCGACCTTGATCCCGTCCTTCTTGAATTCGTCTTCCAACAGTCCCTTGTTCGCGATGTAGGCCAGGGTGCTTCCGCCGACGACGGGGATCCCCCCCAAGCCGACGCCGGGATAGGAGATGCGGATGACCTTGACGCTTTCATTGGCATGGACCGTGGCTGCCGCCATGGCCGCGATGAAAAGCGCACTCGGTTGGATGAACCGATTCTTCATGATTTCCTCGTTTGACTCTGCATGGATTTTCTGGGAGCCCCGGGGCGGACCCGTCCATGCTCCGCAATTCGTTCGCCCCGTGAGAGGCGAGATTGGATTGCTCTCGAGAAGTCTGCTGGGTTTTGCCTGCACCGAAAGGGTGCCTCGGACCCCTCTCCTCCAAAAGGTGATCTGCCGGTCGTGGCTAATAGCCTATTATAAAGATAGACTATATCTAGTAAAATTGCAATGGCGCAGTAGAGCCCAGTGGACTTGGAACGTGCGGCGAAGCATTCCAAGCTGGGGACTCTCCTGAATTCAGTCGGATGACGCCGCGGTGGAAGTCCTCCAAGTAGATCCCGGATAGGTCGGCCTCCAGGAGACTCGGTGGAGCATGGCCCCAATCGACGAAGGCGGAGACCCAAGCCTCGGCGTCCTGGAGTCGGGGAACGTTGGAATGCTCGCCCGAAAACCGGAGGAATCCGGGATTTCCGATGCGCCTGCGGTATCCCGCATCCAGCTCGCCGCGCAGGTCGGACAGGAGGATGTCGCGCACCGAATTGACGTAGGGACCGGAAGCGAGCCAGTCGGCCACCGACGGAAGATTCTCCGATTCGGACAAAAAACGTCCTGCCTCGCGAAGGGCCAGAAGCAGCGCGGAATGCTCGGCCTGGTGGAGGTTATGCCAATCCGAACGCACGGCCAGGACCTTCTCGGCGTAGTCCGGCAGCAGGTCCGAGCCCAGGGCGGCGATGGCCCCCAACTTGGAACTCGTGGCGCGCTGGTTCCATGGCTCCCCGGCGCAGAAGGCGTCCAGGGATCCCTGCCGGAGCCTTCCCACCAGTTCCGCCGGCGGGATCACGATCCATTGGACCACCTTGTCCGGATCCAGGCCGTCTCGGCGTAGCCATTCCCGCAGATGGTATTCGTGGGGAGCATACCTGTGGACCACGCCCAGACGCAAGGGGGTGGCGACCTCGCCGCTTCGGATCTTCCCGGCGAGTCCTTCCTGGCACCGGCTCCAGAAGGCGTTGGAGACCGTGATGGCGTTTCCGCCGCGGGTCAGCACCCACGCGGTGCACAGGGAAGCTGGATGCTCGGACAACGCGAGGGAGCTGCGCAGGGGAAAGGTCGACAGGACGTGGCTTGCGTCCACGGTTCCCTCGATCAATCGTCGCTCCGCATGGACCCAGGACGGCTGCCGTACGAGTTCGACGGAAAGTCCCTGGTCGCGGAAGAATCCGGCTTCGTGGGCGACCACGAGCGGCGCGCAATCGGTCAGGGCCACGAATCCGATCCGGAGGGGAGTGGTCATGCGCCCTCTCTCGGCGTCACGATGGGGAAGTTGGCGTCGATCTCGTCGAAGAGCCCGAAGAATTCGTGGAGCTTCAGGGGATTGCCGCGCAGGCCCACCTTGCCGGTGGCCAAGGCTTTGACGAAACTTGTCTGCTTCAGGAAGATGGCCCGCAGGGTGTCCTGGGAGATCTTCAGGGAGACGTCGGCGTCTTCGGCGCGATGGCCGGGCAGGTGGCTGACGGTGCTCCTCTCCAGGCTGAGCAGGTGGTCGCGCCCGATGTCCGTGAAGTGCCAGTTGATGGCGATCGTCTTCCCTTGTGCCTTTCGGCTGTCCAGCCGCAGCGCCAATGCGTCGAACAGGTTCCCCGCGTCCAAGGCGCGCAGGAGGTCGAATCCAAGGTGCTGCCCTTGGGTGGGAGGCACGCCTTCGCGCAATTCCTTCGCGCCCTGCAGGTAGGCGTTGCGCCAGGTGGCGCTCTCGGCCTGGTAGCCCAACTGCTCCAGCGCCGCGGCGAGAAGGGCTTTCGCCTCGACGTGGTCGGGCGACGCGTGGACCAGCTTGTCCAGAACCTCGGCGACCCAGCGGTATTCGCCCTTTTCGTAGTCGTTCCGGGCGCGTTCCAGCACGGACGCGGCTCCACCGGCGTACTCCAGCCATTTTTTGGCGGAGTCCACCGGCGGCAGCGGATCCAGGTGGGAGGGGTTGCCGTCGTACCAGCCCAGGTAGCGCTGGTAGATGGCCTTGGTGTTGTGCTTCACGGAACCGTACAGTCCGCGCACCGACCAGGACTGCTCGAGTTCCGGTGGCAATGCCAGGAGCTCGGCGATCTCGCCCGGGACGTGCCCTTGGTTGGCGAGCTTGAGGGTCTGGTCGTGGAGGTGCTTGTAGATGTCGCGCTGCACGCCCAGGAACTCCACGACCTCGGCATTTCCCCAAATGGGCCAGTGGTGCTGGGCGAAGACGATGTCCGCATCGCGCCCGAAGCGCTCAAGCGCCGCGTTCAGATACTCGGACCACGCCTTGGAATCGCGCGCCTTGGCCCCGCGCAGGGGCAGGAGGTTGTGCAGGTTGTGGGTGGCGTTCTCCGCCGTGTTCAAGGCCTTCCACTGCGGCAGGTAGAAGTGGAGTTCGGCCGGGGCTTCGGTCTCGGGGGTGAGCTGGAACACGAACTCGACGCCGTCGAAGACGCGGGTCTCGAAGTCCTTTTCGACCAGGAGCGTGGGGTTGATCAGGGTGATGGTGCCGCCGGTGGAGGCCTTGCCCAGCCCCGCGTCCACGGTACCCAGCGGCCCGATGTCCAATTTCTGCCCGAACTGGTACAGGGCGCGCCGTCCCATCGCCGGGCCGGCCAGCACGTTCTCGCTGACGGCCTCCTCCACGAATCCCGCCGGGGCCACGATGGCGATCTCGCCGGAACGGATCCGTTCCTCCTCCACGATCCCGCGCACGCCCCCGAAGTGATCGGCGTGGCTGTGCGTGTATACGATGGTATGGATGGGACGGGTGGGACGGTGCTTGAAGTACAGCTCCAGGGCGGCTTTGGCGCCTTCGACGGTGGTCAGGGGGTCGACCACGATCAAGCCGGTGTCGCCTTCGATGAAGGTGACGTTGGCGATGTCGAGGCCGCGCACCTGGTAGATCCGGTCGGTCACCTGGAAGAGCCCATGGATGCGGTTCAGGCGCGCCTGGCGCCAGAGGCTCGGGTGGACGGAATCCGGCGCCGCCTCCCCGTCCAGGAAAGCGTAGCGGGCGGGATCCCAGACCACGGTGCCGTCTTCCTGCCGGATGGGTTCGTCCAACGAGCCCAAAAAGCCACGCCGGGCATTGTCGAAGTCGCGGGTATCGGAAAAGGGCAGGCGCGAGACCCAGGCCCGGTTGGCCGCGACGGTGGCCGAGGAAGCGGAGCGTGGGGAAGACGGATTGATGGATTGGGTGGCGGTGGGGATGCTCATCAAAGGCTCCTGGGAAGGTATTTCTTGGCCATCAACCTAGAAATACATTCAACAGGTAGACTAAGTATGAATATTAATGCCGCCCTTGCAGATTGAACAGCCCGCCTCACCTCCATTCCCCACCTCATCCCCATTCCCCTTCTCCAACGAGTGGAGAAGGGGCTTGCCGGCCGGGGTGAGGTGGCCAGGATGCCGGGTTGCATTCTGACAATTTCTGGACGATCAAAACCGCATCGAGGCCAGTCTCAACCCTTCCGCGGCGCGTTCTTCAGCTTGGAGTCGAGGAGGGCGATGAGCGTCTTGTAGTGGCGCTCGGAGGCTTCGCGGTCGTAGACCAGGGAATCGGAAGGGACCCAGCCGTGCCTGGCTCCGGGATAGGTCTCCACCGTGGCGTCGACCTTGGCCTCCTTGAAGGCCGCGATCAAGGTCTTCTTCTGGTCGTCGGTGAAGAAGGGATCCTCCACCGCACCCGCCACGTACACGCGCGCCTTGATGCGCGGCGCCAGGCGGTGCGGGCTGTCGGGAGCCTCGGTGGCGATGCCACCCCCGTGGTAGGAGGCGGCGGCAACCACCCGGTCGGGGAAGTGGCCGGCCGCGTTCAGGGACAATCCACCGCCCAGGCAGTAGCCGGTGGTCCCGATGGAGAGGGAGGACACGTCCTTGTTCTTGGCCAGGAAGTCCAGGTACGCTTCCGTGTCCGAGAGGACATTGGCGTAGGAGGCGGTGGAGAGGTGCGACGCGCGCCAGGCGTCGCGGTAGGGCACGTCCTGGGCGAAGCGCTTGGGGTCGGGGGGCGTGTACGGTCCGCCGCGGTAGAAGAGGTCGGGGAGCAGCACGAAGTAACCGGCCTGCGCCACCCGTTCGCCCAGCTCGAACAGGGCTGGGCGGATGCCGCGGCCGTCCCCGTAGACGAGCAATGCGGGCCACGGGCCGGCACCGGTGTCGGGCTTGAAGATGGACGCCTCGGTCTGGCCGTCCCGGGTCTTGATCTGCACGGTGCTTCTCGACATTATTTGTCCTTGTTTATCGGGCGCCGGAAATTCAGGCCGCCACGGCCTCGCGCTTGGCGAACTGGTTCTCGGGACGCGAGAGCCCCAGGTTCTCGCGCAGGGTCTTTCCCTCGTACTCGGTGCGGAACAGTCCGCGCTTCCGCAATTCGGGGATGACCAGCTCGATGAAGTCCGTCAGGCCGTCCGGCAGGGTGGGGGGCATGATGTTGAAGCCGTCGGCGGCTCCCTGGGTGAACCACTCCTCGATGTGGTCGGCGATGGTCTTCACATCGCCCACGATCTGCTTGTGGCCGCGCGCTCCGGCGGTGCGCAGGTACAGTTGGCGGATGGTGAGGTTTTCGCGGCGGGCCAGCTCGTAGAGGAGCGCCTGCCGGCTCTTGCCCCCGTTGGATTCGGGAAGCTGGGGGAGCGGGCCGTCCAGGTCGTACCCGGACAGGTCGAAGCCACCGATCATGCCCGAGAGCAGCGATAGCCCCACGACAGGAAGTGTCAAATCCTGGATTTTGGCGAACTTGTCCTCGGCTTCGGACTGCGTCCGGCCGACCACGGGGAACAGCCCCGGGAAGACCTTGAGTTCGCCCGGGACGCGGCCGTACTTGGAAAGGCGGGCCTTCAGGTCCGAATAGAAGGCCTGGGCGAGTTCCAGCGTCTGGTGGGCCGTGAAGACCACCTCCGCCGTGCGCGCCGCCAGCTCTTTGCCGGGCTCGGAGGATCCCGCCTGCACCTTGACGGGGTGGCCCTGGGGAGGGCGCGCCACGTTCAGTGGCCCGCGCACCTTGAAGTGGGTGCCCCTGTGCTCCAGGATGTGCAGCTTTTCGGGATCGAAGTAGCGGCCGGACTCCTTGTCGCGGAAGAAGGCGTCGTCGTCCCAGCTGTCCCAGAGGCCCGTCACCACGTCGATGAACTCTTCGGCCTTCTCGTAGCGGCGCGAATGCTCCAGGTGTTCGTCCTTCCCGAAGTTCGCGGCTTCCGCGGCGTTGGCGGAGGTCACCAGGTTCCATCCCGCGCGGCCACCCGAGAGGTGGTCCAGGGAGGCGAAGTTGCGGGCCAGGTGGTAGGGCTCGTTGTAGGTGGTGGTCACGGTGGCCACCAGTCCGATGTGGTCGGTGACCGCGGCCAGCGCGGAGAGGAGGGTGATGGGCTCGAAATGGGTGTCGTTTCCGTTCAGACCCCGCGTGTCGGGCTTGCGCACGTCCGACCAGGTGGCGGCGGAGTCCGCAAGGAACAGCGCGTCGAATTTCGCCGCCTCGGCCGCCTGGGCCAGCCTCTTGTAATGCTGGAAATCGTGTCCGGCGTTCGAAGGGGTATTGGGGTGTCGCCAGGAGGCGACATGGTGGCCGTTGGCCGGCAGGAAGGCCCCCAGGCGGACTTGGCGGTTTCGTGCGTTGTGGCTCATCTCATCTCCTGGTCGGTAAGGGTCGGCGGTCCGGTTCCTCCGATTCCCAGGCAGACTTCGTGCCAGCACCTCGAGGGAACCGCAGAGGACAGGTGGTGCGGGTGCATCCCCACACATCTGCTGGGATCCAGACAACCGTTGCACCGGATGCACCAGGAATCGATCGAGACGAAATCCGTCCTGTCCTCCAGATGCACGCGACGGCCAAAACCGGGGCCGAAACCCACCGTGGACATCTTATTCGGCGCAAGGAACCCATCTTGGGGAGTACTCAGGCGGGAGCATTGCCAAAAAGGCCCAGAAACACATTCACTCGATAGATTAAATATAGTAGTATAATCGGGGAGTGACTTCAATCACTCGGATCGCCCTCAGGGGCCTTCGGGTGGGTCCAGCCATTTTACCAAGCGGAGCCATTCGTGATGATCCGGATCCGAGGATTTTCCTCACATCTTGTCACCTGCGGCCTCTTGTCGATGGCCCTCGCCTCCTGCCATTCCGGGGAGAATCCCGGCCCGGGCAAGGAGGCCAAGGACGCGAAGAAGTCCGGCCCCGGCGTCGTCGTCGACGCGGTCGTCGCCGTGGTCACGCGATCGCCGGTCGCGGTTTCCGGCGCCGGTACGCTCCTTCCCGTGGACCAGGTGGATCTCCGGACCGAAGCCTCGGGTCGGATCGCCCTCCTGGGGATCCAGGAGGGCCGGCGGGTGGAGGCGGGGGCGCTCGTGGCCAAGATCGACGACGCGGTGCTCCAGGCGCAGAAGGCGAAGGCCCTGTCCCAAGTGCACCGCTTCGAGACGCTGGCGGGACGGAGGAGACAGGAATTGGCGCTCAAGGCCGTGAGCCAGCAGGACGTCGACCTGGCCCAGGCGGACCTGGAATCCGCCCAGGCCGACCTCCAGCTGGTGGAGGCGCAGATCCGCAACACCGAGGTCCGCGCGCCGTTCGCGGGGAAGGTGGGCCTGCGCGACGTGAGCGTGGGGCAGGTCGTCCCGGTGGGACAGGAGATCGCGCACCTGACGCGCCTGGGCCCCCTGCGTGTGGAGCTCGCCGTCCCGGAGTCCAAGGCCGGCGCCTTGCGCGAAGGGGCATCCCTGACCTTCCGCGTGCAGGGACGGTTAGACAAGTTCACCGCGCGCGTGGACGCCGTGGAACCGCAGCTCGACGAGGCCACGCGGACGTTGAAGGTGCGCGGGACCTACAACGGCCGGGTGGAACTGATTCCGGGATCGTCGGTGGCCATCGTCCTGGACCAGGGTTCCCGCAGCGGAATCTTCGTGCCTCCCGAGGCGCTGGGCGGCGATGCCCACGGCGCCATCCTCTACCTGGGCAAGGGCGGACTCGCCAAGTCGGTCCGGCCCGTCGTGGGAATCCGCGAGGCGGATCGGGTGGAGATCCTGTCCGGAGTGGAGGAAGGCGACACCGTCCTCGTGGTGGGCGCCTCGCGGCTGGTTCCCGGCAAACCTTTCCGGATCGCCTCGATCCTGCCTTCGCCATGAGCCTCGCCTCCACGAGCATCCGCCGTCCGGTGCTCACCGTGGTCATGTCGGTGTTCATCCTGCTGCTGGGCGTCATCGGGCTCTTCCAGGTGGGCGTGCGGGAATACCCCTCCGTGGATCCCGCCGTCATCAACGTGACCACGCTCTACAAGGGCGCGAGCGCGGAGGTGGTCTCCAACCAGATCACGGAGATCCTGGAACAATCCATCAACGGCATCGACGGAATCCGGTCGCTGACGTCCAGCAGTCTCAACGAGCGCTCCAACATCGCGGTGGAGTTCGACCTGGGGATCGACCTCGAGCGCGCCGCCAACGACGTGCGCGACCGCGTCTCCCGCATCCAGAAGAGCCTTCCCGTGGACGCCGATCCTCCCACGGTCTCCAAGGCCGACGCCAACGCCATGGCCATCATCCGGTTTTCCCTGTGGAGCCCCAAGCGTTCCCTCCTGGAACTTTCGGACCTGGCCACCCACGCTCAGGACCTCCTGCAGACGATTTCCGGCGTCTCGGAGGTGCGCATCCTCGGGGAGCAGAAGTACTCCATCCACGTGCGCATGGACCCGACCAAGCTCGCCGCCTTCGGCCTCACCCCCTCGGACGTCCAGACGGCCCTCTCCAACGCCAACGTCAACCTGCCTTCGGGCCAGTTGGAAGGCAATTCGGTGGCGTTGTCCATCCAGAGCCGCACGGGACTCTCCACTCCCGAGGAGTTCGCGCGGGTGATCGTGCGCCAGGGCGCGGGACGCGTCGTGCGCGTGGAGGACGTGGCCAGGGTGGACCTCGCAGCGGAGAACGAACGGACGCTCTTCCGCTCGGGGACCACGCCGACCATCGGCGTGTTCATCAATTCCCAACCGGGCGCGAACCAGATCGACATCGTCGACCAGGCCCTGAAGCGCATCGAGGAGCTGAAGCGCGATCTTCCGCCGGACGTCCAGCTGGAGCTGTTGGCGGACAACACCCGCTTCGTGCGCAATTCCCTCAAGGAAGTCCAGGAGACCATCTGGATCGCCTTCGCCCTCGTGGTCCTGGTCATCTTCGCGTTCCTCCGCGATTGGCGCTCCACGCTCATCCCCGTCCTGGCCATCCCCATCTCGCTGGTGGGCGTCTTCTTCCTGGTCTGGCTGCTGGGCTTTTCCGTCAACGTCCTCACGCTCCTGGGCATCGTGCTGGCCATCGGCCTGGTGGTGGACGACGCCATCGTGGTCCTGGAGAACATCTACGCCAAGATCGAATCCGGGCTGTCTCCCCGGAAGGCGGCACTGGAAGGCGTGGAGGAGATCTTCTTCGCGGTCGTGTCCACGACCGTGGTGCTGGTCGCCGTCTTCACCCCGCTGTTGTTCATGCCCGGTTTCACCGGGCGCCTGTTCCGGGAGTTCGGGTTCGTGATCGGTGGATCGGTCCTGATCTCGGGATTCATCGCCCTGACCCTGGTGGGGATGCTTTCGAGCCGACTTCTGCACGCCCACAGCGAAACGCGGCTGCATCGCCTCACCGAACCGTTCTTCGATGCCCTGACCAACGGCTACGCCCGGGTGCTGGCGGTGTCCACGCGCCGTCCCTGGATCGCCTTCCCCATCCTCCTCGTTGCCTTCCTCGCGATGTTCGTGGCCTTCCAGAATCTGCCTCGGGAGATCGCCCCCCTGGACGACCGCAGTTCGCTCTCCGTCCAGGTCTTCACGCACGAAGGCGCGAGCTTCGGGTACACCGACGCCGTGATGCGGAGGGTTTCCGACATCGCCTCGCGCGAGGTTCCCGAGGCGGCGTCCAACATGACGATGACCTCCTCGACCTTCAACGGGGTCGTCAACAACGGTTTCACCATCTTGACGCTGGTCCCGCCGGACCGGCGCGAACGAAGCCAGCAGGCCATCGCCCAGGCATTGTCGGCGAAGCTCTCCGCCTTCCCGG
>Ga0302320_10030941_pt1 | contig 10172 bp, 4 predicted proteins | sample Bog_T0_3_FD_202130 | JGI IMG/M metagenome (GOLD analysis project Ga0302320, IMG submission 202130) | Peat permafrost microbial communities from Stordalen Mire near Abisko, Sweden - Bog_T0_3 | ecosystem: Environmental > Terrestrial > Soil > Wetlands > Peat | place: Sweden: Abisko, Stordalen Mire...
AAATCCTCTTGCCGCTCTCGATGCTGCCGCTTCCCCATCGCCATGAACACAGCTTACGAACGATCCCTGTGGATACTCCAACACAATCCGGAAAACGAACCCGGACTTGCACCACGGGCTGTTAGGAGCGTTCGTGTTGCCTGATACAAGAGATGCATTGGTCGCTAAGCTGTTATCAACGATTGCCTGTGAAATGGTCGACCAGCCAGAGTTCGTAAGCATCAAAACGCTCGTCGCAGACGGCGGTGCCACCTTCACTATCCAGTCTCATCCCGACGACACCGGAAAGCTCATCGGCAAGCAAGGCAGGAATGCCAAGTCCATCCGAATTATCTTTAGCGCGATTGGAATGAAACTGCACCGACGCTATGCGATCGACGTCGACGGTGAGCGCGTGGAGTCGGGCATGTAGTCTCGATGTACCGCGCACCGACCGCGTACTGAACGAGTTCCTATTCCTTGGTCTTAAGCAGGCTCAGCCCTCGCTCGGGCTATGTCCGATAACGCTGGTTTCATGAATGCTGCTAAGTATTTCATACTAAATAGCTTGTGTCCGATAACGCATCTTATGTATAGTGGTTTTATTAGCCGCTCTTTAGAAATGTCATGGTTCTGCCCGTTAGAAATGACACTAACGGGATGGCACTGATTTCGATGAGCGGACGCGAACTTCAACGCATAGAGGTTCTTTCTGAAGTTCTAGCAAAGCGACGTCCTGAGATTTCGGCCGCGGCGATTCTGGGGTTGAGCACGAGGCAGACGCGTCGTCGGCGACCTGGCTCATCGAGGTGGGTAGCCTTTCTCGGCCTGCGCAGCTTCGAGCCAGCCGATTGCAAACTTGATCTGATGTGCCTCCCCTTCATCCTGGCGCGCCAGAAAATTCTCCCACCGGTTGCGCTTCAGGAACTGCGCCAGCGCCCAGGTGGAGTCCGGATCGATATATAGATAGAGCCTGATAATTTTCAGGCATCGTGGTCTCGCAAAAGGCTAAGCAAGGTGGCAAGGTACGACTCAGCCCCCATCTCGCGAATCATCTTCGCGTTTGCCTTAATCCAAGTGTCTTCATCAACCGCCGGCTTCTGACCAAGACAGTACCGAGGATTCATGAGGATGCGTGCAACTGATTCTGGGGTCCATAGAGGTTCAGCCATGGCGCGATTATAGATGCGCGCGAGAGGCTGGTCGACGCTGTCCCGAGTCTCATCCGCGTCGAAGGCGTGCTCGGTAAATTCGAATTTGCCGAAAACGCCGGTTTTTCGTGCACAACGACTCTTGCAGCGAAGATGCCGCAGGACAGGAGAGCCAGGTTTGGCAGTCCCGTCACTGAACCAGTTACTCGATCTGTATCCAGTCTCCTACTGTCCCCCGAGTGGTAGCGCAAGCTAACGGCGTGGCCAAGTCGCAAAGTGCGCCCTGCAAGAGCCATTCCCGTGGCCCACTTTATAAGTTTTAAAAAAATGCGCCCTTATATAAACAAAAACATCCAAATAAGTCTGATTCGCTGAGCACTTCCCACTGTGTTGTTCTGGAGAACGAATTTGCCCCAGATATTGAACTGCCTGTGCGCGGTTAAGCGCATCTTCGCCCCCACTCGTCCCAGCATAATTTCCAGCCCTGCAACTGCCGCCAGATGTGTTCATACATCCGTGCGCCGCCGCGCTATGTCTAACCAGCGCGCCACGCAGCTGCTTGTGGTTGTCGCGGGCCTGCTGATCTTTGGCGCGCAGACGGCGCGGGCCGACAGCTGTGCAACCTTATCGTCTCTCCATGGGTTAACGACGAATCAAAACGTCAACCTGACCGCCGGCGAGGTCATCACTTATACCACCAATACCAGTAGTTTTGCAGAGCTGCAGGAAACTTCCACGGGCATAAATTGGATCGTCAGGACTTCGCCTGGCACCTCAACCTACACAATAGTCAACACCGGGCAGTATGATGTGTTTTCCAATGGGAGCTATTCCGTTAGTTGCGCCGTGCCACCACCCGATAGCTGTGCAGCCTTATCATCTCTCCATGGGTTATCGACGAATCAAAACGTCAACCTGACCGCCGGCGAAGTCATCACTTATACCACCAATACCAGTAGTTTTGCAGAGCTGCAGGAAACTTCCACGGGCATAAATTGGATCGTCAGGACTTCGCCTGGCACCACACCCTACACAATAGTCGATACAGGGCAGTATGACGTGTTTTCCAATGGAGCCTATTCCGTTAGTTGCGTCGTGCCACCGAAGTATACGGTAACGGTGAACACGGATACGACGACCGGAACGGCGAGCAACTGCACAGTCCTGAGCACGACGGACGCGAACTGTAGCCTGCGCGATGCGGTGGCTGCTGTTGCGGCGAATACGAACGTGAGCAGCAGCAATCCGGCGACCATCAATTTCTCGCCGACGGTCTTCCTCGCCAGCAACACCGCTGCCCAAAATACCATTATCTCGACGAACGGGACATTCAATCTGCCGTCCAATACAACCATCCAAGGGCTTACCTCGGGGAGCGGCGCGTCACTGACGAATCTGATCACGATCAATGGCAACGGCAATGCCACTGGCACCAGCAATAGTCAGAATGGCTATACCTATAGCGTGATTACGGTAGCGAGTGGTGTTACCGGTGCGGCACTCAACAATCTGACCATCACCGGCGGCTACACCAACGACTCGATCGGCGGTGGCGGCATCTACAACCAGGGCACGCTGACGATCAACAGCAGTTCCATCTCCGGCAACAATTCGTACCCCACAGGCGGCGGCATCTACAACACGGGTACGCTGACGATCAACAACAGCACCATCGCCTCGAATGTGGTTCATAACGGCAACAGTGGCGGCGGCATATCCAGCACAGGCCCCTTGACATTGAACAACAGCACGGTGAGTGGAAATACCGCTTCCAGTGCCGGGAACCCCGATGGGGGTGGAATTTATTTATCTGGCTTTTTCACGGCGACGGTGGTCAACAGCACCATTACCAACAACACGTCGAACAGCGGCGGCGGCATTTATGTTGCCGGTTTTAGTGGTGTTACGTTGAACCTTACAAATAGCATTGTGGCTGGAAATTCCGCGACCGGAACCTCTGCCAGCTTTGCCGACCTGGAGAACATCGGCGGCTCGTTCACCGCGGGCAGCAATCTGGTTTATAACGGAGGCGCCACCGCCACACCTAGCGCATCCGTGCCCAATCTGGCGCCACTAGGCAACTATGGCGGCCCCACGCAGACCATGCCAGTGCTGCCGTCCAGCCCAGCCTTCTGTAAATCGGAGTCCGGCACGCAAGGAACGACCACGACCGACCAGCGCGGTGTGACCGTACCCACCCAATACAGCAGCTTCTATTGCACGGACTCGGGTGCGACCAACTCCGCGTACAGCATCGCCTGGACGACGCAGCCTGCGAGCAGCATCTTTGCCGGAGTAGCCCTGAATCCGGTCCCTGCCGTACAGTTTCAGGACAACGGCTTTGCCATTCCCGCCACCGGAACGATTCAGTTCAACGATGCCAGCACCTCGCTGCTGAACCACCCCGTGAACGCGACTCTGAGTTCCAGCGGATCCGCCAACCTGAGCGGCAGCAGCTTCACAACCGCCACCACCGGCGACATTCTCCATGCCTTCTACACGCTTAACGTCGGCAGCTTTACGCCCACGCTCTCCAGCGCATCCAGCAGTACCTTCAATGTAGTCAGTGTCAACCACTTTACGTTGACCAGCGTGCCTGCGACCGCAACGGCGGGCACAGGTTTCAATGTGACCGTAACTGCATACAGCAGCACGGACAACTCGGCTGTGGCGACGAGTTATACCGGGCCGATTACGTTCACCTCAACCGACACCAGTGCTGTCTTCCCAACGGGAACGCTGAATCTAACGGCGGGGGTTGGCACGTTCAGCATCACGCTGAAGACCTCGGGGACGAAGACCATTACAGTGGCGGATTTGAGCGGCTCGCCCAGTCTGGTCAGCAGCAATATCGCTGTCAGCGCGGCAGCGGCGGCGACGATTACGGCGTCGTCGGGAACACCGCAGAGTGCGGTGATTGGCGCGGCATTTACCAATCCCCTGATGGTGCAGGTGCTGGATGCATACAGCAATCCGGTCAGTGGCAACGTGGTCACGTTCACTGTGCCCAGCAGCGGGGCCAGTTCTTCGCTGTCCTCCTCCTCCACCTGCACTACCTCCTCGACGTCTCCCGTGGGCACCTGCTCTGTAACGGCTACGGCGAATGGTACGGCGAGCTCCACCGCCTATACCGTGAGCGCGAAGGCAACTGGCGTGGCCACGGCGGCGAGTTTCTCGCTGACCAACAGCAAAGCCAGTCCATCTTTAACGGTGACGGCATCGCCCACTACGCTGGTCTATGGCCAGCCGGTGACGATCAAGTCCACCTCTTCGATCACCAGCGCAGGGGGCAGTTCGCCCACCGGCGCAGTCACGTTCTACGACAACACGACTACTCTCTCGCCCACGTCGACGCCCTCGAGCGGCGTCTCCACCTTCAGCACCACGGCGTTGGTCGGGTCGCAGACCTACGCGGCAGCGGCGGCGGCGGACAGCAATTTCAACGCTGTGGCTGAGTCGTATGCATCGGCGATCGTAGTCGGCAAGGCAAGCTCGACGCTGACTGGCCCGACAACGCAGCCTGTGCTGGTGACCGTGAGCACGGCGGGCAGCGTACCTGTGAGCATCACCGGACAGTACAGCGGCACCGGAATTAGCACGCCAAGCGGCAGCGTGGGTTACACCATTACACCTAGCGCCGGGGGCAGCGCTGTAGCCTCCGGTACGGCAACCATTAGCTCCGGCGCAGCCACTGTTCCGGTTGCATCCACGCTTGCAGCAGGCAGCTACAACATTGCGCTGACCTATGCGGGAGACAGCAATTATGCGGCTGCGACGGGCATTACGGTCACGCTACAGGTGGGCCAGATCGCGCAGACGATCAGCTTCTCGCCCGCAACGCCGGTGACCTACGGGGTCTCGCCCATCACACTGTCGGCAACAGGCGGCAGCTCAGGCAATCCGGTCATTTTCAGCGTCGTCTCCGGGCCGGGAACCATCAGCGGCAGCACGCTGACGGTAACTGGCGGAGGCACCATCGTGGTGGCCGCAAATCAGGCGGGCAACACAACCTACTTGGCTGCAACGCAGGTGACGGGAAACATTGTAGTGAATCAGGCCGAACAGACGATCAGCTTCTCGCCCGCAACACCTGTGACCTACGGGGTATCACCCATTACGTTGAGCGCAACGGCGACCTCCGCTCTCGGCGTCACCTTCAGCGTCGTCTCCGGGCCGGGAACCATCAGCGGCAGCACGCTGACGGTGACTGGAGCGGGGACCATTGTGGTGGCGGCGAATCAGGCAGGCAACACGAGCTACACGGCTGCAACGCAGGTGACGGGAAGCATCGTGGTGAATAAGGCGGCATTGACAGTGACCGCGAACGCGGCCACCAGCGTCTATGGAGCGGCGTTACCAACCTTCACTGGAACTATCACCGGTGTGGTTGGAAGCGACGGCATCACGGCAACATACGGCACTACTGCGACGCCAACTTCAGCGGCCGGAGGCAGCTACACGATTACGGCCACGCTGGTTGATCCCAGCTCGAAGCTGGGCAACTACACGGTGACCAACACGCCGGCGGCCCTCACCATCACCAAGGCAACTCCAACCGATGTGCTGGCGGCCTCGGCCAGCTCTATCCTGACCCAGAACACCGAGACGCTGACGGCAACCATCAGCTTCACTGCCAGCGTTCCCACCGGCTCGGTGAACTTCCTGGACGGCACTACGCTGCTCTCCACGGTTCCCCTGACAAACGGCGTGGCCGTGCTCAGCACCGCAGCACTCTCCATCGGTTCGCACAGCATCACCGCGGTGTATAGCGGCGATACCAACTTCGTCTCCGTCATCAGCGCTGCGCAGAGTATCACGGTGCAGGACTTCAACCTGACCATCTCCATCAGCAGTGGGAGTGGGAGCGCCTCGGTGACTAGTGTGACCGCGCTACCGGGCAGTGCGGCGGTATATACGTTCACGCTGAGTCCGGTGGGCAGCGCCACCTTCCCGGCAACGGTGACGCTGTCGGCCAGCGGCCTTCCCGCCGGTGCGACGGCAACCTTCTCTCCTGCGACTCTGGCCGCGGGCACTGGGTCGACCAACGTGACGATGACCATACAGCTACCGGCGACGACCTCGAAGCTGCAACCGGCGAACCACTTCGGCCGCGGACTCGGACCGTTCACGCTTGCCCTGCTGCTGCTGCCCTTCGCCGGGCGTATGCGTCGGGCGGGCAGGAAGCTGGGTCGCGGCGTATCGCTGGCGCTGCTGCTGACGATTGGTATTGGCGCAACGGTTGGTCTCACCGGCTGCGGCTACTCCACCGGCTTCTTCGGACAGGCGCAGCAGACCTACACCGTGACCGTGACCGGGACATCCGGCGCGCTGGCGCACTCCACTACAGTCACACTGACGGTTGAATAACTAAGGAGAGAGAGATGCAACGGACGATTTGTGGAAGTGTGCTCCTGTGTGGTGTGTTGATGACGGCGGCCATGGCGCACGCGCAACAGGCGCATCCCAATCTGCTGCCGGGGATCGCATCGGCGGATGTTGCCGTTACCTATAACCTGGAGCGGGCCAAGATCGCCTCCAGCAACTGCGGCTGCTTCTGGATGAACGGGGCAAGCGCGGAGGTTACCGTGCCGGTCTATCGCGGTGTCAGCGCGGTGGGCAGCTTTGGTGGAGCGACCGCCTCCAACATCACTCCGGGTGTGGACCTGAGCAAGTTCACCTATGTCTTTGGGCCGCGCTATACCTACGACATCTCGCGCTATACGGACCGCTATATCAGCAAGCATGCTGCACAAGTTTTCGGCGAGGCACTATTCGGGGGCACTCATGCCTTCGGCAGCTCCTTCCCTGCAACCGGGGGGGCCGTTCCCACAGCCAACTCCTTCGCTATGCAGTTGGGCGGCGGAGTGGACGTCGCCCTGAGCCGCGGCTTCGGAGTGCGCGCAATCGAGGTGGACTACGTCCGAACCAGCCTCCCCAACAACGCCTCCAATACACAGAATGACCTTAAAATAGCTTTCGGCGTTACCTACCACATCGGCAAGTAGAGGATAGATTCGTTGTAAGTAGCTTTCCCAACCTGATGGGTCCCGGTATTTCTGTACCAAGATGAGTGTTAGTCATCTGCTGATTCGACCTGCCCTTAAAGTCAGCTTTTCGCCAAGTTCGCGTGACGCGTCTCCGGGACGGTGTGAACTTGCAGCAAACTCCTGCGAGTAAACTCCAAGCCAGTGTTGCACCGACCGGTTGAGACCGCCCCGTATTCAGGGAACTTCGCTTTTCTCAGTTCATGCCAGATTCCCTACACATGATCAGAGTGCGATTGAAATCGTAAGCCTCGAGGAGTAGGCTGGCAGCCATAGGAACTGCCATGCGAATCGGCCCCTGTATCGTCCTCCTCGCACTCACCCTCACCCCAACAGTTCTCACCCAACCCATTTCTGCACAAGCACAGGTAGCTCCGCAGTATGTCAAACCCTACTTCTACAAGGCGCAGAACACGCACGTTCAAACCCTCGCCGACGGCACCACCATCACCACCGTCAACACCTCTCAGATATGGCGCGATGCCGACGGCCGAATCCGCCAGGAGAGCTTCAGCACGGGAACGAATGGCACGCTAGGCCACTCCGTCAGCATCAACGACCCGGTGGCACGCATGAACATGAATTGGACGGTCGGCAATCCTAACGCCGCCAAAGTTGTGACGGTCAATCACTATCCGCAGCCGGTCTCCCGATCCGCGCCACCTCCACCTTTGCCGGTCAACCCCCAGCCAGTCCCGCAGCGCTATTACCCCACTCGGACCGAATCTCTTCCGCCGCAGACCATCGACGGTCTCTACGCCACGGGCACCCGCAATACCCGCACCGTACCCGCAGGCTACGATGGCAACGACCGCGACATCACCGTGACCCAGGAAACCTGGATCTCGCCCGACCTCGGCATCCAGCTCCGCCACATCAGCGACGACCCTCGCACCGGCAAGACAACCTACGAGATCACCGACCTCCAGCAGACCGCTCCCGATCCCGCCCTCTTCAAAGCTCCCGAGGGATACGAAGTGAGGGACACAACTCCCACTCCTGCACCCGCTAGATCGCAGGTCGGGACAAGCCTCAGCGGGGCGGAGTCGGATACTATCCTGCTGAATGGCGGGTGCAGTCCCCTGTCGAATGCCCTAGAAGGTGAGTGGAAGAACGTCGATACGGCGACACGCTATTTGAAGCGAATCATTGTAAGTGGGGCGACAATGCATCCGTATGCTTCATGCGGCGGCGGCATGGGAGAGTGCGATTGGGGCGTCCTTCCGGCGCAATGCTTTGCCTCTAGAGTCGATAGCCGCGAACTCACCGCAATGGTGGCAACCTCTGATAAAAACTCCATTCGAACATTGATTACCGTTACGCTCGAATCTAAAGGACGGTTGCGGGTACAGGGATTCGACACCTTTTCCAACGGCGACCGGCGGTCCAACTACAGCAAAGTTGAATATTTCGCTAAATCACATGAGCCGTCCGTCCTGACTGGGGCAACGGGTGCTGTGTTGACTGCTCCGTTTGCGAGTCTGCGGACGGGCACGCTGACCGTATGGGAGTCCGGGAATGCATCGCTTCTGGGATGGGACGCAATCCAGGCAGCGCTGGCGGCAGATTTCCCCCGATTGCGAGTTACATTCAGGCTGGTGGACGCCCAGATATTTGTTGCTGAGCTGGCATCAGCGCGTGCGCAAGGCTCTCTGCCCGACGTGGTCTTTGTCGACAATCATTCGCAGGTGGTGACTATGATTGCTCAGCAATCTGTGGTCCATATGATAGGCCAGCCACGATTTGAGCCATCGCGAGGCTGGTGGTTTCTTATGCAGCAGGGGGCACATCCAGCGGCAGCGAGTGCGTTCCTTCTCTGGCTGGAGGACGATCCTCATAGAAAGGCCCCGCCGTATTCTACGGTGGGCCTGACGCAAGCAGATAAAGCAAAGACTTCGCAGGTTGCATCTAACGCGGTGCTGGCCATCTCACGTCAGAAGCGTAACCATCCGGAGATGGACAAGGATGCAGCAGACTTCGACTCGTTCTGGGGCACAGACTGTGCGAACTCGGCAGAGATGGTACGCCCGACGGTGAAGTTTCTATATGGCAATCGGAGGATTGCGTTTGCTGCCCTAGCCACTGAAGCGAAATCCGATGGAGGGAAAGTAGCTTGCGGCGGCTTGGTACATTCCTTCCTTGTGTTGCGCAAGCGCAATGATGTTTGGAAGGTGTTGTTGCTGAGGCAGAGTGTCTCACTCCCGCAGGCCGTGAGCATGGCGGACAACTTCAACCGACTGGGGCTTTCGCCGGGCAAGGGCGTGACTCCAGCTGCGCCGGCTCTGCTTGCGCCATACGACGGAGAGAAGCAGATACGCTTTCCCAAGCAGGATATGTCATGGCAGCAGACTGCTATAAAGCCGGCGGCTTACCTGGTGGAGTCACAATATGGCAATCCCAGAGATGACCTTGAGCATTGGAGTGCGCCAGCGATTACATTTGTCGATCCAAGCCAGTATGGCGATGTGGTACGCATGCTGGAGCCGTTCGGTCAGGGGATGCAGCCGCATCGCTGGCGAGTGTGGGCTGTAGGGAAGGATGGCCAGATAGCCTTGAGCGAGTGGCGAACGGTCAACTTCACAAACTGAAAGGTTTCTGCGTAGGGTTACACTGAACGCACCATAGCTATCGATCCTGATCGCGAGAATGCATATGCGTGCCCGTTGAATAATTATGATTCTGACAGGCAATGACGTACTGGTTGCGACGGAAGATTCACTCCGGTTCCACAAACGGCGCATCCGGGGTGCGCGGTTTACCATAGTTCCGGCACTGATCCGAGTTGCAGCCGCGAGTCAGCTCCGCTGCCTCGGCATTCGTCATGTACCAGGTTCGCACCGATCCTCGCAGTGAGCTCATCAGGTTTGCCTCAGCACTTGTCCTCTCCTGAATGACCTTCGCATCTGTCGTCGGATCGGCTGCCCAAGCTGTCCACATCTTTTTCAACCGCGCCTCGATGACATCGCGATCCTCCGCCAATCCACACTGCGACAGGTCG
>Ga0302320_10030942_pt1 | contig 10172 bp, 5 predicted proteins | sample Bog_T0_3_FD_202130 | JGI IMG/M metagenome (GOLD analysis project Ga0302320, IMG submission 202130) | Peat permafrost microbial communities from Stordalen Mire near Abisko, Sweden - Bog_T0_3 | ecosystem: Environmental > Terrestrial > Soil > Wetlands > Peat | place: Sweden: Abisko, Stordalen Mire...
GTTTTTCTGTGCGAATTTACGCGCGGACACCCAATACCAGAGGCCATCGTGGCCGGCTTCTGTCATAGGCCTGCTGAAGAAGCCGCCCAGCATCCAGCGACTGTCAGATGATTGGGCCAGGATGAGTGCGATCTGTTGCGGCTTTGGCACGCCCGTGGCATGAACAATGACCAATGCATAGTTTCCGGGAGGGAGATTATTAAAGTTCAACACCACGACTGGATTTCCGCAATAAAAATCGGTACGAGCAACGCCTGCCGGTTCTGTAGAAGCATCCAGCGCATAAAGACTGTCAATCGTGATGGTCGCTGACTGCACCTCAGGCGCTAAAGTCGCGACCGAATCTGCAATCCCACTGAAGTCGGCCGCAATCGCAGGGAGTGTCTTCGCACGTAGACCCGGTGCGTCCCCATTCTGAACCGCGACGATCATTCCGCGCGCTGCGATCGACAACGCTTCACGTTCCGCGGGCGTCATTTGCGATTGCGTCTTGCAGGACGCGGCGTTGGCGACCGGAGAGAGCATTGCGCCCGCAAGAGCGACGAGCAATAAGAGCGCGCGAGACAGTCTTGGCAACGTTATTTGCATGGCTGCGTCCTTCCATGACGGTTGTTGATTTGGCGAACAGGAAACCCCGGAGAATACGTAAATATTAGATGCAAATAATTTCATGCTCGGCTACTGTGCCGAAAAAGAAGTGACAGATAGTTTCCTCATTCGCTCAGGACTCCTGCAGTTCCAGGACCAGCTTTCGCAAGGTGAATGGGAGCTCTTAATCGTCAACCAAAAGAAGGGACGTGCTTTGCATGCCCAAGGGGAGTTCTCGCTGTCTCAACGCCAGTTGCATGATGCGTATACTCAAGGGCCTTCACCGCAGGGCTGACTCCAGGAAGAATCACGCGGAACGATGTCATAGTTCTGTCTTTAAAGTTCATGCTTCGAAAGTGAATCTTGCCATCATATTTCTGTATGATGCCCTTGCTTATCCAAAGTCCCAACCCGGTTCCCTTTGTGGACTTGGTGGTAAAAAAAGGCTCAAAAAGATGCTTGGCATGCTCGGGCTTGATTCCGGTTCCCGTGTCGCAAACTGAAATGAATAAATCCGCGCGCCCGTCCGCATCGTTCCGCTGCGGTCCCATGCGAATGCGCAGGTCCCCCCCTTGAGGCATAGCTTGGATCGCATTGCTAATCAGGTTCAGGAATACTTGTCTCAACTCGACTGGAAAGCCGCGGATCTGCCCGTCGATGTAGTACTTCTTATCAAGTGTGATTCGACTCATCACTAGCTGTCTGCTCTGCAGTTGGAGCACGTCATCGAGAATCTCGGCGATCGGCACATTAACGGGATGTTGGGACTCTCGGTAAAAGCCCAGCGTCTGCTTGGTAATATGCCCCACCCTTGCGAGTTCAGTCTCTCCCAATTGAGCATAGTAGCGCGCCTCCTCGTCCAGTGAAGGATGATTCTTCAGGAGATAAAATGCATTCGTAATGGCTTCAAGAGGATTGTTGATTTCGTGGGCGATGATGCCGGCGACACGACCCATGGCCGCCAGTCTTTCGGTTTGGCGCAATGCCTCTTCGGCCAGCATCTGCGCGGTAATGTCACGGTTGATTTCGAGAATAGACGCAACTTCCTTCTTGAATACCTGGCGGCTCGCAACAATCACTTCCCGGCCATCCCGGGTTTTCTGCACGAGATTGCCCTCCCATCTTCCGCGATCAATAAGTATTGATTCGCTGTTCTTAGCCTCCACTGGGAATTGGGTTTCCAGTATTTCGTGAACACGTTTCCCCAGAACTTCGTGACGATCCCATCCATACAGGGCTTCGGCTCCCGCATTCCAATAGGTGAGCACGCCCGCAGGATCTCTTACGAGGATTGCTTCGGTTGCCAACTCCAACAGATCGGCGCGCTCACGAAGCAAGTTCTCGCTCTCCTGCAACTGGCGGGTTCGCTGCTCAACCCTGGTTTCCAGTTCCTGGTTCAGGTGTTCAAGCTCTCTGCTTTTGCGATGTAACTCAACAAATACTTGAACTTTGGCCCGTAATACTTCGGGAACTACCGGCACAGAGATGTAATCAACTGCCCCGCTCTGGTAGCCTTTAATCCTATCCAGATCGGTCATGCGAACGGCGGATATGAACAGGATCGCTGTCTTTTGAAAACGCGGATGTTGGCGGATCATATCGGCCATTTCGAATCCGTTGATTTCCGGCATACTCACATCGAGCAGAACTACGGCAACATCATGCTTGAGGAGTAACTCCAATCCCTCCCGGCCAGACCGGGCCTTGATCAGATTCGCATTCAGATCTGCGAGGATAACCTCGTAGCTCAGAAGCTTGGCCGGTTGGTCGTCGACCATCAGAATGTTTACCTTTTGCGTTTCGCTCACTGGTTCCCCCGGCGTTTCCAATTCCGTTTGTATTGCTTGCTAGCATTTGGAAAGCTGAACAAATGTTCCCCCTCTTACCTGTGTAACCACATGCGCAACGCAGACAAGAGTTGCTCAGTATTGACGGGCTTTGCAAGGTACTCCGATGCCCCGGCTTCAAGGCACTTTTCACGGTCGCCCTTCATCGCTTTCGCAGTCAATGCGATGATCGGCAACCGTTGGAATCGAGGATTCTGCCGGATCACCTGCATGGTTTCATAACCGTCCATTTCGGGCATCATGATGTCCATCAGCACGATGCCCAGTTCAGGTGTTTGTTCAATAGTCTCGATCGCTTCGCGTCCTGTTCCTGCAGTCAAGACAGTCATGCCGCGGCGCTCTAGAACGCTGCTGAGTGCAAAAATATTGCGCACATCGTCATCGACAATCAGAACCTGCTTTCCAACCAGTGCTTCATCGGACCGATGCAAACGGTCAAGCATATTCTGTTTTTCAACGGGCAAATCCCCTACCACACGATGAAGGAAAAGTGCGGTCTCATCCAGCAGCCTCTCAGGGGATTCAACATCCTTGACAATTACGCTGCGAGCCAGCGTGTGAAGCCTGCTGTCCTCCTCCGGCGAAAGGTCTTTTCCGGTAAAGACAACGACGGGTAACTCACATAACGAAGGCGTATCTCGCAAACGTTCCAGAACCTCGAAGCCGGTCATGTCGGGCAACCGCAAATCGAGGACGAGGCAGTCGTATGCTTCGGTTCCAACTGCGGCCAGAGCTTCCGCACCAGTGTCGGCAAAGGTTACGTCAATGTCATCGTAGCCGAGGAGTGCTTCGATACTGATCTGTTGCGACCTTTCGTCCTCAACTACCAGCAGCCGCTTGCGGCGCGGAGTGGCATAAGCCTTGATGCGCGTGATGGCCGCGTTGAGCCCCTCCGTCGTTGTTGGCTTGGTTACAAACGCGAATGCTCCGCGCGACAATCCGTGGTGCCAATCTTCGTCAGACGTCAGCATCTGAACCGGAATGTGACGAGTGCTCGGATCCTGCTTGAGATGGTTCAGGACCGTCCAGCCCAGCATGTCTGGCAGGAACACATCCAACGAGATAGCTGTCGGGCGAAACTCTCTGGCCAGGGTGAGAGCCTCGGTACCTGTAGCCGCATGAAGCACCTTGAATCCCTTGTCTCTTGATAGGTCGCAGATCAGTCGTGCATAGTGCACGTCATCTTCGACAATCAACAAAACCTGATCCCCTGTTTCCAAAACGCCGCGATCGTCTTCGATCCGTTCTGGATGGTGCTCGGTAACGCTTGCGCTCAAAACAGGCAGGAACGAGGCAGGTCGGGGATGAACGTCACCGCGCACAATGGCTGACGCCGTTGCAGGCCCAACATAGGTTTGGGGTAGATACAGTGTGAAGGTGCTGCCCTGTCCCGGCGTGCTGAACAGTTGAATTTCTCCACCCAGCAAACTTGCCAACTCGCGGCTGATTGCGAGGCCAAGGCCGGTGCCTCCGTACTTGCGGCTTGTGCCTGCATCGGCTTGCTGGAATGCCTCGAAGATAATTCGTTGCTTCTCCAGAGGAATGCCGATTCCGGTGTCCGTTACGGAAAATGCGACTACCATTCCGCTCGCATTCAGAATTGGATGATTCTGAGTCCAGCCTTGGCCGGCGAGTGAAACTGAAAGTTGCACTTTACCCTGCTCCGTGAATTTGAATGCGTTCGACAGCAGGTTTTTGAGGACTTGCTGCAGGCGCTTCGAGTCGGTAACAAGGCTTCGCGCAAGCCGCGGGTCGGAAACGACTTCAAAGGCAAGCCTTCGATTGTCGGCTTCGTGCCTGAATGGCCGCGCCACCATTTCGATCAAGCTATTGAAGAATACTTCTTCGGCCTCTACCGAGACCGTACCGGACTCGATTTTCGACAGGTCGAGAATATCGCTGATTAGGTTCAGAAGATCTGTACCTGCGCCATGGATGGTGCGAGCGAACTCGACCTGCTTGCCGCTCAGGTTGCCGTCCGGATTCTCCGCCAACTGCTGGCCGAGGACCAGGATGCTGTTGAGCGGCGTACGCAACTCATGCGACATGTTTGCAAGGAACTCAGACTTATATTTCGACGTCAGCGCGAGTTCCTTTGCTTTCTCTTCCAGCGCTCCGCGCGCCTGTTCGATCTCTTGATTCTTGCGTTCAACCTCGGCGTTCTGTTCGGCCAGTTGCTGCGCCTTTTGCGCCAGCTGTTCGTTCGTCTGCTGCAATTCCTTCTGCTGCGTTTGCAACTCGGTCGCCAATTGTTGAGACTGTTTTAGCAAACCTTCCGTCTGCATCGTTGCTTCAATGCTGTTCAAAACGATGCCGATGCTGGACGTAAGCTGCTCAAGGAACGCTAGGTGGGAGGCAGTGAATGTGCTTAGCGTCGCTAACTCGATAACCGCTTTGACCCGGTCTTCAAACAGTACCGGCAATACGATTACATTTTGCGGAACTGCTTCGAATAGTCCCGACCTGATTGGAACACTATGCCGGGGAAGATTGGTGATCAGCATGCGCTGTTTATCGGCGGCGCATTGCCCGATGAGTCCTTCTCCAATCTTGATTGTCTCCAGATGGCCATCGTCTGTGCTCGCATAGGCGGACAGCAGGATCATGCTGTTCGACTCTTCAGACTCCATCTGGTAGAGAACACCCTGTTGCGCGTTCACCAGGGGAGCGAGTTCAGAGAGCAACATCCTGCCTACTGTAGTAAGTTCACGTTGACCCTGAAGCATCGCAGTAAATCTGGCGAGGTTGGTCTTCAACCAGTCCTGCTCCGTGTTACGGTCCGTCGTGAGTCTCAAGTTATCAATCATCGTGTTGATGTTGTCCTTGAGATCCGCAACTTCGCCGCTGGCTTCCACTTGGATGGAGCGCGTCAAATCGCCCTTGGTTACAGCGGTGGCGACCTCTGCAATGGCGCGTACCTGATTGGTCAAGTTGTCGGCCAACAGATTCACGTTTCCAGTCAAATCCTTCCATGTTCCGGAGGCGCCAGGGACGTTGGCTTGTCCGCCAAGTCGGCCTTCTACGCCCACTTCGCGCGCAACGGTAGTTACCTGATCGGCAAAGGTGGCCAGCGTATTCGTCATGTTGTTGATGGTTTCGGCCAGTGCCGCCACTTCGCCCTTGGCATTCACTGTGAGCTTCTTTGTCAGTTCGCCGTTGGCAACCGCTGTAACTACCTTGACAATGCCGCGCACCTGCTCGGTAAGGTTTGCGGCCATCACGTTGACGTTGTCAGTCAGATCCTTCCAGGTGCCTGCCACTCCCGGCACCTGTGCCTGGCCTCCCAACTTACCTTCGGTGCCGACTTCGCGCGCGACGCGAGTTACTTCAGCGGCAAATGCATTCAGCTGATCCACCATGGTGTTGATTGTGTTCTTCAACTCCAGGATCTCGCCCTTCACGTCCACGGTAATTTTTCGTGACAAGTCACCACGAGCAACCGCGGTAGTTACCTCAGCAATATTGCGGACCTGCGCAGTGAGGTTACCGGCCATGGCATTGACTGAGTCGGTAAGATCCTTCCATGTACCGGCAACACCGGGTACGTTTGCCTGGCCTCCCAGCCTACCTTCGCTTCCCACTTCGCGCGCAACGCGTGTTACTTCCGCCGCAAAGGAGCGTAACTGCTCCACCATGGTGTTCAGCGTTTCTTTTAGCTGCAGAATTTCTCCGCGCACGTCCACAGTGATCTTCTTTGACAAGTCACCATTTGCAATTGCGGTTGCAACTTCAGCAATGTTTCTTACTTGGCCGGTGAGGTTGCTGGCCATGAAGTTCACGTTGTCAGTCAAGTCTTTCCATGTTCCCGCGACGCCGGGCACCTGTGCCTGGCCACCGAGTTTGCCGTCCGTCCCGACTTCGCGAGCTACACGAGTCACTTCCCCTGCAAAAGCGTTGAGCTGATCGACCATCGTGTTGATGGTATTCTTCAACTCAAGAATTTCGCCTTTGACATCGACTGTGATTTTGCGAGACAAGTCGCCGCGCGCAACAGCGGTTGTTACTTCGGCGATGTTTCTTACCTGGCCTGTCAGGTTTCCGGCCATTGAGTTGACAGAGTCGGTCAAATCCTTCCATGTGCCGGCAACTCCGGGCACATTCGCTTGTCCACCAAGTCTGCCTTCCGTGCCCACTTCACGAGCCACGCGCGTAACTTCGCCGGCAAACGCATTCAGCTGGTCGACCATCGTATTGATGGTTTCTTTCAGCAGAAGAATCTCACCGCTCACATTCACCGTGATCTTCTTCGATAAGTCTCCGCTTGCAATGGCCGTTGAAACTTCAGCGATGTTACGCACCTGGCCCGTAAGGTTGCTGGCCATGGAGTTTACCGAGTCGGTAAGATCCTTCCAGGTACCTGCGATGCCGGGGACCTGGGCCTGGCCGCCCAGCTTGCCGTCTGTTCCCACTTCGCGGGCAACACGCGTTACCTCGGAAGCAAAGGCGCGCAACTGATCGACCATCGTATTGATTGTGTCTTTTAGTTCAAGGATTTCCCCTCGTACATCGACCGTAATCTTGCGCGACAAATCGCCGCGGGCAACTGCGGTTGATACCTCGGCGATGTTACGCACCTGGCCGGTCAGGTTGCTGGCCATAGAGTTCACGGAGTCTGTGAGATCCTTCCATGTACCTGCCACACCCGGCACCTGCGCCTGACCGCCCAGCTTGCCTTCGGTGCCCACTTCCCGCGCTACACGGGTAACTTCGCCAGCGAATGCGTTCAGCTGGTCAACCATCGTGTTGATGGTGTTCTTCAGCTCAAGAATTTCACCTTTCACATCGACGGTGATCTTACGGGACAAATCGCCGCGGGCGACGGCGGTTGTAACTTCGGCGATGTTACGTACCTGGCCGGTAAGGTTTCCTGCCATCGAGTTCACAGAGTCCGTCAGATCCTTCCAAGTGCCTGCAACTCCGGGTACGTTCGCTTGTCCGCCGAGTCTTCCTTCCGTACCTACTTCGCGCGCCACGCGAGTAACTTCGCCCGCAAAGCGGTTAAGCTGGTCGACCATTGTGTTCAGCGTTTCTTTGAGTTGCAGAATCTCACCGCGGACATCGACCGTGATCTTTCGAGACAAGTCTCCATTCGCAATTGCAGTGGCAACTTCAGCAATGTTTCTTACCTGGCCAGTAAGGTTGCTGGCCATAAAGTTGACGTTATCGGTTAGGTCCTTCCAGGTTCCACCCACGCCGGGAACCTGTGCCTGGCCGCCCAGTTTGCCTTCTGTACCAACCTCGCGTGCCACGCGCGTTACTTCGCCGGCAAATGCATTCAGCTGATCCACCATCGTATTAATGGTGTCTTTCAATTCCAGAATTTCGCCCTTCACATCCACGGTAATCTTGCGCGAAAGATCGCCGCGGGCCACGGCTGTGGTTACCTCGGCAATGTTTCTTACCTGGGCAGTTAGATTGCCTGCCATGGCGTTCACTGAGTCAGTTAGATCCTTCCAAGTGCCAGCAACGCCCGGAACGACTGCCTGGCCGCCAAGTTTACCGTCAGTGCCAACTTCACGGGCCACGCGTGTTACTTCAGAAGCGAATGATCGAAGCTGGTCGACCATCGTGTTGATGGCTTCTTTGAGCTGCAGAATTTCTCCGCGAACGTCGACTGTGATTTTGCGGGAAAGATCACCGCTGGCGACGGCGGTTGCAACTTCCGCGATGTTACGAACCTGTCCGGTCAAGTTACTCGCCATGGAGTTGACAGAGTCAGTCAAGTCCTTCCATGTACCGGCGACACCAGGTACCTGTGCCTGCCCGCCGAGCTTGCCGTCGGTGCCCACTTCGCGCGCAACGCGCGTTACCTCGGCAGTAAAAACGCCGAGTTGCTGAATCATCGTATTGACAATGGTTGCAGAACGCAGGAATTCGCCTTCAAGGGGTCTCCCGTCGACATCAAGCCTTACAGTTTGAGTCAAGTTGCCCTGGGCCACAGCCGCAATGGCGCGAGTGACTTCCGTAGTCGGCCTCAGAAGATCGTCGACAAGGGTGTTTACCGAGACTTCCATCCCTCCCCACGCACCACGGAGTTGCTGAAAGCGCGTCCGCTCGCGCGTCCTTCCCTCTTTGCCGACGGCCAATCCTACTCGGTTCAGCTCGCGTGCCATCTGTTCATTGGCAGCTATGATGTCGTTGAAAGTGTCGGCAATCTTCCCTTCCAAACCTGTCCAAGTGACGGGAAGGCGAACGGAGAAGTCGCCATCCCGCATGGTCTGTAACGCAGCGAGGATGGAGCCGAGTGCAGCGGGAACTTGTTCAGGGGGAGGGGGAACATCAGCAACGTGGCCATTGTCGCCTGGGGTGTTTGCGAGAGCTATGCCGTTTTCGCGCAGGCCTTTCCTCATCGTCGTCTCCTTGAGGATTCAGTCAAGTGGTTAGAAAGGGAACAGTACACGCCGCAACCTGGCAGGTCTTTCGATCAGCAAAGCTGTCGGCGGGGATACAGTTCGGTGTAGACGAAAATGGGATGCGATTATTCGCCGAAAAGGTTGCCAAAATCGGAACAACTTATGCGTTTTTTTGTGATGCCTCACATGGGGCAATGGGTGTAGAGCCCGAACGCCGCTACCTTTTGGGTTTATAAGGATCTGAAAATAAATCAGATAGGTAGTTGCTTCGAGAGAATATCTCATCCATAGGCTGGACAATCTGTAAGAAATCCAGCCGATCGAGTCATACGAAGACGGAAATCTCATGCCTCGCCCAGGTGAGGTGCGATAGATCGCACGACGAGGCTGAAGCACCCGCATCGGCGAAGATGCAGGGTCAGTTCAGTGCAGATTGGGTGCGGCATCATTCACAATTGCCGACTGTATATGTCTCCAAAGAGCATCGGGAGGTTCGACGACAGGGAACAGTTGACGGGCTGCATGGGCAATGGTTTCCAGATCTGCCAGAAGAGCGCGACATAGATAACAGCTCCGCAGATGCGGATGATCTGTGATTCTTTCTCCGGAGCTAATCAGGTCTGGTAGTTGACCCTGAAATTCTTCACAACTTAGATGATTCGCCGACTTCCTCATCTGCGTCCCCCTTGCTGGGGATGCTTGCGCAGGGATTCCCGCAGTTTCATTCGCGCTTTGTGTAACTGGGACTTACTGTTGCCGATGGAAAAATCGAGCAGGGTAGCGATCTCGTTGTGCTCGAACCCTTCTATGTCATGAAGCACAAATACAAGGCGGTAGCCAGCCGGCAAATCGCCGATGGCGCGCTCCAATGCCAGCCGGTCGATGGCTCCGGACAGCACAAGATCGGGAGCGCCAAAACTTCGGCCAGGCCGTTGGTCAGAATCCGGCTCCATCATTTCGTCCAGCGAGTTCAATTGCAAGCCTTTTTTGCGCAGGTGCATCAGCACTACGTTGACCGTTAGTCTGTGAAACCAGGTGGAGAGAGCCGATTCGCCGCGAAAGGTATTGATCTTCCGATAGAACTGAAGAAACGCCTCCTGGGTCAGATCTTCAGCCTCCGCTATGTTACCTACCATATGCAGACACAGGGAATAGATTTGCCTCTTGTGGGTTGCGTAAAGTAGCGCGAACGCCTGGTGGTCGCCGGCATGGACGCGGGCCAATATTTCGGCTTGGTCGTAATTGACTGCGGACTTCGACGCAACGCGCTTGGTGGGTACATACGTTACCTCGGCTGAGGATGACCGGGAAATCTCGCTGTGTGACCGTAATGATGCGGTGTTGTCGGGCATGGATATCCTTGAGTGGAGAATTTGCTATGAAT
>Ga0302320_10030943_pt1 | contig 10172 bp, 5 predicted proteins | sample Bog_T0_3_FD_202130 | JGI IMG/M metagenome (GOLD analysis project Ga0302320, IMG submission 202130) | Peat permafrost microbial communities from Stordalen Mire near Abisko, Sweden - Bog_T0_3 | ecosystem: Environmental > Terrestrial > Soil > Wetlands > Peat | place: Sweden: Abisko, Stordalen Mire...
TGGAAGAGATCGACGACGGAGAACTGACGCCTGAGCGCATCTTGCAGTTGAGCGTGAACCTCGGCGACGGTGAGAGAGTGCGCACCGAGATCGAAGAAATTTTCATCCAGCCCAACCCGCGCAACGCCGAGCGCCTGCTGCCAGGCCGTGGAAACGATGCGTTCGATCTCGTTCTCATCTTCGCGTGGGGGCCAGGTTGCGGTCGTTTCTGCTGAACGGACCGGCGGAGGAAGTTCAACGAGCGCCCTGCGGTTGATCTTACCGTTCTCCGTCAGCGGCATGGTAGTGATAAAGACGAAGGCCGAAGGGATCATCGCATCGGGGAGCTTCGCAGATAAGGCATTCTTCAAGCCATTTACATCAACGCTGCCGGCAAGATCGGATACGAGATAGGCTGCCAGACGCTGGTAGCTTTCGCGGTCTTCACGCACAACAACAACGGCCTGGTTGATTCCCGGGAACTGCTCAAGAACGGTCTCGATTTCTCCGGGTTCAATGCGATAGCCGCGCAGCTTGATCTGATCGTCGGCGCGGCCCGCGAACTCGAGATTCCCATCCGGCAACATACGCGCAAGGTCGCCGGTGCGATAGAGACGACCTGGAGAAATAGACGGCAGGAAGAGAAACCGCTCGGCGGTGAGCTCCGGGCGGCGCCAGTAGCCGCGGGCCACGCCGTCGCCACCGATAAATAGCTCACCTGTCTTGCCGAATGGTACCGGCCGCATCTCCTGATCGAGCAGGTGAACCTGCGTGTTGGCGATGGGGCGGCCGATGGGAATGGAATGCGCGATCGCAGTGACCAGATGCGTGGTCGACCAGATGGTGGTTTCCGTGGGGCCGTACATGTTGTGCAACTCACCGGTGAAGACGGTACGCAGGCGCGTGACGAGCGCGGGCGGCAGGGCTTCACCGCCGAGCAGGAGTTTGGTGAGCACAGGCAGTGCGGAAAACGAAGCGTGATCAAGAGTGAGGATGCGCGCCAGGGATGGTGTCATTTGCAGATGTGTGACCCGGTGGCGGACGATCTGGCTGCCAATTGATTCCGTGCCCCGATCGTCATGGATCGCCAGCTTGAATCCGCGCGTCAGCGTCCAAAGCAGTTCGAGTACCGAGATATCGAACGCGATGCTCGTCACTGCGAGCCAGACGCCGGGTTCGCGGCCAATCAGTCCATCCATGCCAGCAAAGAAGTTGACCACGTTGCGATGCTCGACCATGACCCCCTTTGGCCTGCCTGTCGAGCCGGAGGTGTAGATCACGTAGGCGAGATTGCTGGCAACCGCATCCGAGTTGACCGCATCGGGACTCTCCCGCGCGATTGCCGGGTCATCGACATCAAGCACGGCGACGCGACCGAGGTCCCGCGGCAGACGCGTGCGTGCCTCAGTTGAGATGAGCAGTACCGGCATCTGTGAATCCTCGATGACTGTCGCGATGCGCGCCTCGGGATGAGCCGGGTCGAGAGGGACATACGCGCCGCCGGCTTTGAGAATGGCCAGGATGCCGATGACGAGTTGTTCTGAGCGGTTGAGGAGAATGCCCACCAGGGTTTCCGGTTTGACACCCAACGTTTGCAGATGACGCGCAAGTTGATTGGAGCGCGCATCGACCTCGCGATAGCTCAGCTGTCGATCGCCCGCAACAACCGCGACAGCACCCGGAGTCAACGCCGCCTGCTCGCTGAACAGATCAGCGATGGTGCTGCCGCGCGGATAGTCGACCTCTGTCTGATTCCACTCAGGCAGCTGAACGGGTGACATGGTAGTTCTCCAAGAATAAATGCTCGATGCCGGTTCCAAGAAAGGTTTCGATCGCTTCATCGGGAGTGTTGACGATCGGTTGGCCCTTCACATTGAAGCTCGTATTTAACACCATCTGGCGGCCTGTTGTTTGCCCAACGGCGAGAAGCAGCGCATGAAAGTCGGGATTGTCAGTTGTGCTTACCGTCTGCAGGCGCGCCGACCCGTTCACATGGGTAATTGCCGGCAGCAAGGCTCGCGCTTCTGGGCGCACATCGACCACGCTGATCATATACGGATGCGCTTCGCCGGGCGCAACATCAAACCAGCGCGCGGTCTCCTCGAGTGAACAGGCCGGCGCGAAGGGGCGAAAGGCTTCACGCTTCTTGACCATGGCATTGATGCGATCGCGTATCTCCGGGTGACCGGGATCAGCGAGGATGCTGCGGTTGCCCAGAGCGCGCGGACCATATTCCATGCGGCCGCGGTCCCAGGCAATCACGCGGCCATCTGCGATGAGCTGTGCCGCAGACGAACAGGTTTCTTCGAGCGATTCGAAGCGCTGCCAATCAATTCGATGCCGGAAGCGCGCAAGGGCGGCCTCGATCTCGATCTCGGAATAGCGCGGGCCGAACAGCGGCGCGGGCATGCGGCGATTGTCAATCTCGCGGGCAAGCGAGGCGCGATAGAGAGCGGCGCCCAGGGCGACGCCGTCATCCCCGGCCGCTGGTTGGATGTAGACCTCATCGAATAAACCGGAGCGCATCAGCCGGCCGTTGGCGGTGCAGTTGAGTGCCACACCGCCGGCCAGAGCGAGGCGACGCAGGCCGGTCTTCTCGGCAAAATGACCGCAGACGTGGAGAACAACTTGCTCAAGGCATTCCTGAAGCGCGGCTGCCACGTCTTCGTGAACACGCGTGACAGGACTGGCGGGATGCCTGGGCAGAATGAGGTTTTCAGTGAGGTAGGCGCGAGTCGCCGTGTAGCACTCGCGCTCTTCGCGAGAATGGTTCAGCTTGAGAATTGGAATCCGGATGGTCCCATCTTCACGCAGTTCCACGCTCTGTTCAAAAAAGGATCGGAAGCGCGCCGGGTCGCCATAAGGAGCCAGGCCCATGATCTTGTATTCATCGGAGTTGAAGTCGAAGCCGAGATGAAGGGTTACGAGCGAATAGAGAATCCCGATGGAGTCACTGGCGCCGATGGCGCATATCTTCTCAAGCTCGCCGTCGTGAAAGTCATACACGCTCAGGCTGTCCGTCTCGCCCATAGCATCGTTGACCACGACCAGGCACTCATCCCAACCGGAAGTAAGCGCTGCGCTGGCCGCGTGCGCAAGGTGATGGCCGACGGAGTGGACCTTCCGATCTGCAAAGCCGGGAAGGTCGCGGTGGATCTGGGCAAGCAGCGCTTCGCGTGAAAACACCTGACGGTAGCGCTCGGCCGAGGTTTCATCGCGGAGGTAAAGCTCGCGATAGGGGCTGTAGTCGAAGCCATGGGCGATCTCATCGACATCGTCAATCGAAATGCCCGCTTCGCTGAGGCAAAAACGAACGGCGCTGATGGGGAAGTCGCCCGTGTGCTTTTTACCGCTGAAGCGCTCCTCTTCCGCTGCGGCCACCAGCTTGCCGTCTACCAGCAAGACAGCAGCCGCATCCATGCCCTGAGCAATGCGGTACTCGCGCTCATCCAGGCCAGGGAACGCGCCCCGTTTGAACGGCACAGACCTCTCGAGGCCGCTGATGCCCAAGATTTTCATTGCTGCCCCAACCCGCGCCTGGGAGCGCCGAACTGCATTGTGATCGCCTTGATCCGACAAGGCAATTCTAGTCCAACCCAGATGATCAATGGACACACGGCCGGGTGAAGAGTATCTGCATTGCACATGAGACGGCGCGAACCTCGTCTAGCCAGTGTGGGCGCTCATGCACATCGTCCAGCTCAGACCCCGAGCGAGATATGTCAGTCCATGGTGCAGTGTTGCTGGACAGATGAATCAGAGCTTCACAATCACCGATTTCACCTGTGTGTATTGCTGCAGGCCATACTCGCCCAGTTCGCGGCCAATGCCCGACTGCTTGAAGCCACCGAAGGGCGCACGCGTGTCGAGCACGTTGTAACAGTTGACCCACATGGTGCCGGCGCGCACGCTGTTTGCCACCGCGAGCGCCTTCTTGATGTCACGGGTCCAGACCGCAGCGGCAAGGCCGTAGGTTGTCTGATTTGCGCGCGCAATGGCTTCGTCGAGAGTGCGGAAACGGATCACGCTCATGACCGGGCCAAAGATTTCTTCGCGAGCGATCTTCATTTCGTCCAGCACATCGGAGAAGACCGCAGGCCGCATGAAATATCCGCGCGAGCCGATGCGCTCTCCTCCGCAAGCAAGCGTCGCACCGTCGGCCAGGCCCAAGTCCACATAGCTCATCACCCGGTCAATCTGCGTCTGATCCACCAACGGTCCCGAATCTGTCGCCGGATCAAACGGGTCGCCAACCACGCGCCTTTGCGCGCGGGCTATGCTCTTCGCCACAAATCGATCGTAGATCGACTCTTCCACAAAGACGCGCGAACCGGCGCAGCAGGACTGACCCTGATTGGCGAAGATACCCATGTGAGCGCCCTCGACGGCTTCATCGAGATCGACATCCGCGAAGATAATGTTGGGGCTCTTGCCGCCCAGTTCGAGCGTCACAGGCTTCAGGTTGGACTTGGCCGCAGCCTCCATCACCAGGCGGCCCACTTCCGTTGAGCCGGTAAATGCGACCTTGTCGATATCCATGTGGCGCGTGATGGCCGCGCCCGCAGTTGGACCAAAGCCAGTGAGAATATTGACCACGCCTTCGGGAAATCCCGCTTCGAGAATCAGCTCGCCGATCCGCAGCGCGGAAAGCGGCGTTTGCTCGGCGGGTTTCAACACCACAGTGTTCCCGGTGGCCAGTGCCGGAGCCAGCTTCCACGCCATCATCAGCATGGGGAAGTTCCATGGGATGATCTGGCCCACAACGCCGATGGGTTCATGGCGCGTGTAGCAGAGGAAATCGCCGTCAATCGGAATTGTTTTGCCGTGAATCTTGTCGGCCCATCCGCCGAAGTAGCGGTAGCACGCGATAGTCTTTACGACGTCGACGCCTTTGGCGATGGAGAGGGGTTTGCCGCTATCGAGCGATTCCAGGCGCGCAAGTTCGTCGGCGTGCTTCTCAATCAGATCGGCAAGGCGGTGGAGGAGACGCCCCCGTTCCGAGCTGCGCATGGTGCGCCACGGCCCGTGCTCGAAGGCTGCGCGTGCTGCGCGAACCGCCTTGTCCACGTCCTCGGTGTCAGCCTCGGCAACCTGGCAGATATCCTCGCCCGTGGAGGGGTTGACGGTGGCAAAGGTTTTGCCGGAGTCGCCCGCAACCCAGCGGTTGCCGATGAGCAGCTTAAGTTCGGGGAGAACGATGTGCGCCGCGGCGTTCGCGGCAACAGTGGTGGCCATGGCCCAGGACTCCTTGAGAAGAGCTTATCGCGATAACGACATGGTGGCGACGGCGTGATGCCTGCCTGCGCTCTTTTGCGTCCAGATGCCTTGTAGCCAGTTGCGATAGATGAGCGATGCGGAACGCTGCCAGGTGTTCTTGATCTTCGCGGCTTCGAGCGTGTCTGTAACACCATGCAGCAGCTCCGCATTGCTGTGGATCGCCGCTGCACCTTGGCGCAGCCGCGTGAGGGCGTTCTCCGTGCTGCTTGAAAAATAGCCTTGCGGCGGAAGCGGATAGGTCTTTGCTTCTCCTCGAATATAGCGGCCCACATCGCGGCGATACTCGCGCATCAGCGTATCGGATTCGTACTCCAGATGGCCTTGGAAGAAAACAAAAAGGCTCTTGTCCTGCTTGACGAAGGAGTCAACTCCACCGTCGGCGATTCGCGAGAGCACGCGATAGCCGGCTCTGACCAAATCCTCTTGCGCAACACCGTTCCAGCGGGAGTGTGGCACGCGGAACCGCAGCGGCAGGCCCTCTGTGAGCGGATGATCGGAGGCATGCACGCACTCGAACACACCGAAATTCTTCTCATCGCTCTTGCGCCGGCGAATGCCATCCATGTGCAGGATTGCCGCATGCGCGGCGAGGCATGACCATATGGCCGAGTAGGTATTGCCGCGTGCCCACTCCAGCACTTGCGTAAAGCTATCCCAATAAGGCTCGTCGCAAAGGCTTGCCATCTTCGGTTCTCTGCCGGTGACGATGATCCCGTCCAGCCGCGTGTTCAACAGCGCGTCAATGCCGGCATAATGGCTCGCAAATCGCTCGCCGCCGCTCTCGGTCCGGGACAATCCGGGTAGAGCATAGAAGGACACCTGAATGGGAATCCCGCCTGATGCAGCATCCAGCAAGGAGACGAACTGGTGCTCGGTGGCCTGAAAGGCGGCGCCTGCCATGTTGTTAACCAGGCCGATCGTCACGCTGGGGCCCGGTTGATCCGAGCGCCGCCAAGACGCGCGCCGGAGTGGGCGAGTGCCGCCTGTAGCAGCGTCGCGGTTGAATCGATTCGTGTTCACGTTCACGACCATCTGTTTCCCCTAGTCCGGATCTGCCTCTTGACTCCCGCGTTGCGCTAGCTGGCTGCGGCGAGCGCCTGATCCAGGTCTTCGATGATGTCATCGATATGTTCGATTCCGATGCTCAGCCTGATCATCTCCGGCAGCACGCCCGCCTTGCTCTGCTCCTCTGGCAACATCTGTCGATGCGTGGTCGACGCGGGATGACAAGCGAGCGATTTCGCATCGCCGAGATTCACCAGTCTCGTCACCAACCGGAGCGCGTCGTGAAACTTCACCGCAGCTTGGTAACCGCCCTTGATCCCCACGGACATGAGCGAGCAGGCGCGGCCATGCATGTATTTCTCGCATAGAGCGTGATAGGGGCTCTCGGAAAAGCCAGCGTACTTGACCCAATCGACGCGTGGATCGGCGCGCAAAAAATCTGCAACCTTCCGGCCGTTCTCCACATGGCGTTCAACCCGCAGGGCTACAGTCTCAATCCCTTGCAGGAGCAGAAATGCGCTGAGGGGCGAAAGAACGGCGCCACTGGTGCGCAGATAGACGCTGCGGCAACGCGCAATGTAGGCGGCCCTGCCAAAGTGATCTGTGTAAACCAGGCCGTGGTAGGACTGATCGGGCTCAGTGAAAGCAGCAAATCGCGAGCCGTGCTGGCGCCAGTCAAAATTTCCGCTGTCGACAATCGCGCCCCCCAGCGTGGTGCCATGTCCGCCAAGAAATTTTGTCAGCGAGTTCACCACGATATCCGCGCCGTGCTCGATCGGCCGCAGTAGTATTGGTGAAGCAACGGTATTGTCGACAATGAGCGGAATGCCGCGCGCATGCGCTACATGCGCCAGGCCCGCAATATCGCAGATGTTGCCTGCGGGATTGCCAACACTCTCGCAAAACACAGCGCGCGTCTTGTCGTCGATAAGACTGGCAACGTCCTCGGGCCGGTCGCTTTGGGCAAAGCGAACCGTAACTCCCTGGCCGGGCAGGATGTGCGCGAACAACGTGTGGGTGGTGCCATAAAGCTGCGGGATAGAGACGATGTTGCAGCCCAGCTCCGTCACATTGAGGACCGCGTAGTTCACTGCCGCCTGGCCGCTGCTCACACACATGGCTTCCAGTCCGCCTTCGAGGGCCGCAACGCGCCGCTCCAGCACGGCCGTCGTCGGATTCTGGATGCGTGTGTAGCGGAACCCTTCGGCCTCAAGGTTGAAGAGCGCGGCGGCGTGGTCGGCGCTGTCGAAGGCGTAAGCAACTGTCTGATAAATCGGCACAGCCACGGCCTTGGTCGTTGGATCGACCTCGTAGCCGTAGTGAATTGCAATCGTTTCCGGCTTCATAAGGGCTTCGGTCCTTCATTCATCTGCTTCAACTCTGGCAAGTCGCGTTCGCACAGACCGATTCTGGGCTCACGCGGACTTGCGGTTGCTTACCTCGAATACAAGTTCGTTCATTTTGCCGACGACCCACTCGATATCCTCCTCCGTGGTGTTGAAGCTGGTAATGCACGCGCGGACGGTGGGAACACCGCCAAGCTGCGCGTCGGACATCCATGCAATCTGACGCTCGCGAAGCTGTGATAACAGTTGCGAGGGGTCGAGCCCGTCTCGGGTAAAGCAGATGACCGGCAGCGGCGTTGTATTGACCACGCGCCAGCCGCTGGCTCGCAGCAGATCGCGCAGCAAATTGCCCATGCGCACCTGATGCTCCAGCATGGCGGCGTACCCCAACTCGCCCTTTTCTGCAAGCGCCATGAACAGCTTGAGGCCGATGAACCGCCGCGACCACTGGGCCGAGTGGGTGAGCGGGTTAAAGGTCGCTGCGGCATCTTCACTGGCCGCTTTGGCTGGCATGTAAGTCACATCGGAGCGGAAGGCCTGGGCCACGCTGTCGCGGTGGCGGCAGAAGAAAATCCCGCAGCCCATGGGAACCGAGAGCCACTTGTGCGCATCGCAGGTAATCGAGTCAGCCGTGTCAATGCCAGCGAGCCAGTGCCTGAGATTCGGCGCAACAACTGCGGAGCCGCCGTAGGCCGCGTCGGCATGGAACCACAGACCCTGCTGCTTCGCAACGCGTCCAATCTCTGCCAGTGGATCGATGATACCGGCAGCTGTCGTTCCGGCAGTACCGATGACCATGAAGGGCAGCATCCCTGACCTGCGGTCCTCGGCAACGCGCGCGGCAAGGTTGTCGACGTTCATCTTCAAGTCGGCGTCGGTGGTCACGATGCGCAAATTGCGCCTGCCGAGACCCGCCATGTGCGCAATCTTGTTGAAGCCGTGATGAGTCTCTTCGGTCAGGTAGATGGTCGGATCGCCGGACAGATGGCGAAGGCCGTGCTCGCCGTATTCGGGAAACGCCTGCGTGAGTGCTACCACGACAGCAGATAAATTTGCCTCGGACCCGCCGCTCGTGAATGTGGCGATGGAGTCAGCGGGCAGCCCGAATCTCTGCGCAAGCCAGACAAGCGTGTGCCGCTCCATCTCATTGGCTGCGGGTGATGTGCGCCAGTTGGCAAGCTGCGAGTTGTACATGGCGACTAATGTGTCGGCGACCACCGAGGCAAGCGTCACACTGGGGTTAAAGAGGCCGAAGTAGCGCGGATGCGTGACCTGCACCTGCCATGTGCGCAGCATCTGTTCCACATCGGCGATGACTTCATTGAGAGCCATGGGTTGCTTGAAGTCGAAGCGCGATTCGAGATAGGCGCGGATTTCCGCCGCAGTCACATGCGGAACAAGGGCACCATGGGCAATGCGCGCCTCCAGAGCGGCGAAGTCCTGTCGAATTTGATCGATCTGCACTCGTTCTTTTCCTTGTGCGGGCCAGGCAATTACCCCGTCTGGCACGCAGCGTGAAAACTACAATCGAAACTCGCCGCTGTGTATGCGGCGGTACAAGTCTGCATTCAGTTCAACAAAGTCGCCAGCTTGATTGCTGTCAAAATAGAGGGCGTCAGCGCTGGCGGCTGGATTATAGCCTTGACGCACGAGTTCGGTTTTCGAGTATTTGAAGGTGCCGGTAAGATCGGCCTCGCTGCGCAGCCGTAGAAAGGCTGGTATTGCGTACGAGGGAAGACAGCCGGCCAGGTGAAGGCGCAGCGTGGCAAGATCCAGTTTGCGGTCAGCGACCACTGCGGCCATGCCGACTCGGCCCTCGGTACCGGGAACAGCGACGCCGTAGACGCTCGCATGGAGCACTCCCGGAAATGCGCAGAGGGCTTCCGCGACTTCTGTAGTGGCTACGTTCTCACCCTTTCTGCGAAATGTATCCCCGATGCGATCGACGAAGAAGTAGTAGCCCTTTTCATCCCTGCGCATCAGGTCACCGGTGCGAAACCACGCATCGCCCGCGGCAAACACGTTGCGAAGAATTTTCTTTTCGGACGCTTCGCGTGATGTGTAGCCTTCAAATCGCGTAGCGACCGGTGATGAATCGTTCACCACTTTGCCCAGTGCCTCACCGGCTTGATTCTGTGCGCAGGGGATGCAGTGCCCAACCTCGTTGCGTGCAGGCTCGCCGGTATCGATGTCGATCAGAATCAGCGCCGGAGCAAAGCGATGGGTGAGATAAGGCGGAATGTGGCCAATGGCTCCGCGCTTCCCCTGCGCGTTGAACAAGGAGACGCTGCCCTCGGTGGCAGCGTAGAACTCGAGGATTTGCGGGATGCGGAATCGATCTCTAAATGCGTCCCAGATCTCTCCAGCAAGGCCATTGCCGCAGGCCAGGCGGATGCGGTGTTCAATCTCGCGCGCGGACGGCTCGGCGTGTAACAAATAACGGCAAAGCTCGCCGATGTACTGGAACAGCGTGCAGTCCCAACGGAGGATATCGTCCCAAAATTGACTCGCAGAAAACTTCTCGCGCAGCACGACCGAGCCGCCGGCGACGAGCATTGCGCCGGG
>Ga0302320_10030944_pt1 | contig 10172 bp, 8 predicted proteins | sample Bog_T0_3_FD_202130 | JGI IMG/M metagenome (GOLD analysis project Ga0302320, IMG submission 202130) | Peat permafrost microbial communities from Stordalen Mire near Abisko, Sweden - Bog_T0_3 | ecosystem: Environmental > Terrestrial > Soil > Wetlands > Peat | place: Sweden: Abisko, Stordalen Mire...
ACTGCGGAGAAGTGATTGCTGCCATGCTTGGCTGAAAGCTGATAGCTGATAGCGGACAGCTTGCCCATGACCGAATCCGAGCTCCAGCAACTCCGCCGCGAGAAGTGGCGGCTCGATGGCAAGCCCATCCGCACCATCGAGGAGGCGCGCGCCTTCGTCGAAGCCGTGGGGTTCTGCCTGATGTATCCCATGCGACCGAGCATGCCTGTGCCCACATTCATCGGCGCGTTCGCCGGGTCGGACAATCGTCTGCCAACGTGGCAGCACGCCTACTCCGATCCGCGAGCTCTGGCGGCGACAGGCCTCATGGTTCGCCTGCTGCGCGAGCGGTCGGCCTATGAAGCCAACCTGGTCGAGGAGAACAATGCCTTCCTGGTCGCCGCGTCAGCGTTCCCGTTCTTCTACGCGCTGGTGGGCGAGCGCAATCCCAAGCTCGCGCCGAAGGCGGGACCACGCTCCGCCTACTCGCCGCTGGCCTGCGATGCGTTTGCTCTGATCGTGCGCGACGGGCCAATCTCGAAGCAGAAGTTGCAGGAGGCGCTGGGCGGAAGCGTTTCGCTGGCTGCGCTCGACAAGGCTCTCGGCGAGTTGCTGGCCAAGCTGCGTATCGCGCGCGTCGACTACAAAGCGGAAGCAGGCGGCTCATTCTGGGACGTGCTCTACCGCTGGGCGCCGGACGCGGTGAAAGAAGGCGTGGGACTGTCGGTGCAGCAGGCGCTCTCGGCGCTGCTCTCGAAATATCTGGATTGCGTGGTCGCCGCCGAGCAGACCGAACTTGAAACCTTCTTCGGAAACTTCGTGGCCCGCTCGCGCGTGAAAGAAGCGGTGAACGCGCTGCTGGCGGCGCGCGAGTTGAGTTTCGTCCACGTGAGCGGACGGTCGATGCTGCACATCACGCCGGAGAAGGAAGCAGCCGGGCCGAGAGTCATCCAGGCGCCTCGATCGTTTCCGCGGCCGCGTCCAGCTGGGCGCACGCGCCCGCGCCCCAAAAGCGGAGGGCCGCATTAAACGCTTACCCTGCGTTCCCCCGTGCCGTATGCGGTGAAGGTTTAAGGCTCGGCCCGTGTACAATGCTGGATCGCAGATGACCAACTCCACCCCACACAAACTGATCATCGCCATCGACGGCCCGGCCGGCGCGGGCAAGAGCACGATTGCTTCGCGGCTGGCGCGCAAGCTGGGGTATGTGAACCTGGAGAGCGGCGCGATGTACCGCGCGCTGGCGCTGAAGGCCATTGACCACGACGCGTCGCTCGACGATGAAGCCGCGCTGGTCAAGATTGCGGAAGACTCGCACATTCAGCTTGAGCCCACCATCGGCGGAAACCGCACGCTGCTCGATGGTCACGATGTTTCCGCGCGCATTCGGGAGCGCGACGTTACGGAGGCGGCCTCGCGCGTGTCAGTGCATCCCGGGGTGCGGGCGTGGATGGTGGCGCATCAGCGGGCGATGGGCGCGGGCGGCGGCGTGGTGATGGAAGGCCGCGACATTGGAACCAAAGTTTTTCCTGACGCCGACCTGAAAATTTTTCTCGATGCCGACCCGGTGGTGCGCGAGCAGAGGCGCATGGAGCAGCACAAGATCAAAGGTGAAGTGGCCGCGAGCGTGGCCGCCGACCTGCGCGAACGCGACCATCGTGACCGCACGCGGGCGGCATCGCCGCTCCAGGCGGCGGACGATGCGGTGGTCATCGACTCCACCAATTTGGGTGAGGATGAAGTGCTGGCGCGGGTTGAGGAGTTGGCGCTTTCCCGCCTCAAAAAATAGTTCGAGCCGGTTGGGCGTCCGACCTTGCCAGCAGTCCAGATCCAGATCAAAAAAAAATCAGATCGAATCTGTAAATTCTCTGGAATCAGCAACTTGCGGGCTTCGATCTGGGTTGAATCTGGCTAAAATATTGAATCGAAATAACTTATCCGCAAAATATTGGATTGATTGGAGTTAACTGCGTCTATTTGGTTGTCAAAGAGCGCGTAGATATTTGGTTTGATTCTGAAATAAATCGGCGGTGGAGCGCAAGGTCAGATGTCACAAGGGGGCTGTGGAAATCTTGGCAGGAAGCGGATCCCTCCTGCCTCGCTTCCGCTCGCGGGTCGGAATGACAAGGCTAACCAGCGAGCCTTCATTCTTTAGTTTTGCGGATTGCAATGCCCAACTCCTTCAACTGCTTCTCGCTCACCGGCGTCGGTGCGTCCACCATTAAATCCACGGCCCGCGCGGTCTTGGGGAACGGAATCACTTCGCGCAAGCTCTCCGCGCCGGCGAGGATCATCACGATGCGGTCGAGGCCGAGAGCGATGCCGCCGTGCGGAGGCGTGCCGTATTCGAGGGCTTCGAGAAAGAATCCGAAGCGGGCGCGGGCTTCTTCGTCGGTCATGCCCAGGGCGCGGAAGATCCGGCTCTGCACGTCCTGACGGTGAATACGAATGGATCCCGATCCCAGCTCGGTGCCGTTGAGCACGACATCGTAAGCCAGCGCGCGCACGGCGCTCAGCGGCGAGAGGGGATCGTGCAAGGCTTCCACGCCCGACTCCAGCTTCGCCATGTCTTCTTCATGCGGCGAGGTGAAGGGATGATGCGCGGCGTTCCAGATTTTCTCGCCTTCGTCCCACTCGAACATGGGGAAGTTCGTGACCCATAGGAAGCGATAGTCTTTAGCGGCGTCACCAGATTTCTTGAAGATTCCGTGACGGTCAGCATACTTTTGCGCCAACGCCAGACGCAACGTCCCCGCCGACGCGTAGATGGCCAGTTCCTGGGGCGTGACTTTGCTGTTCGCAGCCGGCGAGTGCCCAGCGCCGGCTTGCGCGGAACCGGTTTGTGCAGAACTGGTTTGTGCAGAGCCAGTTTGTGCAGAGCCAGTTTGCGCAGAACCAGTCTGTGCAGACCCGGCTACCAGCACAATCAGATCGCTTTCCTCCATGCCGGTCTTCTTGGCAATCGCGGCTGCGGCTTCAGCGAATTTGTTGGCAATGCGTTTGAAGTCTTCGAAAATCTTCGCGCCGCCCCTGGCGTGGAACATGGGCTTGATGTCATCGCGCTCTTTGCGCGAGAGCTCGCCCACCTTCGGCGTGCGGATCGCGATCACCGGGAGATTCGCGTTGATCGCCAGTTCCTGCAGATTTTCCGCGGTAAAGCATTCGCGCACATCGGTGAAGGCGGGCAGGCGCAGGTCCGGTTTGTCGATGCCATACAGGCGGATGGCTTCGTCGTAATCCATGCGCGGAAACGGCGTCTTGATTTCATAGCCCGCGGCGGCGAACGCGGCGGTGAGAAATCCCTCGACTACTTCCCAGACGCGCTCCGGCTGGGGGTAGGTCATTTCCAAATCGATCTGGGTGAACTCGGGCTGGCGGTCGGCGCGCAGGTCTTCGTCGCGGAAGCAGCGCACGATCTGAAAATATTTATCGAAGCCGGAGATCATCAAAATTTGCTTGAACATCTGCGGCGACTGCGGCAGCGCATAGAACGTCCCCGGCTGCACGCGGCTGGGCACCAGATAATCGCGCGCGCCCTCGGGCGTGGAGCGGGTCATGAACGGGGTTTCGATTTCGAAGAATCCCTGGTCGGATAAGTAATCGCGGATGGCTTTCGCCACCTTGTGCCGCAGCTCGATGTTGAACTGCATGACCTCGCGGCGCAGGTCGATGTAGCGATATTTCAGCCGCGTCTCTTCATTGGTAAGAGCCGTGTCGGAGGGCAAAAATGGCGGCAGCTTCGACTCGTTCAGAATGCGCAACTCTTCGGCTACAAGTTCCACTTCGCCGGTTGCGATGTTCTTGTTCACCGTGCTGGCATCGCGCAGCTTTACCGTGCCGGTCACGGCAATGACGTATTCGTTGCGCAGGGCTTCGGCCTTTTCGTGGATGGCCGCGTCGCGCTCGGCGTTGATCACCACTTGGGTGACGCCGGTGCGATCACGCAAGTCGACAAAAATCAGGCTGCCGAGGTCGCGGCGCTTGTTCACCCAGCCCATGAGCGTGGCCTTCTTGCCGGCGTCGGAGGCGCGGAGCGCTCCGCACATATGCGTTCGTCGTAGATCGCCTAAAAAGTCGAGCAAGCTGTGTCCTTACAGTGAGAATTGCGGCAGAGTGCCGGATTGAGGATTATAAACGGTAGGAAGTATGGAGGATGTGAGGTCGATCACATAGGTAGCGCCCAATCTGCCAAACCATCCACCACGAAGGACACGAAGGTACACGAAGGAAATCACCAAACAGAACGGCTTCGTGTAACCTGAGCTACTTCTTGATGGCCTTGCCTTCGACCACTGCGGTCCACTTCGCGCCGTCGGGGGACATTTCGTAGGTGAAGTTGTACGACGTGGACGAAGTAAACTTCATGGTAAAGCGGCCTTTGCCCATGGTGTCGCCCATCTTCTCGTCGCTGGTCCAAGTCCAGGTGTCGCCATCGAGCGTGCCTTTGGAGTCGTCGAACTCGCCCCAGCTGTTGAATTCGCGGTAGGTGTAGGCCTTGTCGGAGGTAGAGTATCCGATCACTGAGAGCCCCGAACCGCTGCCCGAGGTCGCGGTCTTGAAATCGACATGGCAGACCAGGAAGAATTCGCCTTCCATCCACTCGCACTTTTCATTTTCGGTAACTTTGCCGCCTGGGCCCATGGGACTGGGCTTGACGTCTCCCTCGAGCACCCAGGAGCCGGCCAGCATGTCGAGTTTCTTGAGTTCAGGTGCGGGCTTGGGAGGGGTATCTTGCGATAGCGCCAGTGCCAGCACGGGGGAAAACAGAGCTGCCGCTAGAAGGATTTGCGCTCGTTTCATTGTGTGTTTCCTCGGCTCTGCCTGGCTTCGCATATAGGTTAGACGGTTCAGCGTGGGAAGTGGAAGCGGCCGAGGGAAGAATGAGGGCCGCGCCTGAGCTTACCAGTCGCCCCAATGAGCGGCGGTCGCCTGATGAAACTTCAGCTTCCACTCGCCTGCCTGCTTGACCCATACAGAGCTGAAATGCTGATAGCGCGGCGGAGGGCCCTGGTCCTCTTGGGGCTTCTGGCGCACGATGGCGTCATAGGTGACGATGGCGGCATCGTCGCTGACCGTGACTACTTTCATGTCGTAAGGAGTCAATTCCACGAGGTCGGGGTCGCCGAGATTGCCTGCCGCTTCCTGTCCCTGCTGCAATACGCCATCGACGCCAACCAGTGAAAAGTCGGCGCTGAGCGTGCGCTTGAAGAATGCAGCGTCATCTTTCTTCTTGGCTTCGATCAGACTTCTTTCGTTGGTGAGCAGGGTTTGTTCGAGCGGACTTGGAGCATTCGCTGGATTCTGTGCGACTCCGGAGACGACAGCCAGCAGGAAAACAGCGCACACGGTGCAATGCAGTTTCATGAAAATACCTCCTGGAACGGCTACTCCTGAAGTTTCTGGGCCAACTCCGCGCGTGGAACCGAGATCTGTACGCCGGTGGCGAGATTCTTTAAGGCGAAGGCATCGGCCTTCACTTCGTTCTCGCCGACGATCAGAATGTATTTTGCGCCGGCCTTGGTGGCAGCTTCAAACGATTTTTTCAGGCGGAAAGTTTCGTCGCCTAAGTCGACCACGAGATCGTGACGGCGCAATTCCCGCGCCAGGCGGGCGGCTTCGGCGTTCATGCCCGGGCCGAGAGCGGCCACATAGACGCTTGGCTTGGTGACGACGCTTTCGGCCGTCGCCGTTTCTTGCAGCGACATCACCAGCCGGTCTTCGCCGATGGCAAAGCCGATGCCAGGGGCGGGCGGCCCGCCCAGCGCCTCGGAGAGACCGTCATAGCGTCCGCCGCCGAGGATGGCGTTCTGCGCGCCGAGAGCGCCGTGAGTGAATTCGAATGCAGTGCGGGTGTAGTAATCGAGGCCGCGCACCAGACGGTCGTTTAGAAAAAAAGGCACGCCCACAGCTTTCAAGATCGTCTGAACATCTTCAAAATGTTTTCTGCATGCTTCATCGAGAAACTGGCTGATGCGAGGCAGGGTCGCGATGATGGGCTGGTCCTCCGGCACCTTGCAATCGAACACGCGCAGCGGATTGGTGACGGCGCGGCGCTGGCAATCGGCGCACATCTTATCTTTCACCGGGTCGAGAGCCTGGCGCAGCGCCTCGTTGAAAGCGGCGCGATCGTTGGGACAGCCGACGGAATTCAGTTCGAGATTCCAGCCGCTGACGCCGAGGCGATCGAGCAGAGTCGCCAGCATCTCCAGGATTTCCGCATCGCGCGCCGGGGACTCGCTGCCGGCTGAGGCCGGGCCAATCACTTCTGCGCCGATTTGATAAAACTGCCGGTAACGGCCCTTCTGCGGCCGCTCGCGGCGAAACTGCGGGCCGATGTAGTAGAGCTTGCTGAGGCCGCGGTCCCAGAGCTTGTGTTCGATGTAGGCGCGCACCACGCCCGCGGTATTTTCGGGACGCAGGGTCAGGGACTGTCCTCTGTCGCTCTCGGCCCGCCCGCGATCTTCCCAGGTGAACATTTCTTTGCTGACAATATCCGTCTCTTCGCCCACCCCGCGGGCAAACAATTCTGTCGATTCGAAGATGGGCGTGCGAATTTCCTGGAAGTTGTAGGCGCGGAAGACATCGCGCACGGCGGATTCGACAAAATTCCATAGCGCCGTTTCGGGCGGCAGCAGGTCGCGGGTTCCTCGGGCGGCTTTAATCATGAAAGGAAGCTCTCAGCTCTCAGCTCTCAGCTCTCAGCCATCAGCTCTCAGCCATCAGCCATCAGGCATCCGCTAAAACCGGTTTCCTGACGGCTGATGGCTGACGGCTACTTCTCCCGCAAATACTCTTCCGCATACCCCAAATAATTCTGCGCGTAGCGCATGATCGATTCCTGGTCGTTCTCGTCCAGCTTGCGGCGGAATTTGCCGGGGGAGCCCATCCACAACGACCCGGGCTCGACCGCGGTGCGCTCCGGAATCAGCGTGCCGGCGGCGATAATCGACCCCGCGCCAATTTTCGCGCCGTTGAGAATCACCGATCCCATGCCGATCAGGCAGCGGTCTTCGACCTCGCATCCATGCAACGTCACCGAGTGGCCCACCGTCACATACTCGCCGAGAGTCACGCCATACAGATTCTTCATGCCATGGAGCACGCTGCAATCCTGCACGTTGGAGTGCGCTCCGATGCGGATGGCGTAGACATCGCCGCGCAGCACGGCGTTCATCCACACCGAGGCATGTTCGCCCAGCACGACGTCGCCGATAATCTGCGCGGAGTCGTCGACGTAACAAGTCGCGGGGACTACCGGCTTCATACCTTTAAACGATCGAATCATAGCGTGCAGAACGTTTCCTGACACCTTCCTACTTCAGAAACTTGCTAACTTCGTAGTTTGCTATGGAAAGCGCCAAATCATTTGGAGAAACCCCGTGCGCATTCTTCAAGTGCTTGTCGGCCGAGTGCGCAAGAAGCAGAGAAATCATCTCGCCACGGCCTTTCGAATCAAAGACAGCTTGAGATAACGCTGTGTTGCCATGAGAATCCTGCGCGTCGACATTGGCGCCACGTTCCAAAAGGAGTTTAGCCGACGCGACCTGATATTTCCGAGCCGCAAAGTGCAAGGGGGTTTCAAGGTTTTTGTCGCCTGCGTTTACGTTCGCGCCTGCATTGATTAGGTCGGACGAAATGTCGAACTCGCCATCCATTACCGAAATGAATAATGGCGTCCTTCCATCCCGATCAAGGTCATCGACATCATCCCCGCGCTTGATCGCTTCGCGGACTCCGGCTAAGTCCCGCGCCATGACTGCTTGGTGAATCGAACCCAGGCTAGTCCTATTCTTCTTGGGGCTGCTTGCGTTCATCCCCGCTCTCGTTCATCCCTATGGTTGCTGTTTGGGGCGGGTCCTATAAAGCTTCCTTCCAAGACTATCGCTGCCACTAAATCGCCGCACAAGAAACATTGAACATAGCCCGCCCGCCTTTCATTAGAGCAGATTTCCCACTCCGGGACTCAGCCCGAAAAAGAAACTCCTCGCGTCACCGACAACTCGCTGGCTTACATGCTACAAAAGAATCTGGTTTCCCACCCGCTCGCTTCCGGCGACCCGCGCGGGAGTCACGCCTCCGAGCCTCATCCCGATTTGCAGATGGGACTCCTATGCTGCGTGCGTCGTACATGATTCTTTCCATTCTGGTTGTTTGCATACTGCTGGCGTTTTCCACTGCCCGGGCCCAGGATGAGGCCACCGGCGCCCTACACGGCACCGTCGTCGATCGCCATGACCTGCGCATTCCCGGCGCAACCGTTGCGGTGGTGAGCACGGCCACCGGCGCGCGCTACTCCGCCACCTCCGACGCGGAAGGGCGATTCTCGATCGATCTGCTGCCGCCTGGGGACTACTCGGCCCGCGTCGTGGCCAAAGACATGTCGCCGCAGATCACGCCGCAGCTGCATGTGGAGGTGGGCGCTGCGGCTGAACTGGAGTTTCGTCTGTCGATCGCCGGACCGGAGGAGAGAGTTACCGTGTCTGGCGCACCTGCCCTGGTCGAGACTCAGCCTGTGGCGGTTTCCAGCATGGTCGACGAACGCGCCATTGCCGATTTGCCTCTGAATGGCCGCCGCTTCTCCGATCTGATACTACTCTCGCCCGGAGTGACCCAAGACCCGCGCAGCCTGACCTCGGCCACCAACGGCGATCTGTCCTTCGGCGGCATACGCGGATTTCAGAACAGCTTTCTGGTCGATGGCGGCGACTTCAACAATGCGTTCTTTGCCCAGGCCCGCGGCCTTTATCGCGCGCCTTACCAGTTCTCCAACGAGGTGGTGCAGGAGTTCCGCGTCTCCTCCAATTCCTCGGGCGCGGAACTCGGACGCGCTGGCGGCGCCGTCATCAATGTGGTCACCAAGTCCGGCACCAATCACTGGCACGGCACCGGGCTGTATTACATCCGCGACAGCGGATTCGGAGGCGCAGCCGATGCTTTTGTGGACGACGGCGCCCAGCCCGTCGAACCCGCCGGGGGATGGCCATGCCCGGGCCTCGCCTCAGAAAATCAGGGACTCAACCCGCACAGCATCCAGCAACAAGGCGGCGCGACACTCGGCGGTCCCATCAAGAAAAACAAAATCTTCTTCTTCGCCGGCTTCGATCAGCATTATTTCCACATGCCCAACGTGGTGGAGTTTCTCAACGGCACCATGCAGGTGATTCCGCAGGCAGGCACCGGTCCTTACACTCCCGGCGACTTCGAGTCCACCGACCAGACCCTGGTATGCGGCGCGGCGGCGCAACTCAGTGCGCTGGCCGGAACGTATCCGGCGGCGCAGATCGGCAACGCGTCCTATGCCAAGCTCGACATTAATCTCTCGCCGCGCAATCAACTCGCGATCCGCTACAACGCGTCGCGCTATTGGGGATCGAACAATGTTTTCCTCGATCCGGCCAGCCCCGTCACTTACGATTCCATCTCCGACAACGGGACTGAAGATGTCTCGACCGACACGGGTTCGGTTTCTCTTATCTCGGGCCTAAGCTCGCGGCTTATCAGCCATCTTCGCGCTCAGTTTTCGCGTGACCTGCGCCAGTCCTATACCAACACCAACGACACGCTGGTGAAGGTCACCGACATCATCGACGGCATCGGGCGCTCCGATCTGCTGCCGCGCTCCACTCGCGAACACCGCGGGCAGCTTGCCGAGACGCTAAGCCTCGACACCAGCCGCCATTCCTTCAAATTCGGCGGCGACGCTCTTATCACCTGGATCTACGATTATTTTCCCAGCCAGCAGAGCGGAGAATACATTTTTGATGAAATCAAGGTGAATCCCTTTACCTTCGAGCCGCAGGAAGCCGGATTGCCGCTCACTCCCCTGCGCGCCTACGCCCACGCCGTGCCGCACTACTATCTGCAGAACTTTGGCGCAGCCGCGTCGAACCCGAACAGCAACGATTACGCGGCCTTCACCCAGGACACCATCCGCGTCACCGATCATCTGGCGGTGACCCTGGGCGTACGCTGGGACCTGCAAACCTTCACCACGGCGGGATTGGTCTCCAACCCTCTCTTTCCGCCCTCAGGCAAAGTTCCCTTCAAGCCCTATAATTTCGCGCCGCGCGCGGGGCTGGCATACTCCATGGGCAAAGAGCACCCGCTGGTCATCCGCGCCGGGTATGGAATGTTTTACGTGCGCATTCCGCAGATTTACAATTCCGCCATCGCCACCGAAAACGGCATCTCCG
>Ga0302320_10030948_pt1 | contig 10171 bp, 7 predicted proteins | sample Bog_T0_3_FD_202130 | JGI IMG/M metagenome (GOLD analysis project Ga0302320, IMG submission 202130) | Peat permafrost microbial communities from Stordalen Mire near Abisko, Sweden - Bog_T0_3 | ecosystem: Environmental > Terrestrial > Soil > Wetlands > Peat | place: Sweden: Abisko, Stordalen Mire...
GGGGTGAACTGGAAGACGGTACCGTAACCGTAAGTTCCGCCGTCGCCGGTGGTGCCATAGAGGTTTCCGTCCCGGCCCAGGGTCAGCGCCTCAAGCGGATCGCCCCCCAGGCTCCCATCCCCCGGGAGCGTGTAGGTCGTGGTATAGGTCCACGTACCTCCGGCAACCGACGGGGGCGTCAGATCAAAGAAGGAATTGTAGGGACTGGAACCGTAGAAAGTATTGTTGGAGCCGTCGAGAATCATGCCATAAATGGTGTCTACGGAGGCACTGTCATGAATGTCTTCGTAGCGCCAGCTTCCGTTGGCTTCCGCCACCAGTTCATAGATGGTCCCATAATTGTTTGCGCCGCCGAGGGTCATGGTTCCCCAGAGGTTGCCTTTGCGGTCCAGCATCAGCGACTGGCTAGGTTCATAACCCGTAATGCTGTCGTTCTTGCTGGAATAGAGAATGGATTCAGTCCACGCGCCGCCGGGGGACGAGGGTGGGGTTAATTTGAAAATCGATCCCAGGCCATAAGCCCCGCCGTAGGTCGACGTGCCATACAGGTTATTCGCGGAATCGCGCATGGGCGGATGAGGAACCGTTGCATCGCCGGAAGCGCCGAACGAATACAGAGTGATGAGGGGGAAGCTACCCGTGAGTTGAACGCTGTAGATGGTACCGCCGCCGTTGGCTCCGCCCCAATCCGTGGCGCCGTAGAGGACGCCGTCGGAGCCCAGCACCAGGCCATTGGGACGCCCGCCGTCGCTGCCACCGGTGAAAGAGTGAACCAGTTTTCGAGTCCATGCGCCGCCGGGTGACGCGGGAGGCACAAACTTGAGCAAAACGCCGCAGCCTGCGCCGCCGCATCCGGTCTGAGAGAGTCCGCCTAGGGAGGCAGTTAAATAGATACTGCCGCTCTTATCCATCACCAGCGTCCCGACCGGTTCATAGCCCTGAATGTTGAAATTGTAAAGAATAGTCTCAGTCCAGGGGTTCCCAGCGATGGCGGGCGGAAAAACCTCGAAGAAAGTGCCGCAGTAGTTGCCGTACTGGCAGGTCTGGGTCCCGCCGGCAGAGGAGATTCCGTAAAGATTTCCGGCCGAGTCTAAAATCAGCGGAGCGTCAACATACACAGCGTCGGTGGAAGACTGAAAGCTGTAGAGTGTGGTGAGAGTTTGAGCTGCTGCCACGCACTGAGCCACAAGGAATATTGCGCCGAGCATGACGCCAAGGCGGGCGAATTTGCGGGGAAGTTGGGCTGTCCCTGCGATTGAAGGAGGGGAAGAGTGGGGACGCATTTCTGCTTTGGACATGGATACCTCCGGAAAGTTCGAGGCCCTGGGGAGGGACCCTTTTCAGGGATTGGGACTCGTAGAGGCGAATTGTACACGTTTCTGGCGATCGGGGAATGTGAGAATTTTGGATAATGGCTTTGCCATGGGGAAAGTTCTTTGCCGGGGTGCGGGCTCGGGGGCGCTTTTCGTTAGGCTGTGCCGACGCCCCGGCGCATTTGCCAGCCGGCAACAAAAGAGACATCATGGGAGTTATGAAGTTTCTCAAACTCCTGATTTGCATGGCAGTGGCAATTCCCGCGTGGGCGGGGATTGTGGACGAGGTGCGCGCGGCCCTGGCGCAAAATAATTTCAGCGCGGCCGACTCCGATCTGAGTTCGTATCGGGCTAAGAATGGCGTCACGCCGGAATATGTGGAAGCCTATTCTTGGATGGCGCGGGCCGCGCTCAACGCTCACGAGTACGATCAGGCCGCGGCGTATGCGAAGCAGACGAATGTGCTCGCGGTGGAGCAGTTGATGCAACGCCCGCTCGATGCCGAACCGCATTTGCCGATTGCGCTAGGCGCGGCGATTGAAGTGCAGTCGCAAGTGCTGGCGGCGCGCGGGCAGCGTGCGCAGGCGGTCGCAGTGCTGCAGACTGCGCTGCATACTTATGGCACGACTTCGATCCGGGCGCGATTGCAGAAGAACCTGAACCTGCTTTCCTTTGAAGGCCGGCCTGCGCCCGCGCTGCGCGGGGAAAAGTTTCTTGGTTCCAGACCGCCCACGCTGGCTGCGTTGAAGGGATCTCCTGTTCTGCTTTTCTTTTGGGCACACTGGTGTGGAGACTGCAAGGCCGAAGCTCCGATCATCACGCAGTTGCGCACCGAATTTGCGTCCAAGGGATTGACTGTCATGGGCCCCACGCGCCTCTATGGCTACACCGCGCAAGAGGAGCACGCCGCGCCCAGCGCGGAACTCGCCTACATCGACGCCGTGCGGAAACGTTTCTACTCCGGGCTTCTCGACATGCCCGTCCCCATCAGCACGTATAACTTCGACATGTACGGCGCCTCGACAACGCCCACGCTGGTGTTGCTCGACCGCGCGGGCAAGGTGGCGATGTATCATCCCGGGGCGCTGCCTTACGATCAGCTCAAGGCGGAGATTGAGAAGGTGGTGGCGCGGTGATAGAAACGAAGGCAGACGCAAGTTTGGGTTATACTGGCCACCTCGTCGACGGTGAGGCGCGCGTATGTCGTTCCAGAGCGACCAGCAAATATTCCTCGTCCTTCTGATCGCTCCTGTTCTGGCGCTGTTTCTCCTCTCCCTACATCGCAGACGCGACGGCGTTCGTCATTACCTGCGCCGCGTAATCCTGAGCGAGGTCGTCTATGTGTTCGCGACGATCTATCTAGTGAAACAGCACGTCTACCCGTTGGCAGCCATCGCGTTCGGAGCACTTGCTGGCGTTGCGGTGGAACGCCTGCTGATTAAGCGGCGAAGTCGGCACATCCCTGCATCCGAAAAACGAAAAGCCATCCTTCGGTACGAACGAAAAACGGGTCGAAAATACAACCGCAAAGAGGATGAATTCGACCACGAGATTGCCTTTTCCAGAGGCGGAAGCAGCACGGCGGATAACTTGCGTATTCGACCCCGTTCGGAGAATCGGAGCAAAGGAAAGAAGTCTCCGTGGTGGGACTTACTCGGGTGAATTAGGAGGAGAGAATGGGACGTCGCCACAACACACATTTCCTCGCTTATGGTGCATTCGCGATGTTGACCTTTATTGTGATGGCGAAACAGGGATGTTTCGCTCAGCATCCACTGCCGAATCGACCAACGCAGGTTCGTTAGACTTACTTCGTTTTCCGCGTGTAAGCCTTGACCTTGGTTCCGCTCTTTCTCGTATGTTTGCTGACGGCTTGCTTCTTCGTTTCCTTCTTTGTAGCGCGCCCGAGAGCAGCTCCGGCGAGTGCAGCGATTAGTGGAAGTGGCATGGCGAGGTCTCCCTTCTTTCGTTAGTCCGGGATTATCTCATATCCGTCGCCCACGCAAGATGCTCCCATAAGACTCTCGCTGCATGACTTTCCCCTCACTCCACCTCCCGCAACTCCCCCGTCTTCACGTCATAGACAAAGCCACGCACGGGAATGTGCTTGGGAATCCACGGATGGGATTTTACCCGGCGTACCTGCCGCCGGACATTTTCGTCGAGATCGTCGAACGCATGAAAATGTTCCGGCGCACCTGCCGAAGTTCCCATTTTTTCTGAAAGTTTTTTCTTGAGTTCGTCCTCCCGCACGCGCAACAACCCGCAATCCGTATGGTTGATGATAATGAACTCCTGCGTATCCAGCAGGTGATGGGAGATGATCAGCGAGCGAATCGCGTCGTCAGTGGCGATTCCGCCCGCGTTGCGGATCATGTGCGCGTCTCCCGGCGTTAACCCCAGACAACGCTCAAACAGAATTCTGGAGTCCATGCAGGCCAGTACGGCCACCTTCCGCCGCGGCTGCACGGCCAGATCTCCGAGGTTAAAGTTTTTTACAAATTCGCGGTTTGCTTGCAGAAGTTCGTCGGCGACGGACAATTTTTATTCCCCCTCTCACTCTTTGTCATCACTCTTTGTCATCCTGAGCGTAGCCGTTTTTCAGGCGTAGCGAAGGATCTCCAGCTTATCCGGCCTAACGCGTAAGCCAAACTGCACTACCGCCCGCGCCTGATTTCATCTCGCTCCCCAGCCGCTGGCTGTCTCTCCAGTTTAACCGCTACAATCGCCCCGTGAACCTCGACGACACGATTGTCGCCATCGCAACCCCACCCGGGCGCGGTGGCATTGGGGTGGTACGCGTGGCCGGACCGCGGGCGCGTGAAATAGCCCACCCGATGTTGCGGCTGAAGCATCAACTGGAGCCGGGACGCGCCGTTTTCGGGGAGTTGGTCGAACTGGAACCCACTGCAATAGGCGCTGAGGAGGTCAAAATCCCCACCCTAACCGCAAAAACCGCGGTTAGGATGGGGCACCCACAAACCTTCACCGACGAGCAGCGCATCGACGAAGTCGTCGTCACGTACTTCACCAAACCCCATTCTTACACTACTGACGACATCGTCGAGATCGCGGCGCACGGATCGCCAGTCGTTCTGCGGCATATTGTCGAGCTTTGCCTCGCCGCCGGAGCGCGTCTGGCCGAGCCCGGAGAGTTCACCATGCGCGCCTTTCTCAACGGCCGCATCGATCTTACGCAAGCCGAGGCGGTCCGCGATCTCATCGATTCGCAGACGCTTTACCAGGCGAAGATTGCCGCCCAGCAACTGGGAGGCGCGCTGTCGAAGCGTTTGCAGCCAGGTAAACAGAAGCTGGTCGAGCTGATCGCCGTGCTGGAGGCGGGCATCGACTTCGCTGAAGACGACGTTTCAGTGCTGCCTAACCCAGCCATCCTCGAACGCATCGCCGCCGTTCGCGCGCCGCTCCAGCAACTCGCCGCCACCTTCGCCTACGGCAAAATCGTCCATCAGGGACTAACCCTAGCCATAGTAGGCCGCCCCAACGTCGGCAAATCCAGCCTTTTCAACCGTCTCGTCGAGCGCGAGCGCGCCATCGTGACCGCATCGCCCGGAACCACGCGCGACCTGGTCAGCGAAACCGTCGCCATCGGCGGCATTCCCATTCAGTTGGTCGACACTGCCGGAATCCGGCAGGCGCTCGACGAAGCCGAATCCATCGGCATCCGCAAAAGCATGGAAGCGTTAGCGGATGCCGATTTAGTGCTGGTCGTGCTCGACACCTCGCAGCCGGCGACGGCAGAAGATGAGGAGTTGCTGCGGCATGCGGAGGGACGACCGACCATCGTGGCGGGCAACAAATGCGACTTGGATAAAAGCGGGCAGAGCCGGGCGGCCGACGGAAAGCCCTGCAGCGCCTCAACTATGGTTCGCGCGTCCGCGCTCACTGGCGAAGGCATCGCCGAACTGCGCGCCGAAATTCTGCGCCACATCGGCGGCGAAACCGGGGCGCAAGCCGAAGCCGGATTTCTCACCAATGTCCGCCATCAGGGCCTGGTGCAGGAATCGCTGGCTGCGCTCGCCGCCGCCACGAACGCAGTGGCCGCCAAAGTTCCTCATGAAATGCTGCTGCTCGATCTCTACAACGCTCTTCGCCCCCTCGATGCCGTGACTGGAGCCACCACCACCGACGATATTCTGAACCTGATTTTCAGTACGTTCTGCATCGGAAAGTAGAGTTGCTTCCATGGCCATCCATGGAATGTAACAAGTGCCCGCCGAGCGAAAAAGGTGCTGCCATGGTGGGTAGACCGGGGAAGTGATTGCGAACGAGTCCAAGGTGATCGTAGGGAACTCACCTTCGCCACTGGCGGGCCAATAAGTGGGCATAGACCGCCTCTACCCGCCGCGCAGTCTTTTCTATGGTGAAACAATCGGCGACTCTTTGGCGTGCCCGCATGCCCATGGCCTGGGCGCCCGCCCGGTCTGAGAGTATTTGGCAGATAGCCTCCGCCATGGCATTTACGTCGGCCATGGGAACCAGAATGCCAGTTCGGCCGTTTTCGACGATCTCGGGAACGCCGCCGCCATTGGTTGCGACTACGGGCTTGCCAGCCGCCATGCCTTCAATAATGACCTGGCCGAAGGGTTCACCGATGGTCGAGGCATGCACCAGAAGGTCGAGTTCGGCAATGGCAGCCTCAATGTCGTTGCGGAACCCGGAAAATTCCACACGATGCTGGATCCCAAGTTGGCGGGGCAGCCGCCGGACTTCCTGATCGTACCGGGCTTCGCCGAATAGGGCCGCCCCGATAATGAAGAAACGCGCCTCCGGAAACCGTTGGTTGACCAGGGCTGCCGCGCGAATGAAGATGTGCTGGCCTTTCCATGGAGAGATACGCCCCACCAGGCCCACGTGGCACTGAGAACGCGAGCTCATATTCTCTGGAAGCGCGGTTAAGCCCGTCCCGTCAGGCACTACGGCGGTTCTGCCTCGGATGGGAATGCCGGAGGGAATTGAAGTACCATGAGCGTACATTCCGAGGCGAAGGGTGCGCAGGGTGGCCGCAGAGTTGGCGATCACGTAGTTTGGCACCACATGCGACAACAACCGGAAGGCCCGCACCACCCGCCTGGGCAAGTAATCTACTTCGATTCGGTCGCGCACGTGCCAGATCACCGGCCGCCGCGCCAAGCGGGCCGCGGCGCCGCCAATCACGTCAGCCTTCAGCGAGTTGGTGTGCACGATGTCGATTTTGTTCGCTCGAATGAAGAGCGCCAACCGGCAAATGTAGATAAAGACCCTCAGCGCGTCCCATAGCCGGAACAGAGTGTTGATCCCGAGTTTGTCCTTACTATGGGTCACGACCGTGGGGGATAGGGACATCACATGGGTATCCGCGATGGCGGACAAACGATCGACCAGCGGTCCTTGAGAGGCGAGCACCACGATCGGTTTGATTTTGGCCGGATCCAGGCAGCGGAGGAGGTTGGCCAGGGCAATCTCCCCGCCGCCGAGCGCAGCGGTGTGATCGAAGAAGAGGACGCGAGTGCCGGGCCGGGCCGGGGGCTGGGGATGGATTCGACGGTCCGACGGGATTGCTGTCGCCATCGGTCGGGCTGCTGCCGTGCTGGGACGGGAATGAATCATAAAGTATTGCCGGCGATGCAACATCAATTGCGCAAATCAGGGCCGCTACTTAATCAATTCTTGCGGATGAAAGTCGAGGCGTAGTTGGCTCCGTACCTTTTCCAGAAGCACGGGCGCGGCCTGGCCAATGCACGCGTACGCTAAATCTTTGAAGGCGCATCGACCCACTGTCAGCCGCCCCCCCACACCGGCATAAGTTCCAGCGCGAAGCATCCTCGAAAATCGCGCCAGACGGGCTAGTCTCGAGCGGGCGGCGTAAAGTTCGGCCCTGGCGGCAAAGAAGCGCGCCGATTCCAGATCGCGCGCCGCGAGGCGTGCCAGATACCGCGCGGCCTTTTCGTCACCTGCCGCCTCGGCCCGGTCAGACATTTCCTTGAACAAGGCCGCTGCGACGGACCCACTCCGGGCATTTTCCTGGAGCATCGCAATTCTGGCTTGGAATTCCACCGGACCCGAGCTAAGAACAGAGGTTAAATCCGGGCTCCAGGTATTTCGCGAATGCCTGCGATGCTGGATCAGTGGATCGGACAGATAGACCACTTTGCCAAGAACGGCCGCTAAGTGGACGGCGACCGTATCGTGGCCCAATACGCCGCGGGAATGGCTGCGAGTGACATATCGCAGGTGCGATTCGGGCCAGTAGCGCAGGACCGCGTTCACCACCCCGCGGTGCAACAGCATGCAACAACCCAGGGCAGGGTGCCGAAGGACACGCCATCGTCCGCCCGCCGGGTCCGAGGCTGGGCTGCTTTTCGCCCGAACGATAATCCCAAGCGGGCTCAAGTCGGCATCCACCTCTTCGCAGTCGTGCAGGATGAGAGTTGCGCCTGGATCAGCGCTCATTGCCGCGACACAGCGTTCTAACTTCAATGGACTCCAAACATCGTCCTGGTCACAGTAAGCCACAGCGTCGCCGCCACAGTGCCTGAGGGCGTTCATGAAATTGTCGGCGAAACCCCTGCGCATGTCATTTTGGATCAGGCGAACTGAAAACGGAGACGTGGCTGCAAATTTGCGGATCACACCTCGCGTATCGTCGCTGGATTGATCGTCGCTGATGACCAACTCCCATGGCTGGAACGTTTGCCGCGCCAGACTATCGAGCTGTTCCCGCAGCCAGCGCTCGCCATTGTAGGTTGCAAGAGCAATCGAAATATTCATGCTCTGAGGTCCCGCTTTCTCAAGATGGGCGCGCCCTGCGAGACTGCACCCCCGCCGCTTGGCGGCGGCCCGCCGGGCTTGGTCGCGATCACGGTAAACTGCTCCGCCAGATTGACGTCAGCCCGGGCAGCGGCCTGGGCCCGTTTGAGTTCGACTTCCAATTCGGGGGTCAAAGGGAGCGAACCTGGCGGAGCGGAGGACGCGATCGAATGGCTTTGCCGGAAAAAGAAATCGGCTACTTCGGGCTGCACTCTGATCTCAGGCGCAACGAAACCGGCTCGGGTGACCGCGGCAGCCAAACTATCCGGCGTGAACAGAACAAGATGCCGCGGAGGCTCAAATCCCCGCCACCAGCGGCCAAATAACTTCGCGCCGTAGGACCGCCAGTTGGGAGTGGTCAGGATTACTCTTCCCCCGGGCTTGACCAGCCGGAACAACTCGGACAGGACCCGGCGCGGATCGTGGACGTGTTCGATCACGTGGTTTAAGGTGACGGCCTCGAACGAATCATCGCGCAAACCGGTGTCCGGGACTGAGCCTCTTACAATATGCAGTTTTCGCGCCGCCGCCACGGAATGCGCCTGCGGATCCGATTCCAGGCCGACTGCGTGCCAGCCCAGTTGCTGAACCTGCCGCAAGAAGTCCCCATTCCCGCAACCCACATCTAACAGCGAAGCTTCGCGCGTGGGACGCGGCAGGTAACGGTAGTTCGCAGCCATGCCCTCCGCAACCGTTGGCAGTCTCTTGCGCATGACCCAGTCCGACCAGGCCAGGGAAGGCCGCGGGCGCCGCCCAAAATGACGCCGGGCATAAGTGTTGACCACAAAGTCGCGCATCACCAGGCGGAGAGTACGCCTCGAGGGCGCGGTGTGCGTGTAGTAGTTGGCGTAAGCCTCGCTAATGGCTCCCGGGGTCAACCGGGGATTCAGAAACGTTATTCCGCAGTGGTGGCACTCCCACAGGGTCCATTTGCCGGGACTGCCGAATACACGATCTTCCAGGGCAGCATACAGAATCGTGGTGTGGCGGGAATCGCAGGCGGGACAGAGATCGAGCGTCTCGGTCTTCTCCGGCGGCCAAACCGTTTGCAGGGCTGAACCCGTGCTCATAGGGCGAACTCTCCTTCGTCTGAAATCGGTTTTGCACGAATCCCAAGCGGCGCGTTGCGGGATTCCGATCGTTCATCTTTAGAATCTTTGTCCTGGAACTTAGGGCCTCGTTCCTTCGCCGATGGCTCACATGGTGCGGAGCTGAATCGCCCGCTTGGCAATTGCAACCGCCATTCTTGTCGGCGCTATGCGGATGGAGAGAATGATCCCCGCCACCATCGACTTTTTCATTGGGGTTCCGCGAACCTTGAACGCGGACTTCAAATGTTCAGTGATCCGCGGAACTTCCGGAGTGCGCAAGAGCCGGCTCCGCAGATACCGCAGCGTCAAGATTCTCCAGTTGCAGGCATTCCATTCCGCCAGGAACGCGCTGTGCCCCAGCCGGGTCGCGATCTCCGCCAGGCGAGTACATCGTTTCTCGTAGCGCATTAACGTTTTTTGAATGTTCTCGAGGTTCACTTCCGCTACCTCCCCGGAAGCATTCGCATCGTGCATGCGGTACACGGCCACGCGGCGGTCAAGGGTCACAGTTTTGCCGAATAGCGGCGCCGTGTCCATCAGCAGACAGTCCTGGGCGACGCCCCTGAGGTTTTCCGGCAAGGGAAAAATACGCTGGAGAAATTCCCGGGTCCAGGCGTTCGCCGAGGTCGGCGCGCACACATAGGAACCGGGACCGCGCTCCAGAACCATATCCCGCAGATCGCCCTCCGCCGCGCACCGCCCGGGCATTCTGGCCTTCGACAGTTCCGTTCCGTGGAGTACCGTCATATAAGCCTGGGATCTCACAACTCCCGGCTGGCGAAGCGCCTGGGCATGGGCGGCAACGGCGCCCGGCAACAGATAATCGTCGGCGTCCACGAAGATCACGATCGATCCGCGGCTCCTCTGAAAGCCCAGATTGGTGGCGGAGATTACTCCCCCATTCCGTTGGAACGCAGGCGTAAGCCGGCCGGCGTAGGGCTTGATCACCGCCCGCGAATC
>Ga0302320_10030950_pt1 | contig 10170 bp, 12 predicted proteins | sample Bog_T0_3_FD_202130 | JGI IMG/M metagenome (GOLD analysis project Ga0302320, IMG submission 202130) | Peat permafrost microbial communities from Stordalen Mire near Abisko, Sweden - Bog_T0_3 | ecosystem: Environmental > Terrestrial > Soil > Wetlands > Peat | place: Sweden: Abisko, Stordalen Mire...
TCGCGATGTGCGTGAAGGAATTCGCCGGGCTTTCGGGCTGGCGGGTCGAAATCGTCGCGACCGACCTGTCGCAGGAGGTGCTGGAGAAGTCGAAGGCGGGGCTCTACAGCCAGTTCGAGGTGCAGCGCGGGTTGCCGATTCAGCTGCTGGTCAAGCATTTCGTGCAGATCGGAGATCTGTGGCAGCTCAATGCCGATATCCGCGCCATGGTGCAGCACCGGCAGCTCAATCTGCTGCAGGACTTTTCCCACCTCGGCACCTTCGACGTGATCTTCTGCCGCAACGTGCTGATCTATTTCGACCAGGACACCAAGGCCGGCATCTTCGATCGTCTGTCGCGGATGCTGGAGCCCGACGGCGTGCTGCTGCTGGGCGCCGCCGAATCCGTGGTCGGGATATCGGATGCCTTCAAGCCTTATCCCGAGCGGCGCGGGCTATACCGGCTAAACGCCGATCGCGGCGCGCGCGGCGGCCTTGCGGCAGTTCCGCCGGCGTTGAAGATGGTCGGCTCGGGGCGCTAAGTCTGACGTCGGAGCATTTTCTAGAGGATCGCGTGCGGCAGGAACCGCGACGTATTGCCGGTGATCGGATTCTCGTCCTCGCGGATCGATAATCCGCAAGGGGTGTGGTCGACCACCCAGCTGCCGACCACGGGATACTGATCGGAAAAGTTCGGCAACGGCGCCAGCGCCTGGCGAATGAAGCCCTCGCCGCCATACGGCCCCTCCTGTGCCACCACCGTCATGCCGTCGCGGACCAGCGCGACATTGGCGCCCTCGCGCGAGTACAGCGGCTTGCGCACGAAGGAAGCGCCGAGGCCGGCGGCGTTCGGGTCGTCCTCGAAAAACGCCGGCAAGAGATTGGGGTGGCCCGGAAACATCTCCCACAGCAGCGGCAGGATGCCCTTGTTGGAAAGGATCGCCTTCCAGGGCGGCTCGATCCAGCGCGTCGGCGCCTTGGCGAGCCGCGCGCCGAAGGCATCGTGAAACATCCATTCCCAGGGATAGAGTTTGAACACGAGTTGCATCGGTCGGTCGTCGAGATCGACGAAGCCGCCGTTCTCGCGCCATCCGATGTCCGCGATGTCGATCAAGGTGGTGGAAAGCCCGGCCTGCCGCGCGGTGTCCTCGAGATAGGCCAGGGTGCCGGCATCTTCTTCGCTATCGGTGGTCCCGGTGAGATGAAGGTGGCGTCCCTCGCCGAGCTTCTGCCAGGCCTCGATCAGCCGTTCATGGATCGAGTTGTACTGGTCGGCATGCACGGGGATGATGCGCCGCTCGATCGCCTGCTCCAGCCAGGTCCACTGAAACACCGCCGCTTCGAAGATCGAGGTCGGCGTGTCCGCGTTGTATTCCAGCAGTTTTGCCGGGCCGCTGCCGTCGAAGCTGAGGTCGATCCGGCCGTAGAGGCTGGCCTCGTCGCGGTGCCAGCTTTCCGAAACCAGCGGCCAGAAGGCTTCCGGGATCTTCAAGCGGCGCAGATATTCCTCGTCGTCGATCGCGCTGGCGACGAGTTCGATGCACATGGCGTCTATCTCGGCCGTCGGTAGCTCGATCAGGCGTTCGATTTCGTCGAGCGTGAAGGCGTAGAAGGCGCGCTCGTCCCAATAGCGCTCGCCGCCGATGGAGTGGAAAACAAATCCGGTTGCCTCGGCGGTGAGGCGCCAATCGTCGCGTTCGGGGCAAGCGAGGCGCTGCATGGACTGCCGCTAGCCGCCGCCGCTATGGGGATGGAAATGCCCGTGCAGCCGCAGCGGGGCGTCGCCGAAACCGCCATAGGTCACGCGGCAATATTCGCGCGGCCGTCCGTCCGGATCGCGCACGATTTCCGCGACGCGTCCTGGACCGCAATTGCTTTGCCTTACAAAGCCCATCGACACCGCGCCGGCGGCCGAGGTCCCCATCATGGTCAGAAAGACTCTGCGTGAGCGTTTCATGCAACGGCCCCTTGTGAATTCTGCTGCCGTCATTCACGCACGCGCGAGCGAAGGAGGCAAGCCAAAGCGACGCCATTTCCGGAGCGCCGTTCCGGCATCGGTGTGGTCAACAGCCCCTCCGCACCGGGTTACCCTGGACTGCAGCGCGGCACAAGATTCCGCACCGCGACATCATTCTGAGATGCAGATGACAAGATTCTGAGATAGAAGAATTGCGCGGGCTCTCGCTTTGACAGGCACGCTCAAGCGTGAGCCGGCTTTAAAATATTGGCTAAATCAAATTTTCAGGGAGGTATTCATGCGTTTCAAAAGCAGCACTGCGTTTGCACTTTCAGTATCCGCTCTCGCCTTGACGTGGTCCGCCGCGGCCGTCGCCGACTCGCCGCAACTAAGGGGATAGTATGGCTTCATCGGCTCGGCCGAGTGCCTGGTCGCGCCGGGTTACGTTGGCAATCCCAACGGCGGGCCACCGCTTGCCAATCCGACGCCCGGGGTGGCGCTGCCCAATTCGGGATTCCAGCCCGACCTGCGGCCGAACGATGTCCTGACGGGTACAACCTCCTCTTACGTCTACAATTTCTCAGCCGAAGGGATCCGCAAGTTCAACGGCGACGGGACCGGCACGGTGAAGGGCACGACCGTCTCTGTCGTCGGTCGTCCGACACCCGGACCCGGTGGATATCCGCATTTTCCGCCGGCCGCCGGCACCTCGGATTTCAGTTTCTCCTTTACCTATACCGTCAATCCTGACGGCAGCTGGACCAGCGCCATGGTGCCGGGCAGCTTCGCCCAAAACCACCTGACCGGTCCGCGCGCCGGCCAGACCAGCATCGTTGACGCGATTCCACCGATGACAGGCATGGTTTCCCAGGACGGCGGGACACTGATTGCCGCGCAAGTCACGGCGGTTGTCGAAACCCACACCTACTCGAACGGCGACGTCGATCCGCAGATCTGCAATCGCACCAGGACCTTCATCAAGCTCAACGACAGCGACCATGACCACGATGGCGACGGCAATCACTGACCGTGGCCGCATTATGATCTGACGGCCGCGCCGGACAGAAAGGCGACCGCCATTGACGCAGGTGGCGGTCGCATAAGTGACGAACGATGAGCCATGACACCATCACCGCAACGCGGCGGCGCTTGTTGGCGGCGGCGATCGCGCTTGCCTGCGGCCTGGCGACGCCGGTATTGGCTGGAGTTTATCTTGAAGGCGATTTGAACGCGCTTCGGATTACCGCCAGCGGCGATGCGCTGTCCGACGTCCTGACGACGCTCGGCGCGCGGTGGCCGGTCAGATACCGCAGCTCAGTGCTGCTCAACGTCGAGATCGCGGGAGCCTATTCGGGGTCGCTGTCCCAGGTCGTTGCCCGCCTGCTCGACGGATATAATTACGTGATCAGGCGAGATGGCGGGCTGACGGAAATCATCGTGTTCGGCGCGCGCGGCGAGGCCGTGGTCGCGCCGCGGGTCAATCCGGTCAAGGGCGTCCTGTCGCGCTGGCGATGACGGCATCGAAGCCCGCGCACGGTTTGCGCGCGCACTCGGCGCCGTCACTTCTCGACCGTCACCAGCGTGAGACCGTTGACGAGGCTGTTGGCGAGCAGGAAGTCGCCGTCGCGCGTGACCGAGGTGTTGCGCACGATGTTGCCGCCGCCCGGGATCGCCCAGCTCTGGAATTTTTCGGTTTTCGGATCGAAGCGCACCACGGTATTCGGGGTCGAGCCGGATTCGCTGTACCAGATGACGTCGGAGATCGCCGAAATGCCATAGGGCTCGGACTTCGATCCGCTCGGCGATGGCCATTCCGTCACCTTGCCGGTCGCGGTATCGAGGCGGCCGAGATGGCCGCGCGCATAGTCGGAATACCAGACGATGTCGTCGCTGGTGATGGTGATGCGCCGCGGGCGGGCGGCCGGATCCGGCAGTTTGTATTCGTGAAATTCCAGCGTCTTCGGATCGACGCTGCCCATCTGGTTGGTGCCGAACTCGACGAAGAACACCAATCCCTTCGAATTGAGCGCCATGCCGTAGGGCCGCGCGCCCGCGGTCGGCGGCGTCAGCAGCTTGATCTCGCCGGTATTCGGGTCGAGGCGCCCGATATGGTTCGCGTTCTGCATCGTGAACCACAGGATGCCGGCATTGTCGAAGATCAGCGTGTGCGGATCGCCCGGCTCCGGCGTCTTGTACTCGGCTACGTCTCCCGTCTTCGGGTCGAGCTTTCCGATCAGCGAGCCGGTGTTGCCGGTGTACCAGATGTTGCCGTCACGATCCTCCTTCAGGCCGTGCGGTCCGGAATGCGCGGTCGGAAGCGGAAACTCCTTGACCGCCCCGGTGCTCGGATCGACCCGGCCGAGCACATTGGCCATCTGGCCGGTGTACCAGAGCGAACCGTCGCGCGCCGCCAGCGGGTCGTGCGGCCGCGATCCCGGCGTCGCCGCCTGCCACGCCTTGAACGAAATCCTGGCAGGTCCCGGAACCACGACGCCGGCAGGCTTGCCCTGTTCCGGGAAGGCCCTGATCAGATACGCCTTCAGCGGCTCGACCTGATCCGCCGGCAGCGGAGCGCCCTGATTTTGCATCATCCTCAATACGGTGGTCCAGCCGTCGGGCGTGTAGCCGGAGCCGACGCGGCTCAACAGCGAGTGGCAGATATTGCAGTTGGCGAGCGCCAGTTCCTTGCCCGGTCCGTCAGGCAGTGCCTGACCGAAGGCGACAGAGCCGTAGCCGAACAGCGTCGCCGCCAACACGACGCAGAATTTGCTGGACATGTTGCCTCCATCGAAATTCGCGCTCTCCGGTTCCCGTGGCGCCGCTTTTTGTTGAGGAGGACAGCGTCGACCGCAACCCGGCGTGCGTCAAGCCTCCGGACGAGGGCCGGATTTATTCGTCGGGCGCCCGAGCGTTTGATCCGGATCATGGCGCTCGCCGGCGATCCCGGTAGCGTGCATCCAGCTCAAACGAGGAGAGCGTCATGGAAAAGCGAAGCACAGTTCACGCGGTCTATGCTGTAAGCCTGGTTTTCGAATCGAACTTCGGTGGCTTGACGGTAGGTCTAGCCATCGAACAGGCCCCCGAGGTCGTCAAGCGCCCCCAGTGGATTCCGGCATGGAACGCAGCCGCGCTGGCGGCGGAAAATATCAGGGTGGACGATACGTCGACGACGCCCGGCGTGCATTGAACGCGACCAGAAGCGCGCTGATATAAACGAGGCGGCTTGGGCCGCCTCTGAATGAGCGTCAGCTGCCGAAATGCGACGCGAACCCGCGTGCGAACGAACCGAAGCCGCCGCGCGTCACGCCGGATTCCGAACCGCTCTCGCCGGACGCCACGCGGCTTGACGAGGAATCTCCGCTGAAGAAATTGCTGCGCGACCACGATCCGCCGGATCCACCATGGCTGCCGCCGGAAGAGCCGCGGGGCGGGCATTCGGCGCTGGCTTGCTGGTCGGCCGCCATCCCGGGCCGTGGCCCGCAATTCTCGCCGGGCATCAGCGCGTAGGCGCCGCCGCCGACGGCCATGGTACCCATCAGGAGCAGCGCCACATGGCTGGAGCGCTTGACCGGCGGAGCCGCGGTCGGGATCGGCGCGGGCCTGCGTTTGCCAAATTCTCTGGTCGGTTCGTCCGCCACGATCAGTAGATCATCGAGGCGGCATTGAGCGCACCCGCGGCGAGCGAGGCGAGCCCGAGCCAAATCGCGGCCGCGAGTTCGCCCGCCGCGATCCGCGCCGACAGGTTCGGCACCGGTATCTTGACGATGAAATAGACCACGATCTGGACGATCAGCGCGATCACGCTCCAGATCAGGCAGTCCACGATATTGGCGGAGTGGGCGATGGCTGAGACCACCGGAAGCACGAAGCCGAGCAGGCTGAGGCCGAGCGCGATCGCGGCCGCCGGATCGTTGTCGCGGATCAGCTGGAATTCGTTGTGCGGCGTGACGCGGGTATAGACGAAGAGGTAGGCGACGACGACGACAATGGCCGTACAGAAATAGACCAGGAATGCCGGCAGCCCGGCCAATGATTGGAGAATCATCCAAGTGGCCCCAGATCGTGAAGCCGGAGGTTTGCACGATCCGTCGGCCGGCGCACGCGCGACGCCGGTTCAATCCACAAACAAAACCCCGCCAATGGTGGCGTGGTTCGTCATTTGATCAGCTTCCGCAAGGTCGGATAGAACTGCACCCAGACATTGTCCAGGCTGGCATGCGCCTGATGGCAGCTTTCGCATGCGTCATCCGGAAAGGCGGGTGACGAGGCGTGCAGCGGGTGCGACGGGTCGTTCACGTCCTGGGGGATGTAATAGGCCCAGTCCCTGGCGTGCTTGGCCGGGCTGTGCGAATCCTTGACGGCGATTTGCAATCCCACCCGGTCGCCGTCGAACACGCCTTTCGAGACGATGCCCTTCGGCTCGTTGTCGGCGGCGGTGAAGACTTCCATCACCAGCACGGTCGGATCGGGGAATTCATGGGTCGCCACGAAATGCGCATAGGCTTGCGGGTCGATGTAGATGTTGTGGAACACCTACTGTTGGGCATGCGCGGTCTCCCGCGCCGTCGTGAGCTTCAGTTCGTCCTTGTAGCCGAGGCCGAGATTGGATCCGACGAAGACCCAGGTTTCGAATCCCGTCGGCGTCTTTAACTCGCCGGTGGGCGTGTATTGCGGTGCATTGGCCGACTGGCCCCGTACCTGCGGTACGAAAACCATGATGGCCGCCGCGGCAAGTGCCGCGAATGATGCGGCACGGAGCCTGGCTTTCCTGCGGTCGCGGATCATGGTCGACTCCCCTCGGTGGGGCTGGATCGAATTCGAACAGCGCCACATCCGCGGCAGGTTAATGCTCGTTCGGGTTGTGCGTCAAGGCGCGCAAAATCCAGCGATGCCGTCGCAGGCATCCCGAAAAACAAAAACCCCGCCATTTGCGGCGGGGTCCAGTCTGGGAGGAGAGAACCCGACGGGCTCTCGGTAAAGCTCCAGATATCAGGCGGGAATGCGCTCTTCGACCTCGTGCGGCTCGCGCAGCACGTAGCCGCGGCCCCACACGGTTTCGATGAAATTGCGACCTTCGCTGGCGTTGGCTAGCTTCTTGCGCAGCTTGCAGATGAAGACGTCGATGATCTTCAGCTCCGGCTCGTCCATGCCGCCATAGAGATGGTTGAGGAACATTTCCTTGGTGAGCGTGGTGCCCTTGCGCAGCGAAAGCAGCTCCAGCATCTGGTATTCCTTGCCCGTCAGATGCACGCGCTGGCCGCCGACCTCGACCGTCTTGGTGTCGAGATTGACCACGAGGTCGCCGGTCTGGATCACCGACTGGGCGTGGCCCTTGGAGCGGCGCACGATCGCATGGATGCGGGCGACCAATTCGTCCTTGTGGAAGGGCTTGGTCATGTAGTCGTCGGCGCCGACGCCGAGACCCTTGACCTTGTCCTCGATGCCGGCGAGGCCGGAGAGGATCAGAATGGGTGTCTTGATCTTGGAGACCCGAAGCTGCTTGAGCACGTCGTAACCGGACATGTCGGGCAGATTGAGGTCGAGTAGAATAATGTCGTAATCGTAGAGTTTTCCGAGGTCGACGCCTTCTTCCCCGAGGTCCGTCGTATAGACGTTGAAACTCTCGGATTTAAGCATCAGCTCGATCGACTGCGCGACGGCGCTGTCATCTTCTATCAGCAATACGCGCATGCCAGTCCCCTATAGTCGCCGCTCCGGGCGTCAGGTCGGCCGCACTTGCGGCACTCAAAACGCCTTTGAACAACTGATTCGGATCCTGACGACATATGGTTAACAAAATCTGATTCACGTCCGCAAGGTCTATCAGTGCAATTTTTATCGAATCGCTCTAAGACATTGCGTCGAGACAGCTTTTCGTACCTATTCCCGTTCAAGTTCCACTTTAAGAGCCGGGCCTAACCGATTCTCACGACTCGCCCTTCGTTCTGAAGGTCGAGCGCTCTCAGTCACCAAAGACAGTGACGCAATGATTAACGATGCGGGTAAACACGAAGTTAAGGACGGAACCGCAAAGCGTGGAAACTTAAGGTTTTCGCAATGAAAGCGCTCGCCGAGCAGATCAGCGACATCGATGGCGTCAATATCTACGGCCGCGTGGTCGGCGTGCGCGGCCTGATGGTCGAGATCGCAGGTCCCATCCACGCCATGTCGGTCGGCGCCCGCATCGTGATCGACACCGGCGGCAACCGCTTCATCCCCTCCGAAGTCATCGGCTTCTCCGGCAACAACGCCGTGGTGATGCCGTTTGCCGGCCTCGAAGGCGTCCGGCGCGGCTGCCGCGCGGTCATCGCCAATGCCGCCAGCCAGGTTCGGCCGTCGGCCGCGTGGCTCGGCCGCGTCCTCAACGCCATGGGCGATCCGATCGACGGCAAGGGACCTTTGCCGCAAGGCGCCTCTCCGATGCCGTTCCGCAACTCGCCGCCGCCGGCGCATTCGCGCAAGCGGGTCGGCGCGCCGCTCGATCTCGGCGTGCGATCGCTCAATACCTTCCTGACCTGCTGTCGCGGTCAGCGGCTCGGCATCTTCGCCGGCTCCGGCGTCGGCAAATCGGTGCTGCTGTCGATGCTGGCCCGCAATGTCGATGCCGACATCACGGTGATCGGCCTGGTCGGCGAGCGCGGCCGCGAGGTGCAGGAATTCCTGCAGGACGACCTCGGAGACGAGGGTCTGGCGCGCTCGGTGGTGGTGATCGCGACCTCGGACGAGCCCGCTCTGATGCGGCGGCAGGCGGCTTATCTGACGCTCGCGATCGCCGAATTTTTCCGCGACGAGGGCAAGGACGTGCTGTGCCTGATGGATTCGGTGACGCGTTTTGCGATGGCGCAGCGCGAAATCGGCCTGTCGGCGGGGGAGCCGCCGACCGCCAAGGGCTATACGCCGACCGTGTTCACCGAACTGCCGAAGCTTTTGGAGCGCGCCGGTCCCGGCACCGGCGACGGCAGCATCACCGGTATCTTCACGGTGCTGGTGGACGGCGACGACCACAACGAACCGATCGCCGACGCGGTGCGCGGCATTCTGGACGGCCACATCGTGATGCAGCGCTCGATCGCCGAGCGCGGGCGCTATCCGGCGATCAACATTCTCAAATCGGTATCCCGTACCATGCCGAAATCGGCCGATCCGGTGTTTTTGCCGGTCATCACCCGGGCGCGCCAAGTGATGGGAACCTATGCCGATATGGAGGAACTGATCCGGCTCGGCGCCTACCGGGCCGGTTCCAGCCCCGAAGTCGACGAGGCGATCCGGCTGCATCCGGCGATCGAGGGCTTCCTGCGCCAGGCCAAGGACGAGGTCACCAGCCTGGGCGAGGGCTACCGGCAGCTCGATCAAATCCTCAAGGATTTGGAAACGGAACGCTAACTTTGTCAGGCCATCATCCGCGCCACACAACTAGCGAAGCCGGTGGGGCCCCTGGGGGATACCGGTCCTGTCCCGCGTACAGACCGGGACTTCTGGGGAGTATGAGTCGATGAAGTCACGTGAAACGCTAATCCGCCTGAAGAAATTTCAGGTCGACGAGAAGCGCCGAAGGGTCGCCCAGATTGAAGGCATGATCGCCGATTTCCAGCGCATGTCGGTCGATCTCGAGCGCGAAATCCAGTCCGAGCAGGAACGCGCCGGGATCAACGATCCCTCGCACTTCGCCTATCCGACCTACGCCAAGGCGGCAATCCAGCGGCGGGAAAACCTGACCCGCTCCGCCGACGAGCTGCGGATCCAGCTCGAGGACGCCAAGAGCCTGTTGAGCGAGGCCTTCGACGAACTCAAGAAGGTCGAGCTTCTGGATGAGCGCGATCAGGCGCGCGAGCGCGCCGAGGAAAGCGCCCGGGAGCAGGCCGACCTCGACAGTATCGGCCTGATGCGCGCCCGCATCGGGGCGGCGATTGCCTGAGGCCTGGTCTCACCTAACTGCCAAGACATGATCGAAAACCCGGGCCGCGAGGTCCGGGTTTTTTGCTGGGCGGCTTGCTTGACGGCTTCCCGAAGTGGAATGTTCACAGGGCGGCGGGTGACTTGGTCGCCCGCTTTGGCGCAGGATATGATACGACACGCCGGCAATGCCGCCCGGCTGAGTGCGAAGGCGACGGGGAATCGCGATTTTGGGGATAGTGAATGCTGACGCCAGCTGAGTTGGTCTGGCTGATTGCCGCAGTTGCGAAGGGGGATGAGGCCGCTTTCGAGCGCCTCTACGCCGCAACGCGGGCGAAACT
>Ga0302320_10030952_pt1 | contig 10170 bp, 5 predicted proteins | sample Bog_T0_3_FD_202130 | JGI IMG/M metagenome (GOLD analysis project Ga0302320, IMG submission 202130) | Peat permafrost microbial communities from Stordalen Mire near Abisko, Sweden - Bog_T0_3 | ecosystem: Environmental > Terrestrial > Soil > Wetlands > Peat | place: Sweden: Abisko, Stordalen Mire...
CATCAGCGGCTCTGCCAGCAGTCCCAGATTCCACAGACACCACATATTGGCGGCAATGTGAATGATGCCGCCATGGACGAACATGGCGGTGACGATACGCCACCACTGCCCGGCGATGAGCACGTTGCCGGCGTTATCTGCGCCCCAGTGCATCAGTTGCTCGGTCGTGGGGCTGATCGCGCTGACGCCGCGCAGCACCATCGCTATATACACCGCGCAATTAATGCCCACGAGCAGGTAGGTGGCCGGGGCGGAGGCCCACCTGCGGCGCGGGCGGGGAGGCGGAGGCGCGTATTGGCTCGGCGGAGGAAGAATCTCCGGCGGGGAACTGGGGGGATAACTTCCCATATCAACACTGTAAAGCATCGGCGGGTGAGCGGCGCGCGGGGCCGATTTCTTACGCCCGCTTAAGCGGGCTGGCGGGGTGTGGTGGGGCCATCGACCCCAGTCTTGCGACTGGGGCTAGCGTATGCCGCCCGCTTCGCGGGCTCTCCAGATTCGCAATTCCTCATCCTATCCCAACGGCTGCTTATGAGCGTTGCCTGCTTACCGGGAAGTGACTTGAATGGGTCGTCCGATTCACAACCCCGTTCGGAGCTTCGATGTAGTCTGGAATTTGGTTTGCGAGCGATTGGCGTCGCGATATCCCGGGTCCCAAAAACGGGCCCCGGGGACACTCGGGTTCGTGCTTTGTTGAGGATGCTGGGTTGAGGTTTGTGCTTTCCCACCCTTTCGCAAAAAACGCGAAAGGATGGGGCACGGCAAGTCTGTGCAATGTCAAACGATCTGAAAGACAGGAGAGGCATCGTGAGTACGGAAGCAAATGCAAGCGGGACTGGCGCGAAGACGATTCGGCGCGCGTTGCTCAGCGTCACGGACAAAACGGGGCTGGTGGAGTTTGCGCAGGCGCTGGCGGGCTTCGGCGTGGAGCTGATTTCGACGGGCGGGACGGCCCGGGCGCTGCGTGAGGCGGGGCTTGCGGTCAAGGACATCAGCGACCTGACCGGTTTTCCCGAGATGCTTGACGGGCGCGTGAAGACGCTGCATCCGCGCGTGCACGGCGGGCTGCTTTATATTCGCGGCAATGCCGAGCACGAGGCGGCGGTGGCGGCGCACGGCATTGAGCCCATCGACATGGTGGTGGTGAATCTCTATGCGTTCGAGAAGACCGCGGCGCAGCCCGGCGTGGCGTTTGGGCACCTGATCGAAAATATCGACATTGGCGGGCCGTCGATGGTGCGCTCGGCAGCGAAGAATTTTGAAGACGTGGCGATTGTGACGCGGGTTTCGGATTATCCGGCGCTGACGGAAGAGCTAAAGGCGAATGGCGGGGCGCTGACCAGAGCGACGCGCTGGCGACTGGCGAAGCAGGCCTTCGCTCTGACCTCCGCCTACGACTCGGCGATTGCAAGTACGCTGGAGCAGATTGCCGGTGCGCCCGCCGCCGAGGCTGCCGCGGCGTTCGACGATGCGTCGTTGCCGACGACAATGCGTATCAACTTGCCGCAGGCGCAGGCGCTGCGCTACGGCGAGAATCCTCACCAGCGCGCAGCGCTCTACGCCGACGGCTCGGGCCGGGGCATTGCCGGCGCGCGGCAACTGCAGGGGAAAGAGCTGAGCTTTAACAATCTCGTTGACCTGGATGCGTGCTGGGAGCTGGCGCAGGAGTTTCCATCCGGCGAGTCTGACCCGGCCGTCGTGGTGATTGTGAAGCACACCAATCCGTGCGGCGCGGCGACGGGTGCGAGCGTTCTTGGGGCGTACCAGAAGGCACTTGCCGCCGATCCGGTTTCGGCCTTCGGCGGAGTGATCGGCATCAATCGCGAGGTGGATGGCGCGGCGGCGGAAGAGATCGCGAAGCTGTTTGTGGAGGCGATTGCCGCGCCAGCGTTTTCTGCCGATGCGCGGGAGCGTTTTGCGGCGAAGAAGAATCTGCGGCTGGTGGAAGTGAAGGCTGCGCCGGCGAAGCCCGTGGTCAAGAATGTGTCAGGTGGACTGCTCTTGCAGGATGCCGACACGGGGCGCGTGACGGAGTCGGAGCTGAAGGTGGTCACCTGGCGTCCGCCGACGGCCGAAGAGCTGCGCAGTTTGCTGTTCGCGTGGCGAGTGTGCAAGCACGTGAAATCGAACGCGATTGTGTATGCGCGCGACGGGCAGACGGTGGGCGTGGGCGCGGGACAGATGAGCCGGGTGGATGCGGCGAAGTTCGGCGCGATGAAGGCGGTGCTGCCGCTGAGCGGATGCGTGGCGGCTTCGGATGCGTTCTTTCCCTTCCCCGACGGGCTGGAGGCGGTGGCTGCGGCCGGCGCAACGGCGGTGATCCAGCCGGGCGGCTCGGTGAAGGATCAGGACGTGATTGCGGCGGCGGACAAGCTGGGTCTGGCGATGGTGTTTACGGGGATTCGGCACTTCAGGCATTGAGCGGATACGAGCGGAGTTGGCGGGGTTAGCGGCGCTAGCGGAGTAAGTGAGGCGATCCGGTTGAGTGCGCTGCTTCATTTTGCATCGGGTTTGCGTCAGACGGTCCCGTGCTGCGAACTTGCGCTTAGCCCGCAAGGGCATGAATGGCGGCGACTTGAGGGAAAATCGGGGAATCCGCCGCGCACGCGAGACTATTGGCAGGTAAAATCGTCTTTAACAGTAGGCAGTGTTGCCGGGCTGCCAAAGCTGCCCGGCTGGCTGCGCAGTGTGTTGGCTTTTTGCGTGCGTTCAAACCCTATTGCCGGCTCGAGAACGTTTGGAATCCCCTACATGATGAGAAAAATGACTGCATTTCCGATCCTGGGGCGCAAAATTGCCCCCGCGCTTCTGCTTTTCATCCCGGCGTTCGCGGTTTGCGCGCAAAACTCCCCGGCCACGGGCGCTCCGGCAGGCCCGGCGAAGACGCAACAGGCGCAGCCGCCCACCTCGGTTGCACCGGCACAGGCCGCACCCGCGAAGACGCCCGTGGCCGATACCGGCACGACGCCGGCGAGCCAGGCCACTGCCGCGACTGAGCCCAATCGCGCGCTCGCCTACTATCACCTGGCGCTGGCTGCGGTGTATGAGGATGACGCCGTCTCCGACGGCCGCTCCGACGAGGTGAACAAGGCGATCGAGGAATACAAGCTGGCACTCGATTCCGATCCTAATTCGGCAGAGCTGGCGGACGATCTCGCCGATCTCTATTTTCGCGTGAGCCGGGTGCACGATGCCGAAGTGACGGCGCGGGCGTTGCTGAAGATCTCGCCCGACGACATTGAAGCGCACAAGCTGCTGGGCCGGATCTACCTGCGCCAACTGGGCGAGGGCCAAAACTCGAGCGCGGGAGCCACGTCGCCGGGCAGCACGCAAAATACGGTGCTGGACCAGGCGATTGCGGAGTTCCAGAAAATTGTGGCTTTGCAGCCAAAGAGCGTGGAAGATCACATGGTGCTGGGGCAGCTTTATACGGTGAAGCACCAGCCCGACAAGGCGGAAGCGGAGTTCAAGACCGCACAGGCGATCGAGCCTGAATCAGAAGACGTGGTGCTGAACCTGGCGCGGCTCTACGCGGAGAGCGGCGACCTGCAACATGCCGTGAAGTCGATTGAGGCGGTTCCCGTGGACGGGCGCTCGCCGAAGATGGAGTTTACGCTGGGTGCGCTGTACGACCAGTTGAAGCAGCCGAAAGAAGCGATTGCGGCATACAAACGCGCGGAAGACATGGAGCCCGGCGATCTGCAGACCGTGGATGCGCTGGCGCAGGCACTGCTCAGCAACAATCAGCTCGACGATGCGCTGAAGCAATACAAGGAACTGGCCGAAGCCAATCCCGACGACGCGGAACCGCTGATTCACATTGGCGAAATCGAGCGCCGGCTGGGCAAATATGAGGATGCGCTGGCTGCCACTCGCAAGGCGCGCAAGATGGATCCCAACTCGCTGGAAGCGGGATTCAACGAAGGGCTGCTCGACGATATTCTGGGCCAGCTGGACGATGCCATCCAGACCTACCAGCAGATGACCGACGCTACCTCGCACGCCAACGGCGCGTACACCGAAGAGGAAAAGAATAATCGCAGCATCTTTCTGGAACGGCTGGGAACCGTGTGTCTGGAAGAAAACAAGTTGGACCTGGCGATTGCCGCATACCAGAAGATGATCGAGCTGGGCGGCAGCATTGCGGTGCGCGGGTACCAGGGCGAAATCGATGCGTATCGCGGCGCGCACGAATATGACAAGTCGCTCGAAGTGGCAAGGAAGGCCGTGGCCGCGGACCCCAAGGATCGCGACCTGAAACTGATGCTGGCCGGGGAAATCGCCGACCAGGGCAAGCCGGACGACGCAATCGCAATGGCGAAGAGTTTGCTCGACGGAGCTTCGCCGGACGAACAACGCGGCATCTGGTTCGCGATCGGGCAGATGGACGTGCGCCAGCACCGCTGGAAGGACGCCGAAGATGCGTTCGAAAAGGGCGATCCGCTGGCGACCAAAAAGGAAGACCGCACGTATTTGTTTTTCCTGCGCGGCGAGCTGGCCGAGCGGCAGAAACACTTTGAACAAGCCGAACAACTTTTCAACCAGGCGCTGGCTCTCGATCCTGAGAATGCCATGACGCTCAACTATCTCGGTTACATGTGGGCCGACAAGGGCGAAAAGCTGCCCGATGCGCTGAAGATGATTCGCAAGGCCGTAGAGATGGAGCCGATGAACGGCGCCTATCTGGATTCGCTGGGCTGGGTGTACTTCAAGATGGGCGAATACGAATTGGCTGAAGATAATCTGCGCTCGGCGGTGAATCGCGACCAGACCGATCCCACGGTACACATGCACCTGGGCGATCTGTACGAGAAGACGGGGCGGATCAGGCTGGCGGCAGCGCAGTGGCAGCTATCGATCGACGAGTTTGCCAAGTCGTCGCCTGCCGATTTTGAGCCCAGCGATGTGGCCAAGGTGCAGAAGAAGCTGGAGAGCGCGCGGGTGAAGCTGGCACGAGAAGAAGGCGCCATGGGCCAGGCCAAGCCGGAGTGAAAGACAGGGAATAGGGATTAGGGAATAGAAAAGCAAAGGCAAGTGCAAATGCAGATCCTTCGACTCGTGCGCCTGCGGCGGACTTGCTCGGGATGACTTCCGACTTTTGTTGCGTCCGGGCCTTGGCATCCCCTCTTGCGGTATAACCAATCCAGAACCGATGACTGTGCTCAAGAATGAATCCCGGGCCCGGCTGCCGGCGGGAGTTGCCGCCAGCGGCGGGGCTGATAGCAAACTCGCGCGCCGGGCCCACGAGGAGGCGCCGCACGCCTACCGCACTCCGTTTGCGCGCGACGCCGCACGGGTTTTGCATGCGCGGGCGTTTCGGCGCCTGGCCGGGAAGACTCAGGTGTTCACGCGGCTGCCGGCTGAAGGACTTTCGGACCACTTCCGCAGCCGCCTGACACATACGCTGGAAGTGACGCAGATTTCGCGTACCGTGGCGGAGGCGCTGGGGCTGAATGCACAGCTCTCGGAGGCGCTGGCGCTGTCGCACGATATTGGGCATCCGCCGTTCGGTCACGCCGGCGAAAAGGCGCTGGACTACGCGCTGCGCCGCCACGGCCTCAGCTTCGATCACAACCTTCATGCGCTGCGCATTGTTACCTGGTTTGAGGAGCGCTATCCGGCGTTTCGCGGGCTCAATCTGACACTCGCCGTGCGCGAGGGCATTGTGAAACACTCGCGCGATTACTCCGCCGCGGAACATCCCGAGCTGGCAGAGTATTTGCTGGACGAGCTACCGCCCCTCGAGGCGCAGTTGATCGATCTGGCCGACGAGATTGCGTATCTGACCGCGGATCTCGACGACGGACTGGATTCGGGCATTATCGCGCTCGACCAGGTACGCGAAACCGTGCCACTGTTTCGAAGCTTTCACGATGCCGCGCTCAGCAGTTATCCGCATGCCGCGGCCAAGGTCGTGGTGTATGAAGCGCTGCGGCGTGTGTTGAACGCGTTTGTGACCGATCTGATTGAAGAGATGCGCGCACGCGTTGTTGCGCTGGGCGCGACGACACTCGAAGAGATCCGGCGCGCGCCCGAGCGGCTGGCCACACTCAGCGTTGGGATGGAGGCGGCTCGTGCGGCGACGAAGGAATTTCTCTACGGCAGCCTTTACAACTCTCCGGGCCAGGGGCAGGTGCACGCGCAGGCAGAGAAAGTGGTCGCCGAATTGTTCGATTTCCTGATGGCTGAGCCGGGGCTGATGCCGGAAGACCACCAGGCGCAGATTCCGACAGAGGGCCTGGTGCGGACGGTGGCCGACTACATTGCCGGAATGACGGACAGCTATATTGTGCAGTTGTGGGAACGATGCGGGGGCAAGTAACTGAAAAAGCGCGGGCAGATCATCGCGGCAAGAACAGGCTCATCACCTTACGCTCTCGCGAGAGACACGATCTTCTTCTCGCCCGCAGCAAGAACAAGGTTCAAATCCTTCCCAACACTTTGTTGAATCCGAAGCCGGGCCGCATAGGCAGTAGGGTTTAAAAGGCGCAGCGAACGGCTCCTGGCATCGAAGCTCGCCTGAATTTGGTCGAACACCGCGCACCTGCCTCGATTCAAGTCGACGTATACCGATGGTACTTCTCCATAGCTAAGCGCCACACACGTCTCCGGCCAGCTTGCGCAGACCCAACCCATCTCTCCGCGCGACCCCAGTTCGTCTGTCATGTTGAACTGTTCGCTCACCATGCCGGGGCCAAGTTTGAATGGCTCCTTACCGGTACTCACGTATTGCGGAAGGCCGCTGATGACATCCTCCAGGAGGCGCAGAGACAAAGTGTCTCCGGTGTGCTGGTACAGGCGCAGTAAAGCGCTGCCGGAATTGGTGCAGAACGACGGTCCGATGTGATGGTTTTGTGAGTTTGCGAGCACTCCGCCGACCGATTGGATTCCGGCCTGCTTGCAGAAGGTTCCTTGAGGGAAGGTTGCGTTATAGGCGACGATCCAGGTAGATAGTTGCCGCGCTGTCTCCTGCGCGTACTTCAGATACTGGCGATCCCTTGTGACCTCATACATCGTCACGTAGCTTTCGAGCAATGCTGTTACCGACTCGGAATCGGGTGCATGGGGAATGTCGAGCGGGCCGGCTACGATCCAGCCGGCACGCACAAATTGCTCGTAGAATGCCTTGCTGGACTCCCGCGCAACGGAGAGATACTCTTTGCCACGCGGCAGATGGGCGCCGAGCGCCAGGCTCCCGATACAAAGCGCGCCCGCCGCTGTGCCCGGATCCACGATGGCCAGGGTGTTGCGATCGACCTTATGGCCGAAATCCCGGTGTTCTCTCCACAAGCGAGTAAATGCATCGAGATTGCTTACCGCGGCCATTTCCCAATCCGGATGCGCGAAGCCGCGGCTTCGCTCCAGCGCGATGGATTTTAGAAAATAGAAAGTTGCATCGGCGGGCATTCGCATGTGCTGCCAGCCTCCGATGTTGTTTCTTGCCGGATCCCACAAGCCGTTGGCGAAGATCGACCAAAAGAGCCCAGAGGGCGAGAGACCGCCTGCGATGCGATCCATCATTTTCCTGGCCCGCGTGCAGCTGCGATCATTCCCCATTTTCAAGAGGGCATAACCGGTGATGGCACCGGCGCACCAACCCACCTGGAGCTGCCAGCCGGGATCGAGTTCGGCGGCGCCTGACTTGGCCAGGTCGTAATCGGGGAGCATGGCGTTGATGTAGAACTGGTTCTCGGGTCCATCGGCCCACATCCGGGAATTGAAGTTATCCTCGACGAGTGTGGCGGCTTCTGAGAGCGGCAGCTTGCTGGTGCGCTTGAACTCCGTACGCACCATTTGGCGCACCGGTTGCAACGCATCGAAAAGGCCGATCACGCCGATGCGCTGCATGGCAAAGTAAGTCACCGCGACAGTGACGCTTGCTCCCTCGGCGACCGCCGCCCCCCTGGGCGCCTCTGGCGTGTAGTGGTTGTGATGAAAGTGTTTCTCGCGATAACACGGCGCCATGACCGAGATTCGGTGGTCGTCGTCGCGGCTCACACAACTGAAGCCCGAAATCCCCAGCGCGGTGGCAGGCTCGGTGAGGACCACAAACGTCTTTCCGGTACTTCTTTCGAGAAACGCTGCGATTGGGATCGAGAGCGTGAAGATCGGAGTATCGACCTGGAAATTTTGCGCCGCGGCCAGTTGCGGAATTGCGACGGGCGCTTGCGTGAGCCGGTTGCCGTCATAGAGGAGTCCCGGCATCAGGACATAGGTTTGCTCGCCGTTTGCAGGCATATCAGGTGTCAGCGAGTGTTCGAAGAATATGTCTTCGGCTGTGCCATGTGCGAGTCGATAGTCGAAGCGGCATTTGAATCCGCCATTCGCGGCGCGCGCCGCGCAAAAGGCAACTTCCCACCGATTGGATTTCCTGTCAGTAAATTCGGCACTGGCTTGAATCCCATCAGCGGTCCTTTCGGCGCGACGAAATGCGACATTCACAATGCTCGCGGGGCTTCGGATTCCGTAAAAAGCTCTCACCGGGAATGGAGTGTGTGCAAGCCGTTCCATCCTGCCTTCAACTGCGGTGTAGAGCGCAATCCCGTACCCGTCCGGGCCGGGGAAGAGTTCCAGCCTGCTGGCGCCATTTGTGAGCGAAACGGCGTCCGCTCGAACTAGCGTGTCTTGTTGGGAGTTCAGCTTCTTGCCGGACACGCTTTGCGCGGCGGCTGCGCTGCCTGCGGCAACGAGAAACTGCCTTCGGTTCATGAGATACCTTCTGTGGAGCGATAGATTAATTACTGTACTGTCCCCTGGGGACGCAGGCGGCGCAGATCGAGCGCGCACTGTACGGCATTTTGCGCGTTGAGGCGGAGGTTGTCGGCGGCGGCCCAGAGCCAGAGGCGCGTTGCCAGGCTGGAGTTGCGGGCCATGGGCTCGGGGCGGAGGCGGACCTCGATGTCGTTTTGCCCGGTGGCTGCCAGATTCGACGGAGAGTCCGTGTCCTCAAGCACCAATTCAATGTGCTCGCTGGTGAGCGCCTCTTCGAGGGCCATGATTTCTACCGGACGCTCGAGCTCGACCGCGATGGAGAACGTGAGGCCGTGGAAGACGGGTGCGTGGATGACCTGTACGGCGAGGGCCGGGCCGCGGCCGTTGGTGAGCGCCTCATAGTGGCGGCGGATGCGATCTTCCACGCGCGTGAGACTCACTTGAGACTCTTCACCCATGCCGGCAAGCATGTTAAATGCGGCTTGCGCGTCGTAGATGGCGCGGGGCAACGGCTGGAAGTTGAGCAGGGTCACGGTCTGCTGATGGAGTTCGTCCATGGCGGCGCGGCCAAACTCGCTGGCCGGTTCGAGGACGGTGGCGGCAGCAAAACGGATGGGCGCAGCCTGCTGCAAGCGTTCGAGCAGCAGGGCGATGGCGACGACGGCAGGATGGGCTGGAACGATGGCAGGAGTGAAGAGATCGACGGCGGAGGCTTCAGTCCCCAGCCAGGGAGCGCGGATGAGAACGCCGGCCTCCTGATCGAGAGCGCCGGAGAGATCGAGCACCGTGGAACCGGCGCGCTGGGCATGCTGCCAATGGCGGCGCGTGAGGGTCTCAGATCCGCAGAAGAAAGTGAAATCGGCGCGGTCGAATGCGCCGGACCGTATGGCCTGGATGAAGGTGACCTCGTCGCCGACCTGCTCGAGCTGCCCCTGAGACTCCTCTTCGTCGAGGAGGGTGAATGTGGACTCGGCAAACGGAGACTCGGAGAGAACGTCCTTCAACTCCCGGCTGAGCAGGCTTGATGCGCCGGCGATGGCAATCTTGTACACAGGCATCCTTAAAAGCAGCGAGTTAGCGGTTTAGCAAGTCAGCGAGTTAGGGAAACAGCTTGGCATTCTTGTTTTCGATGGCCCATTCTAAACCGCGACCTAACCGGAAATACGCGGCCCGAGAGATTCTGGTTCTGGCGAAACGCCGGGGCCGGAGGACGCCTTCGGCCTTCTGCGGCGGCGGCGCTGCCAACCATACGCCGCGCGCGCCCAAATTCCCGAAAACATGTAGATCAGCGCGACCAAGAACAGGGTCACATTTGAAAACCGGATCACGATGTAGAGGATTAGCGCCAGCACCAAGAGCAGCCGGAAGGGATGGCTGCGGGAGAGATTGATCTCCTTGGCCGACCAGAAGCGCCAGGTGCTGACCATCAAATAAGCGGCGAGGCCGACCAAGACCAGC
>Ga0302320_10030954_pt1 | contig 10170 bp, 8 predicted proteins | sample Bog_T0_3_FD_202130 | JGI IMG/M metagenome (GOLD analysis project Ga0302320, IMG submission 202130) | Peat permafrost microbial communities from Stordalen Mire near Abisko, Sweden - Bog_T0_3 | ecosystem: Environmental > Terrestrial > Soil > Wetlands > Peat | place: Sweden: Abisko, Stordalen Mire...
CTACTACACAGATGGCCAGCCCCAAATACAGCAGGGCATGGCCGCCCCAAGCGACGCCCGGAAACGACACTTGCGTCAAGTCGGGCAGGTTGATATCGGCGTCACCGGCAAAGGCACTGCCTGCGCAAAACAGCGCAGCCAGCACAATCCCGGACCGGAGTAATGATTTACTTTTTTGCATAAAGTTTAGTGTTCGCGATTGATTACTTCTTGGTTTTCTTCGCGGCTTCCTCTTCCAAAGCGGCCTGGGCGGCGGCGAGGCGCGCGACGGGCACGCGGAACGGCGAGCAGCTCACGTAGGTGAGGCCGATCTTGTGGCAGAATTTCACGGAGGACGGGTCGCCGCCATGTTCGCCGCAGATGCCGAGCTTGATGCCAGGACGGGTCTTGTTGCCCTTCTCAACTGCAATCTTCATGAGCTGGCCCGTGCCGGCCTGATCAATCGCGGCGAACGGGTTGGTGCGTGTGATTTCCAGTTCCGCATACGCCGGCAGGAACGTGCCGGAATCGTCGCGGCTCATGCCCAGGCAGGTTTGCGTCAGGTCGTTCGTGCCAAAGCTGAAGAACTCGGCGGTCTCGGCGATTTCGTCGGCCGTGAGGGCGCCGCGCGGCACTTCAATCATCGTGCCGACCATGTAGGCGATTTTCGTCTTGGTTTCCGCCATGACTTCCTTCGCGACGCGATGGACGACCTCGACCTGGAGGTCGAGCTCCTTCTTGAAACCGACAAGCGGGATCATGACTTCGGGTTTCACCTTGATGCCGGATTTCTGGACCTCGACGGCGGCCTCGAAGATGGCGCGCGCCTGCATCTCGGAAATTTCGGGATGGATGATGCCGAGACGGCAGCCGCGGAAGCCAAGCATCGGGTTGAACTCGTGGAGTTCCTTGACGCGCTGTTTGATTTTCTCGACGGGCACGCCCATTTTGGCGGCAAGCTCCTGTTGCGCCTTGTCCTCATGCGGCAGGAACTCGTGCAACGGCGGATCGAGGAAACGAATCGTTGCCGGGAATCCTTTCAAGGCCTTGAAGATGCCGACGAAATCACCCTTCTGGTAAGGCAGGATTTTCGCGAGCGCTTTCTTCCGGTCGGCGACATTTTCGGCAAGGATCATTTCGCGCATGGCGTCAATGCGGTTGCCCTCGAAGAACATGTGTTCGGTGCGGGTCAGGCCGATGCCCGTGGCGCCGAATGCGAGAGCGGTTTCGGTCTGCTCCGGCGTGTCGGCATTGGCGCGGACTTGAAGCCGCGTGACTTTCGAGCACCAGTTCATCAGCGTGGCAAACAACCCGTAAGTTTCGCTCTTCTTGCCGTCGAGTGACTTTTCGACCAGCACCTGGACAATCTCGGAAGCGGCGGTCGGGAGCTGGCCGGCATAAACGTTGCCGAGCGTGCCGTTGATGGAGAGGAAATCGCCTTCCTTGTAGGTCACGCCGTCCGCCTTGAGGGTCTTGGCGGCATAATCAATCTGGAGCGCACCGGCGCCACAGACGCAGACTTTGCCCATCTGACGGGCGACGAGCGCCGCGTGCGAACTGACGCCGCCCTTTGCGGTGAGAATGCCTTCGGAGGCGATCATGCCGCGCAGGTCTTCTGGCGTGGTTTCGTTGCGGACAAGCAGGACTTTTTCGCCCTTGGCGGCGGCTGCATCCGCGCGGTCGGCGTTGAGATACATCTTGCCGGAGGCGGCACCGGGGCCGGCAGGCAAACCTTTGGCAATAACCTTGGCGGCCTTTTCAGCCTTGGCTTCGAAAATCGGAGCGAGGAGTTGGTCAAGCTGGTCGGCCGGATTGCGGCGGATAGCCGTCTTCCAGTCAATGAGCTTCTCCTTGCACATGTCCATGGAGAACTTCAGCGCGGCGAACGCGGTGCGCTTGCCATTGCGGGTCTGGAGCATGAACACTTTGCCCTCCTGGATGGTGAACTCAAAATCCTGCACGTCCTGGAAGTGTTTCTCCAGCGTGGCGCGGATATTATCGAGCTCCTTGTAGGCGGCGGGCATTTGCTTCGCGAGCTGCGCGACGGGTTCGGGAGTGCGCACGCCAGCGACGACATCTTCGCCCTGCGCGTTGATGAGAAATTCACCGTAAAATTCCTTGATGCCGTTGGCCGGGTTGCGGGTGAACGCGACGCCGGAACCGGAAGCATCGCCGGTATTGCCATAGACCATGGCCTGAATGTTGACGGCCGTTCCCCATTCGGAGGGGATGCCGTATTTCCGGCGATAAACGATCGCGCGGTCATTCATCCATGAGCCGAACACAGCGCCGGACGCGCCCCAAAGCTGTTTCCAAGGGTCCTGCGGAAATTCCGTGCCGCTGCGTTCCTTGATGAGGGCCTTGAAACGCTTGACGAGTTCCTGCTGGTCCTGCGCGGTGAGCTTGGAATCTTCGATGTCCGCGTGGTATTTCTCGTGCTTGAATTCATGAATCACAACCTCGAACGGTTCATGATCTTCGTTGGCGGTCTTTTGCACACCGAGGACGACGTCGCCATACATCTGGACAAAACGGCGGTAACAATCCCAGGCAAAACGTTCGTTCTTCGTGGCGGCCACAAGCGCGAGCACAGTCTGGTCGTTCAGGCCGAGGTTCAAAATCGTGTCCATCATGCCGGGCATCGAATCGCGAGCGCCGGAGCGGACGGAAACCAGCAGCGGCATCGCGGTCTTGTCGCCGAACTTGGTGCCCATGATTTTCTCGAGGAAGGCCATGCCGTCGCGGGCTTGCGCCTCAAGAACCTTTGGATACGTCCGCTTGTTGGCGTAATAATAGGTGCAGACCTCGGTCGTCATGGTGAAACCGGGGGGCACGGGGAGTCCGATGCGGCTCATTTCGGCCAGGTTTGCGCCCTTGCCGCCGAGCAGCGGTTTCATGGAACCGTTGCCATCGGCCTTTTTATTGCCGAACAGATAGACGTATTTATTGGTTTTTGATGTTTTTGTCATAAATTTATTATCAATATTGGGTCGTTCGCGCCAGATGAGTTGATACACCCGTCTCGAGCGCGGAACAATTTGCTCTATTTGGGGAATGACTCAACACATATCTTGCCAAACCCTTGACTTTTTCTGGCCAGCCTCATCCCGGCGAAAAAGGATTTTCCAGCGCCGCAGGGTCGGCCAAAAGAAACAATCGTTATGGCGTGGATAATCGGATATGTTCCAAATGGCGTTTTCGCCCGTTTGGCCCTCCGCAAGAAATGTCCATTCAAAAACAAATCGTGTGGAGCCTTCCTTTCCCGCAGACATTAGGCTGTGTCATCTAGGTTGGCTGATAATGCAGTTGGTTGAAAAGTTGAAACGACAGCTTGAGCCTTATGATGCCCACACTTTTGCCAGAAAAACAAAAACGGGTCGCCGCAGTGATGGAACACGCGAGCGGCGACAAGCGCTTCAAGATCCTTGAAGCGCACATGAAGAAACACCAATACCGGCACGATGCGCTGATTGAGATTTTGCACAAGGCGCAGGAATTGTTCGGTTTTCTGGACGACGATTTGCTGCTGTTCGTCGCCTTCCGGCTCAAATTGCCCGCCAGCCGGGTCTATGGCGTGGCGACGTTCTACCATTTCTTCACCCTCAAACCGCAGGGCAAACACACCTGCGTCGTCTGCCTCGGCACGGCTTGCTACGTCAAAGGTTCGAACAAGGTGCTCGCCGCGGTCGAGGAGAAGGCAAAAATCAAGGCCGGAGAAACGACGCTGGACGGCCAGCTTTCACTGCTGACCGCGCGCTGCATCGGTGCCTGCGGCATCGCGCCGGCGGTCGTCTATGACGGCACGGTCACGCCGCGCCAAACCCCCGAAAATGCCCTCGAACACTTGAAAGGATGGATTTCCAATGGTCATTGATGATCTCAACGCAATCGCCGAGAAGGAACACGCCGCCCGCAAGAAAACGGTCATCCGTTGCTGCATGGCCGCCGGCTGTATATCGTCCAACTCGGAAGCCGTCAAAAAAAATCTCGACCAAGCGGTCAAAGACGCCGGTTTGAGCGACGAGGTGGAAGTGCGCGGCGTCGGCTGCATGAAACTTTGCTGCGAAGGCCCGCTGGTGGGCGTGGACCCGAAAGTCGCGCTTTATGAAAAAGTCACGCCAGAGGACGCGAAGGAATTGATCGGCACCATCAAAGGCGGCAAGACCAATTTGAAGCAAGGCGATCTGAACGCTCCCTTTTTCAAAAAACAATTGTCCATCGTCCTGGCCAACAGCGGCGAGATTGATCCCGAACGCATAGAGGCTTACATTGCCGCCGAAGGCTACCAGGCGTTGCATCATGTGCTCCGCGAGATGACGCCCAAGGAAGTGGTGGAGTCCATGGTCAAGAGCGGTTTGCGCGGACGCGGCGGCGCGGGTTTTCCCACCGGCATCAAGTGGGGCACGGTCGCCAAGACGCAAAGCCCGCAGAAATACGTCATTTGCAACGCGGACGAGGGCGATCCCGGCGCGTTCATGGATCGCAGTGTTTTGGAAAGCGATCCGCACAGCGTGCTGGAAGGCATGGCCATCGCGGCTTACGCGGTCGGTGCCAATCAGGGTTTCATTTACTGCCGCGCCGAATATCCGCTGGCCATCAAACGGCTGCAAAATGCCATCAAACAGGCCAAGGCGCTCGGCCTGCTCGGCAGCGGCATTTTTGAATCACCGTTCAATTTCAGCATAGACATCCGCATCGGCGCGGGCGCATTTGTCTGCGGTGAAGAGACCGCATTGATGGCTTCCGTCGAAGGCAAGCGCGGCACGCCGCGTCCGCGCCCGCCGTTCCCGGCGGAAAGCGGGTTGTTCGGCTGTCCCACGCTGCTCAACAACGTCGAGACCTTTGCCAACGTGCCGCCGATTTATCGGAAGGGCGCGGAATGGTTCGCCGCCATCGGCACGGAAAAAAGCAAGGGCACCAAAGTCTTCGCGCTCGCCGGCAAGATTAACAACACCGGCCTCATTGAAGTGCCGATGGGAACTCCACTGCGGCAAATCGTCGAGGAAATGGGCGGCGGCGCACCCGATGGCCGACAAATCAAGGCCGTGCAAACCGGCGGACCTTCCGGCGGCTGCATCCCCTCGCAACATCTCGACACGCCGGTGGATTACGAATCGCTCGGCAAGCTCGGCTCCATCATGGGTTCGGGCGGCATGATTGTGATGGACGACTCCACCAAGATGGTGGACGTCGCGCGGTTCTTCATGGAATTCTGCATGGACGAATCCTGCGGCAAATGCATTCCCTGCCGCGCCGGCACCGTGCAAATGCTGCATCTGCTGGAAAAGATTCTTGATCGCAAGGCCACCGCGCGCGACCTCGCCAAACTCGAAGAACTTTGCGACATGGTGCGCAACACCAGCCTCTGCGGACTCGGCCAGACCGCGCCGAATCCCACGATGAGCACGCTGCGGTTTTTCCGGAACGAATACGAGGAACTGCTCCAGCCCGACGAATTCGGCCCGCGCGGCAACGGCGAATTAAAAAAGGAAACTGCCACTGCGCATTGATGGATTATGAATAGAACATCAATTATCGCTGGATTGATGGCAGTGTTCGCCACGCTGTTGGTGGCTGGAAACCTGTATGCAGCCGAAAGCATCGTCACTCCGGCGATGGTTGGTCATTGGGAAGGAAACGCTCGGATTATCGTTTCCTGGTGTCACCAAACAAACCTCACCGTCGCGGTGGACATTCATGCTGACGGAGGCGTGACGGGGAAAATCGGCGGCGCCACGCTCGTCGGGGGCCATTTTCTATCGCATCGCACCTGGCCGTGGGGGCACACCATGGTCACGGGCAAACTTGATGGTGCCATAGTGGCTGCTGAAGGCATTACGCGTTCGGATGTTACGATGATATGCGATTTTAGCGACGGCTCTTTCAAAGGGCAAATTGACACCAACGGATCATTGTGTGTGTTTTCTTCCCCAAAAACGATGAAAGAGAAAATGGCGCTGACCGCCGTTGGTCTCAAATTGACCCGTCCACAACCAAGCTCTTAAAATTTTATGGCCGCCAAAACTTTGACCATTGACGGGAAACAAGTCAGCGCCGAGGAAGGCGCGACGATTCTGGATGTCGCCACCGACGCCGGCATCAAAATCCCGACGCTCTGCCATCTCGACGGCGTTTATGACCTGGGCGCGTGCCGCCTGTGCCTGGTGGAAGTCACCGGCATCGCCAAGCTGCTGCCCGCCTGCACGACCAAAATCAGCGAGGGCATGGACGTCAAAACCGACAGCGAACGCCTGCGGAAATACCGACGCATGACGCTCGAACTGCTGTTCGCCGAACGCAACCATACCTGCGCCGTGTGCGTGGCCAACGGCCATTGCGAATTGCAGACGCTGGCCTACAGCCTGGGCATGGATCACGTGCGCTACGATTATTGCACCCCGAAATGGAGCGTGGACGCGACCCACCGCCTGTTCGGCATGGATCACAACCGTTGCATCCTTTGCAGCCGTTGCGTGCGCGTATGCTGGCATATCGAGGGCGCGGGCACCAAGAACGTCGCCGGCCGCGGCGGCAAGGCCAAAATCATCACCGACCTCAACCAGCCGTGGGGCGATTCCGAGACCTGCACCTCCTGCGGCAAATGCGTCATGTCCTGCCCGACCGGCGCGCTGTTTTACAAAGGGTCAACGGTTTCCGAAATGGAACGCGACCGCAACAAACTCGAATTCATCGTCAACGCACGGGAAAAGAAATTATGGAATCCTTGAAAGTAGCCACGGTCTGGCTCGGCGGCTGCGCCGGCTGCCACATGTCATTTCTCGACCTCGACGAGTTCCTCATTGACCTCGCCAGCATGATCGAGCTCGTTTACAGCCCTGTCATTGACGTGAAGGAATATCCGCACAATGTGGACGTGTGCCTCATCGAGGGTGCCGTCTGTAACGAGGACAATCTGGAAATCCTCCACAAAATCCGCGCGCGGACCAAGGTGATCGTATCGTTCGGCGATTGCGCCGTCACCGGCAACGTCCCCGCCATCCGCGACCAGCTCGGCGTCGGAAACGTGGAAAACGTCCTGCAGCGCGCTTACATCGAGAACGCGCAGAACAATCCGTGTGTGCCCAAGGCCGACGGCATCGTGCCGCAACTGCTCAAACGCGTCATGCCCGTGCATGAAGCCGTTCACGTTGATTACTTTTTACCCGGCTGCCCGCCGCCGGCGGACCGCATCAAGGCGCTGATGGTCCAGGTGCTGGGCGGCCAGACGCCGAAACTGGAAGGCACACAACTCAAGTTTGGTTGATTTATGTCAAAACGCATTGTCATTGATCCCGTGACCCGCATCGAGGGCCACGCCAAGATCAGCATTTTCATGGACGACGAGGGCAACGTGTCCGACGCCATCTTCCACGTGGTGGAATTCCGCGGCTTCGAGAAATTCTGCGAGGGCCGGCCCTACGGCGAAATGCCCGGCATCACCCCGCGCATCTGCGGCATCTGCCCCGTCAGCCATCTGCTCGCCTCAGCGAAGGCCGGCGACGCCATCATGGCGGTCAACATTCCGCCCGCCGCCGACAAGCTGCGCCGGCTGATGAACCTCGGCCAGTTGGTGCAAAGCCACGCTTTGAGCTTCTTCCATTTGAGCGCACCGGACTTTTTGATGGGTTGGGACACGCCGCCGGCGCAGCGCAACGTCTTCGGCCTCATCGCCGCGAACAAAGAACTGGCCCGAGCCGGCATCCGGCTCCGCCAGTTCGGCCAGGAAATCATCGAGATTCTCGGCGGCAAAAAAATCCATCCTGCTTGGGCCGTGCCCGGCGGCGTGCGCAGTGCCTTGACCGAGGAAGGTCGTGCCAAAATCCGCGCGTGGCTGCCGGAAGCCTTTGCCACCACGCAAGTCGCCTTTGGCCTGTGGAAGAAAACGATGGAAACCCACCAGCGCGAAATCTCGATTTTCGGAAACTTCCCATCGCTCTTCATGGGCCTCGTCGCGCCGGACGGCACGTGGGAGCATCACGGCGGTAAATTGCGTTTCACCGACAGCAGCGGCAGCATCATCGCCGACCAGCTTGACCCCCAAAAATATTACGAGTTCATCGGCGAGTCGGTTCAGGCGAATTCGTATCTAAAATCGCCGTATTACCTCCCACTCGGTTTCCCCGACGGCATGTATCGCGTCGGGCCGCTCGCGCGCCTGAATGTTTGCGAACAAATGGGCGTGCCCAAGGCGGACGCCGAGTTGAAGCTCTTTAAAAAACTCGGTCGTGGTGCCGTCACGTCGTCATTCCTGTATCACTACGCGCGCCTCATCGAAATCCTCGCGTCGCTCGAATACATCGAGCGCTACATGGACGACCCCGAATTGTTGAGTGATTACCTCCGCGCCGACGCCGGCATCAACAGCCTGCGCGGCGTGGGCGCGAGCGAAGCCCCGCGCGGCACGCTGTTCCACGATTACACGGTGGACCGTGATGGCCTGCTCAAAAAGGTCAATCTCATCGTCGCCACCGGCCAGAACAACCTGGCAATGAACCAGACCGTGGCGCAAATCGCGCGGCATTACGTCCGCGGCAACGACATCCCCGAACCGATGCTCAACCGCATCGAGCATGGCATCCGCTGCTACGACCCGTGCTTGAGTTGCTCGACCCACGCTGTAGGCCAGATGCCGCTGCACATCCAACTTCTCGCACCGGACAGAAAAGTGCTGAACGAAATTGCTCGCGGATGATTTTATGAACGCAGAGATGCGTGCTCCCGGCTGGCAGATTCGCTGCTTGAAATGCGGGTTCGCCGAGCCGTGGGGCAAATACGGCGTCCGTCGCGGGGCCGCCGGAAAGAGTTTTACCATTGGCTTTTGTTCCCAATGTCGCTGGCTTCGTTTTCACGTCATCGAAAAAGTTTCAACCGTAAAACCAGCAAAAGCTGACTGACAAAACCCATCGGGGGAAACGGTCACGATCGTTTCCCCTGCTGTTTTTTGGCAGCAAACCAGTTACAATTTCTTGTGCAAAGCAATTCCCAACCGCCCGACCGCCGTGATTTTCTGGTCATCGGCTACGGCAACACCCTGCGCGGCGACGACGGCGTCGGCCCGCGCGTTGCCGAGGCCATTGAGAAGCTGAACCTGCCCGGCGTGCGCACGCTCGTCTGCCAGCAGCTCTCGCCCGAATATGCCGACCCGGTTTCGCGGGCGCACACCGTGGTGTTCGTGGACGCTGCCGTGGACGCCCCGCGCGAAGTGCAGCTCCGCAAGCTCGAGCCCGGCGAATCGTCGCAGCTCATGGCGCACGCCGCCGACCCGCGCACGCTGCTGGCGCTGGCGCGCGACGTTTTCGGCCACGCGCCGCAGGCCTGGTGGCTGACCATTCCCGCCGTGAAACTGGATTTCAGCGAAACCCTCACGCCGGAAGCGCAGCGCGGCTTTGCCGAAGCGGTGGAAAAAATTCAGGAACTCTGCCGCTGATCTGCCGCGATATCGCAAAACTCATTTTAACAGCGCCGATATTTTGGATTCACTATGAGTTTGTGAATTGCCCCGGCGTTTAGAATTCGAAGCTTATTCAAATAATTGTTAAATGCGTCCAGTTCTTTGACTCCGGTGGGAATGTCCAATTTACCTTTCGTGCGCTTTTCGCGAGCAATTTCCTCACAGGCCATTTGAGTAATGAGTTCTGCAACAAGACACTGATTCTGTGCCTCCTCTTGGCCTGCACCGTCTGGCCCAAAATACAACAGCACAGATGGCTCGACAGTGTTAATCCAAATAACCCCCGTTTGCCGGTCGAAGTGAACACGCAATGGTGATTCGTTGTCTGCTTTATATTTGATTTCTTTGAATAAACCGCCGCTCGGCGGATCGCGTTGCACTTTTGTGGAAACAACATCCACCGTTGCATTGGCCTCTTTTCCATTACAGTGTGCGGTTATCCAAGCTTCAGCATTGGGCTGGATTCCCTCAACGCTAATGCTGGCAATTGCTATGGGCGGATCTTCGTAACGCTCTGGCGGAACTGCAATGGTTGGCTGAAGAATCTTTACACCATCCGTGTTTGATTCGACCGTGATTACATCTCCGATTTTCACTCCGCTTTCGGGTGTCAGCAGAATCCTCAACTTGAGATTCTCCTTTTCTGCGATCACGACCCGGTAGCTGTCGGGAATAAACTCGAAACCGTTCACAGGTAATCGCGGTTTTCCAGGTGGCTGAATAATATCGTCACCGCCACC
>Ga0302320_10030955_pt1 | contig 10170 bp, 9 predicted proteins | sample Bog_T0_3_FD_202130 | JGI IMG/M metagenome (GOLD analysis project Ga0302320, IMG submission 202130) | Peat permafrost microbial communities from Stordalen Mire near Abisko, Sweden - Bog_T0_3 | ecosystem: Environmental > Terrestrial > Soil > Wetlands > Peat | place: Sweden: Abisko, Stordalen Mire...
GGCAGTATTTTCATAGTCGTCTGCAGAAATAGAGTAAAGTTAAGGATACTGTGTCCTGACTAACTTCGATGAAGGTCGCCGCTCCCTGTTGGTCGCGTCGACTTGAGTGTTGTGGTTCCGGGATACATCTTCTCTGGTTTTGCTTTAGGGAATCTCTAATCGTGCGCCGTGAAAGCCGGTACGAAAGTCGAAGTTTGACATTTACGGAAGTCGCTTTTGGTTTGCGATTTCGTTTCTTCCGGCAATAATGTCAGGAGAACGAAGGCCATGGGCAGCGCCCCTACAGGGCTTGTCAAGTGCACTGCTTACACTATTGGTGAAAATGCCCAAACAACCACTGTGCCGACGGCGCGGGCGACGAGGCTGCTATAGGCAACAGGAGGCGGCCGGGGGAAGGTGACGAAACCTAGCCCGGATGATTCTAGTAAACTGATAGAGCGATGCTTGACTTGGGATTTGTTCGGGCGAACCTGGAGGCTGTTGAAGAGAAACTGCGCTCGCGCGGGGCGGACCCGGCGGCGCTGCTGGGGGATTTTCGTACGCTGGATCAGAACCGGCGCGATGCCATCACTGCATCCGAGCAGACCAAGGCCCGGCGCAATGAATTGAGCCAGCAGGTGGGCGTGCTGAAGAAGTCCGGCCAGGACGCAACCGCCGTGATGGATGAAACCCGCGCGCTTAAAGATCAATTGGATGCGCTGGAAAAGATGGCTGCCGCTCTGGACGACCAGTTGCGCATGTCCTTGGCCAGCATTCCCAACCTGACGCGCGACGAAGTGCCTGTTGGGAAGTCCGAGGCCGACAATGTTGTGGTCAAGAGCTGGGGCGAGAAGCCGGCATTCGATTTCGAGGCAAAGCCGCACTGGGAGCTGGGCGAGTCGCTGGGGATTCTGGACCTGGAGCGGGCGGCCAAGTTGAGCGGCGCACGCTTTGCGGTTTACATGGGCGCGGGGGCAAGGCTGGAGCGGGCGCTGATCAGCTTTATGCTTGATCTGCACACCGAGAAACATGGCTATACGGAAGTACTGCCGCCATTCATGGTCAATAGCAAGAGTTTGTTTGGCACGGGGCAGTTGCCGAAGTTTGCCGAGGATTTATTTCGCTGCTCCGACGCCGACGCCGAGGCTGTGGCGCGGGGCGAATTCAAGGACAATGACCATTGGTTGATACCTACAGCCGAGGTTCCCGTCACGAATCTGTATCGGGATGAGATTCTGGACGAGGCGCGGCTGCCGATCTGCTTGACGGCATACACGCCGTGCTTCCGCGCCGAGGCTGGAGCGGCGGGCAAGGACACGCGCGGCATCATTCGCCAGCATCAGTTTCAAAAGGTGGAGATGGTCAAGTTCACGCGGCCCGAGGACTCCGACGTCGAGCACGAGCGGCTGACGCGCGACGCCGAAGAGATTCTTGAGACGCTGGGGCTGCCCTATCGCCGCATGTTGCTGTGCACGGGCGACACGGGCTTCTCCTCGGCCAAGACATTTGATCTGGAGGTTTGGCTTCCTGGTCAGCAGCTTTACCGGGAGATTTCTTCCTGCTCGAATTTTGAGGGGTTTCAGGCTCGGCGGGCGAATATCCGGTACCGGGCGGCGGGGGCTAAAAGCAAGCCCGAGTTTGTGCACACCATCAACGGAAGCGGGTTGGCTGTGGGCCGCACCTGGCTGGCCATTGTAGAAAACTATCAGCAGGCCGATGGGTCGGTCGTGATTCCAGAGCCGCTGCGGGCTTACATGGGCGGGCTGGAGCGGATTGCACGGTAAAGGCGCAATGAAAAAACTTTTGAAGAGCTATTTTTATTGGACGTACCCGCGCGGCTCTTTCCACTATGACGTGCTGGTGACGCTGATTCTGGCGTTTATTTTTCTCACGCCGCACATGTGGAACTATGGTGACAAGCCTGGCATCGCCGCCGGTCCGGTGCATCCCTTCCAGATTGTCGGCGATGGCGGCCACGGAGTGATTGTCACCATGCCGGCCTCGGATGTGAGTCTGGAACTGAATACCACAGCTCCCTATCCGGTGGTGAAGAAGGCTCTGCGCAAGGCCCTGGAACCGATTGAAGGAGACGACATCTTTGTGGAGCGCTGGGAGACGGTGACAGACGCCCAGGGGAATCTGGCCTGGAAGGTTTGGGCGCACCACTGAGGCAGATTACAGGTGACAGATTACAGATGACAGATTGCAGATGACAGATTGCAGATGACAGATTGCAGATGGCAGATTGCAGATGGCAGATTACAGCTTACAGATGACAGCTTGTATGCGGAGTTAGGGATTCTATGCGTATTGCACGAAGATTTGTTTTTACCGCGGCGGTAGCGATGCTTTTGCTGGCGGCGCGTCCGTTGGTGGCTGCTCCGGGGGGCGAGAAGGAATTGGAGCGGGTGCTGCGGCAGCTCGACGTGGCGGCAAAGAATTTTCACTCGACTTCCGCGGATTTTGAATTCGACTCGATCGAGACCGATCCGGTCTACGACAAGGACGTGCAGAAGGGGACGGTCTATTACGAGCGCAAAGGCGCATTCCAAATGGCAGCGCACATCGAGGAACACAACGGAAAGCCCGCGCCGAAGATTTATACCTATTCCGATGGCGTCTTCAAGCTCTTTGAAGTTGGCATCGATCAGGAAACGACTTTCAGCAAAGCCAACAGATTTGAGAGCTACCTGATGCTTGGCTTTGGCGCCAGCGGCAAGGATCTGGCCGATAAGTGGGAGATCAAATACCAGGGCTCTGAGGTGCTGGACGGCGTGAAAACCGAAAAGCTGGAGCTGGTGGCGAAAGACCCCGAGGTGCGCAAGAACATACCCAAGGTGACCATCTGGATGGATGTGGAGCGGGGTGTGAGCCTGAAGCAGCTCTTTGAAGAGGGGCCGGGACAATACCGCGTGTGCGTCTACTTCAACTTCAAGGTCAATCAGCCGCTGGCCGCCGGCGTCTTCAGCTTCAAGACGGACAAGAACACCCAGGTTGTGCCCCGGTAAAGAGCGACGCCGCCCAGCACAAATAGCATGGGAAAGCACTCCAGCGTGTAGCGCGCCTCGGGGGCCTCGATGGTCATCAGCAACGCGCTGCGCAGCAGCATATAAGCCAGCATCGGACGCCAAAATCGGGGGCGCAGGCAGAGGCCGGCAGCGGCCAGCAGCAGGTAAAATGCGTTAAGCGCGGCATAGGCCCAACTGAAGCGCGTCTCGACGTGGTGATGCGCATAGACCCACCAGTCGAGGTCGATGGGCAGATTTTCAACGCGGGGACGCAGCCACATATCGGCCACGCGGCCGAGCGGCAGCCAGAGGTGATAGCGCAGCGGGTGAGCGTGGATGCGCTGCTGGGCGAGGCGGGCAAAACGGGCGTCAAGAGCGGGCGAGAGATCCATGCCGCGGTTGTTGTAATCGGCGGCCAGAGCGGCGGTTTCAGCGAACTGTGCCGGCGAATCGAAGGCGCGGCTGGGCAGCTTGGATAAATCCAATGGGTTGCCGGGGACATTCCAGTAAATGTCATAGGTTGAGACGAAATCCAGGCACCAGGTCTTCACCCAGTTTTCCCAGCCGTTGTGGGGATCGTCGCCGGGATCGTTGGCCAACCTTGGGGCTAGAGGCTGAAAGACATGAAAAACGGCCCAATTGCGGGCGGTCCAGAGGGTAAAGGGGGCCAGGGCCAGCAGTAGGCAGGCCACCGCCATGCGAAAGAGTCTTCTATCAATGATCCGGCCCGAAAATAGAGTGGAGGTGCCCCACCCATTCCGCAAAGAACGCGGAATGGATGGGGCACCCAAACCACAGTATTTATGAGCCGGATCAATACCGTCCTCATTGCGCTTCAAGCCAATCAGCATTGCCGGGGCCAGCGCGACGGCTGCCAGAGCGCCGTCGGGCCGCAGCAGGGCCGCATAGGTGACGGCAAAGGTGAAGGAGAGCGCCGCGGGCCATGCTGGACGCTCACGGAATCGCTCCAAGGACCAGAGCGCCATCGCCAGCATGAAAAGCGAGGGCGCCTCGGTGAGCGGCTGGGCTGCATAGATTGCGGTGAAGGGGCAGAGAGCGGCCAACCATAGCGTGCAATGCGCGGAGCCAATTTTCAGCCGCGGTGGTGCGATGCGGCGGGCAAAATCGGCCAGCATCAGGCAGCCGGTCAGCTCGAGGGCAATCTGCACATAGGTTGCCGAGGCATAGTTTTCCATCCCGAAGAGGCGGAAGCAGAGGGCAAGAAAAAGCGGATAGCCAGGCAGGCGGATCAGCGTGGAATCGATCTGACCGCTGCCGACGGTGAGGGCAAAGCGGCCGTGCAGCAGCAGGTTTTTAGCCAGGTCGCCGTAGATGAGCGAGTCGCCGTTGACTTCATAGAATCGGAGCATCCACAGGCGCAGGCCCAGCCCCGCGGCCAGAGCCAGCACAACAGAGATAAGAGCAGTGCGGGCAGCGATGCAGCCTGGGGCTCTCGATTGACTCTTGTGGATAGCTTCCATACGATTCGTAATGTATAGCGTAGACGGTTTGGGCGCTCCGCGCGACCAGGATTTTTGGTGCTGCCTTAGCAGAATTGCTTACAAAAAAGGAAGACACAGACCATACATGCCGGACAAGCAGATATTTTTCGATCCGCAACGCAAGCGCTGGAAGCGGCTGCGCCGCATTTTTGATGTGACGGCCGTGGTATTTACGGTGGTTCTGGCCGTCTTCATCTTCAACGTGGTGCGCTATCAGCAGTTGCCGGAGCTGTTGCTGCCCTCGACCAAGCACAATTACAAGGCGCTTCCGGAGCGTCCGCCAGTCCTGCGCGGCGGCAAAGTTCAGCGGCCGGCGCGACGCAAGACGGGCCGCAGGCCCTCCGATATTCCCTTCAATACCGGCGAAGGATTGCGCGCGGCTTACTACGTAGCATATGACGAGGCCAGCTACTCGTCGCTCAAGGAGCACATCCACCAGATCGATCTGCTCTTTCCGGAGTGGCTGCACATCGATGCGCAACAGCCCGCCTTGCTGGGCATCAACAACGACACTCACCGCGAGTACCCCATTATCGAGGGCGCTTCAGTACATGATCCCGACGAGGCGAACAGGGTCAAGCGGGTGATTCAGGCAGCCAAGGAAGACACGGAAGTCTTTCCGCACCTGAACAATTTCAACCCCAGCACACAGAGCTGGGATCCGGCCGTCGCCGCCATTCTGGAAGACGCCGGCAAGCGCGCCGCACTGCGTCAGCAGATTGTCCGCTTCTTTACCGCCTATCCGGTCTATCGCGGGCTTTCACTGGACATTGAAAGCTTGCCCGACAACGCCAGCCCGGCTTATATGAGCTTTCTGCAGGAGCTTTACGGTGACTTGCACACGCGCAATCTGCGGCTCTATGTGAATGCCATGGTGGCCACCTCGGACGACGATCTGAAGCAAATTGCGGCCAACTCCGACGGCGTGGTGCTGATGAACTACGACGAGCACCAGGTGGAGAGCGAGCCGGGGCCCATTGCAAGCCAGGATTGGTTTGTGGGGAATCTTCGCCGCGCGTTGAAGATTGTACCGAAAGAGAAGCTGATCTGCGCCATCGGCAACTACGGGTACGACTGGACGCTTTCGATTCCCGGCACAGGAAAGCGGGCGCGGAAGACGGCCCGGAAGCCACAGATTGTGAATACCGAGGATCTGCCCGTCTCCGAGGCCTTGCAGCGCGCCTCCGACGCCGACGCCGATCTGGATCTTGACTACGACTCGCTCAATCCGCACTTCGAGTACATCGACGAGGACTCGAATCAGCGGCACGTGGTCTGGTTTCTGGATGGCGTCACGGTGCTCAACGAACTGCGCGCGGCTCGTGAGATGGGCTTGCAGACCTTTGCGCTGTGGCGTCTGGGCGAGGAAGACAGTTCGCTGTGGAATGTTTGGGACAAGCCATCCAGCCCGGATTCTTTGCAAGGCCTGGGGCAGGTTCAGCCGGGCCACGACGTGGACGACGAGGGCGATGGCGACATCATTCGCGTCACCGGCCTACCCCAGCCAGGCAAGCGGACAGTCACGGTTGATACCGACGAACCCGACCCGCGCAAGAAGCTTATTGTCGATGAGCACATGGATGTCTATCCGCGCACCTATACCATCCAGCAGTACGGCTACCACGCCAATGAGGTTGCGCTCTCCTTTGACGACGGCCCCGACCCCAAGTGGACGCCGAAGATTCTGGACATTCTGCGCGACAAGGGCGTCAAAGGAACCTTTTTGATGATCGGCAGCGAGGCCGCCGAGTATGTGGGCGTGATGAAACGCGTACAGCGCGAGGGGCATGAGGTGGGCAATCATACCTGGACGCATCCGGACATCAGCGAAATCTCCAACGAGCAATTGGATCTGGAACTCAAGCTCACGGAACGGCTCTTCGCGAGCAAGCTGGGGATTCAGCCGCTTTACTTCCGTCCGCCTTACGACATCGACGAAGAGCCGGACACCGACGATCAGGCAGCGCCGGTTGTGCGCATCCAAAGAGCGGGCTACATCATTGTCGGCAGCAAGCTGGATACCAGCGATTGGAATGAGCATCCGCACAAGTCGCCGGCCGAGATGACTCAAACGATTCTGGACCAGTTGCAGACGATGAAGACCAAGCCGCAGTTCCGCGGTTCCATTATTTTGATGCACGACGGCGGCGGCGATCGCTCGGCTACCGTGGCCGCGCTGCCGATTCTGATCGACGCGCTACGGGCGCGCGGCTACACCATTGTGCCCGTCTCCGCGCTGCTGGGCAAGACTACGGCCGAGGTGATGCCCAAGATCACCTTCATGCAGGACGTGAGGGCTCTGCCCGATTCGATTGCCTTCTCCAGCCTGGCAATTATTGGCCAATTCATCGTGATGGTCTTTTTTGTTGGCGACGTTCTGATGAGCGCGCGGCTGCTGCTGGTGGGTGTTCTTGCCATTATTGACCGCCTGCGCCGCCCGCACAGCGCCGCGTCGCCTGGCATCAATCCTCGCGTCGCCGTGCTGATTCCCGCTTATAACGAAGAGACGGTCATCGTGCGCACCATTCGCTCGGTGCTCAACTCCGACTACGCGAACCTGCATATTATGGTCATCGACGACGGCTCGAACGACCGAACTGTTGAAGTGGCGCAGCATGCTTATGCCGCCGAGATCGCCGCGGGCCGCGTTCAGGTTCTCACCAAGCCGAATGGAGGCAAAGCCGCCGCGCTTAACTACGCCCTGGACCGGCTGACAGAAGAGATCTATGTCGGCACGGTCATTGCCGCCGACGCCATTTCGAAGTTGATTCCGCACTTTGAAGATCCGCTGATCGGCGCTGTTGCCGGCAACGCCAAGGTGGGCAACCGCGTCAATCTCTGGACGCGCTGGCAGGCCCTCGAATACATCACGAGCCAGAACTTCGAGCGCCGGGCTCTGGATTTATTCAACGTCGTCACAGTTGTTCCTGGAGCCATTGGCGCATGGCGCACCGGTCCCGTCAAAGCTGCTGGCGGCTATCCCATCAATACTGTCGCAGAGGACGCCGACCTCACGATGGCACTGCTGGAAATGGGCCTCAAGGTGGTTTACGAGGACCGGTCACTGGCGTTTACGGAAGCGCCGATCGATGCCAAGGGTCTGATGCGCCAACGCTTCCGCTGGTCTTTTGGTACTTTGCAGGCCATCTGGAAGCATCGCGCCGCCTTTGTCCGCAACAAGGCGATGGGCTATTTTGCGCTGCCTAACATTCTGATCTTTCAGATGCTGCTGCCGCTGGTCTCGCCCTTCATTGACATGATGTTTCTGGCTGGCATCGTTCACTACTTTGTCGATCGCCACTTCCATCCCGAGGCAGCTTCGGCGGCCAATCTGCAAAGGCTGCTGATTTATTTTGTCGGCTTCCTCGTCATCGACTTCGCCACTTCGTCGGTAGCCTTCTCACTGGAGCGCCGCCACCCGGCCAACAAGGGCGACGGCTGGCTGCTCTTCCACATCTGGTTGCAGCGCTTCGCCTACCGGCAAGTCTTCTCCATCGTCCTCTTCAAGACCGTCAAGCGCGCCATCGACGGCAAGCCGTTCAATTGGGACAAACTCGAACGCACTGCGAAGATGAGCAAAGAGACCGAGGCGTTGACGGAGAGGGGGTAGGCGACCCTGGAACAAGCCCACTTATCGTACGATCCGTGGTAGTATGAATTACTACTGAGGTTGACCTTATGCCTACCGTCGAGAAATTGAGCATTGCGCTTCCTTCCGAAATGGCAGCGCTAGTTCGCAGCGCCGTGGACGTTGGCGAATACTCCTCGAACAGCGAGGTCGTCCGCGACGCTCTCCGCGACTGGACGCACAAGCGCAACCTGCGCCAGCAAGGCCTCACTCATCTGCGCAAAGCCTGGCAGGAGGCGGTTGCCGACGAATCCGAAGGGCTTGATCCGGAGCCGGTTTTTGTACGCCTGGAAAGCAAGCTGAATGGCCTTGCCGGGACAAAGAGCAGATAATGCGCCTCCGCTTATCCCCGCGCGTTCCGGCTGACCTTGAAGCGATCGCGGATTACATCGCCCAGGACAGCCTGAACCAAGCGACGCGATTGCTTCGTGTGCTGAGCGCCAGGATGAAAGAAATTGCGAAGAAGCCTCAGCTCTACCGGCTTCGCCCAGAGATCGGAGCCGAGGCTCGGCTGGTCACTGTGGGAAACTACGTGATTCTCTTTCGCATTCGCCAGAATGCAGTCCGAATCGAGCGGGTCTTGCACGGCAGCCGGGATTTGCTTGCCATCCTGGAAGAGGACGAATGCTAGGTTCAAACTAGGCCCCGATCCTCATTCTCAACAAGAAAAGGGCCGAAGGCTTTTATCTACGCTGCCGCGGTCGCGACCAACGGCTTCACTTTGGCGCGTTTTTTGCGGGAGGCAACCCAAAGGTCGCGCTGTAGCTGAAGACGGAGCCAGAAATCCGGCTCTGTGTTGAAGGCTTCCGAGATGCGCAGCGCCATATCCGCCGAGATTCCGGCCTAGCCGTTTAATACACGCGAGATCGCGGGCCGGGTTACGCCAAGATGACGCGCGACTTTGGTCAAAGAGCGACCCTCAAGATAATAGGCGAGAAGCCTTCCGGGGTGTGAGGGGTTGTGCATCCGCATAATTTCATCCTACTTCAGAATCGGCCCCAGTGAACCTGGATTGTCGCCTGATGCCGGGTCCACGCGGAAGTCCCAGACGGACGGATTGATCTCAGAAGGCGAGAGAATCTCGACCAGCGCATATTCACCGACAGGCAGCGGATTCTGCGGCGTGATCTTGAGCCAGTGCTTGCCGGTGAGCAACTCGACCTTGGCCGGAATTACATCCTCATCTTGCGTGACTGTGCCGGTCAGGCTCACGTGGATTGCGCCGACGATGCGCACCGCCTTGCGCTCATCCACGTGGACAATGGCAAAGCCGGAACTCGGCGAGTGCGCGCCGTGCTTGCGATTGGCCACTTCCTTTGCGCCGCCAGTCTGGACCGTCAGAGCGTGGGTCAGAACCGGCTCCGTCTCGTTGTGCGAGGCCAGCGAGAGATAGATTGCCGGCTCGAGAAGATGGAGGTGAACTTTGGCGTGCGGGCCCTCCAGTTCCAAATCGCCCTTGGCTCCGGCCAGCGGATTCAGCGTGGCCAGACCGTGCCGGTTCTTGGAATTCATCGTCAACTCCACTGGCAGCAGTTCCACCAACTCCGGAGAGCCCTCGAAGCTATCCAGCGCGAAGACGGTATCCTCGTCGGGCAGCGCCAGACCCTTGGCCACCTCGGGCCTGGCTGCCTGAGCCTGGGCGCGCTCGTCGGCCTCTTCTTTATCGAGCGCCGCGGCCTCCTGCATCGCTGGAGAAGGCGTGTCGCCGGTGTCGGTGGTGTGGTCGCGCTCCCACTTGCGCGTAGCCTCCCAGTCTACAAGCGCCGCGGGCAACTCTTCCCACTCGTCACCGCGCTCGACGGAAAGGTAGCGAACCCGCTCACCCACAATCTCGTACTTACTGACAATCTGATAACTGCCGTCCTTCAAGATTAGGCGATGATTGGCGACCGCGACTGGCTGATTCGGAGTCAGCGGCAGCGGCGTCTTGGTCTGACTGGCGTAGTAAGGCGTTATCGCCAGCAACAATGTCAGGGCGGTCAGCGGCAGCACACGGATTGGACGGGAAGAGGCCATTGCTCAACAGTTTAGACGGTGGGGGCTGGTGTTGGCG
>Ga0302320_10030957_pt1 | contig 10169 bp, 10 predicted proteins | sample Bog_T0_3_FD_202130 | JGI IMG/M metagenome (GOLD analysis project Ga0302320, IMG submission 202130) | Peat permafrost microbial communities from Stordalen Mire near Abisko, Sweden - Bog_T0_3 | ecosystem: Environmental > Terrestrial > Soil > Wetlands > Peat | place: Sweden: Abisko, Stordalen Mire...
ATGTGCATGGTCACGTCAGGCTCCTCGGAACGGGAAAATGGGTCATAGGGTGATCCGTCACGCTTCAGCGCATCGATTTATTGCGATTTCAATCCCTTCGAAATCTTTCTTAAGGCCGCAGGTTAACGATGTGGTCGTCAAACCGTGAGCGCAAATTACTTGCTCGGCGAAGCGGAATCAAGTGGTTTTCCGCGGCAGGACTCTGCTGCCTGCGGACGGCAGTTGTGGCCGCAGGTGCTCCGCGGACATAATCGATCCGCGCGATTCCGCCCATAAAATAACAGGAGCCTGTCATGCAGCATCCTCCATTGCGTCGCTCAAGCGTCAGGATCATCACTGGATTGTCGATTCTTCTGCTCTCCGCCGCAGCGGTTGCCGGGGACATCATCCTCAGTATCCCCGGACTGACCGGCGGCGGCGCCGGGGAACCGGGGTATATCGGCGACATCGATCTGCTGTCGTACAACCAGACTTTCGCGCGCACAGCCGCCGGCAACGGCACCAGCTGCGGCACGATCGCGATCACCAAGTACCTCGACGGCACGAGCACCAAGTTTCTGTATGCGGCGGTGACCGGACTGACGGCGCCCACCGCCACGATCTATTTCCCGGGAACCTCTCTGAACGGCACGAGTGCAGCGCCCTACACGATCACCCTGACCAACGTCACCGTGACGTCGATCTCCCAGGGTGACAGCGTGACCTCGGCCGTTGCGTCAAACAGCAACATCGGACTGGTGGAGACGATTCTGCTGACTGCGCAGAAGTTCCAGTTCACCTACCAGCTGGAAACCGCGATCGGCCAGAATCTCGGGCCGCCGGCGACGATCGGGTTCGACTGCACACAGCAGAGGACCTTCTGAATTCCTGACCTGCCGGCACACACCGCCATGTGCGTTCGCACGTGCCCCAACGCATGGACAGGCCGGTCCCCGGTGCTATAGGGTTTTGCCCACTGCCGGGGACCGGGATCGCGAAGGAGCTGCCGATGCACCACAAAGTATTCTGCCTGCTGGGCGCGCCCTTGATTGCAGCGCCGATGGCGGCGATGGCGCAGACGGAAACCCTGAATTACTCAGAGGGGGCATTCAGCGGCAGCGTAATACTCAACCTGCCACTTCCCCAGAACGGCGGCGAGACGGTTACGCCGAGTGAGTTCAACTTCTCCGGACTTGGCTTTGGAGCAAGCTACAACTACATCTGCGCAGGCTGTGGATATAGCCTCGGCGGCATGGGCGAGGACGGTTCGGCGTCGCTGTCGTTCACGACGCAGAGCGGCAAGATCACGGCATGGGACATCAGTATCAATTACACGGGAACGCCCGGAACCAATACCGGAACATCTCTTTACGCCAACCTGTCGAACCTTGGCGATACGTTTACGCAGCAGACCTATGGCTACTCTTGTCAGCCACCGCCCGGGCAGCCCAGCCCCTGTCAACCACTGACCGTCAACGGCAGCGGGATCGGATCGTGGACGACGTCTGCAGCCCCCGAGATCGATCCTGCATCGGCCGCCGGCGCACTTGCACTGCTGCTGGGGGGACTTACCGTGCTTTATGGCCGCAGAGAACTGCGCATCCGCACATGATTTTATTCAGATAAGGAATTGGTCGGGGCGACAAGATTCGAACTTGCGACCCCTTGCACCCCATGCAAGTGCGCTACCAGGCTGCGCCACGCCCCGACCGTGGAAACGGATCATAACGGAAAAGGACCCCGAATGGGTCAGCGACGCAGGATCTTGATCAGTTCCTCGAGTTCCAGTCGCATCTGGTGGATCAGCTGCTGGCTCTGGTTGAGGTCGACCTGGGCGTCATCGCCGAGCAGGCGGTTGCGCGCACCGCCGATCGTGAACCCCTGCTCGTACAGGAGACTGCGGATCTGGCGGATGACCAGCACGTCCTGACGCTGATAATAGCGTCGGTTGCCGCGTCGCTTGACGGGCTTGAGCTGCGGGAACTCCTGTTCCCAGTAGCGCAGTACGTGAGGCTTCACGCCGCACAGGTCGCTGACCTCGCCGATCGTGAAGTAGCGCTTGCCGGGGATAGCCGGCAGTTCGTTGTTGTTACTTGGTTCCAGCATACGCTTCGACGCGCGCCTTCAGTTTCTGTCCCGGACGGAAGGTCACGACCCGGCGTGCGCTGATGGGAATCTCTTCGCCGGTCTTCGGATTGCGGCCGGGCCGGCGGTTCTTGTCGCGAAGGTCGAAATTGCCGAATCCGGACAGCTTGACCTGCTCGCCGGACGATAGCGCTGCGCGGATTTCCTCGAAGAAAAGGTCCACGAGTTCGCGGGCCTCACGCTTGTTCAGGCCCAACTGATCGAACAGGGCCTCCGCCATTTCTGCCTTCGTCAGGGCTGCCATGCTTCTTAATCTCTTATTGTGGCGCTTAAGTCGTCCCGGAGCCGCGCAATCACTGCGCTCACGACGGCATCCGCATCCTTGTCAGTTAGAGTGCGCGAAGAGTCCTGTAAAATCAAGCCTAAGGCAATACTTTTTCGTCCTGAATCTATGCCAGGTCCGCGATAAACGTCGAAGATTTTGAGATCCGTGAGAAGACCGGATGCGCTAAATGTAACAGTTTCCTGAAGTTCTGCGAGAGTCACGCGTTCGGCGACCACGACGGCAAGGTCGCGGCGCACGCTGGGGAACTTCGATATATTTTTGTATTTCAATGAATTAGAAGTGAAACCGACGGCCGTTTCTAATTCAAAAAGTACCGGGCTTATGTTAAGTCCCAGCGAGCGCAGGAGTCGCGGATGCAACTCGCCGATCCAGCCCACCGCAACGCCGTCCCGGTAGATCCTTGCAGTGCGGCCCGGTCGCAGCGGCGCGCATGCGGCCGCTTCGAAGCGCAGCGCAGCGCCCTGCCCGGTCAATGCGAACAACGCTTCGATGTCCGCCTTGACGTCGTAGAAGTCCGCGCCTTCGCGCGCCGCGCCCCACTGTTCCGGCAGCCGGGAACCCGCAACAATTCCGGCGAGAGTCTCGATCTCCGTCAGCTCTGCGCCAGCGGGCACGAACTTTCGCCCCATTTCAAACAGGCGCACGCGCGGCTGCTGACGATGCAGGTTTTCGCGGGCTGCCTGGAGCAGTCCCGGCCACAGCGAGACGCGCATGACACTGAGTTCGGCCGAGATCGCGTTCGACAGCTTCAGCACCGCAGCATCCGGGAACAGCAGCTCCTGCAGTGCGGGGTCCACGAAGCTGTAGGTGATGGCCTCGCGATAACCGCGGTCGATCATGCCGACCAGCAGGCGCTCAGCCGCGACACGCTGTTCGGTCGCGAAGCCGGCCACCTGTGGCGCTGCGGCGTGCTGCTCAGGGATTCCATCGAAGCCGCGCAAGCGCGCAACCTCCTCGATCAGATCCACCTCGATGCGCAGGTCGAAGCGATGGCTGGGAGCGACGACGCGCCAGCCGTCCTCGCTCGTCTCGACCGTCTCGCTGATGGCATGCAGCACAGCGGCCACTTCCTCGTCAGGCACTGTCGTCCCGAGTAGTCGCGCCAGGCGCTCGCGCCGCAGCGTGACGCTGCCGCCCACGGCGACCGGCGCAAACTCCTCGATCCGCACCGGTCCCGGATGGCCACCCGCGGACTCGAGAATCAACGCGGTGGCGCGCTCGAGCGCCTGCCGGGGAAGTTCCGGATCAACGCCACGCTCGAAGCGCTGTGCAGCATCGGTAAACAGCCCCAGACGCCGCGATCCGGCCGCAATCGCGGCCGGCGCCCAGTGCGCCGCTTCCAGCAGTACATCGGTCGTGGCGTCGCTGATTGCGGTACTGCGGCCGCCCATGATCCCCGCAAGACCAATCGCGCCGGAGTTGTCCGCGACGACGACGAACTGCTCGTCCAGGGTGTATTCGCGGTCGTCGAGCAGCATGAGCGCTTCGCCCGCCTGCGCCATGCGTACCTCGAGCCCTTGCCCGAGCCTGCCGAGGTCGTATGCATGCAGCGGCTGCCCGAGTTCCGACATCACGTAGTTCGTGACGTCAACGACCAGCGAGATGCTGTTGATGCCGATCCGTCGCAGGCGCTCGCGCATCCACTGCGGTGACTGCAATCCCGGCTTCAGACCGCGGATCACGCGTGAGCCAAAGCGCGGACAGGCGCTGCCGGCGCTGCTGCCCGCTGCGACGACATCGGCAATTGCCGCTGCAACCGCGGGTGGCGTCACTTTCAGGTAGCGGCGCTGCCGTGCAGCTGCATAATCGCGCGCGATACCGACGACGCTCATGCAGTCGCCGCGATTCGGGGTCGCATTGACCTCGAGCACCGTATCGTCGAGATCCAGCGCGTCGCGCAGGTCGCGGCCCAGCGCCAGGTCCGGAGGCAGCTCGAGGATGCCGTCATGCTCGACGCCCAGCCCGAGCTCGCGTGCGGAGCAGAGCATCCCCTCGGACTCCAGTCCGCGCAGCTTCGCGCGGCGGATCGTGATTCCGCCGGGCAGCTCCGCACCAATCTTCGCCACCGCGACTTTCAGACCACTGCGCACATTGGGGGCGCCGCAGATGATCTGCAGCCGATCGCTGCCGTCAGTCGTCACCGTGCACAGCGCGAGTTTCTCGGCGTCAGGATGGCGCCCGCATTCCAGCACTTCCCCGACGACGACGCCGCTGGACGGCGGCGCCACCGCAGTCACCGACTCGACCTCGAGCCCGACCGCCGTCAGATGCGCGGCAAGCTGCGCCGGCGTATCGCCGTTCGGCACCAGTTCAGCGAGCCAGCGGGCCGTGATCTTCACGGGAACTGTCTCAGGAACTGCAGGTCGTTCTCGAAGAACAGCCGCAGGTCATCGACGCCATAGCGCAGCATCGCGAGCCGCTCGATTCCCATACCGAAGGCATAGCCCTGCCAGACTTCCGGGTCGATGCCGGCGGCGGTGAGTACATTCGGGTGAATCATTCCGCAGCCGAGAATCTCGAGCCAGCCGGTCTGCTTGCAGACGCGGCAACCGGCGCCGTGACAGAACACGCACTCGATGTCGACTTCGGCGGAAGGTTCGGTGAAGGGGAAGTAGGACGGCCGCAGGCGCATGCCGAGCGGCTGTTCGAAGAAGTGCTCGACGAATGTGTGCAGCATGGCCTTCAGGTTCGCAAAGCTCACGCGCTCGCCTACAACGATGCCTTCAACCTGGTGAAACATCGGCGTGTGCGTCTGGTCCGAGTCATTGCGATAGACGCGGCCCGGTGCAATCACGCTGAGCGGCGGACGCATCGCGCGCATCGCGCGGATCTGTACCGGCGAGGTGTGCGTGCGCAGCAGTCGGCCGTCCGGAAAGTAGAACGTATCGTGCATCGCACGCGCCGGGTGGTTCTTCGGGATGTTCAGCGCTTCGAAGTTGTGGAAATCATCCTCGACCTCGGGTCCCGTCGCCACCTCGAAGCCGGCCTGGGAAAAGATCGCCTCGATCCTGAGGCGTGTCCGCGTGACCGGATGCATGCCTCCCGGCTCCTGGCCGCGACCGGGCAGCGTGACGTCGATGGTGCCTGAGGCAAGTTCACGCTCGAGGATCTGCGCCTCGAGAGCCGTACGGCGCGCGTCGATCGCAGCCTGTACCTGCGCCTTGGCGTCATTGATCGTCTGGCCGGCCGCGGCGCGTTCGGCAGCGGGAAGCCTGCCGAGCGACTTCAGCTGTTCGGTCAGCTCGCCTTTCTTGCCGAGGAACTGCACCCGTGCCTCATCGAGCGCAGGCAGATCCTGCGACGCCGCGACGGCGTGCAGCGCGCGTTCCAGCAACGAGGCCAGTGTTTCCGCAGCAACCATGTTCAATGAGGCAGGGCCGCTCCCTCAAGGACCCGCAGCGCGGATTCGCGATGCGAACCTCGAGGGCAACGGCGATAGCTTCAAGCTGCGGCCAGGGCAGCCTTGGCTTTTTCCGCGATCGCGGCAAAGGCCGGCAGGTCATGGACTGCGAGGTCCGCGAGGACCTTGCGATCTATGGCGAGATCTGCCTTGTTGAGGCCATCGATCAGGCGGCTGTAGGACAGCTCCGACAGGCGGGCCGCCGCGTTGATGCGTGTGATCCACAGCGCGCGATACTCACGCTTCTTCTCACGGCGACCGCGATAGGCGTACTGGCCGGCCTTGATCACCGCCTGTTTCGCCGTACGGAAGACCTTGCGCCGGGCGTTGAAGTAGCCCTTCGCCTTCTTCAGGATTTTCTTGTGCCGCCGTCCGGCGACTACACCACGTTTGACTCGTGCCATTGTCTGTTACTCCTGAAGTTTACGCGTAGGGAAGGCAGGCTTTGATCCGACCCACGTCGGACTCGCTCACCTGGCTTTCGCGGCGCAGCTGTCGCTTCCGCTTGCTCGGCTTCTTCGTCAGGATGTGACGACGATGGGACTGGCCGCGCTTGAAGCCGTTTGCCGTTTTACGGAAACGCTTCGACGCAGCCCGCTTCGTTTTCATCTTGGGCATGCTCGATTCCTCATTTTATTCCCTGGTCACAAGCGCCCCGTGGGGCGCCGCTACAGGCGGGACGGCGGGTTTTTAAGGCCTGCCGCTCACTTCTTTTTGGGCCCGAACACCATGATCATCTGTTTGCCTTCCATCAGCGGATTCTGTTCGATCACCGCATGCGCGGAGAGATCCTCAGTAATCCTGGCCAACAGCTTGCGACCGATGTCCTGATGCACGAGCTCACGGCCACGGTAACGCAAGGTCACCTTGGCCTTATCACCCTCGGTCAGGAAGCGGACGATATTACGCAGTTTGACCTGGTAATCCGCCTCTTCCGTCCCGGGACGAAACTTCACTTCCTTGACCTGAATCTGCTTCTGCTTGCGCTTCGCCGCGTGCGCCTTCTTGTTCTGTTCGAACAGGAATTTGCCGAAATCCATCACACGGACCACCGGCGGCTCAGCCATCGGGGAGACTTCGACCAGGTCCAGAGCCTGCGAGGTCGCCATCAGCAGCGCTTCCGCGCGTGACATGACCCCTGCCTGGCTACCATCTGCCGCGATCACGCGCACTGATGGTGCCGAGATCTCCTCATTGCGCCTTACGCGCTTCGACGTTGCGATAAGCGATCCTCCAAAATAATACGGCCGCGGCTCGCGACTTCCTCGACAAGGAAACCACCGAGCTCATCCAGGGAGACGGAGCCGAGGTCCTTGCCGCTGCGCGTGCGCACGGCCAGAGTTCGCGCCTCAACTTCCCGGTCGCCAGCGACCAGCAGGTATGGGACACGCTTAATTGTGTGCTCGCGGATTTTAAACCCGACCTTCTCATTCCTCAAGTCCGATTCTACCCGAAGCCCCTGATTTCTCAGGTTTTCCATTACTTCAGTGCAATATTTCTCCTGCCGCTCGGTAATTCCCATGACTACCGCCTGCACCGGCGAGACCCAGGTGGGCAGTTTTCCGGCGTGATGCTCGATCAGAATGCCGATAAAGCGCTCCAGGGACCCCAGCATGGCGCGGTGCAGCATGACCGGCGAATGGCGCTGGCTGTCCTCGGCGATATAGCTTGCCCCGAGCCTTACGGGGAGATTCAGGTCCACCTGCAGCGTGCCGCACTGCCAGTCCCGGCCGATCGCATCGCGCAGCACGAACTCGAGCTTGGGGCCATAGAAGGCGCCCTCGCCGGGATTGAGCTCCGTCTCGATGCCAGCCGCAGCTGCCGCCGCCTTCAGGGCGCTCTCCGCCTTGTCCCAGACCTCATCGGACCCCACCCGCTTTGCCGGCCGGTCCGAGAACTTGATGCGTACGTCGTCGAAGCCGAAGTCCCGGTAGATGCTCAGGATCAGCTGCGTGACGGCGACCGATTCCGCAGTGATCTGTTCGGTCGTGCAGAAGATGTGCGAGTCATCCTGCGTAAACGCCCGCACCCGCATCAGGCCATGCAATGCGCCGGACGGCTCATAGCGATGGACCTTGCCGAACTCGGCGAAGCGCAGCGGCAGCTCGCGGTAGCTGCGCAGGCCCTGGTTGAAGACCTGCACGTGGCCAGGGCAGTTCATCGGCTTGATCGCATAGGTGCGATCGTCCGGCGTCCTGGTCATGAACATGTTCTCGCCGAACTTCTCGATGTGGCCCGACTGGATCCACAGCTCGCGGTCCATGATCTCCGGAGTATTGATCTCCTGATACCCTGCCTCGCTCTGGCGCTCGCGGATATAGCCGATCAGCGTCTGAAACAGCGTCCAGCCCTTGGGATGCCAGAATACCGCGCCGGGCGCCTCCTCCTGCAGGTGGAACAGGTCGAGTTCCTTGCCGATGCGCCGGTGATCGCGCTTCTCGGCTTCCTCGAGCCGTGTCAGGTAGTCTTTCAGCTGTTTCTCGCTGGGCCACGCAGTCCCATAGATCCGCTGCAGCATCTCGTTGCGCGAATCCCCGCGCCAGTAGGCGCCGGCCACCTTCATCAGCTTGAAGGCCTTGAGCTTGCCGGTACTCGGCACATGGGGTCCGCGGCACAGGTCTTCCCAGTTGCCCTGCCCGTACAGACTGATCGACTCCCCCTGCGGGATCGCACCGATAATCTCGGCCTTGTAGTGCTCGCCGATGGCCTTGAAGTGCGCAATCGCCTCGTCGCGCGGCAACACCCGGCGATGCACGGGGAGGTCCTTCGCGGCGATCTCCGCCATGCGTTTCTCGATCGCCGCGAGATCCTCGGTCGAGAACGGCCGCTTGTACGCAAAATCGTAGAAAAAACCGTCCTCGATGACCGGGCCGATCGTGACCTGGGCGTCCGGAAACAGTTCCTGCACGGCGTTCGCCAGCAGGTGCGCGGTGGAATGGCGGATAACCTCGAGGCCATCCGCGTCCTTGTCGGTGATGATGCTGAGCGCAGCATCCCCTTCGATCACAAAGGAGGTGTCCACGACCCTGCCGTCGACGCGACCGGCGAGCGCCGCCTTCGCGAGTCCCGGGCCGATCGAGGCAGCCACCGCGGCGACGGTCAGCGGCGCGGCGAAGTCCTTCTTGGTGCCATCAGGCAGGGTGATTACTGGCATAACGCGTCAATTGTACCCAAAACAGCCCCCCTACCCGAGGATCCACAAGATCCCCGCGGGGCCGTCGGAAGGGGATGGTGCGCGCTAGTGGGATCGAACCACTGACCCCCACCATGTCAAGGTGATGCTCTACCGCTGAGCTAAGCGCGCAGTGAAGGGCGCGAAAGATACCGGATTCGCGGCCGGGATTAAAGGGTTTCGTGGCCTTATCCGACCAATTTGTCCGGTACGCCGAAGGCCGCCTGGCGTAATTTGTGGATTTCGTCGCGGATTCTCGCCGCCTGTTCGAATTCGAGGTTGCGGGCGAGCTTCATCATCTCCGCATCCAGTTTCTTGATCCGCTTGACGGCCTGTTCGGCTGACAGCGGCCCCTCCAGGCCCATCCCGTCGACCGCAGCGCGCTCCGTCACGTCGCGCGCCCCCTCCATCGTGTCGCCGACCGCCTTGACGATGCTGCGCGGCGTGATGCCATGTTCGACGTTGTATTCGATCTGCCGCGCACGGCGCCGGTCGGTCTCGGCGATCGCCCGCTCGATCGAGCCCGTACGCCGGTCGGCGTAGAGGATCGCCTTGCCGCGCAGGTTCCGCGCCGCGCGCCCGATCGTCTGGATCAGCGAGCCCTCCGAGCGCAGGAAGCCCTCCTTGTCGGCATCGAGAATCGCCACCAGCGATACCTCGGGCATGTCGAGGCCCTCGCGCAGCAGGTTGATGCCGACGATCACGTCGAATTTGCCGAGCCTGAGGTCGCGGATGATCTCCGAGCGCTCGACGGTCTCGACGTCGGCGTGCAGGTAGCGAACGCGTACCCCGTGTTCGTTGAGGTACTCGGTCAGGTCCTCGGCCATCCGCTTGGTCAGCGTCGTGACCAGCACACGCTCGTTGACTGCGGAGCGCAGCCGGATCTCCGACAGCAGGTCATCGACCTGGGCACGCACCGGACGGATCTCGACAGTCGGGTCAGTCAGGCCCGTCGGGCGCACCACCTGCTCGACGATCTGGCCGGAGACGCGCTTTTCATAGGGCCCCGGCGTTGCAGACACCAGGATCGCCTGCGGCGCCATCTTCTCGAACTCCTCGAAGCGCAGTGGCCGGTTATCGAGTGCCGAGGGCAGCCGGAAGCCGTACTCCACCAGGGTCTCCTTGCGCGACCGGTCGCCCTTGTACATCGCACCGAGCTGCGGGATCGTCTGGTGACTCTCGTCGAT
>Ga0302320_10030958_pt1 | contig 10169 bp, 10 predicted proteins | sample Bog_T0_3_FD_202130 | JGI IMG/M metagenome (GOLD analysis project Ga0302320, IMG submission 202130) | Peat permafrost microbial communities from Stordalen Mire near Abisko, Sweden - Bog_T0_3 | ecosystem: Environmental > Terrestrial > Soil > Wetlands > Peat | place: Sweden: Abisko, Stordalen Mire...
CAATCTCTCGAACGGACCCTAAGCGTCCCTTGCCCCACCTGCCAGGCCACCGGCATGGTCAAGAGCCCGACGACGGTCTGCAACGAGATTTACACCGAGCTGCGCAAGATGAAGAAGCACTTCGAGGGCACCGACGTTCTGCTGCGCGTCAACCCCGAGACGGTCAAGGTTCTCAAGGCCAACAACGGTAGCTGGCTGACGGAGTTCGAGGAGTTGGTCAGCAAGAACATCCTGGTCAAGAGCGACGCCGCGCTGCATCCGGAGCAGTTCGACATACAGGGGTAGCGGGTCAGCAAGTTAGCAAGTCGGCGAGTCAGAAAAACAGCGAAGGCCGGAGCATCTACTTCGGCCTTTGCTCTTTTTGCTACGACTTCACAGAGTTGGGTGTTGAGTCACCAACATTCTCAATCGCCTCAGTTGATGGTTTGAATCTCCATGCTCATCAACAGGCTTTTCACAGCCTTCGCGCACAGTATCCCGAGATGCAATGCCGTTTTGCAGCGAACCATCGGTATCCGGTCCAGAGCAGCGAATTGAAGCCGGGAAGGCTGAAGAGAATGCCGAAGGGCCATGCCCACCAAATCTTCTTTGCTGCAAATAAATAGACATCGGCCCCGGAATAACTCGTGCCGCTGGCAGTCAGCAATCGTATATCGCGCAGGATTTCTTCGCGCGGGATTTTCATGGCATCTGGAATCCAATCGGCTTGCAGCGGTTCGACCGCAAAGCCTCGGTGGCGCAAAATCGGAGCCCAGAAATGCATCCAGCGAACGCAGAACGCGCAATCGCCGTCATAGAGAACCCAGCCTTCGACGGATGGAATTTGTGGCATTCGATTGATTCCCGTCTGAATGCTTTTACCGGATCACGTAAATCGGTACGCCGACCTTGAGCTTTTTCCAAATTTGTTCAGTTGTATAGACGGGAGCCTTGAGCGCAATTGCAAGCGCAAGGCAGGAGCGGTCACCCAGCGACAGGCCCAGCTTTTCCGTTTTGGCGAGAAGGCTTCCGGCGATTATTGCTTGCTCGGCGGTAAAAGGCTCGGCGGCAGTGACCAGCGATTGAGCGTCTTCCCAGGCTATCTCTGGATCGTACCCCTTCTTGACAAGTTTTGACTGCACCTCGGCGAGATTCACCGTACTGGCAACGGCATTCTCCAGGATTTCATCCGTCAGCTTCTCCTCGCCTCGTTCGTGTTGAATCAATGTGAGGATGGCAGAGGCGTCTAGCACAACTTCATTCATGCTTGGCAGCCTTGCGCCTCTCTGCGCTCAACTCTTCGGAAAGGCTGACCCCCGGTTCTATATATCGCCGGGCCCTCTCCCGCACCCGTTTGATTCTGCTACGCAACGTGGAGAGTCGCAGTTCGTTGTCCACCACACGCAAATCCACCGAATCGCCCTCGGCCATTCCCAAAGCCTGCCGCATTGCCGCTGGAATCACGATGCGGCCCTTGCCTCCGATGCGCGTCCTCGCCTGTGCTTCCGCAACCTCGATGTTTCCCACCTTTTTCATTGAGTACCACCAATCTTTTATAGTGACACCAATCGCATGGGTGGAACCATGGCTATGCCCAGATTTCCAGATGGCGCGCAACTGGCGCGGTCCTTGCAACTTGTGATTGAATCGAAAGTAAGAGTCGCCCGGTTCGCTAAGGTGGCCGCGCCCGTCCCAGGATTGGAGAGAAACAAATGGCAAATTTCCTACTTCCCCCCGAAGAGCGTAACCTCACCCCCGACCAGGTGGAAGCGCTTGATAAACGGCGCGACCTGGGCCACACACTGCTTGTCATCGCCGGACAATTCACGGTGATTGCCACAATTCTGCTGTTATGGGTGGGGCAGGATCTTTCCTATTCGCCGGGCTGGGCGCACCCGATAGCTTACTATTTTGCCTTTGCGCTCTTGGTGATTGCGGTTTGCGGCGTTGCGGGGATTCTGCTGCGCCGGGGCACGCCGCGCATCGACTAAAGATTGGCCGCGTCCTCGAAGAGTTTTCAGGCTCGAGGCCGCACGGCAGTTCAATATTTGGGAGAAGAGCCGGCACAGTCCGCCATCGACGCTTCCCCGTCGATAGCCGGTTGGAACTGCGCAGGCGGCAACTTCGTATTTACTTTTGACTGCGATACGTGGGGATGCTTTTTTGCAAAGCGCCCGGTGTGACAAAATTGCGAAGTGTGAGCTGTCGCCGGCTCGCAAACCTGCGTTGTTGACCTGTTGAAATGGGCCCTGGATGACTGATAAATCGGATGGCCGCATCCCGCTCGACGACTTGCTCGTCTTCCATCGAGTGGCGCGCTCCTTGACTTCGAGCTTTGACCTGGACACGATCCTGCGCACCATCATTGAGCATATGGAGCGCTTTATTGAAGCGGAGCTTTGGACGCTGCTGATGCTGGATGAGGCGCGGCAGGAGCTTTATTACGCAATTGCCGCGGGTGGCGAAGAGGCGCAGTTGCGCGATCTGCGCGTGAAGGTGGGCGAGGGCATTGCCGGCTGGGTTTTAGAGCACGGTGAGACGCTGCTGGTTCCCGAGGCGCAGAACGATCCGCGGGTCAAGGCGGAGCAGGGCGCGCGGCCGAAGAAGGTGCGCTCAGTGATTGCGATGCCGCTGCGCGGGCGCAAGGGAACGCACGGCGTAATCGAGATTTTCAATCCGCGGGCCGAACAGCTTACCGACTATACCATCGCGTTTCTGCACATTCTGGCCGATCAGGCGGCGGTTGCGATCGAGAATGCGCACGATGTGGCGCGCATTCAGCAGTTGACGATTACCGACGACACGACGGGCCTCTTCAACGCTCGTTATCTTTACGAGTCGCTGGAACGTGAGATGCAGCATTGCAGCCGCAGGCGACCGGTGAGCCTGGCGTTTCTTGACCTGGACCGCTTCAAGCTGGTCAATGACGAACACGGCCACATGATAGGCAGCGAGTTGCTGGCGCGTACCGGCGAGCGGCTCAAGGAGTTGAGTCGCAAGCAGGATTTGTGCTTCCGCTACGGCGGCGACGAGTTTGTGATTCTGCTGCCGGAGACCGGCGAGGATGCCGCTCTGGCGCAATGCGCCAAGCTGCACCGCTCGCTGCTGGCGACAGAATTTGTGATGTCGAGCGGGCAGAAGCTTTACGTGAGCGCCAGTGTTGGCGTGGCTACTGCGCCAGTGGACGGCGCAACGCTCCATGCGCTGATTGGCGCGGCCGATCAGCGCATGTATGCGGTGAAGTCCTGGGGGCGGGGAGCGGTGCGGGGGGCGTAGAGGCTATACGCATCCCCTCTTAACGACAAGAATACAGAAACTCTGCGCTTCGGCATATATTTTGATAAAAAAGCCGGTATCCGTCCAGATCATAGCCTCCCATCCCGCTGCTCTGAACCCAATTATCACCAAACTCAAGGCTCCAGCCGTCAATATACTAAACGAGTTTTCGGCTAAACGTTTGGAATCGCTCGCGAAAATGCGAAATGATGCGGCACATTGAAGTGACTTCACCTATCAAGCTGACGAGATGTCTGGAGTTCTTAAAGAAGGCTGTGCCGCATTGGAATAGATGCTTCAGCATCGGTATCGAGCCCAACACAAGATTGATGACGTTGACGACGCCATGGCTGAGCGCCTTCGCAAATAGCTATTGATCCGGCCCGATAATAGAGTGGAGGTATCCCACCCATTCCGCAAAGAACGCGGAATGGATGGGGCACCCAGATCACAGTATTTCGGGCCGGATCTATAGTAGCTTCCTTACACCGTCGCCTTGGCACAGAATTGGTCGAGGGCGCGGCCCAGCTCGGTGGCGATCTCAGGCGCGCTGGAGCGCTCGATGATGGAGCGCTGCATCAGGTAAACCAACTTGCCGTCGCGCAGGAGGGCGACAGCCGGCGAGCTGGGAGGGTTGCTGTCAAAGTAGCCGCGGGCGCGCTCAGTAGCGTCGTGATCCTGGCCGGCAAAGACGGTGATCTTGTGGTCGGGCAGGTTGGCTGTGTTGCCCAGCGCCATGCGGACGCCGGGGCGCATTTTACCCGCCGCGCAGCCGCAAATGGAGTTGACCGCAAGCAAGGTTGTGCCAGGCTGTGCCAGCGCCGCGTCAACGGCCTCGGCGGTGCGAGTTTCCGTGAATCCAGCGCGGGACATTTCTTCGCGCATGGGGATTACCATCAGTTCTGGGTACATTTTCGCCTCCGGCAGGGAAGTGCCTGCCGGTTAGATGCAGAAGTGCCTGTGAGGTAGGCTTTATTTCATGATCCTGCAAGAGAATAAACCGCTAGCGCCTTTTACCACCTTTGGCATTGGCGGACCGGCGCGCTGGTTTGTAGAGGCCGTGAGCGAGGCGGAGATTGTGGAGGCCGCGGCTTGGGCCGCCGAGCGCGGAGTGAAGCTGTTTGTGCTGGGCGGAGGCAGCAATCTGCTGGTTGCAGACGGCGGCTTTGATGGACTGGTGCTGCGGGTTGGATTGCGCGGGATTGCGATTGCGCCGGAAGCGACGATTTATCAGGCCGCCGCGGGCGAAGATTGGGACTACTTTGTGCAGCGGACTGTGGAAGATTCATGCGCAGGATTGGAGTGCCTGGCCGGCATTCCCGGCACGGTGGGCGGAACTCCGGTGCAGAATGTTGGCGCGTATGGGCAGGAGGTTTCCTCGGCGATCGAGCGTGTTCGGGCCTTCGATTTGCGGACGCGCGAGTTTGTGGAGTTTGCGAATGCCGAGTGCGGATTTGGCTATCGCCGCAGCCGATTCAATTCGGTTGACCGCGGGCGATATGTGGTGACGCGGGTGGACTACCGGCTGACGGCTGGCAGTGCGCCTACGGTGCGCTACGCAGACCTGCAAAGGGCTCTTGCGGAGCGTGGTGGCGATGCGGGTGTTGCCATGGTGGCTGAGGTGGTGCGGCGCGTTCGACAGGGCAAGGGAATGCTGCTGATTGAGGGCGACTCGGATTGCCGCAGCGCGGGCAGCTTCTTCAAGAATCCCGTGGTGGACGAGGAGCAGTTGCGGCGGATTGCCGCGGCGAGTGCGGCCTCGCCTTTGAGCGAAAAGGCCCCGCCGCGTTTTCCCGCCGGACCTGAAGTGGAGAATCCAGGCCGAGTCAAGGTGCCCGCCGCATGGCTGATCGAGCATGCGGGATTTGGCAAAGGGTACAGGCTCGGCCAGGCTGGAATCTCTTCACGGCATACACTGGCGCTGGTAAATCTGGGCGGCGCGACTGCTGCGGAGGTGCTGGCGCTGGCTGACCGGATTGCCGACGCCGTCGAAGAGCGCTTCGGGATTCGGCTGGAGATGGAGCCGGTGCTGGTGGGCTGGTGACGGATTTTCCATGGCATGGAGGGAGTACAACTGGCCCTTTTGGTCACACAAGGGCATGAAAATACGGGCTTTACGCCCTGAATTTCAACGGAGCAGAGGCCATCAGGACTAGGCGAATGTATGACGAAGGATAAATGAACGAACAAAATCAATTAAATGAATGACTTGATTGAAAAAAGCGAATTAAAAGGGAATCTAAAAAGGGGTATTTTGTTTTTGCTTATTCAACCTATTGATAATAAGCATGTTGAATAAATAAAATCCACTGAAAGGCGAAGATGTGAGGAATTTATTTTCGGTTTTTTCCGTCTTTTGCCGGTTATTCGATGAGGAAAATTGAAGGTTGCGCGCTGGTAGCGAGAGATGGCCTGTGCGGTCTGCGACGGCGACGGATTGGATGGAGTTGGTCATGGCGGCCTCTGCTTCTGAAGCGGGAGTGCGTTCTCTTTCTTGATTGTGCATGAAGATGTGGTAATTATCCGCAGTGTGTCACGAACAAAAGCGAGAGCTTTTGGTGCTGTACCGAAGATGGAAGTTGGCCAAGGTAAGGCCGATAGCCAGAATCGCGATGCGCATCCTTTTTTCAGATTGCATTTGGCTGGCCGCGAGGGCTTTGTTGAGATGGTAAATCCGGCCAAGGGAGAGCGGCTGCGAAAGATATTCGATCGAATTGATTGGTAGAGGAGAGCTGGTTTGGCGTTATTGGACGAGAGTGTTTGTAAACGAAACCGGCGAGTTAGCGACCGCTGCGCGGTGATGGCAAGTTAGCAAGTTGGCGGTAGTTCAATGCAGCCGTTGTATGGAGAGGCGAATCGGGCAACTCATAATGAATGGGATTGCTGTCAGTGTTTGTGCTATCCCACCCTAGCCGCAAAAACAAAGACGCGGCGAGGGCGGGGCACCCGGCTGAAGGCTGACAACGGACAACTATTTGAGTTACCGGCTCTTGGCGACTTCTTCTACGGTGACTGGATCGAGGAAGGGCATGGCGGCGCGGAGTTCCTTGCCTACGATTTCTACGGGGTGCTTGGCTTCGGCTTCGCGGAAGGCCAGGAATTCCTTGCGGCCGGAGTTCTGGTCGGCCAGGAAGCGCTTGGCAAAGCTGCCGTCCTGAATCTCGGTGAGGATCTGGCGCATCGCCTTGCGGCTCTCGTCGTTGATGACGCGGGGGCCGCTGACGTAGTCGCCCCACTCGGCGGTGTCAGAGATGGAGTAGCGCATGTAGGCGAGACCGCCGCGATAGATGAGATCGACGATGAGCTTGAGCTCATGGAGGCACTCGAAGTAGGCGCTCTCAGGCTGATAACCGGCTTCGACCAGCGTTTCAAAGCCCGCCTTAATGAGCGCGCTGACGCCGCCGCAGAGGACCGACTGCTCACCGAAGAGATCGGTTTCGGTCTCCTCTTTGAATGTCGTCTCAAGCACTCCGGCGCGCGTACCGCCGATGCCCTTGAGATAGCTGAGGGTAAGGGCGTGGGCAGAGCCTGTGGCGTCTTGATGGACGGCGATGAGGCAGGGAACGCCGCCGCCCTCTGTGAAGACCTCACGGACGCGATGACCGGGCGCCTTGGGCGCGGCCATGCCTACGTCAATGCCTTCAGCGGGAATGATGGTTTTGTAGTGAATGTTGAAGCCGTGGGCGAAGAGGAGCAGCTTGCCGGCGCTGAGGTTGGGGCCAATCTCGTCTGCGTATAGTTTGGCGGCAGTCTGATCGGGGACAAGGACCATGATGACGTCGGCCCACTGGGTGACTTCAGGGACGGTGCCGACTTCAAGGCCGGCCTTCTGGGCTTTGGCGATGGACTTTGAGTTTGGCGCGAGGCCCACTTTGACATGGACGCCGGAGTCTTTGAGGTTGAGAGCGTGGGCGTGACCCTGCGATCCGTAGCCGATGATGGCTACCTTTTTGGTTTGGATGAGGGAGAGGTCGGCATCGTGATCGTAATAAGTCTTGGCCATGTTTTCCTTTGCTTTCGTCGTTAAATTTGATTCGATCCTGTTTTGAAAGGGCACGACTTCAGTCGTGCCACCAACGCGTTAATACAATCGGGCTTTAGCCCCTGAGGGAAATTCAATTTGGCTATGCCCATTCCCGCAGGGGCTAAAGAGGCTGCGGAAAAATGCCTGAAATCGGGGTAAAATCCCCGAAAAACGTTCCTCCGCGGCTAAAGCCGCACTCATTCTATGGGCTTTATACGGGGGTTAAAACCCCCGTCTCCCTCCGGATTGAGTTTTTCCGCAGCCTGTAAAGCCCAATTTAAATTTGTGCCGCTTGCGGCACGACTGAAGTCGTGCCCTTTCAAAGCACAAACAGAAAACTATTCCGGCTCGCGTACGATGTCATCAAGCTGGGCGATGCTAAGGCCGTAATCCTCCGTGGGCAGTTCGGCGGGCTCGTCCACGGCGAGGCTCATCGCCTTCAGCACGCCGCTGGTGTGATGGCCGCGGCGCATGGTCATTTTGCCGCTGCGGCAGATTTCAAGTACGCGCTCCTCGTCTTCATTGAGTACCTGGATGAGGCCTTCAATTTTGCTTTCGACGCCGGTCATCTCAATGGTAAGGGACTCAGGCGCGAGATCGACGATGCGAGCGCGGAAGACTTCGACCAGCTCGAAGATGCGCGAGCGGTTGCGCGGCGTGGCGGCAACTTTGATGAGCGCCAGTTCGCGGGTGACGGAGGGGGCCTGGGCGATGTCGTCCACATCGACGACATTCTCCAGTTTATAGAGGCTGGCGCGGATGCGATGGCCGGCTTCGGCCGAGGCCTCGCAGACGACGGTCATGCGCGACTGCCCGGCGCGCTCACTGCGGCCGACGGTGAGCGAGCTGATGTTGATGTTGAGGCGGCGGAAGAGGGACGCGACGCGCGTCAGCACTCCGGGCAGATCTTCTACGTAAGCGACGAATGTGTGCAGCATAAAAACCCTCAAGTTATCAGTTGTCAGTTATCAGCTGTCAGCGATCGGCTTTCATTGATGAGTTACCGTGCTCTAAAGCTACCGGCAACTGAAAACTGACTACTGACAACTGATAACTGTCTTGCTACTTGTCGTCCGGCGACTCTACGAGCGGATTTTTGCCGGGTCGGCGGATCATTTCGTGCAGTGCAGAGCCGGCGGGAATCATGGGGTAGACCGACTCTTCTTTTTCGACCATGAAGTTGAGCAGGAACGCGCCCGGCGCTGAACGCGCTTCTTCAACTGCGGAGAGAACTTCAGCGCGGGTGGTTACGGCGCGGCCGCGAATTCCGTGCGCATCTGCAAGCTTGACGAAGTCGGGGCTGCGTAATGGTGTGCATTCGTAGTTCTTCTCGTAGAAGAACTCCTGCCACTGGCGCACCATGCCGAGATAGCCGTTGTTGATGATGGCGATGTTGATCTTGATGCCCTCTTGAGCGATGGTGGAAAGCTCGGAAGAGGTCATCTGGAAGCCGCCGTCGCCGACGATGACCCAGACTTCTTTTTCTGGACAGGCGAATTTTGCGCCGATGGCCGCGGGCAGCGCAAAACCCATTGTGCCGAGGCCGCCGGAGGTGATGAGTGAGCGCGAGTGCTCATGGTGGTAGTATTGCGCCTCCCACATCTGATGCTGACCGACGTCAGTTACGACGATGGCGTTGCCGCCGGTGATGCGCCAGATGTCATGGATAACATGCGCGGCGTAGAGGTGGCCGGAGTCGGGCAGATTCTTGATGTCGCGCACGGCCGATGCGCCTTTGCTGGCGTCGATGGTCTTGAGCCATGCGGAGCCGTCGCGGCCGCTGATGCGCGGGAGCAGTTCTTCAAGCACTTCGCGCAGATCGCCGATGAGCGGCACATCGACCTTGATGTTCTTGTTGATCTCAGCCGGGTCTACTTCGATGTGAATCTTTTTAGCTTTGGTGGCATAGGTTGAAGTCGAGCCGGTGACGCGGTCGTCAAAGCGCATTCCGCAGGCGATGAGCAGGTCGGCTTCTTGAATGGCGTTGTTAACCCACGACTCGCCGTGCATGCCCATCATGCCCAGGTTGAGCGTGTGCGAGGCGGGAAATGCGCCGAGGCCGAGGAGCGTGAGGGCGACGGGAATCTGTGCGCGCTCGGCGAGGGTGCGGACTTGCTCTTCAGCGCCGGATTCGATGATGCCGTGGCCGCCGAGAATGACGGGGCGCTTGGCGTTGCGGATCAGTTCGGCGGCTTGCGCGAGGCTGGCGTCTTCAAATTTACGCATGGGATGGATGCGGACGGGGCGGGGCTTGGCTGCTTCAAAGTCGAAGATGGCCGTGGCCTGCTGCGCGTCTTTGGTGATATCGACAAGGACCGGACCGGGGCGCGCGGATTTTGCGATTTGAAATGCGTAGCGAATGGCCGGCGCAATATCTTCGGTGCGATTGATGAGGAAGTTGTGCTTGGTCACAGGCAGAGTGATGCCGGTGATGTCGACTTCCTGAAAGGCGTCAGTGCCGAGAACCTTGCTGGATACGTTGCCGGTGATACAGACGATGGGAATGGAATCGAGCATGGCTGTGGCGATGCCGGTGACAAGATTGGTGGCGCCGGGACCGCTGGTGGCAATGCAAACGCCGACCTTGCCCGAAGCGCGCGAGTAGCCGTCGGCCATGTGCGCCGCGCCCTGCTCATGGCGGACGAGCGTGTGGTGAATGGGAAATTTGCGCAGCGCGTCATAGACGGGCAGGATGGCTCCGCCGGGGTAGCCGAAGACGTCCGTGACGCCCTCGCCCACCAGCGTGGCCCAGACAATTTCCGCGCCGGTGAGGCGGGTGGGTGGGTTGTTGGATGCTTGCGTGTTGGCGTCGTTTCCCATGATGGACTCCTTTACAGTGGACAGTTAGATTTGTGCTTTCAACCATGTTGCTTCATCGTGCCTGGCTTCA
>Ga0302320_10030962_pt1 | contig 10168 bp, 9 predicted proteins | sample Bog_T0_3_FD_202130 | JGI IMG/M metagenome (GOLD analysis project Ga0302320, IMG submission 202130) | Peat permafrost microbial communities from Stordalen Mire near Abisko, Sweden - Bog_T0_3 | ecosystem: Environmental > Terrestrial > Soil > Wetlands > Peat | place: Sweden: Abisko, Stordalen Mire...
AGGCTTGCGTCCGGCGGCGCAGTCTCCGGCGTGGGAATGCCGATCCAGCCGGCCTGCTCGTCCATCATCTTCAAAAGCGGCAGGTCGTTTTCGTTGAGCAGAATGGGCGCGCCGGTAAGACGCTTGTGCTTGAGCGCGCCGCCCACGTGGTCAATGTGCGCGTGGGTGACGAGGATCTGCTTGAGCGTGAGGCCGAGTTCGGTGAGGCGGCGGTGGATGCGGCTGACCTCGTCGCCGGGATCGATGACGATGGCTTCGCCGGAGGTTTCGTCGCCGAGGATGGTGCAGTTGCATTGCAGCGGACCGACGGGAAAGGTCTCGAGGATCATGCTTCCATTCTAGAGGTTGCGGAACGGGCCCATGCCTGTGAACGCGATGAGCCGTTCCGCGGGTGGACTACTGGACCGCCGGCTTGCGGAAGGTGATTGCGTAGAACTTGCCTTCCTTCAGCATGTGAACTTGAATATCTTCCATCTCGGGCGGCACCAGATCGATGGGCACCGTTACGGGCTGTTTGCGGTCGCCGTAGAAGCTGCTGGTATACGGGATTTTCTGGTAGGTGCTTTTCACGTACTCTTCCGTTTCATCCTCGATCATCAGATGGCTGCCCGGCTTTGCGACGCGAATCATCTCGCGGATGGCTTTTGCGCGGTCGCTGAAGAAGTTGAAGGCTCCCGCGGTATAGACAACGTCGAAGGTTGCGTCGGCGAAGGGCAGGCATTCGGCATTGCCCAGATAGAGATCGGCATCCATCTGCCAGCGGCGCAGATTGGTCTGGCAGTTGGCGAGCATCTCGGCAGAGAGATCGAGGCCGGCGAGCTTGACGCCGCGAGGCAGGTATTTGAAGTTGAGCCCGGTGCCGACCGAGGTCTCCAGGACTGAATCGCCGGGTTTGACCTGGAGCAAATCCATGTAGTTGCGGAAGTACGAGTCGAGGGCGAGTCCCCGGAACGCGCCAAAGAAGCGCTGCGTGTCGTCGTAAAAGCCGCCGATGGTTTCATAAAGATGGTTGTATTTTCCGTTGTCGCCGGTCAGGTCCTGGGGGCGGAGGAAAACGGAGATACCGTTGCGGACCGGGAAGCGCTCGCCGGAACTGGATACCAGGAGTTCGCGGCCCTGCTCCGTGACCACATGCAAGGGGTCGCCGGTGAAGGGGCTCTTGAGGCGCGCCACGGTAGCAGCGCGGCTGGCCCACGGCTGGAACGGGAAGGGATGAAGCAGCGCATAAACGCCCAGCGCGCAGCAGCCGGCCAGGCATGTCCAGGCGAAGGTCTCTCCGGGGTCGATTCCGGCAGGCAGTGCGTCGTGGAGCAGGATCAGGCGCGCGGAGAGATTTGTCGCAAGCAGGTAAAGGGCGGCGAACAAGACAACGCTGACGCCGAATTTCCGAGAGCTGAACTCGTGGTTCCACATCCAAACCACCACGGCCGCAAACCAGAGAACAAGGAAGATCTGCGGGCCGGTCTCGGAGGTTGCGCCGTGAGGCGCAGGCGGTTGCATCGTCTGCAGCGCAACACCGGCGAGCGGCAAAGGCAGTGTGGAGATCAACCCGGAGATGCGCGGGCTCACGAGGCGGTGGAAGGTGAAGGGCAGCACGCCGAGCACGGCGGCGAGCAACATCCAGCCGAGATACCCGAGCGCTGGGCCCGCGCCGGTGAGCGGGAAGTGACGCCAGTCCCAGAGCAGGCTGGGAACCAGGGCGACGGCCAGCATCCACAGAAAGCCGCGTCCGGGCTGCTGCGTTCCCACAAACCACGCGCCCAGAATCGCGCCGGTCCACATGCCGATGGGGTGGTAAACGAAACCGGCGACAAACAGGCTGAGGACAATCCAGGCTACGATTTGCGAGAGGTGGTTGGGGCGAACTTCGGTGGGCATGGCGTTCTCCTTGTCTTGCGTGTGCGGCGTTGCGTAGAGCGGTTGCCGGCCTGGCAGGCCCGGTTCAAGATTCGCGGCTTTTGCTGGTATCGGCGGACGCTTCCAAAGCGGCCAGTTCCTTGAGAGCCGACTCGCCCCACTCAATCGCGGCGCGGGTCATGGCCAGACCGAGGCCCAGCGTGAGCATCCAGTAGGGGAGATTCGGATCCTTCGATTGGTAGGCGCGCGCCATCTTCTCGATCCCCTCCAGCGTGGCCACCATCTGCCGGTTGCGTTGCTGCAACTCGCGTACATGAGCCAATGCAACCCCTGGCGCGGCCTCGTGGCCAAAAAACAACTTGAGCATGAACTCGTTGCGCGGCGGATCGTTTTGAAAGGGCTTGGCCAGCCACTCGCGCAGGCAGGCGCGTCCGGCGTCGGTCAGCGTGTACAGCTGCCGGCGCTTTTTGGTTGCGGTGGACGGCTCGTGCGCCTCGATGAGGCCTTCGACGGCCAATTGCTTCAGCGTGGGATAGATCTGCCCGTAGCTTTCGCCCCAGAAGCTGCCGAAGTTCTCCTCAATGGCCTTGTGCAGCTCGTAGCCGGAGAGATTCGGCTGGATGGAGAGTCCTCCGAGGAGGACGTAGGCGGTGCGGCTATTGTTCATGTATCTATAAGATGTATCTGAAAGATATATTTGTCAACAAGAATCTTTCGCAAATCAGAGAATCTCCCATAATGCAAAAACGGCAGGCCGTGAGGCCTGCCGTTCTTGTCAGATCTGGGCGGAGGAAATGGTGTGAACTACTTTCCTGACTTGGCCGGCGCGGAGGCAGGCTTGGTGCCTTCCAGCACGGAGTGCGAACCTGCGGAGCGCACATAGAGAACGGTCAGGGTGATGGAGGTGAGCATGAAGATGACCGCCGACCAGGTGGTGAGCTTGGTGAGCACGTTGGCTGCCGCACGGGGGCCAAAGGCGGTCTGCGAACCCTGTCCGCCGAACGCGCCTGCCAGATCGGCCGAGCGGCCCTGCTGCAGCAGGACGACACCGATGAGGAACAGGCACACGATCACGTGCAGGATGACGACGAAGTAGAGAAGGATGTTCATCTGTGTAAGCTGCTTTCCGAGCCTCGCCCGGTTGGCCCGGAAGAGGGAATCTCTTGGTGCGGAGGAGGGGACTTGAACCCCTATGCCTTGTGGGCGCTAGCACCTCAAGCTAGTGCGTCTGCCAATTTCGCCACCTCCGCTTGGGGTGAACCTATTGAGTATAACAAAGGTGCGCCCAATAAGGAATGGAGGGTGATTCCCGCGCGGAGGCAGCGCCCCTACATTGGCCTATTCAGTCCATCAGCCCCAAGCCGCAGGAAAATATGCCTGGTGTAGAATTGGGGCTGGAAATGGAGCTACTCCTCAATCTCGGATGGGCGATGGTGGCTGTGGCGCTGGTGTGCCTGTGGCTGCAATTTGCCCCTCGCGCCGGGGCTGGGAGGCGGACGCAGTTGCTGGCCCTCGCCGTACTGATCCTGGTCCTGTTCCCCGTCATCTCGGTCACGGACGACCTGATGGCGGCCCAGAATCCCGCGGAAGCGGAGGGCGCCCTGCGCCGCGACCACGTGGTGTCCAGTTCCCATTCCATTCTTCCAGCCGCCGTCCAGCTGCCCCAACCGGCCTTCGCTCAGGTTTCTTTCGCTTTTTTGCATTCTGCCATACCGGGAAATCCACCCACTCCGGCAGTGCACCACCCCGGCCTTCAAGAGATTGAGAATCGGCCACCACCGGCGGCCTGACCTTTCGCGTCTAACCCACTGAATGACTCTCTCTCCTTCCTGTGTTCGCCGTGCAGACCACGGCGCAAAGGTCGTGCATGAAGCAAATCTTCCCACTGTATTCAGTTTTGCCCGCGGCCATGCTGCTGGCGCTTGCGCCGGGTTTTGCGCGAGCGCAGCAGGGCCTCACCTGGGAGCAGGTGAAGGCGAAGTTCGAGGCCGCCAATCCCACGCTCAAGGCGGATGCGCTGGCGGTGGACGAGATGAAAGCAGCGGAGATCACCGCTTTCCTGCGGCCCAATCCGCAGGTCAGCCTGTCCACGGACGGAACGCAGGTGGCTCGTTACCAGGGCGTCTGGCGTCCGTTCTCCGGCACGCAGTTCTCGCCCAGCTTGAGCTACCTGCACGAGCGCCAGAACAAGCGCGAACTGCGACTGGAGAGCGCCAGGGAAGGCACGAAGATCGCAGGTTCGCAGCACGAGGACCTGGAGCGGAATCTACTCTTTGATCTGCGCGCTCAGTTTGTCCAGACCCTCGAGGCCAAGGCGGTGCTGGAGATGGCCAAAGCCGACCTCGCCTACTACGACAACATCATTCAGATCAGCCGTGACCGCTTCCGCGCTGGAGACATTGCCCAGATCGACCTGGACCGCATTGAACTGCTCCGCGTGCAATACGAGACGGAGATTCAAACCGCGATCGTCAATCTGCGAACAGCGAAGATCGAGCTTCTGCAACTGCTCAATGACCGCACGCCGGTGGAGCAGTTCGATGTGACCGGGGCCTTCGACTTCAGCGACAATCTGAAGCCGCTTGAAGACTTCCGCCAGATCGCGCTGGACGAGCGGCCCGATCTGCGCGCCGCGCTCGAAACGGTTCAGCAGGCCAACACCAATCACAAGCTGGCAGTGGCGAACGGCTCAACGGACCCGACCTATAGCGGCTGGTACACCTTCAATCCTTCGTTCAACAATCCTTACGATCACCAGACCATCGGCGCCAGCGTGAGCATTCCGCTGCGCGTTTTCGACCGCAACCAGGGCGAGAAGCAGCGCACGCTCATCGATATCAATCGCAGCCGGCAGGCCACGGAAGCCACGCGGGCGCTGGTGTTCAGCGATGTGGACTCTGCCTATGCTCAGGTGGAGAGCAGCCTGGCGTTGCTGAGGCCTTACAAGGCGCAGTACAAGGCGCAGGCGCTCAGGGTGCGCGATACCGTGACCTACTCTTACCAGCACGGGGGCGCCTCGCTGATGGATTTTCTGAATGCACAGAGCGACTACCGGGCCGTGGAACTGGCCTACGTGCAACTAATCGGTTCTTATTTGACGGCTGCCGGACAACTGAATCTTGCGGTGGGACGCGAGGTAATCCAATGACCATTTCTCCTCTTGTTACGCGCCATTCAATTGCCGCTCTCGTGGCTGCTGCATCGCTCGGCCTGATTCTCTCCGGATGCAAAGCAAAGGAAAAGGGCGATGGCGCTCCGCCTGCCGCACAGGTCATTCAGGTGGCCGACATGAACCTGATTACCATCGACTCGAAAGATGTCGCCAAGTTCCCGTTGTCCGCGGCCGGGCGCGTCGAGTCCGCGCCTGAGTTGACCGCGACGGGCACTGTATTCCCCGATATCGCGCGCGAGGTCCCGGTCATCTCCATGGCCAACGGCCGCGTGGTGGACATCAAGGCGCGGCTCGACGACAACGTGAAGAAGGGGCAACTGCTTCTCAAGGTGCAGAGCCCGGACATCACCGCCGCGTTCGACACGTATCGCAAGGCGGCCAACGACGAACAACTGGCCGCAAAGGCCTACGCGCGCGCCGACGATCTGTTCAAGCATGGCGCCATCTCGCAGGCCATGCTGGAGCAGGCCGAGGACACGGAGAAGAACGCCAAGGCCGACCTGACCGCGGCGGAGGAGCAACTGAAGACGCTGGGCGTGGACCAGGCGCATCCCAGCAGCGTGGTGAGTGTTTATGCGCCCATCTCCGGCGTGATTGTGGCGCAGAACGTGACCAACTCCGCTGCCGCGGGCGTCAATCTCTCCGGCTCGGCCACGGCATTTACCATCGCCGATCTCTCCACGGTGTGGATCGTCTGCGATGTGTACGAGAACGACATTCCCAAACTGCAGCTGGGCCAGGAAGCGAAAATCAAGCTGAACGCGTTTCCCGATCGGCCGCTCACCGGGCGCATCAGCGACATCGGCCCCATCCTCGATCCATCGCTTCGCACCGCCAAGGTGCGCATCGAACTGCCCAACCCGGGCTTCCTGAAGCTGGGCATGTTCGGCGCTGCAACCTTCACCGGCCGAACCAAGGAGACGCATGCGGTGGTTCCGGCCGAGGCGGTACTGCACCTGCATGACCGCGACTGGGTCTTTGAGCCGGCAGGCGGCAGCCAGTTCAAGCGGGTTGAAGTGCATGCCGGCAAAATGCTCGACAGCAAGCGACAGGAGATTCTTTCCGGCATTGAACCCGGTCAGCAGGTAGTCAACAACGCGCTGCTGCTGGAGACGGCGGGGAATCAGTAAGGTCTTCGCAGAGGTATTGCGCGAGGAGTCTATTCCTCGCGCAATACCTCCAGCGGCCGTAGCCCCAGGATGCGATAGCTCGCGATCCATCCCGTCGCCGTGGCCAGCACCGCGGTTCCAAACAGCGCCACCAAGGTGGCCGTCCACTCGATGTGGAAGCCCACTTCCAGCCTGCGCAGCAGCACGCGCGTGAGGATGTTGGCAAAGACCACGCCCACCGAGCCTGCCAGCAAACCGAGCACGCTGAACTCCACGCTGAAGGTGCGCACGATACGCATGCGCGTGGCGCCCAGCGTCTTCAGCACCACCGCCTCCCTCATGCGGCGGAAACGCGTGCTGGCGATGCTGGAGGCCAGAATCATGAGGCCCGCAAAGATGGAGAAGCCGGCCAGGAAGCGCACGACGAACGTGATCTGATCGACCACGCTCTCAATGCGCGAGAGCACGTCGGCCAGGTTGATGACGGTGACGGTGGGATAGGCGAGGAACAGCGCGCGCTCCACGGAGGCCACCTGCCTGGGCTCGACGTGCGCTCCGCCGTACCAGGTGGCAGGCTGGTCTTTCAGTTGGCCGGATGGCACAACGAATGACACGCGCGAGCCCAGGTGCTGCCCGTCGGCACGATAGATCGCGGTGACCTTCAACGCGCGCACTGCCCCGCCGATCTCGAGTTCGACCGCAGAACCGGCACCGAGGTGCAGACGTTGAGCCACACCCTCGCCAACGGCCATTTCCATCGCGTCTGCGCCGCTCCACCACTTGCCCTGCGTGATCTTGTCGCCTTCCGGGGGCGCATCGGCCCAGGTGAGTTCGGCGTTCTCCAACATGCGGCGGGGGAAATGCTGGTCCTTCAACTCGTCAAGCGTTTTGCCGTTGAGGGAGCGGAAATGGCCCTGGACGGCGGGCATCAGGTCCAGCGGTTGGGTGACTCCGGGCTGATGCGCGAAGAAGTCTCTTACTCCGGCAGCCTCTTCGGTGGTTACGTCGATGAGGAAGAGGTTGGGCAGCTTGGGCGAAGCGGTGGCGCGCAGGTCGCGCAGGAGCGTGGCCTGCATGAGGTAGACGGTGAGGATGAGCATGACGCCGGTGCCCAGCGCGGCCAGCACAGCGGCGGACTGGTTGCCGGGCCGGTACAGGTTGGCAAGGCCGTGGCGCAGAAACGAAGGCAGATGCAGGCGGGTGCGATTGAGCAGGACGCGCAGCACCCACAGCGCCACGGCGGCCAACACCAGCAACACAATCAGAGCGATGGTGAACAGCAGGGCAAACCACGTGCCGACTTTGGCGGAATCGGAGAGCGCCCACGCGATGCCGCCCAGCGCGGCAATCACCACGACCGAAAGGCCAAGCTGGAGACGGCGTCCCCACCACGAGGCAAACCATGCGCGGATGCCCTGAGGGCCCGGCTCCACCAGGCGGCGCAGCACCAGCACGGGGCGCACGGCGCGCACATCCAGCAGCGGCGGCAGGCAGAAGAGCAGGGTGGTGAGGAGGCCAGTGCCGAGGCCCGCGGCGACGGAGCGCCATGGAAACTCGAGCGTGGCATGAATCGGCAGCAGCTTGCCGAACACAGCGGGCAGCGCGGACATGACGCCCACGCCGGCGGCCACGCCGAGCACACCTCCGGCTAGCCCCAGGCCAAGGGTTTGCAGAAGGAAGATGCGCAGCAGATCGGCAGAGCCCGCGCCGACGGCTTTGAGGATCGCAAGCATATCCATGCGCTGCTCAAGGTGCGCGTGCATGGCCATGGCCACGCCAATGGCGCCCAGCACCATGGCAACGAGACAAATCAAACTCAGGATGGCGGTCGAGTTGTCCAGACCCTGGGTCAGCGCGGGGTTGCCTTCGCGGAAGTCCATGACCTGCGCGTCGGGCAGGGCTGCCTCCAACTGCTTGCGGAGCGCGACGGGGTCGGCGTTGGCGGGCAGCTTCATCAGCAGCCGCTGGCTGGCGCGGCTGCCCGGCGCCAGCAACTCCGTGCGGTCCAGCGCGGCGCGCGAGATCATGACGCGCGGCCCGATGTTCATGCCGGAGTTCATGCGGTCCGGCTCCTGGCGTAGCACCGCCGCAATTCTGAAGTCGCGTCCGCCGAGCCGCAGCGTCTGGCCCACATGGGCGTTGAGCCGAATGAGAAACTCTTCGGCCACGATGGCGGAGTCGCCGCTGAGCGCTTGCTGGAGGCCCATGGCCGGCTCCAGTTCGGCGGTGCCGTAGTAGGGATACTCGGCCGGGTCAACCGCTTTAAGCGAAACCAGCAGGGGCACCGGGTCCGGCGGCACGGAGGCCATGGACATGGTCTCGACAATCCAGGTGGAGCGTATCGGTTGCGGACTCTGCTTCTCGATCACAGCGATCTTGCCCGCGTCCTCGGCCGTGGCCTGGCGAAAGATGCGCGCGCTCAGGTCGCTGGCCATCAAGCCCCGCGCCTCGGTGGAGAGCGTCTTCTTGAAGCTCTCGCTGAATCCGCGCACGCCCACCAGCGCCGCGACTCCGACCGCAACAGACAGCACCACAAAGCCGAACTTGCCCGGCGCGGACTTCAAGTCGCGCCAGCCGATGGCCGCCGCGCGCTTCCAACTCAGCGGTTGCTTAGCCATGGTGCGCCTGCTCGGCGGCCGGGGCCGTGTAAGGCAGCGTGTCTTCCACAATCATGCCGTCCTTGAGAACAATCTTGCGGTCGGCTCTGCTGGCCACCTCCGGGTCGTGCGTCACCAGCACCAGCGTGGTGCCCGCCTGCTTGTTGCGCTTCAGCAGAAGGTCCAGCACCAGCAGCCCATTCGCGGAGTCCAGGTTGCCCGTCGGCTCGTCGGCCATCACGATGGGCGGCTCGACGACAAAGGCCCTCGCCAGCGCCACGCGCTGTTGCTCGCCGCCGGAGAGTTGTACCGGGTAGTGGTCCACGCGCTCGGTCAGGCCCACTTCGTCCAGCAAGCGCCTCGCCTGCTTCAGCCCACTGCCGGGGACGTTGAGTTCATAAGGCAGAAGCACGTTTTCAAGAGCAGTGAGCGTGGCGATGAGTTGGTAGGACTGGAAGACGAAGCCGATCTTGCTTCCGCGCACGGCGGCCAGCTCCGCTTCGGCCAGGTTGTGGATCGGCACTCCGTCGAGGTAGATTTCGCCGGAACTGGGTGTGTCAAGGCCGGCCAGCAGGCCCAGCAGGGTGCTCTTGCCGCTGCCGCTGGCGCCCACAATGGCGATGAACTGCCCGGCGGGAATGGTGAGCGTGATGCCTTTCAGAATCTCCACCCGCCGCGTGCCGTTTTGTATCCACTTCTTCGCGTCCCGCACTTCAATCACTCTGGCTGCCTCCTGAGTCCGACGCTTCATCCAGCTACACTATCTCTGTGGACGTTTACCGCCGCATTATCGTTTCGCTTCTGTTGCTGTTTGTCGCCGGCCCCTTGCTGGCCGCTGAGCCGCACCTGCTGGTCTGCTTTGGCGACAGCATCACAGCCGGCTACGGCCTGCAGACCGGACAGGCTTACCCGGACGCCCTGCAGCGCGACCTGGACCGCGCGGGCTACCACTACAAGGTAAACAACCAGGGCACCAGCGGCGCCACCACCAAAGACGCCGTCGCCGACATTCGCTCCATCCTGCTGCTGCATCCCGAGGTGGTGATCGTCGAGTTCGGCGGCAACGACGGCCTGCGCGGCCTGCCGCCGGACCAGACCCGCCGCAATCTCGACCAGGTGCTCACCGCGCTGGAAGCCGCGCACATCAAGGTGCTTCTGGCCGGCATCACGCTTCCGCCCAACTACGGCCGCGAATACATCCAGCTCTTCGAGCAGGTCTTCCGCGACCTGGCTGCAAAGCATCACACCGCCTTCGTCCCCATGATCTACAAAGACCTGGTCGGCGTCCCAAACGTCATTCAACCCGACGGCATCCACCCCACGCCCAAAGGCTCGGAGATCATTGCGAAGACGCTGTTGCCGGTGTTGACGCCTTTGCTGCATAAAGGCAGTTGATCGGTTGTCAGTGAAAACACCCCGCAGCACACTCCCCC
>Ga0302320_10030963_pt1 | contig 10168 bp, 11 predicted proteins | sample Bog_T0_3_FD_202130 | JGI IMG/M metagenome (GOLD analysis project Ga0302320, IMG submission 202130) | Peat permafrost microbial communities from Stordalen Mire near Abisko, Sweden - Bog_T0_3 | ecosystem: Environmental > Terrestrial > Soil > Wetlands > Peat | place: Sweden: Abisko, Stordalen Mire...
CAGTTCGGCTGATTGGACCAGGGCGATCAAGGACAGTCACGGACGGCCCTTGACCGTTGTGGTGCTGCGCGACAAGAAGGAACAGACCCTCACCCTGGCTCCCGACAGCAAGAAGCGATCGAGTCTGGAGCAGCCCGGCGACGACTCGCAGCGCGTGGCACAGGCTCCCATTGGATTCTTCTGGCTGTCGCTCCCTTAGTCAACGCGCACCGTGAAACAGCCTACGGACCCGGATACACTGGTGCTGAGGGAGTGAATCATGGTGCGGCCCATACTCGCGCTTACTTGCATTCTTTGGGCAATTCCGGCAATCCCTGCCCTGGCGCAAACGCCTTCCACCAATGCCGCGGCAACACCCGATAGTCCTCCTGCGCAAGCGTCCACCTTGGCGGCTCGCTCCACCCTGGTTCTGGTTCCAGCGCTGGTTCGCAATAAAGACGGCGAATTGGTCTACACCCTGAAGGCCAACGACTTTGTGCTGACGGACGACGGCATCCCGCAGAAGCTCACGCTGGAGCAGGACTCCGGCGGGGAACCCCTGGCGCTGGTCATCGATATCGAGGGAGGCCGTTCCGCCCTGCATGAACTGAAGAAGTTCGTTGCGATTGGACCCATGATCGATTCCATCGTCGGCAATGTTCCTCATCAAGTCGCCGTGGTTGGCTTCGATAGCTTACCCGTCCTGGTCACTGACTTTTCGCCGGATACCGCGACTGCTGCACAAGGAATCGAGGACCTGATTTCGGACAACAATGGGGATGACGGCGCAGCCATTCTGGATTCTCTCGGCTTCTCCATCGACATCTTGCGCAGGCAACCGCCGCAATATCGACGGGCCATTCTTCTCATAAGCGAGACGAACGGCGATAGTAGTAAGCTCCAACTCAACGACGCGCTGCGCATCGTGAGCGACACCAACACCGCTATCTATAGCGTCGGATTCTCCACGGGAAAATCTGAAGCTAAGAAAATTTGGGCGCAGAGGAAGTCCGATCCTCCCCCACCACCCGATTGCAACGGTTGCTTCAGCCTGTGGCCTGAGATCCGCATGGCGGAGATGGCGACCATCGTGGCTGTGGATGGATTGCGCCGCAATGTTCCTGAGACTGTGGCTCGCCTTACCGGCGGAGAGTACTTCCAGTTCGGGGATGAGAAGAGCCTCGAAGCTAGCCTGCAGACCATCTCCAACCACATTCCGAATCGGTATATGCTGAGCTTCCAACCGCAGTCGCCTCATCCTGGATTCCATCCCATTACGCTGCAAATTCCCGATTACGTCAATCTAAAGGTCTCCGCCCGTAACGGGTATTGGGCGGGTGTCTCAGGAGCGGCCCCCGGACCAGCCAAGGATGCTCCCCGATGAAGTTCTCAGCCGCACTTGTACTTCTCTGCCTCTCGCCGACTACCCTGGCGCAGACACCATCCACCGATGCTGCGGCAATGCCGGAACCACCTCCTGCGCAAACATCAACCCTCAGTGCACGCTCCACACTGGTTCTTGTTCCCGCCCTGGTCCGCGACAAAGAAGGGGAGATGGTCTACACCCTGAAGGCCGACGACTTTGTGCTGACCGACGATGGCATCCTACAGAAGCTGACGCTGGAACAGGACACCGGAGGCGAACCGCTTGCTCTGGTGGTCGACCTGGAAGGTGGAGGCGCGGGCGCCAACAACCTCTACAAATCCGTCACTCTGGCTCCCATGCTGAGTGCTGTCATTGGCAACGTCCCCCATAAGGTCGCCGTCGTTGGCTTCGACAGTTCACCCGTGCTGGTGCAGGACTTCACGCCCGACCTCGACGTTGCCGGGCAAGCCATTCACGCACTGATCGACGATGACAATGGAGACGATGGGGCCGCCATCCTCGACTCGCTCGGCTTCTCCGTCGACCTACTGCGCAAGCAACCCCCGCAGTATCGCCGCGCCATCCTTCTAATGAGCGAGAGCAACGACCACGGAAGCAAGCTTCGCCTGGACGAAGCGCTGCGCGAGATCAGTGACACCAACACCGTCATCTACAGCTTCGGATTCTCCAGTGGCAGGGACGAGTTGAAGACCGGCTCTGCCAAGGCACTGAGCGACTCAACCCCCGGCCCTGTGCATGGCTGTATGAGTCGCGACCCCAACGATTCGAATGTCAACCTGAAGCAAAGCGTCGCCGAACAGGCATACGGCTGCCTAAGCCTGCTGGCACCACCCTTAAGCATCGCCAAGGCAGTTGTGATCGCGCTCTTCGACGGCATGCAGAAGAACATTCCCGAGACGGTCGCCCACCTTACCGGCGGCGAATATTTCAAGCTGGGCAACCAGAAGAGCATCGAACGCAGCCTGATGACCCTCTCCAACCACCTGCCCAACCGCTATGTCCTCAGCTTCCAGGCACAGTCGCCGCACGCGGGATTTCATGCAATCGAGCTGCGCGTACCCGGCTATGCGGGCCTCACCGTCGCCGCACGCAACGGCTACTGGGCCGATAGTATAACTCCAACTGCTAGCGCTCCGTAGGGCGCAGCTTCCCATCCATATAGGCCCCCAGGCAGATGGCCATCCAGTAGGCGAGGATGTCCCACAGGGAAAAGTGGCGTCCCAGAACAAGAATGCCGGGCAGAGTGAGGCGGAATGCGTCCAACCACGTCGCGTGGTACAGCTTAAGGAACTCCACAGCGGCTGCAATCACCCCTGAGATCAATGCGACACAGGGCAGACCCCAGCGTACAAACAGGGCGGAGACAATCCAGTAGATCATCAAGGCCCACATCATCGATCCGCAGTATTTCACTATGAACGGCGGCAGCCCAAGCGGCACCATGCGCACCAGTAGACCGACAATCAGCGTCATCGAGAGAAGCGCGAGGGTACGCGGGACGGGGCGCGGCGTCATCGTCTCCCAAGAGTAGTGAAAGGCGAGGACCGGTTCAACTGGCAGGGGAAATCAACCCGCTGAATGTGAATTGCAGTGACGCTTATGCTTTGCGCTCGGCAAGTGCGGTGCGCATGGCGCTGGTGTCGTTCCAGGCCAGGCGCAGACCGCTGGAGACAGGCGCGGCACCCAGCAGGCGAACAAAGGCCAATACAGCGTTCAAGTAGACAGGAGCGCGTCCTGTCCTCCATAGCTCGGAGAGCACACGCATATTGCCGTCGGCGTCGGGATGGTAGACGCGCTCGTCCCAGCGTTGCGAACCCTCGGGGAAATCGGGGTAGTTGCGAATGGCGGCCAGCGTGGAGTTGAGAATCCGCTGCTTCCACGGCTCAGCATACTGAGGCATGAATAGCACATGGCTATGGCGCTCGTACCGCACCTCTTGAACGAATTCAGTGAAGCTGGCGGCACGTGTCAGGTTTAGGTTGGCGTTGGGTTCAATGCCATGCCGGTCGCCGCCACTGATCAGCAGTTGGTTCCACTGCGCGGCCAGCTTTGTGACCTCGCGGTTTTCGTCCCAGTGGCGCAGTCCGTTCAGTTCGACGGCGTGGCAATACTGTCCATAAACAGCCAGAAAATCGTTTATCAGAACGCGATGCTTCTCCTCGCCGATGCGGTACAGGTCCCACAGCGGATGGTTGAAGACGATGAGAACGCCGGGGAGTTCGTCCAGCTCCGCCAGCATCTCACTCAGTAGCTTTGCCGGTCGCTGCGCCACAGGGATCGCCGTAAATGCCTCCATCCGCCGCATCCACTCCACACCGCTGGCACTGGGCAGGTTGTGGATGCCGAGATGGAAGGAGGATGCACCATACGGCACTGTCCATTCCAGGGAGACGGGAATCTGCCGAGCCGATGCCAGGGAGCGCAACAGCATGGGGGCCTGAATGTCGTCGTGGTCGGTGAGCGAGACCATTGCCGGAAGCTGTAGCTTCTCTTCAATCTGCTGGCGCTCCAGATCGAAAGCAAGCCTCGGAGTCAGAGGCGGAGTCCAATAGCTTCGCGCATAGTCCGGCCGGATGGCAGTTTTTCTGATGCAACGGCGCTCCGCCCAGCGCATCAACGGCTGTAGCACTCCCCAGTCGGTGGACATCTCAGCAATAAAATCAAGTGTCTCTTTGGACTGGTTGGTATGGCTGTGCAGCGATACACCGGCGGTGAATCCATCGGCGGCCTTCGGCTCGCGCCATAGATAGGAAACGCTCTGGCTCATAGTCGTGCCTCCCGCTCTGGATCGACTCCCTGCACTTCCAGTCTCCCGAAGTCATGTGACGGGAGTGTGACTGCACCAATAATTGTGCGAGAAGCGGAACCAAATTGGGCACCTGTAAATACTTATACCAGCAGGCCCTCCACCAGGGCCGCCCACTCAGCGTCCAGCGCGGGCCGTCGAAAACCGGTCCCTGAGCGCTTATACCAGTACTCCGCGTTCCACTGTTCGCCTTCTTTGCGATGAAGATAGGCATGTACTGCCATTGCATCCGGGGACTCCAGCTCATTCACCAGATCGTGGGCACGCGTCCAGTCACCCTGTACGTCCCACCATAGCGCCTCCAGCGCAGCCGAGAGCCCGGCCGGCGGGGTGGCATCTGTGAGCGAATTCTTGAATTGTGAGGCATCCATAGGGGCTGGCTCCATACTATGACAGAGATTGTACGGGGGGTGAGTGTCCCATCCTTCGTGATTTTTTTGCGAAGGGCGCTATCGAACTGCTCTATGGAAGCGTCTTGGCGATATCTGGCCCCAGCAGTTCCTGCGCATTGGGCGCTGGTGTATCGGGTACGCCGACGCCCTGTAGAGCGCGCTCCCGTTCGAAGGCGGCCTCGTGTGCAAGATCGTCGGTCAACCCTGCCTTCAGTATCTCGAATGCCTGCTGCGGCGTATCGGCAAACTGAAAGAGGTCGAGGTCCTTCCACGCAATGGCGCCCTTCTCCGCAAACGCCTCCAGGTTGATCACGCTCTTCCAGTAGCTGGATCCGTAGACCACGACGGTGATTTTTTTTGCCAGCTTCTGGGTCTGCGCCAGGGTCAGCAGTTCGAACATCTCGTCCATAGTGCCGAAGCCGCCGGGAAAGACCACCAACGCCTTGGCCAGATACGCGAACCAGAACTTGCGCATGAAGAAGTAGTGGAACTCGAAGTTGAGGTCGGGCGTGATGTAGGGGTTAGGCACCTGCTCAAACGGCAGCTTGATGTTGAGGCCGATGGACCGTGCGCCCACCTCGTAGGCTCCGCGATTGGCCGCCTCCATAATCCCCGGGCCACCGCCGGAGGTGATCACATAGCGTCGTCTGCGGCCTGGCAGCGTCATCGCCCAGCGCGACACCAGACCGGCCAGCGTGCGCGCGTCCTCGTAGTAGCGCGACATCTCGACGGCGGCCTCGGCCAGGCGTTGCCTCTGCTCGGATGCCTCGCCACGCTGCATCTCGTCCGGAGTGGCGGGCTGCTGGTCGGCCGGTGCGGGCGTCGCGGAACCGGTGTTGGCCAGCAGCTCCAGCTCGTGTTTGGCCACGTCCAGCGCACGGAATCGTGCCGATCCGAAGAAGACCACCGTGTCCTGAATGCGCTCACGCCGGAAGCGCGTCATCGGCTCGTAGTACTCCGCCATAATGCGCAGCATGCGTGCGTCGGGCGAGTTCAGGAACTCCGCATTCTCATACGCCAGCGGCGCGGCTGCAAGCGGTTCAGGATCTTTTCGGGCCATCGTGTCTTTGTCTTTCTCCGTCAGAGGGAATCATCCCATAAATTTATCAGCGATGGTCGCGGTAGTGGATTGCCTCCGTCACCCCAATCCATATGTCCAGCAGTCCTACTCCTGAGATGAGTCCGCGCACTGCTCCGTTGCGTAGCACCGCCGCCAGTGCGGGGCGCGACTGAATAAAGAGGTTATGGTCCCAGATCTTGCTCCACCAGGGCAGGATCGTCACCAGCACGCCCAGGTACACGCAGAACAACACCAGCACAAACAGTGACGTCCGTTGCAGCCAGATGGGCGCCACAGCGCCTTTCTCCGGCTGCGGAGCGGCTTGTGGGGGAACGGCTTCCGCAGTGGGCGCAGACGCCCGCTCACTCGGCGCTGCAGCCAGTTCATCGGAAGAAATGTGTGCCTCGAATGCCATCAGTCTCTCCAGTTGACCTTAGCAGAGCCGGATGCCGGTTTCTAGAGCGGGCCGTCTTCGTAGGTAGTAGATCAGTCTGAAGTCTGGGGCGAACGAAGTCACCGACAGCTCTCGTTTTGCGGGACTTGGTGCAGAGCTAGTCTTCGGATGGCTTTTCAATATGGTCGATGACGAGAACCTGGGCGGGGCCTTTGGCGGGAACGAGCTTCAGTCCGAGTTGCTGTTGGATGGCGGTGAAGAGGGGCGGTGCGTCGGTGTCGCTCTCGTCGCTGGACGGGTTGGCGGCGTCGGGGCTGGCGGCGGGGGATGTGGGTGCGCGTTGCTCGGGTGACCAGTCGAGCGTGAAGTCGTAGGCACCGGCGAGATTGGTTTGGTCCACGATGGCTCGACCGCCGAGCTCAGGATAAGTTGCGATGGCGCGGACGAAGGCATCGATGGTCATGGCCTTGACCACCATCTCGAGGGCTTGGCCCTTGCGGACGACGAGAATGCCGCGGTGCAGATCTTCGACTCCCATGGCCTCCGTGCCGCCTGGACTGAGCATTACAGTGGCACCACCAGTGGGCACACTGGCAGATGGCTTGGGACGCGGGCCTTTGGAGAGGATGAGGGCGTAGATAGGCTGATCCCGCGTCTCGGTGTGGACTTTTAGTTTGAAGCGGTCGGCGAGGAGAGATTGCTCCATGAGCTGGCGCTGCTGGTTGCGCTGGGAGCGGTTCATGTTCTGCATGGCGGCGAAGGTAACGGGAGTGGTCTTGACGAGGATATCGTAGACTTTATCTTCAATCCATGAGGGGCCATTGAGAACTTGCAGGTCGGAGCTGCGTGAGGCACTGGCAGATGTGCCGAAGGCCATCTGAATGAGGAGTTTTGTATTGACGATGAAATGGGTCTGCTCGCCTTCTGTGTCGGCGCCATGGGGCGGCTCATTTGAGGGCTTGATGCCTGAGACGTCGAAGGATGGCAGAGGGCCGCTGGCTTGAAAGACTTGGGTGTAGAGCGTGAGCGGGCCAGCAAGGGTGATTACGGCGAGAACAAATACGCGAGAGTTAATATGGCGTGATAAGGATGCGGCTGAGAGCATGGGCACCGTCTGAGTGATCCGACTGCAACTGATGGATGGACGCGGCTAGGGACCGAAAGTGAGAGTGTGATGGGGATAAATTTCTCCGAGAGGGTTCGAATGGCTGAGTGCTAGTAATGTCGGGTTATCTGAACCTTCAGTCATTCAGGCCAAACTGGCTCACTCCCGCATCCTGCGGTCTATGCACCCGCGCGCGCCGGAGATGAGAAAATAGGAGAGATGCTTCAACTCTCCGCCGCCGGTAAGCGATTCGGCCCCAAACTACTCTTTGAAGACGCCAACTGGCTGATCACGCCGGATGAGCGCACCGGCCTGGTTGGCGGCAACGGCACCGGCAAATCCACGCTGCTGAAGACTCTGGCCGGGATGGAGACGCTGGACTACGGCGAGCTGACGCGCGTCAAGGGAATGACCATCGGCTACCTGCCGCAGGACGGCCTCGCCATCAGCGGCAAGACGGTCTTTGCGGAGTGCCTCTCCGTCTTCGACCATCTGCACGCGCTGGAGCGCGAGGCCGAAGAGATTACCCACACGCTCTCCACCGCCGACCCAGAATCCCGCGAGTATCGCGCCGCAGCCGACCGCTACTCCGACATTGCGGACCACTTGCACGTCCACGACATATACACACTGGACTCGCAGGTGGGTGCCGTGCTGGGCGGACTCGGCTTCACCAAGGAAGATTGGGAGCGCAAGACCGAGGAGTTCTCCGGCGGATGGCAGATGCGCATCGCGCTGGCCAAGCTGTTGCTGCAAAAGCCCAGCCTGCTGCTGCTGGACGAGCCAACCAACCACCTCGATCTGGAGAGCCGCAACTGGCTGGAGAACTATCTCCACGACTATCCCAACGCCTACATTCTCATCTCGCACGACCGCTATTTCCTGGATGTCACGGTGAACAAGACCATCGAAATATGGAACAAGCGGCTGCACACCTATCACGGGAACTACGAAAAATATCTGCTCCAGAAGGAAGAGCGCCGCACTCAGTTGATGTCCGCCTACAAGAACCAGCGCGACCGCATCGACGCGCTGGAGTCCTTCATCAACCGCTTCCGCTACCAGGCCACCAAGGCCAAGCAAGTGCAATCGCGCATCAAGGAGCTGGACAAGATCGAACGCATCGAAGTGCCGGAAGAAGAGGCGACCATCCACTTCACCATTCCGCAGCCGCCCGCATCGGGACGCACGGTCATCGAGGTCTCGCATCTGTCGAAGGACTACCCGCTGCCGCCCGTCGATGGCGGATTGGCCGGAGTGAATCACGTCCTGCAGGATGTCAGCTTCCAGATCGATCGCGGTGATCGCATCGCTTTGGTCGGCGCCAATGGCGCTGGCAAATCCACATTGATCCGCCTGCTGAGCGGCCTGGAACCACCCACCAGCGGCAACGTCCGCCTGGGACACAACGTGCTGGCGGATTACTTTGCGCAGGACCAGTACAAGGTGCTGGACCCCGCCGCAGTGATGCTGGACGACATCAGCGGCATCGCACCCAAGGTTCCCGTGGTGGAGCTGCGCTCTCTGCTGGGCTGCTTCATGTTCTCCGGCGACGATGTCTTCAAGCCGCTGGGCGTTCTCTCCGGCGGCGAGCGCAACCGCTACGCCATGGCCAAGATGCTGGTGTCGCCCGCCAACATGCTTCTTCTGGATGAGCCCACCAACCACCTCGACCTGCGTGCGAAGGACGTATTGCTGGAGGCCATCGCCAACTTTACCGGTACCGTGTTGTTTGTCTCGCACGACCGCTACTTCATCGACGGCCTAGCCACGCGCGTCTTCGAGGTGGAAGACCATCGCGTACACATCTACCCCGGCAACTACGAGGACTACCTGTGGCGGAAACAGGGCGGCCCGGAGAAAGTTTCCGTCTCGCTATCGGATTCGCTGAAGCAATCGGCTCCCGAGCCAAGCAAACCTCTTCCTGCGTCGGGTGCTCCACATCTCGATTCTGAGATGTGGGATTCGAGCCACGAATTACCCAATCCGAAGCCCCACGCCAAGCGGCTCAATCCGATCAAGCTGAAGCAGATCGAAGACCGCCTCACGGCCGTCGAGCAGGAACTCTCCGCCATCGATTCCCGCATCGACACTTTGGAACAAAGTCTTGGCCACTACATTTCGGCGGAAGAGTCCCAGCGCACCGCCGCAACGCTGGACGAACTCCGCGCAAGACGCAGTACGCTCACGACCGAATGGGAATCGCTCGCCTCGACCCTGGAAGAACAGAGCAGCACTTCCAACGCCTGAGTCGGCAACCGGTGTGCCTATTTATTCGCTGCGCTCAGCAGCATGCAATTCCAACGCGCCAGCGGCGAACCGGTATCGAACGCCATGCGCTCCGGCTCTGGAAACGCAAAATACGCCGTCCACAGCAGTAGAACCGAACAGATCACGATGCCGCTGAGCATGTTGAATGTCCTAAACATATGTGGATGGGTCGCAAGCCACCAGGTCTGCACCAGATCGCTTATCGCCAATATTCCCAGACCGAGACCAATGCCAAAGATCTTGCTGCCACCCGAGATTCCCACAGGTCGCATCGCACAAAAGACAACCAACAGCATGCAAATCGTGAGCAGACTCTGGCTCCGCTGCAAGTGGGAGATTGCAATAATAAGAAATCTCGCGACCGTCCTATGCGGGGCGAATGCCCCCCCAATGTGGCTATAATTGATATCCCGGACACCGCGCAGAAAACGATCGATCCGAACCGCCGCAGACCCTCCAGCGGCTTCATTGTAAGCCGGTAGATGCTACAGACAAGGAACAGCACGAGCACGGACTGAATCGCAAACGCTGCCCAATAGATATAGAAATAGGCCACATACGCGGCGTGGTGATTCTGTCGATAAAAGGAGTACAAGATCAGTAGGGTGCTATCCGCGACTGCTCTCACCGCAAGAAACGACCCCAGCGCCCAGTACTCTCTCCACTGCCTCTTGACCGTGATGAAGCATAAGGCTGCTAGGCAGGTAGCGATTTCCAGATAACCCATAAGATGAAGAAGCGATTGTGACGCCATTCGCCAATCCTCCTGTATAA
>Ga0302320_10030964_pt1 | contig 10168 bp, 9 predicted proteins | sample Bog_T0_3_FD_202130 | JGI IMG/M metagenome (GOLD analysis project Ga0302320, IMG submission 202130) | Peat permafrost microbial communities from Stordalen Mire near Abisko, Sweden - Bog_T0_3 | ecosystem: Environmental > Terrestrial > Soil > Wetlands > Peat | place: Sweden: Abisko, Stordalen Mire...
CACGGTGGAAGAAGCGCAGACGGACTCCGGAAAATTCGTACAGAGCTTTTCCGCGGCGCAAAAATCGGGACTCAAAGCGGTCACCAAGAAGTTGGGGAAAGCAAACGCTGAGATCACCAAACAAAGCAAGGCTCTTACCCAGGCGCTGGAGCGCTCCAGGTTCGACGGCAAACAGATTGCCGGCATCGCGGAAAAGCTTGATAAGGCACTCGGCGATTTCCAGACCGAGCAAACGGCTCTGGGAACGGAGATGGGGATTCAGAACGAGGCAAGCGCTAAGGGGAACGCGAAATGACCGAATCCCCTCCCCTTGTCAATTGCTGAAGGGGCGCTTATCTTTCACCTATCTTGGGAACATCCGATACAACTTTTTGAAACGTTTCGGGTTCAATACTATATAGGGGTGTGATTTGGAGGAAACCTTGAAAGCATTGCGCTTGGTATTTAAACCAGTGAGTTCGGGATGGACGGCAAAAGCCGCCCTTTTGCTTTTTGTGCTCGGTGCGGCCGCCTTAGCTTGCGCCCAGAGGGGCTCCATGAGTCCCAATCAGGGCGAACAGGACGGGGTCAGCGCCGGCGGAAACTGGCTGGAATTCGCCTCCACCGACAAGATGACGGGCGAGAAGAGAGTGCGCTTTGAGCTCCAGTCGGATAACTATTTTAAGGAAGACTCCGAGTACAAGCCCCGAGTGAATCTGATTTGCAGTAACGGCAAACTCAAACTGGGAGACTTCAATCCTGGGGTCAGACTGCCTCCGCCGAACCGCCCCGGTTGGTGGGGACAGCCGCAACTGGAAGTAGAGGTACGGGCTGACGATGTCCACTACTTCAAGGGCTGGAACTGGATGCGCGGCCACTTTCTTTCCATGGACAAACGGACGGTCCGCGGGTTGATCGGAGCAAAGGTCTTCAACATCGCTCTGCCTACGCGCAGTGGCCGGCAGATTGCCGAGTTTTCTCCCAGCGGGCTGAATCTGGATCGAGTGCGAAATGCCTGCGATGTGACACCGAAAAGACCGAGTTCGGACTAAGAGAATCGACCAGGGCTGTCGTCACGAACTTCTGTCATAGACTTCGCAGATCCCATGGAGGTACAGCGAAGGTGAAAAAGTCGTGTGCAGTAATCCTGTTGCTTGCTCTATTTGGAGTTGCGTCGGCGACCGCTCAGGAGCAAGCCTCGAAACTCGAGGTCTATGGCGGGTACTACTACGTCCGCTTTAATGTAAACGCCAGTGCCGCCGGCGGCGCCCCCTCGGAAACCTTCAACGGAAACGGCGGCGGCGCCCAACTCGAATACAATGTCAACAACTGGCTGGGCGTGGTGGGAGATATGGCCGGCTATGGTGCGACGGCCACTACAAACGGCGCCTTGGTTGGCGGGGCGTTTACCTATCTTGCTGGGCCCCGAGTGAATTTCAGGCACGGCAAAGTCACGCCGTTCGTTCAGACGCTGTTCGGGGGCATTTGGACAACCAACGGGATTGGCACTTCGACCTCCGAAAATAACTTTGCCATGACGGCGGGCGGCGGCATTGACGTCAAAGTGTCGAAGCACGTATCCATTCGCCCCATCCAGGCCGAGTACTTCATGACCAAGATCGCCAACGGTCTCAACGACCGCCAGGACAATCTGCGGATTGGCGCTGGGATCGTTGTACGGCTCGGCAAATAGCGGTAGTGGTTCGCCCGCGTTCAAGATAGCCTCCGTTGTAAAATCAAAGATTACTCATGACGGACCGATCCCCTTCTATGGCAAAGGAAGACAACCCTATTCCTCCCGCGCGCGCAGAGCGTAACCAGGAACGTAACGAGGACCGTTACGACGCGCAGCGCATCGAGCAGAAATGGACTGAGCGCTGGCAACGCGATCCGTCGCTCTATGCCGCCGAGACCCATCCCACGAAGCCGAAGTATTACGTTTTGGAGATGCTTCCCTACCCTTCGGGCGCGCTGCACATGGGGCACGTTCGCAATTATTCGATTGGCGATGCGCTGGCTCGCTACATGTGGATGAATGGCTATAACGTGCTTCATCCCATGGGTTGGGATTCATTCGGGCTGCCGGCGGAGAATGCAGCCATCAAGAACAACACTCCGCCGAAGCAGTGGACGCTGGCGAATATCGCGGCCATGAAGGTGCAGATGAAGCGCCTCGGCTTCACCTACGACTGGTCGCGCGAGGTCACCACTTGCCTCCCCGAATACTACCGCTGGAATCAGTGGTTTTTTCTCAAGCTCTACCAGTCGGGCTTGGCGTATCGCAAAAAGAGCAAAGTGAACTGGTGTCCCGAGTGCCGCACCGTCCTGGCGAACGAGCAGGTTGTGGGCGGGATGTGCTGGCGGCATGAAAACACTCCGGTGGAGCAGCGCGAACTGGAACAGTGGTTTTTGCGGATCACAAAGTACGCGGACGAATTGCTGCGCGATCTCGACAAGTTGCAGGGCTGGCCGGAAAAAGTCCGCATCATGCAGCAGAACTGGATCGGACGCAGCGCAGGCACGCTGGTGGATTTCGATCTGGGCGGGACGGTGGGGCCGGCGGGATCGACGATCACAGTGTTCACCACGCGCGTGGACACGATCTATGGCGCGACCTCAGTCCAGTTGGCGCCCGAGCATCCGATCGTGGGCGACACGATTGCCCGTAACGCCGAGTTACGCGCGCAGGTGGACGGCTTGATCGCTGAGCAACGCCGGGCTAAGGAAGCGGGCGATATCGGCAACATCGAGAAGCATGGCGTCTTTACCGGTCGCTACGCGAAGAATCCGTATAACGGCGAAGCGGTGCCAGTGTGGGTGGCGAATTACATCCTCATGGATTACGGCACGGGCGCCATCATGAGCGTGCCAGCGCACGACGAGCGCGATTACGAATTTGCCAAAAAGTACAAGCTGGAGATCCGGTTGGTAATTTTGCCGGCCAGCACCGACCCGGAAGAAACCATGACGGCACCACCATTGCCCTTTACAACGATGGACGGGATCCTGGTGAACTCTGGCGAGTTCAACGGGCTGAGTTGCGAGGACGCGATCACTAAGATGTCGGCGCGTGCCGAAGAAAAGAAATTTGGCAAGGCAACGGTCACCTTCCGAATCAAAGACTGGGGCATCTCGCGCCAGCGCTATTGGGGCACGCCGATTCCGATGGTTTATTGCGACCAGGATGGTGTCGTTCCGGTGGCAGAAAAAGATCTGCCAATCATTTTGCCCGATAATGTGCCGATCACGCTGGCCGGAGGATCTCCGCTGGCGAGTGTGCCATCGTTTTTGAATACGACTTGTCCAAAATGTGGCGGCCCGGCGCGCCGCGAAACCGACACCATGGATACGTTCGTCGATTCGTCGTGGTACTTCTATCGCTACGCCGACGCGCAGAATGATAAGGCTCCGTTCGATTCCGCGAAGATCGCTTACTGGTTTCCGATCGATCAATATATAGGCGGCGTCGAACACGCCATTCTCCACCTGATTTATTCGCGCTTCTGGACGAAGTTCATGCGCGACATGGGTCTGGTAAAAAACGACGAGCCGATTCAGCGCCTGTTCACGCAGGGGATGGTGATCAAAGACGGCGCGAAGATGTCGAAGAATCTGGGCAACGTTGTGTCTCCGGACGAGATGGTAGAGCGCTACGGAGCGGACGCCACGCGGTTGTACAGCTTGTTCGCCGCGCCTCCCGATCGCGATTTGGATTGGCAGGAATCGGGGATCGAGGGGATCCAGCGATTCTTGGGGCGCGTGTATCGGTTCTACTTGCGCAATCCCGTGGGTGCGCAATCCGCCCCGGTTTCCACATCGGAACCATTGCCGCCCCAGGCTCGCTCGATTCAACGCAAGCTACACCAGACGATCAAGCGCGTCAGCAATGACTTCCAAGGACGCTGGCATTTCAACACCTGCATCGCCGCCATCATGGAACTGGTGAACGAAATTTATGGAGCGGAGGAGGCGATTGCCGGCGGCCAAGTTCCCTCTTCTCTGATCCTGGACGTGCAGCGCAACATCGCCTTGTTGCTTGCCCCCATGGCTCCGTATCTGGCGCACGAATTGTGGGAGATGACCGGCGAATCAACCAACTTGTTGAAAGCTCCCTGGCCGAAATACGATGCGGCTTTGGCGGCGGAGGACGAGATCGAGATTCCCGTGCAGGTCAACGGCAAGCTGCGCGGCTTGGTAGTTGTACCGGCGGGAGCAACCGAAGATCAAATCAAGCAAGCCGCGCTCGCCGATGACAAAGTGCGCGCTGCGATTGCGGGCAAGCAAGTCGTGAAGATCATTGTCGTACCGAAGAAGCTGGTGAATATCGTAGTGCGATAAGTGCGATAACCACAGGGGACACGAAGGTACGTGAGGGAAAAGCCAGACAGCCAGAACCTTCGTGGCACTTCGTGTCCTTTGTGGGTCAGGCTTTCTTGAGGTCGCATCGCCACTGCCCGCTTTTCGCTTTTATTTGCATCTGAACTGTCAATCTGAGAAACTCATCCGTGGAAACCCAATCCCCGCTTAATCAGGCAATCGTTGTCCTCGACTTCGGGGCGCAATATTCGCAGCTGATTGCGCGCCGCATCCGCGAACAGAAAATCTTTTCGGTCGTGCTGCCGTTCAACGCCAGCCTGGAAGAAATTCGCAGCTACTCTCCGGTGGGAATTATTTTGTCGGGCGGCCCGTCGTCTGTCTACGACAAAGATGCGCCGCTGGCGGATAAGCGCGTTTTCGATCTCGGCATTCCCGTGCTCGGCATCTGCTACGGATTGCAGTTCATGGTCTATGCCCTCGGCGGCAAAGTGCGTCCGGCCGCGAAACGCGAATACGGGCACGCGAAAGTCGAGATTCAGCACGCCGATTCGCAGCTTTTTCAGGGACTGCCTCATCTCCTCGCGGTCTGGATGTCGCATGGCGACTCGGCCGAAGAATTGCCTCTCGGATTCCGCTTGACGGCGAAAACTCCGGATGCAGTCGCTGCCATTGAAAACGCTGAGAGAAGGATGTGGGCGGTGCAATTCCATCCCGAGGTGCATCACACTCCGCTTGGCACCGACATCCTACGCAATTTCGCGCTCAACATTTGTGGAGCGAAACCCACCTGGACGCCGCAGCATTTTATTGATGCGACCGTGGCGCAGGTGAAACAGCAAGTCGGCAACGGGCGCGCCATCTGCGCGCTTTCCGGCGGCGTGGATTCTTCGGTCGCAGCGGTGCTGGTCGATCGCGCCCTTCGCGATGACTCGGGCGATGCTTCCGGCGAGTCGCGGCTCACTTGCGTGTTCGTCAACAATGGCGTGCTCCGCAAGAATGAGTTCGAAAAAGTGCAGCAAAATCTCCGCGACAATCTTGGATTGCATCTGGTTGCCGTCGATGCCACCGATCGCTTCCTGCAGAAATTGGCAGGAGTGACCGATCCAGAAACGAAAAGAAAGATCATCGGCTACGAGTTCATCGAGGTCTTCGACGATGAGGCGCATCGCATTCTGCAAGAAGAAGGCAAGAATAAAGTTGAGTGGCTGGTGCAGGGCACGCTCTATCCCGACGTAATCGAATCGCGCTCCGTGCGCGGCCCATCGCAGGTCATCAAGTCGCATCACAACGTCGGCGGATTGCCGGAGAAGATGAAGCTCAAGCTCATCGAGCCGCTCAAAGACTTATTCAAAGATGAGGTGCGGCGAATTGGGCGCGATCTCGGCATGCCCGAGGATATCTTGCAGCGGCAGCCATTTCCTGGACCTGGACTGGCGGTCAGGATTTTGGGTGAAGTAACTAAAGAACGCGCCGATCTGCTGCGCGACTGCGATGAGATCGTAGTCGGCGAAATCAAGAAAGCTGGCCTCTATCAGAAAATCTGGCAGTCGTTTGCTGTGCTCCTGCCGGTGATGTCGGTCGGAGTGATGGGCGATCAGCGGACTTACGCTTACACTTGCGCCGTGCGCGCTGTGCACTCCGAAGATGGCATGACCGCCGATTGGGTTCCACTGCCTTACGAAGTGCTGAAGACGATTTCCAATCGGATCGTAAACGAAGTGCGCGGCGTGAATCGCGTGGTGTATGACATTACTTCGAAGCCTCCCGGAACCATTGAGTGGGAGTAGTAGGGCAGGTCTCAGATGGCACGTCTTAGGTGTCAGGAAGAATCTGATCAATTGTCAGTCGGAACGGAGTTGCTGACTTGGCTCTCCCGCCTTTGATCCCCTCCAACTTGACATGTACTGTATTACCGTACATACTAGAGCGAGTGTTTCTCTCTCCCGCATCACGCGCGTGGTGCGCAACCGCAGGCAGCGCCCAAGGTGGCTGTATCCCGACCGCAGGGATCGCCAGCCGCGTCCAGCTTGAGGGCTGGATGCTCGCCGCGGAACGATCAGGAGGAACACTGTATGATCGCCCATTTTCGTCACAAAGGGCTAAGGCGTCTCCACGAGGAGGGAAATGCCAAAGGGGTGCCGTCGGCGATGGCCGACAAGCTGCGCAAGCTTCTGTTCGCCCTCGAAACGGCCGAGACCATGGATCAGCTCGGTCGCTTTCCCGGCTGGAGGCTTCACGCTCTCAAGGGCGACCTTAAAGGATGGTCAAGCTTGACCGTCACGGGAAGCTGGCGGTTGATTTTCCGGTACGACGAACAGACGAACGTGGCCAGCGATATCGACCTGGTCGATTACCACTAGGGAGACCGAGATGCCTATGAAGAAGCCGCCCCACCCGGGCGATTTGATAAGAACCGAAGTTATCGAAGCCCTCGGTCTGACCGTCTCGAAGGCGGCAGAGATTTTGAAAGTGCGCCGTGCCACGTTGTCCGATCTTCTGCACGGCAAGGCCGCGCTGACACCGGAGATGGCCCTTCGGATCGAAAAGGCGTTCGGACCTGAGATGGATCACCTTCTCCGGATGCAGCTCGCCTATGATGTGGCGAAAACACGGGAGCACGCGCGGGGCATCTCGATCAAACGGTATGCACCAGCCTGAGGGCCTGGCCAGCGGCAACGCTCGAAGGTCGGCCTAGTGGCCGGGTGCCGGGTGCCCCACTCATCGCGCACTTTGCGATGAGTGGGATTCCACAGCCGCATACCACTAGGCTCTCACGCCTTCACCACCTGCAGCCCCAACACTTTCTCAAACGGATAGAAATCCCGATCCCGGTGCAGTAAACGATGCCCGTGCATCAGGCAAAACGTAGCAATCCAGCAGTTCGTCATCTTCCTCACCGTGTAGCCGCGCTGCCGCAACGTCCGGTAATTCTCCGCCACCGACACCCCACAACCTTCCGCAGCAAACACCGCAAACTTCAGAAGTTCGTCGCGCACCCGCTCGAACTCTCCCGCGTCCCGGATCGCCAGCAGCACCTCGCTCAGAATCATGTCCGTCAACCCAAGCCTCTGCCGCGTCAATTCCCGCTCCAGCCACTCGGTCTCCGGGTTCTTAACCTCTCCTAAATAATCTACCCAAACTGTCGTATCCACGATCACCATACGGCACTATCTCTCCTTACTCCGCAATTCGTCCCCGCCGTGACACTTCCAGATTCCCTTCCCACTTCACCCGGCCCCGAAGCTGCCGCACGCCAGCCTGCGCCCCGGTCGCGATCAGCAGCCGCAACCCAGCCTCTACTGTTGCTTTCTTCGTTGTCGTCCCCGCCGCCTCCATCGCCTCCCGCATCAGCGCGTCGTCAATCTCAATATTCGTCCGCATCGGCTGCCTTCCCACGCCTAAATTGTAATGTGTACATTTCTAATGTTTATGTGTACCAGAATAGCACTTTCCCGCTAAGTCTTTGATCGGAAAATACTTTACGAGTAACTCCTTATTCCTCAATGACCTGGTTTAGGACATCCGCTAAGTCTCTGAGTTTAAAAGACCGTCGGAGAGGGTGTCGAATGCAGTCGTCTCCCATTTGCACAGCCCCCGAATTGCGCGCGCGAAGGCGAATCACTACCATGAGTTCATGCCAATCGCGACCGAACCTCCCGTTTCAACCCGTATTCGCGCCCCGCGCGGCAACACGCTCTCCTGCAAAGGTTGGCAACAGGAAGCTGCGATGCGCATGCTCATGAACAATCTCGACGAGGACGTTGCTGAACGTCCGCAAGATCTTGTCGTCTATGGAGGAACCGGAAAAGCGGCTCGCAATTGGGATTGCTATCACGCGATCGTCCGGGAGTTAAAAGCTTTGGAAAACGACGAGACTTTGCTGGTCCAGTCGGGCAAACCTGTGGGCGTGTTCAAGACGCATGAGTACGCTCCGCGGGTGCTGATTGCGAATTCGAATCTGGTTGGACATTTTTCGAACTGGGAGAAGTTCAACGAACTGGAACGCGCCGGTCTGATGATGTATGGACAGATGACCGCCGGATCGTGGATTTATATCGGCTCGCAGGGGATCGTGCAGGGCACTTATGAAACCTTCAACGCGGCGGCCGACAAACATTTTGGCGGCGATTTGAGCGGGAAGCTGATCGTCTCGGGCGGAATGGGAGGAATGGGCGGAGCGCAGCCTTTGGCTGCGACCATGACAGGCGCGGCGTTTCTGGGAATTGACGTCGATCCGGAGCGCATCAAAAAGCGGCTTAAGACTGGGTATTGCGACTTTCTGGTTACCACGCTGGACGAGGCTTTGCGCATTCTTAAGAACGCGGTGCGCAAAAAAGAAAATGTTTCGGTCGGGCTGGTGGGCAATTGCGCCGATATCATTCCGGAACTCGCCGAACGCGGAGTTGTTCCCGACATCCTTACCGATCAGACTTCGGCGCACGATCCGCTGAACGGGTATGTGCCGAATGGCATGACGTTTGAAGCTGCTGTCGAGTTGAGAAAGAACGACCCGAAGGCTTATCAGGAGCGATCGCTCGATGCCATGGCTCAGCACGTGGAAGGCATGCTGCGGCTGCAGAAGATGGGCTCGGTGACGTTCGATTACGGAAACAATATTCGTACGTTCGCATTCCAGCGCGGGGTGAAGAATGCTTACGATTTTCCGGGATTTGTGCCGGCTTATATACGACCGCTGTTTTGCGAGGGACGCGGGCCGTTCCGGTGGGCGGCGCTTTCGGGCGAGGCTTCGGACATTGCCGTTACCGACGATCTGGTGCTGGAACTCTTTCCGGAAAATCGAAGTTTGCGGCGCTGGATTGAACTCGCCCGCAAGCGCATTAAGTTTCAAGGATTGCCGGCGCGCATCTGCTGGCTGCGTTATGGCGAGCGAGCGCGCTTTGGGCTGGCAATCAACGATCTGGTGAAGAAGGGCACGATCAAGGCTCCCATCGTGATTGGGCGCGATCACCTGGATTGCGGGTCGGTGGCTTCTCCGTTTCGCGAAACCGAGAGCATGAAAGATGGTTCGGACGCGGTGGCCGACTGGCCGCTGCTGAACGCGCTGGTGAATACGGCGGCGGGCGCGTCGTGGGTTTCGATCCACAACGGCGGAGGCGTGGGCATTGGCTATTCGCTGCATGCGGGGCAGGTCACGGTCGCGGACGGCACTGACGCTATGGCCTCGCGCATCGAGCGGGTGCTGACGACCGATCCGGGGATGGGCGTGATTCGGCACGTGGACGCGGGGTATGACGAGGCAAAAGCGTTTGCCGCGAAGACAGGCGTGCGGATTCCTATGGGGAAATAGCCGTCAGCGATCAGCCGTCAGGGACCCCAAATTCTCTCCTTCGTCTTTCGTGTTCGCTCATGGCCGGGATGCCAGTCCTGCTATGGTATTAGCGTGAAACCGAAGCCGCTACTGCTTCTCAATATCGGCCAACTCCTCACGCTGCGTTCGGCGGCGCGCGGCCCGCGACGCGGCGCTTCTCTTTCCGAACTTGGAATCATTTCAGACGCTGCCGTGCTCTGCCTGGGCGGAAAGATCGTTTCCGTAGGCACTACAAAAGACGCGCTTCGCGATCCGTGGCTGAAAAAGAATCGCAAGAAGATCACTGAGATCGACTGCGGCGGACGCGTGGTCTTGCCCGGCTTCGTCGATTCCCACACTCACCCGGTGTTCATGCACCCGCGGCTGGTGGATTTTGAGAAGCGGATTTCTGGCGCCAATTACGAGGAGATTGCCGAGGCGGGCGGAGGCATTCGCTCGAGCATTGACGGCGTGCGCAAGGCGAGTAAAGCTGCGCTGACCGATAAAGTTTCCGCGACGTTGGCAGATTTGGCGCGTCACGGAACCACGACGGTCGACGCTAAA
>Ga0302320_10030968_pt1 | contig 10167 bp, 9 predicted proteins | sample Bog_T0_3_FD_202130 | JGI IMG/M metagenome (GOLD analysis project Ga0302320, IMG submission 202130) | Peat permafrost microbial communities from Stordalen Mire near Abisko, Sweden - Bog_T0_3 | ecosystem: Environmental > Terrestrial > Soil > Wetlands > Peat | place: Sweden: Abisko, Stordalen Mire...
CACGGCGCGGCCGTTCTCTTCGTGTTGGCGAATGCGCAAAGGCAGCGTGCGAATGCCGCGCAGGACCAGGAAACACTCGAAGGGCGACATCACTGCCCCGACCGCCTTCTGAACCAGCAGGAACCGTTCCTTGTGCTCGGGCTTGGAGCCGATGAGCGCGCCGCCCAGGCCATCCGAGTGGCCGTTCAAATATTTCGTTGTCGAGTGCATCACGATGTCCGCACCTAGCGCCAGCGGGCTTTGCAGTGCCGGGGAAAGAAACGTGTTGTCCACGCTGACTTCAATGCCGTGCGCGTGGGCGATGCGGCTGAGCCCTGCAATATCCGTCAGGATCATCAACGGGTTGCTGGGCGTCTCAATGTGAATCAGCTTGGTATTCGGCTTGATCGCCGCTTCCACCGCCGCGAGATTGCTGGTGTCGACAAACTGCACCTCGATGCCGTAACCCGACACGATCTGATCCAGCAGCCGCACCGTGCCGGCGTAGACGTCGAGCGAGCAGATGAGGTGGTCGCCGGTGCGCAGCATGGTGAACAGCGCCGCAATGGCCGCCATGCCGCTGGCAAAGGCGTGGCCGCTCGTTCCGCCTTCGAGCACGGCGAGGGCCTCTTCGAGGTGGTCGCGGGTAGGATTGCCGGCGCGCGAGTAGTCCCATCCCCGGTCTGTGCCGATGCCGGTGAGCTGAAACGTCGAAGAGAGGTAAACGGGCACGTTGACGGCCCCGGTCTGCGGGTCAGGGGCCTGGCCGGCGTGCACCGCGAGGGTGTCGTACTTGTAAGGCGAATTGGACATTTGTCTTCTTGAGCTCCAGGGTTTCAGCTTCTAGCTTATCGCGACACACGGCTGCCGGGCGCCCCAGGTCCCGTCCGCCGCGGCGGAGGGATCTGGGAACCCGCGGACCATCGCTATTTCGCGCTGACCCGGAGCAACAGCACGCCGTGCGAGGGCACCGTCGCCGTATAAGCCCCGCCCACAAACTTCACATCTTTGTGCGCCCACAAATCGCGCGCCCGCTTCACGCTGCCGCCCAAACCCAGATCGGCGGATTTCAGCGTGGCGCTCGCCGCAGCGGAGCCCAGATTGACCACACCCACGGCCACGCTGCCATCGGCCAGCGGCTTGACCCAGGTTTCAAGATCGCCTTTCTTTACCGGCGAGGCCTGCTTGCCCAGCGGGTCCTGATCGATGGCGATGACTTCCTTGTTGAGCAGGATGGATTTTGTCGTCTCCGTCATCGTCCGGATGTCGTTGCCGGCCAGCAAGGGCGCGGCGGTCAACGACCACAGGCTCATGTGGACGCGGTATTCGTCGTCGCTCATGTGCCCGTTGCCGATCTCCAGCATATCGGGATCGTTCCAGTGGCCGGGACCGGCGTACGGCGCGGTCGGCACCTGCTTCTCGATGTTGGCCATCATGCTTTCCCAGGTGTCGCTGATGTCGCCAGTCGTGCGCCACAGGTTGCCGCTGACTTCAGGAGCCCACTTCTCCACGCTCCCCATACCGTACTCGCAAAGGCTGTAAACGATGGGCCGGCCCGAGGCCTGGAGCGCGTCGCCCATCTTCTGGTAGATCGGCTGCAAAGCGTCGTTTTTATAGATGTTGCCGGCGCTGCACCAGTCGTACTTGAGATAGTCGATGCCCCAGGAGGCAAAGGTCCTGGCATCCTGGGCTTCGTGCCCGTAGCTGGCTGGGTAGCCGCCGCAGGTGCGCGGGCCGGGCGAGGAATAAATTCCGATCTTCAGCCCCTTCGAGTGCACATAGCCGGCCAGCGCCTTCATGTCGGGGAACTTGTGGTTTGCCTGGAGATTCCCTTCCGCGTCGCGCACGCCTTCCCAGGTGTCGTCGATGTTCACGTAGATGTAGCCGGCGGCCTTCATGCCGCTCGACACCATGGCGTCGGCCATGGTGCGCACGGTCTTGTCGTCGACCTTCTCGGCAAACAGGTTCCAACTGTTCCAGCCCATCGGCGGAGTTTTGGCCAACCCGTTATTCGGAACCTTGTGCAGCGCGGGCGGATCGAGATACGCCAGCTTGGGAAACTCGTCGGCCGCCGTGGCGGGCCTGGCCACCAGCGCGCCGCCCCACTGCGTCCAGTGCAATTCGCCATTCACCAGGTCACCGACAATCAGCGGCTTCTTCATGTCCCACTCCGGAACGAAGAGCTCGAAATGGTTGCCCGTGGCCGTGCCCTTCACGTCCACGCCGTAGCCCAACCCGGTCAGCTTGCCGGAGAGGTTGTTGCCGTCCTGCTTGATGTCGAGAATCGTCTTCGGTACCTCGCCGTTTTCCATCGTCTTGCCGCTGGCGGCCCATCGGCCGGCCAGGCCCTGGCTGTAAGCCGGGGCTGCAAGCAACAACCCACAGAGGAAAAATGCCGCCGCGCCCGCGGCAATCGCCGCCCTCGTCCTTCGCAACCCAAGGATTTCTCGCATACGTTTTGCTCTCCATTCCACGGGGAAAACCCGGCTGCGGAGCGCCGCAGAGCGCGCTGCCACATGCCAAAGTTACCGCGAGAGGAATGGTAAACGATTGCGCGGCTGCCGGTAACCAATTCAAGGATGTGCCGGTCAGGCTCTACTTCTTGGCCGCCGCTGCCTGCTTCACCTGGCGCACCACGGGAAAGTAGCCGGTGCGGGTGCGGACGGTGAGCTTTGCGTGGCTACTGCTGGTGGCCACCACCTCAACGCGGCGAAAGCCGGGCTCGGTGGTGGGCTTGGTGGAGTGGTAACCCAGCGTGTACTGGTTGCGAATGTCGCGGGCCACCTCGGCGGCAATCTGGTCAATCTCCTCGATATTTTTGGGGAAGAACGCGATGCCGCCGGTCTCGGTCGAGAGCATCTCCAGGGCGCGCCGCGCGTGGCGCACTTCGGCGTGGCTCATCTCGTCGCCAAACAACAATCCAATGGAATAGATGACCGGGCCGGAGAGCTGCTGGACGCGGCGGATGGTCTGCTCCAGGTTCAGGGTTGAGGCGTTGTCTTCGCCGTCGGTGATCAGCACCAGCACCTGCTTGGGGTGTTTGGCGTCGGCCACCAGCTTGTCTGCCGAGGCCGCCACGGCGTCATAGAGCGCCGTCCCGCCGCGCGACTCGATATGCGCTAGCCCGTCCCGCAGCTTGTTCAGGTCGGAGGTGAACTCCTGGTCGATGAAGGCTTCGTCGGAGAAGTTGACGACAAAGGCTTCGTCCTGAGGGTTGGAGGCCTCAATCAGGTCCAGGGCGCTCTTATTGACCGAGGGACGCTTGCGAAACATGGAGCCGGAGTTGTCAACCACCATGGCGATGGAGACGGGCAGATCGGTGTGCTGAAAGCTGAGCAGGGATTGCTTGACTCCGTCCTCGAGGACGGCGAAGTTGTCCTTCTTGAGGTCCGGAACCAGGCGGGTTCCGTCCAGCACGGTGGCGTTCAGCACCACTTCTTCCACGTCGGTGTGGAGCACGTAGCCCTCGCCCGCTTTGCGGAGAGGCTCGGCGGCGGCGGGTTCGGCGTCGGGAGAGCGAACCGGGTCCCGATCGACGGTGAGGTCCGGCGGTTGCGCCGGGTGCTGCGCGGCGGATTGCGCCGTGGAGGGCGTGACAGGCGAGGTTTGCGCCGGCAGCGGCAGCGCCGCAGCAGCAAAGAGCAAGAGGAAAACCGCGTTATTGCAAAGGCGCATAGTAGCCGGTGCGAGCATGGATGGTGAGCGGAGGCAATCCCTGCGGGGGATTGATCTTCACCTTCACTTTACGCCACTTGCCGTCGCGGGTCAGGTCCTCGGGGCGAAATCCAATCACATATTGGTTGCGCAGTTCGGTGGAAATCTTCTCGGCGATGTCGCTCATCTCCGAAAGGTCGTCCACGCGGAACATCCGCCCGCCCGTCTCTTCGCTCAGATCGTCCAGCAGCACCGGGCCGGAACGCTCCTCGGGGGTGGACGCATAGGCGTCGAAGATGCCAATGGCATAGAGTTCCACATCGGACTCGCGCACCTGGGCGCGCAGCTCGCCGGCCGTATAGCGGGAGTTGTTGTCTCCGCCGTCGGAGACCACCAGGATGGCCTTGCGCTCGTGGCGCGCGTCTTTCATCTTGACCATGGCATAGTAAATGGCGTCCAGCAGGGCGGTGCGCTTGCCGCTGCGCACGGTCGCCAGGCGGGCCTGGATATCTTCAACCGAGTTGGTGAAATCCTCGATCAGCTCGGGCCGGTCATTGAAGCCGATGACAAAAAACTCGTCCTGCGGGTTGGCGGTCTTGATGAACTCCACGATGGATTCGCGGGCGCGCACCAGCTTCGAGCCCATGGAGCCGGAGAGGTCGAAAACTATGCCGATCGAGACCGGGGCGTCTTCACTGGCAAAGGATTTGATCTTCTGCTGGGCGCCGTTCTCGAAGATCTGGAAGTCTTCCTTCTCCAGACCGGTGACCAGGCGGTTCATGGGGTCGGTCACCGTCACCGGCACCAGCACCAGGTCAACGTTCATGCGGATGCGGGCGCCAGGCCGGGCTTTGAGGGCGTCGGGGCCGGTGGCGGCCGGCGCTTCGGCTCCGCCGGGCTCCGCGTTGGCCGGATTGGCGGAGACCGGCGGGGGCACGTGCACCTTATCGAGCGGGGTATCTTGAGCCGGAGCGCGGAGCAGGCACAAGGCCGCCAGAAGCGCGCAAATCCCCAGGCCCCGGCGCAACCGCCGCCGAGGGTCTTGCTTGCCAGAAGTCTTTCGGCGTAGAGGAAGTATCATCATGGCGCGCAACACAAGATTGAAGCAGATAGTAGCACGATTTGCGGCCAGTTGGCCGAAGCGTTTCAACGGACTCGAATCACACCTCCCGGCACCGGGAAAGCTCTCCCCGCGCGCGACTGCTGGGATACAATCGAGCCTGAGCGCGCGACCCGGGCCCGCACATGCAGGATGGGCCAAAAGAGCGCAGGAAATCGCGGTTGAACGGAGAGCAAGACCTTTCTGATGGCCCACATTTACCCATTTCGCGCATGGCGATACAATCCTTCCGCGGTGAAGCTGGACGACGTGGTCACCCAGCCCTACGACAAGATCTCTCCGGCCATGCAGCAGGCCTACTACCAGCGCAGCCTCTTCAACCTGGTCCGCATCATCCTGGGTCTGCCGGAGTTGTTTGACGCCGAGCGGGGCGAAAGCGTCTACACGCGGGCAGCGCGCGACTTCAAGGCTTGGCGCGAGCAGGGTGTGCTGGTACAGGAGAAAGACCCTTGCATCTTCGCCTATGCGCAGCGCTTCAAGGTTCCCGGGACCGAGATTGTGAAGGAGCGGCGGGCTTTTATCGCTCTGGGCAAGCTGCACGACTACGCCGAGCAGGTGGTCTTCCGCCATGAGCAGACGCTTTCAAAACCCAAGAGCGACCGGCTGAACCTGCTCCAGGCCACGCGCGCCCATTTCGGCCAGATTTTCATGCTCTACTCCGATCCGGCCGGCAGCGCGGAGAAGATCCTCTACGAAGGCAACGGCCCGGCCGAGGCGGAAGTCACCGACGAGTACGGCGTGCTGCACCGGCTGTGGAAGATCAACGATCCGGCGGCCATCCGCCTGCTCACCACCACCATGGCCGACAAGAAGCTGATCATCGCCGATGGGCACCATCGCTACGAGACCGCGCTCAACTATTCCAAGGACCACGCGGCCCAGGCGCCGGCCAAGTCCGAGCACAGCATCGCCGCACTGCCGCAGCCGCCGTATCCCGAAGCCGCGGTCATGATGAGCTTTGTCAACATGGACTCCGACGGGCTGGTGATTCTGCCCACGCATCGCGTGGTCCATGGACTGGCAGGCTTCGATGCGGCGGCTTTCGCCCGCGCGGCCGCGGAGTTCTTCACCGTGGACCCGCTGCCGGCCGCCGAAGCGGTGAATTACGTTGAGACCCTGGGCCGGCAGAAGGGCACAGCCTTTGTCGCCGTCACGCGCTCCGGCGCGTTGCTGCTGCGCTTCAAACCCGAGGCGGTCTCCGCCGCGCTGGCGCACCTGCCGGAGCGCCAGCGGAAGCTTGACCTGAGCCAACTGCACTCCATCATCCTCGACCGGCTGCTGGGGCTGGACGAGGAAAAGGTGCGCGACCAAACCAACCTGCGCTATCTGCGCGACGCCGGCGAGGCCGTCGAGCAGGTGCGGCGCGGCGAAGCGGATGTCACCTTCCTCACCAGCCCCGTCACCATGGAGCAACTGAGGGAAGTGGCGTTTGCCGGCGACGTGATGCCGCAAAAGGCCACCGACTTTTTCCCCAAGCTGCTGAGCGGGCTGACTATTTATGCGCTGGAATAGAAACAGGTAGCGGAACGAAATCACCAGGGGTGAAGCAAAGAGAAACCGAGCGGACCTATGCCAACGATCAGCAGGTTTTACGGTATCTTGATTCAGATGTACTTTGGTGACCACGTTCCACCTCACTTTCACGCGCTATACGCTGAATTTGAAGTACTGATAGCCATTGAGACACTTGAGGTGATTCGCGGGGATTTGCCCGCCCGCGCAATGGCGCTGGTATTGGAGTGGGCACAGCAACACCGCGATGAGCTAAGGAAGGATTGGGAACTATGCGTGCAGAATCAACTCCCCATCAAGATCTCCCCGCTGGCTTAGCCGCTGAAGTGTGGCCCCGGTCGCCTTGGCGTGTCACCGAGGTCGAAGCTCTTCCGGGGTTCCGGCTGCGGGTCTCATTTGCCGACGGCCTATCCGGAACAGTCGACATGTCCGGTTTGGTGCATTCGCCGCGGGCCGGAGTATTCGCCGCGCTGGCCGACCCGGCTTTGTTCGCTCAAGTCAAGCTTGATTACGGTGCGGTCGCGTGGCCGGGCGAATTGGACCTGGCCCCGGATGCGATGTACGCCGAAATCCAGAAGCATCGGGAGTGGTCGCTCTGACGAGCGATCCCGCCCCGCGTTGACACCTGAGGACCTTTTCTTGCCGGTTGGGATCGAAACTCGGCCTTCTGTCGCTGCCGGCAACCACACGCTCCGAGCGCGCAGAGTTGTCCTGTGGCTCCTGGCCACTGCGGCGGCAGCGCCGTTCACCGCCGCCGCGCAGGCCCCGCCCGCTCCGCCCGCCCCGCAACCGCGGTTCGTGGTGGTGCTCGATGCCGCCCACGGCGGCGATGACACCGGCGGACGCCTGGCCAACGGCGCAACCGAAAAGATCTTCACCCTTGCCTTCACCGTGCGTCTGCGTTCGCTGCTGGCGGCGCGCGGCATCCAGGTGCTCACCACCCGCGAGCAGGATGCCACGGTGGACCTGAACCACCGGGCCGAAATGGCCAACCACGCCAATGCTCAGGCCTGCCTCAGCCTGCACGCCTCAGAGAGCGGCTCGGGCACACACCTTTTTATTTCGTCGCTGGCGCTGCCCGCGCGCCCCGGCGACAAGACCCCGGCACAGCCCGCGCGCTTTGCCGCATGGAAGACCGCGCAGGCGGCCTGGGTGCCGCGCTCGTTGGCCCTGGCCGGAGTGCTGAACTCTGCCTTGCAACACGCTGGCATGACGGTGACGCTGGGCCGCGCGGCTCTGCCCGCCGTGGATAGCATGACCTGCCCCGCCGTGGCGATCGAGATCGCGCCGGAGCGCAACGCCGCCCAGCAGACTACCGCCGAATTGGACAACGCCGACTACCAGGCCCGGGTTGCCGGCGCGTTGGCCGCGGCGCTGCTGGAATGGCGTACAGATGCCTGGCGCATAGAGGTACGCCAGCCATGATCCCACGCCATCAAAGGATTATCCTCTCCGTCTTGCTCGTGGCCTCGCTGGTGATGGGCGTGGTGCTGTGGCAGTTGCGCGATCGTGCCCATCAGCGGCTGATGGCCGGCGAAGACTCTGCGCCCACGCGCGCTCCCGAGGTAGCGCCGGCCGAACAGGCCACGCTGCTGGTGGCCAGCGACCAGGACAACTCCATCATCCCGCAGGTCCGTTCCCTGCCGCTCCCGGCCGATCCCGGCTCCCGCGCCCGCGCCGTGCTGGGCAAGCTGCTGGAGATTTATTCCACCCCCGATGCCCTGCACCCGGCCCCCGGCGGACCCGGCTCCATCACCCAGGTTTTTTTGCTGCCGGCGGTGGGCGAGAAAGACCCGCAACACCCGGATGCACAGCTCGCAGTGGTCAATTTGAGCGGCGCCTTTGTGGCCGCCCATCCCTCCGGGCTCCTGACCGAAACGCTCACCGTGCTCTCCGTCTGCGGCACGCTCCACGCCAACCTGCCGCGCGTGACGCAGGTCCGCTTCCTGGTCGACGGAGCGCAGCACTCCACCCTGGCCGGCCACGCCGATCTGACGCGGACCTACCTGGCCTCCGAGGCTGTGCCCACGGAAGGAACCCATCCATGACCGAGCCAGAGATCGAACCACTGCCCGAACCAGGGATCGAGCCCGGCAGCCGGTATGGGAGCGTGACCGTCAACTCCACCCCCACCATCGGCGTCTTCGATTCCGGTTTTGGCGGCCTCACCGTCCTGCGCGCCCTGGTCGCCCGGCTGCCGCAGGCGCGCTTTGCCTTCATCGGCGATACGGCCCGGCTGCCCTATGGCTCAAAATCCCGCCGCACCATCGCCCGCTACGCGCAGGAGAGCGCGCGGTTCCTGGTCAACCAGCAGGGCGCCGAGTTCCTGGTGATCGCGTGCAACACCGCCAGCGCGCTGGCCCTGGACGCCATTCAGGACGCAGTCGCAGTGCCGGTGCTGGGCGTGATTGAGCCGGGCGCCGAGGCCGCGCGCGCCGCCTCCCGCACCGGCGACGTGCTGGTGATTGCGACCGACGCCACGGTCCGGAGCCACGCCTACGCCGCCGCCTGCCGCGCCCAGGGCTTGCGCGCGCTGGAGAAAGCCTGCCCCCTGCTCGTTCCGCTGGTCGAGGAGGGTTGGACCAACCACCCGGTCACGGCCGAGGTCATCCGCATCTATCTTGAAGAACTGAATGCCGAAGCCGCCCGGCAGGGGCTCAATCCCGACACGCTGGTGCTGGGCTGCACCCACTATCCGCTGCTGCGCCCGCTGATTGAACGCGCCGTGCCCGCCGGCATGAGGGTCATCGATTCCGCTGAAGCCGCGGCCGAGGCCGCCCTCCGCCTCTTCGGCCAGTTCCACGCCGAGAGCCTGCCCCCGGCCGCGCAGATCCGCTGCTTCGCCACCGATTCCGTGGATAAGTTCGAGCGGCTCGGTTCCAGCTTCCTGGGCCGCCCCACCGGCAAAGTGGAACTGGTGGACCTGGGAGGCTGAAATCCTCTTTGTGGCTGATATTCTATTAGTTGTGTGGTCCCCTCATCCCCAGTCCCTGGACCACGGAGGAAGAAAGCAAGCATGATCAATCTGGCGGGTAAGACGGCCGTGGTCTTCGGGCTGGCCAACAAGCGTTCCATCGCCTGGGGTATCGCCCAAAAGCTCAGCGAAGCCGGCGCCACCCTGGCCATCTGTTACCAGAACGAGCGCATGAAGCTCGAGGCCGAGGACCTCATCAAGGAACTCCCCGGCGCCTCCGGCTTCCAGTGCGACGTCTCCAGCGACGAGCAGGTTGAATCGCTCTTTGCCGCGCTCAAGCAGAAGTTCGGCACAATCCACACCCTCGTCCATGCCGTGGCCTTTGCTCCCGCCGCCGACCTGCGCGGCGAGTTCATCGCCACCAGCCGCGACGGCTTCCGCGTGGCCATGGACGTCAGCGTCTACTCGCTCATCGCCGTCAGCCGCGCCGCCGCCCCGCTGATGACCGAGGGCGGCAGCATCATGACCCTCAGCTTCTACGCCGCGGAAAAGGTCGTCCCCAACTACAACGTGATGGCCATCGCCAAGGCCGGCCTGGAGTGCACCACGCGCTACCTCGCCTCGAACCTCGGCCCCAAGAACATCCGCGTCAACGCCATCTCCGCCGGCCCCATTAAAACGCTTGCTGCCCGCGGCGTCGGCGACCTCACCGACATGCTCCGGTCCCACGCCGACCGCGCCCCGCTCCACCGCAACGTGGACCAGTTGGAAGTAGGCGGCGCGGCGCTGTTTCTGGCCAGCGACCTGAGCAGCGCCATCACCGGCGAAACCCTCTACGTGGATTGCGGCTATAACATCATGGGGTTCTAGTGTGGTGAATCTGAAGTTCGCTTCATAATTCGACACCCCTCAATTCCCCAAAGAAGCTGTCATCCTGAGCGAACGGGGCCCCAGGCGTACTTCAGCCTGGGGGTGGTGAGTCGAAGGA
>Ga0302320_10030971_pt1 | contig 10167 bp, 9 predicted proteins | sample Bog_T0_3_FD_202130 | JGI IMG/M metagenome (GOLD analysis project Ga0302320, IMG submission 202130) | Peat permafrost microbial communities from Stordalen Mire near Abisko, Sweden - Bog_T0_3 | ecosystem: Environmental > Terrestrial > Soil > Wetlands > Peat | place: Sweden: Abisko, Stordalen Mire...
CTGGTGCAGGTGATCAAACCCGATGGGCTTTATCAGTCACAGGAACGCTTCGGCATGTACCGCTGGCACATCCCCGACCCCGTCCGTTTCGATCGGGACCTTCGCGTGACGATCCAGGATCTGGGCTGGCAGAGCGGCGGACGCCTGCTGCCGGAGATGGATGACATCGCCTCGGTTGCCTACTGGTATCAAACCGAGCCGCATGTGCCCTTCCCCAAACTCCCGGAGAAGGACCGCCTGGCAACCAATTGAGCGGGGAGCGCAGGCAAGCTTTTCTTCCGACCGGTTGACAGCCGCCAATTAAGTTGATATCAAGGTATTCGGTCAACTGCGCGTAGACGTGTACGCCGATCCCCGGGCGCGTCCGCCAAGTGAAGGAGAATACCCGCCATGTTTACCCCCAAAGGAAAGTTCGCCTGGTTTGAGCTGATGACCAGCGACACCAAGGCTGCCGGCAAGTTCTACTCCGACGTTGTGGGCTGGACTACGCAGGAGATGCCCGGCGACGGGCCTGCCTACACCGTATTCAACCTCGATGGCGTGGGCATGGCGGGCATGCTCACCCTGCCCGCACACACCGGATGGATCGGCTACATTGCGGTCGACGACCTGGACGCGCACATCGAGAAGATCGTCGAAGCCGGCGGCAAGCTGTGGAAGCCCGCCACGGACGTGCCCGGCGTGCTGCGTTTCGCCGTGCTGTCCGACCCCCAGGGCGCCGGAATCGTGGTCTTCACGCCCAACCCCGCCATGCCCTCGCCCGTGCGGCAAGTGCCGCCGGCGCCCGGCACCATCGGCTGGCACGAGCTCTACACCACCGACGTCGATGGCGCCTTCGACTTCTACAGCAAGCTCTTCGGCTGGACCAAGGTCAGCGATATGGACATGGGCCAGATGGGCATCTATCGCATCTTCGATGAAGGCGACCACAAGCCGATGGGCGACGGCGGCATGATGACCAAGGCCCCGCACATCCCCGTCTCCTGCTGGAACTTCTACATCCACGTCGAGTCCATCAAAGCGGCCGTCAAGCGCGTTGAAGCCGGCGGCGGCAAGGTTCTCCACGGCCCCGCGCCTGTGCCCGGTGGCGCCTGGATCATCAACGGCCAGGACCCGCAGGGAGCCAATTTCTCCCTCGTCAGCAGCCAGGAATAAAGTCTTCCATGAATGCGGGTGTTTCAGGTCTTCCGCCGCAACGGACCGCGGCGAAAGACCTGGGACGCACGGGGGCCAAGTATACTTCCCTCATCTCGTTTCCCGGCAAGGCGCCCATGAGAAAGCCAGCCTTCATCCTCGCGCTTGTCGCCGTTCTCGTCGCGTTTGCTGCGCATGGTCAATCCACGCCGGCGACGGTTGCCGTCGGGCCGCAGTACGACACCACCCACGTCTACGTGGCCGCGGCTGACCTGGACCCACTGGTTTCGAGCTTGGTGGCCACCTTTAACGGCGCCGCTTCCAAGCCTGGCGTCACCAACATCGCCCCGGTTCCCAGCAGCACCGTGTTTCAGGCGGTGACCACGCCGGCGGGCCTGCTTTCCATCTTCGCCTTCCAAACGCCCGTCCCTTACCCCTTCGGGCAGGAGCGGACCGGCTACCTGGTCTCCAACATGGATCAGGCCGTCAACGCCGCTCGCGCCGCTGGAGCCGAGGTGATCGTCGCGCCCTTCAAAGACCCCATCGGCATCGACGCCATCGTGCAGTGGCCGGGCGGCGTCAAGATGCAGCTCTACTGGCACTACAAGTCCTCCACCAACCCGCCGCTCGCCACGATTCCGGACAACCGCGTCTATCTCTCGCCGGACCGCGCCGATGACTTTGTGCGGGCGTTCACCGCCTTCTCTGGCGGCCATGTTGTGCGGAACCTGAAGCGCGCCGATGGTGGCGAGATCGGCCGGCCTGGCGAAACCTACCGCCGCATCGCCATTGCGTCGCTGTTCGGCAACATGCAGGTGCTGGTGACCGATGGCCATCTGCCCTACCCCTTCGGCCTGGAAACCACCGGCTACGAAGTTTCCGATCTTGCCGCCACGCTTGAGAAAGCCAAAGCTGCCGGCGCAAGAATCCTCAGCCCTCCCTACACCTCCGGCGACCGGACCTCCGCGATTGTCGAGTTCCCTGGCCACTACATCGCCGAGATCCACGTGACAAAGCCGACCCCGCGTTAAGCCGCTTCTAACGACAGCAAAGGCGTCCGCCGCGGCGAACGCCTTTTTCCCAACCGTTGTGCGCGCCCCTTAGTCCGGCGCAACCTCAAGCCCCTGCGGCTGCCAGTCCTTCTGGAACTGCTCCATCTGGCGATTCAGCTCTTCCATCTGCTTGGGGTCCACTTTGAACTGGTCCAGCGTGAGGCCCTTCGTCTTCAGCTGCTCGCGCAGCGCTTCAGCCTGCCTGCGCATCTGCTCAGCCATCTCCGCGCTGATCTTTCCATCGACGGCGCCTTGAATCTGGTCGCGCAAGGCCTGGGCCTGCTTTTGCAGCGCATCTGCCACGGCCTGCCCATCCGGCGTCACGAGGAGCAAGGTGTCCGGAGCCGCCCCCAGCATCTGCGGCGCCGGCACGGCCAGCTGCGCCACCTGCGGGCAGCTCGCGTCCGGGAACAGGTCCTCCATCTGGAGCTCTCCGGTCTTGTGCTTGGAGTCCACTTGCAGCGTGAGCGTCTGCTGCTTGCGGTCGCGCAGAATGGTCACCTGCACCGGCTTGCCCTGGTTGGCCCTGAGCGCCCGGTCCCAGTCGGACATGGTGGTGACTGCTTCGGGGCCCACTTTGAGGATCACGTCAAAGGCCTTGAGGCCAGCCGTGGCCGCCTCGCTCTTGTGCGCCACCTGCTTGACCATCAGCCCGCTGGGAACGCCCAGGTAGTCGGCCATCTGGCTGGTCAGGGGCTCGACCAGCGCGCCCACGTTCAGCGTGCTGCCAAAGATCGGCATGTGGAACATCCCCGGCAGCGGGCTGTCGCCGCCGCCGGCCAGCACGCCCATCCCCGGCGACTGCGCAAACACATCGCCGTCGTTGCCCAGCTTGTTCCAGACGTCGTGTTCCATCACCCGCCGGTCGGCCAGCTCCACGGACGTGGTCTGGATGTTGCCGTCGCGGCTGAATTCCAGGCTCACCTTGTGCCCGGCCGGAATCTCCTTGAGCATGCGCCTGAGCTGCTCGGCGCCTTCCACATCCTGCCCGTTCAGCTGCAGCACAACATCGTTGACCTTCAGGCCAATCTGCCCCGCGGGGGCATCATGGTCGATGAGCGTGATGATCGCCCCGCGCACTTCCTTCAGCTTGAGCGTCTGCGCCTTGTCCTGGTCCACGTCGGCCACATCCACGCCCAGGTAGCCCTGCGAGGTGGCCGAGTGCAGCAGCAGCGGGCTCACCCCCTGCACCAGCTCAACGATCGGCATGGTCTGCGCGCCTGCATTGCCAGGCAGTGCAACCATCCCCGCGCCGAGCACCAGAGCAACTCCCATTCCAATTTCTTTGTACGGCCTCAAAAAGTGGTTCATGTCGGTTTCCCCCATGGTTCCGTTGCCCGCGGCCCACATTCTTGGCGATGCAGTCGCCGCCGGCGTGGTGTTCTATTGAATCTCCGGCACGTGGCTCAGCACTTCGCGTGAGACTGTCCGGATATGTGGATTCTGGTCTGAGTTGGCCACCGTGTGCAGCACCTGCCGCACGCTCGTATCGGCCTCGACCGGCTCCAGAATGTTTACCGCCTCGGTGCGAATCCGCGGGTCGGTGTCGTTCAACAGCGCCTCCAGCACCGCATCGCGCACGCGCAGGTCTTCAGCCACATAGGGCTCCAGGCCTTCCAACGCCTTGAGCCGCACGCCCGCATTCTTGTCGTAGCGCAGCACCACCATGAGCGCGTCGCGAATTCCAGCTGCCTGGCAGCTGTGGCCCGCGCGGCACTCGGCCGCCAGCAGGCCCACCGAGTCGTCCCGCACGCCGGCCGAGGCCGAGTTCTCCGACGCCAGCATCAGCAGCTCACGAATCTTCGGGTCGTCGAGCGAGCCCTGCATGTGCTCGGGCACCACCTGGTTGTAGCTCACATCCACAATCTCGCTGTTGGGCTGGCGCACAATGCTGGAGATGTTGGCGATCTCCGCCGTGCCCGGCTCCGCCGATCCCAGTCCCGCCTGGACCGGCGCTGCTCCGTGCGCCGGCACCAGCGTCTGTGCCGCAGATGCCCGATGCGCCGCCCGGCTCTGCGCAACCTCATAGCTGCCCAGCGTGCCCGCACCGGCTCCCACCACCAGCAGCAGGCAGGCGGCCACGGGCGCAGCCTGGATGCTGGCAAAGTTGTTCACCATGCGCTGCGTCAGCCGCTCATACCAGCGCTTGGGCGGCAGCGCGTCCAACGCCTCTTCAAGCTTGAGGCGCGACCGCGCCACCAGGTTCGCCGGCGGCTCCAGAACCGGATGCGCATCGGCCAGAACCTTCATCGCCCGCAGCTGTTCGCGCTCCTGCGCGCAGTCTCCGCAGCCCGTCATGTGCCGCTCCAGCTCGTGCATCTGCTCATCCGGCAGCTCACCGTAGGCCGCCGTCACAATCCGCTCATGTGCCAGTTCGCAATTCATCGCTACGTCCTTCCAGCCCCAAAAAGGTTCTACAAAAACGAGCACTCAGCTTCTAGCTTCCAGCTTTTAGCTCTTGCCTCCCAAATCTCAACTCCTGCCGTCCAGCTCATTGATGGAATTGGTTCAATTCGCATCTCCGCGACGAGCTAGCGGCGAGGAGCTGAAAGCTAGGGGCTACCGTAACTCGGCCAGCTGCATTCTCAACTTCTTGGTCGCGCGGAAGAGCGTATTCTTGGCGGTCTCTTCCGTGGTGCTCAACATCTCTCCAATGGTCCTGAGCCGCAGACCCTGGTAGTGCTTCAACTCGAACACCATCCGCTCCCGCGGCGTCAGCTTGTCCAGCGCCGTTTGAATCCGCGCTCCGAGCACCTTGCGGTCCAGTTCCTTGGCCGGGTTCGAGAACGACCGGTCGTCGGAGACCGAAGCCAGCAGGTCAATCTCGTCTCCCGAGTGGTCCAGGACCACGCCGTGATCCTCGCGGCGCGTCTTTCTGCGGCGCAGCTGGTCCAGGCACAGGTTGGTCACGATGCGGTAGATCCAGGTATAAAACGAGCACTCGAAGCGGAAGTTGCCGATATACCGGTAGGCTTTCAGAAACGCTTCCTGATAAATGTCTTCCGCGTCGTGCTCGCTTCCGGTCAGGTGCAGGGCCAAGCGCAGCACCTGGTGCTCGTACTGCCTGACCAGCGCGTCAAACGCCGCTCGCGAGCCGCCCTGCGCCTCGCGGATCAGCTCCATCTCCGGAGCGCGCGCCTGCATGCGCTCCTGCGCGCTCTTGCCGCCGTCCATTGCCGTGGTCACAGCCATACCTGCTGAGGATTGTAGTCTTCTCGCAGGGGGCCACGCCAAACTTGCCGCGCCCGCAGCCCGGGAAAGTGGGTAGCTCACCGCATCCGTTGCCATCGTGTCCGTGCTCCGGTTGATTGAGTTGTCCGCACTCCAAAAGACGGCGGGTTGGGCCTTTTGTGAGCAAACGCATCTCACTTTAGCGGGTTCAACTGCAAAGGCCGCGTGAGCCGCGCCACGGCCGCCACCGGATGAGGGAGGGCTTTCAGCTGCCTCGCTCTGATGCAGAACACTCTGCTTTGATGAGGCGGTGCTTAGCCTTGACGCCGTAAAGCACATTGCGGCCTCGATCCTGTGATTGGAGTAGCATTGTTGGGCAGGTCAAAATATTTGCCCAAATCCACTTATCCTATGAATGAAACTGCATTCCATAGCCGCCCCGGCACTCTGATTACCGGCGAGAGTGAGATGGCTTTCCGCATTCGCGCCCTGGACTGGTCCAGGACGCCGCTTGGGCCCATTGACACCTGGTCCGACACCCTGCTCGCGACCGCGAATCTGATGCTCCATTCGCCCTTCCCAACCATCCTTTCCTGGGGCCCGGAGATGGTGTTTCTCTACAACGACGCGGCCATTTCCACGCTGACGCTCAAGCACCCCGAAGCCCTCGGCGGTCTCTATCGCGATGTATTCAGTGAGGCATGGGACCTGGTGGGTCCCGATTTGGAGGCCTGCTACTACCGCGGTGAAACGGCGGTGCGAGACAACATTTTCATCCCCATCCTGTTGAACGGCGTGCTGGAGGCTCATTACTGGAGCTACTCCCTGATTCCGGTCTATGAAAACGGCCGGATCGGGGGCGTCTACGACGCGTTCCGCAACACCACGGAGACCGTCATGGGAGCGCGGAGGCTGCGCGAGAGCGAGGCCAGGCTCAAGCTCGCCACCGAAGTTGCCAGGCTCGGAGTTTTCGCGTGGAACATCCTGGAAGGCACGGTGCGTTGGGAAAACGAGCTCATGTATGAAATCTTCGACCGGGACCGCGCACTGGGCCCGGCCGATGCAGCGGAATTTCTGCGCGACATTCTGCATCCTGACGACCACGATCCGTTCCGCCAGGCCATTCAGCGCACCATCGAACATGGTGAGCCGTTGCTGTTTGAAGGGATAATCTATCTCCCCGACCGCACCCTGCGCCGCATTGAAGTGAAAGGGAACCTGCAACCCGATTCGGACACCCCCAGGGGCGAAATTCTGGGGACGATGCGCGACACCACCGAGATCCGCAGGGCCGAGGTCGCATTACGGGAGAGCGCAAAGCATCTGGGCGAGCTGGCAGCCATCGTCGACTCCTCCGACGACGTGATCGTGAGCAAGGACCTGAACGGAATCGTCAAGAGCTGGAACGCCGCGGCAACCCGCGTGTTTGGCTACTTGCCCGGGGAGATGATCGGCCAGCCGATTCTCAAGCTGATTCCCCCGGATTTGCACTCCGACGAACGGACAATCATCGAAAGCATCCGGGCAGGGCGGCGGGTGGAGCACTTCGAAACCGTCCGCCTGACCAAGGACGGCCGGTTGATTGATGTCTCGCTCACCATCTCCCCTATTCGGGATGGCGATGGCCGCATCATTGGCGCATCCAAGATTCTCCGCGACGTATCCGCGCGCAAACGCATCGAGCAATCGCTGCTGCAGGCGGAAAAGATCGCCGCCACCGGCCGCATGGCTGCAACCATCGCCCATGAGATCAACAACCCTCTGGAGGCAATCGTCAACCTGCTCTTCCTTTTGCGCCCCATGATCACCAGAGCTGAGGGGATCAAGTATCTTGCATCCGCGGAAAGCGAGTTGGCGCGGGTGTCGCATATCGCCAAGCAGACGCTGGGCTACTATCGGGAACTTGCATCCGCAAGCCGCGCGCCCCTCAGCGATATCGCCGAACAGGCCATCGCGATCTACGAGCCTCGCTGCACAGGTACCGGCATTGTGGTCCGGAAGTCCCTCGAATCATCCCGGAGGGTGATGATCCGCCGTGGAGAAATGATGCAGGTGATTTCCAACCTCATCACGAATTCGATGTACGGAATGCCCACCGGCGGAACACTGTCGATCTCCGTCAGCGACACCGAGACTCCATCCGAGGGCGTGGTTTTGACAGTGGCCGACGACGGAGTGGGGATTGCGCCCGAGGTGCTGCCCAAAGTGTTCGACGCATTCTTCACCACCCGTTACACGGTCGGCACGGGCATCGGATTATTCATCGCCCGGCAGTTTGTCGAAGGCCACGGCGGCACAATTCGCATCGAAAGCAGCAACCAAGCCGAACACCACGGGACCGTCTTGCGTGTGTTCCTGCCCGCGCACACCGCCTATGAGGTGTCCGAGAGCTGAGGGCTCCGGTGGGAAAAGCACCCTGATTGACCCCCTTTCCTGCCCTTTTCGTTCACGCCTGCGTAGAAACAAGCCAGTCCCGTTCACGTTAATCTGTAGAAATTCCACCCGGAGTTCACGCTTGGGTGGAATCCGCCCACCGGCCACGCGACCCGCCTGCTTGGCTACCCAGCCGATTCCGGGTATACTGGAGATTCGGCAAGCTGGCGGTCGAGTGTGTCTGGACACACCCCACTGGCTGTTCCGGCAGGAGTCTGGTCTGAGCGCTCTCGCTTTTTGCGTTCGCAGGGCTCGAATCCGGCGGCACGAAAGAACAAAAGGTTTGGAGCGAAGTCATGGCACAGGTATGCGATATTTGCGGCAAAGGCCCGCAGTTTGGTAACAACATCTCTCACGCGCACAACGTCACGCGCCGGCGCTGGAACGTCAATCTGCAGGCCGTCAAGGCCCTGGTCAACGGCGCTTCCAAGCGCATCCGCGTCTGCACCAGCTGCATCAAGAGCGGCAAGATCGCCAAGGGCTAAAGCCTCCCGGGCAAGCGACGCATCTGCCTGAAAGCAAGTAGCCTACCGAGACCCCGTCGCTCATCGGACGGGGTTTTGTTGTGCCCTGAATCGCTCCTCAGTGGGATTGGGTGGAGACGGCCGGCGCCATCGGATTCTCCCACCCAAAGGCTCCCGCATCCAGCCCCGACGGCGACCAGCGCGCCACGATCGCCTGCGCCAGTTTGCCCAGCGTCTGCTCCGCTTCGTTGTCGCCCGTCCAGCGCTGGTCTGCGTTGTCCCAGGTAAAGGCAGCAATCACCACCGGCCCGCCTTTGGTTGCGATCAGCGCCACGTCGTTGCGTACCTGGTCCAACGCCCCTGTTTTGTTGGCGATGGCCGAGCCGTGCTCGCTGGTGTCGAGTGCCTCCAGATAACGCGGCAGGCTGTCGCGATCCTGCTGCTGGCGCAGCATGTGCAGCAGGGCCCCGCAGAGCGGCCCGTCACCGGCCAGCGGCCCGCTTCCGTCCAGACTGAGCCTGCACTCGGCCAGCCGCTCCATGATCGAGGCCATCTCCCGCGCCGTCGTCTTGCCCAGGCCGAACTGCGGCTGATCGGATGGCATGGGGCCCTCGGCTGGCTTATAGACCTTCTTGTAGAGCCAGGTCTGCCTGAGGCCGGCAGCCCGCAGCGTGGCGTTGATATGCTCCAGGCCCAGCCGGTCGATGGCGAGGTTGGTCGCCGTGTTGTCGCTCAGCACCACCATCAAATGCAGCGTATCGCCCAGCGTGAGGGTGAGGGGCGCGGTCAACTGGCCCAGCACGCCCGATCCCGGCACCTGGTTGTCTTTGGTCAGCACCAGCTTCTCGGCCGGTGAGGCGCGGCCGGCGCGGATCTGCTCCGCCGCGTCCAGCAGAATGCCCATCTTGATCACCGAAGCCGTCTTGACGGGCTGATCGGGTTCGAGCGAGGCGGTCGCGCCGGTCTCCAGGTTGTGCGCGTAGAGGGCCACGTTGCCGTGATGCGCCGCAGCGATGGCCTGCAACTGCTGGTCGAGTTGCGGATCGTCGCGCAAAGCCGGCTGCTGCGCTCGCAACGATGCGACGGCGAGGGTGATGGCGAGGGCTGTGATCGCCCAACGAACGTGAGGGGAGGGAGAAGCCATGCGGCCAGAGTATCGCGCCGCAGCCGCCCACGCTAGAGCAACGGCCAGTTACTCAGCGCGCTCAAACGTGAGCGAGGCCGAGTTGATGCAGTAGCGCAGGCCAGTGGGCCGCGGGCCGTCAGGGAAGACGTGGCCCAGGTGTCCGCCGCAGTGCGCGCAGGTCACCTCGACGCGGCGCATGCCGAAGCTCGAGTCCTCGTGCTCTGCGACATTCTTGCTGTCGGCCGGCAGCATGAAGCTGGGCCATCCGCAGCCGGAGTCGAACTTGGCTCCGCTCATGAACAGCAATGCCCCGCATCCCGCGCAGTGGTAGTTGCCGGTCTCGTGATTCTCCGTGAGCACGCCGGTAAACGCCCGCTCCGTGCCCTTTTCGCGCAGCACGTGATACTGCTCCGGGCTCAGCGCCGCACGCCACTCCGCTTCACTGCGCTGAACCTTATGGACCGCATCGCTCATCACAAACCCTCCCGCCGCGGATATTGGATGCCCGCCGCGCCTCAAAAGAATCAGCCGCGCTTACACTTCAGCGATCAGTTCGATTTCCACCAGAACATCTTTGGGCAGGCGGCTCACTTCCACGGTACTGCGCGCCGGTGGGGCCACGCCCTCGCGCGCCAGGTAGGCGCCATAAATCGCATTCATGGCCGCAAAGTCGTTGAAGTCCTTCAGGAACACGGTCGCCTTGACCGTTTGGGCCAGGCTTGAACCGGCTTCTTCGAGGATGGCCTTCAGGTTTTCCATCACCTGCGTGGTCTGCTCTGCAATGCCC
>Ga0302320_10030972_pt1 | contig 10167 bp, 7 predicted proteins | sample Bog_T0_3_FD_202130 | JGI IMG/M metagenome (GOLD analysis project Ga0302320, IMG submission 202130) | Peat permafrost microbial communities from Stordalen Mire near Abisko, Sweden - Bog_T0_3 | ecosystem: Environmental > Terrestrial > Soil > Wetlands > Peat | place: Sweden: Abisko, Stordalen Mire...
CTGGTTTTGTTAATCACTTGTTCTTTGATAGCTTTATGGCCGAGTTCATCACGCAGGGCCATGATCTGAGCTTTCTCGTCAAAGGTAAATTTAACCTTGTTCCATCCTTGGGCGACCCGAATTAAGACGCTGTAGACCAATTTAAGGCCACTCTTTTCGGTGAAGAATCTCGGAATGACCTTACTACGCCGATTTTCTTCGCCAAATGATCTTTCTACGAGGTTCGTGGTGGTGATCATTCTGCGGTGTTTTGCCGGACAGTGCAAATGCGCAATGCAGGCCTCGAGGTCATCTTCAAAGCAGGCCACGGCAGAAGGATACTTTGCAAAATAAGTATCACAGAGCTCTTAGGCTCTACGTCGAGCAATCTCCTGATTGCGGGCATAATAAACACCATTAAGATCAATTTTCATGGCGCTGATAGCCTCTGAAGGAACCTTGCTTAAGATATTGCCTTTTTTATGAAAGAGGCAGCGCTGGCGCAAGGTCTGTGAGAAGACCTCATTAAAAGCCTTAATCATCCCCGGCGCGCCGTCCATGGTCCCAAGAACGGGATCTTTCATTCCGCGTTTTTTCAGATCGTGAAAGATCTCTTTGCAGTTCTCATAAGATTCTTTATTGCCGTGGCGGATGGACAACAGGGCTTTGCGACCGTCTGAGAGGATGCCCCAGATGACCACAATGGTCTCAGACCGGCTCTTCATGAGGCGTAATGGTTCGTAAACAGCGTCGATAAATATATACACGACGTCCAAATGGCTTAAATCTTGGCGACAGAAGGCTTGATATTCATCCCAAAGACATTCATTAAGCCGGCTGACGCCACTTTTGGATAGAAGTATTCGGCCCTGATGATCATCTTTGAGCAAGGCTTCAATATCGCGGGTTGAACAACCACGGACATACATTTCAACGGCCATATGTTCCAGTTGGTCCGTGTTCTTTTTCAAATGCGGCCAGGTCTTGGATTCAAAAGGGGTTTCTCCATCACGCACTTGAGGGCGTAAAATATCAAGCCGGCCTTCAGCGGTGCGTAGCGTCGATGGTTCATAGCCGTTGCGATAACCCTGCTTGGGGGCAGTGTGCTTGTAATAATCACGTCCCGTGAAGTCGGCTACTTCATTTTCCAGAATCTCTTGGTTTGGCCTTTCGCGAGGCCAGGGTTATTGTTCTCTAACCAAAGAATACCTCATGCCCTTTTTTATGACAACGAATTTACAGGCATTTTAAGACATAATCGAGATAAGGCCAGTCATGTTAAATAAAATATGTTATTCACTAAAAGCAATTGAATGAAAGTTCAAAATAATCTTTTTGTTCTATAATTATACCCCAGTACAATAGATTTAATTTTCCTCTCCACTATAATTAATGAATGGTCAATCCAATAATAGAAAAAGATCCAGAAAACCCATCCGATTTAGAAAAACAAACAGAGTTGCGTTTTACAGGTATTTTGGACAATGAGCTTAGCTCTAATAGTTTGACCGCACTATTAACAGAAAAAGTTAGCGTAAAATTTGATACCCCATTAATATTATCCGCTGCTCAATTGAAAACAAAATTTAATTTAAACCAGTTAAATGAATGCGGATTGCTTTTTTGGTTGCATGAGGCGGTTCATTTACATGCTTCTGATCTCTTTCTTTCCGATGCTGAACAACCGGTCTTTAAAATATATGGGACGTTTAAGAGGTTAATAGAAAACGTAGTAACCACAGAAAAGTTAATTAGGATTATCAATACAATTCTACCACTAAATAAATTAAAAGATTTCCAGGACGGACAGGAAGTAGATATGGGGTTAGATGTTCCTGGATGTTCTCGTTTTCGTTTGAATATTTTCAGGCACCAGACAGGCACGACGATTGCGATCAGGCCAATTCCTTATGAAATTCCTGAAATGAGAGTACTTGGTCTACCTCCGGTCTTTGAGGATTTGGCTCGTTTAAAACACGGCTTGATTTTAATCACGGGGCCGGCTGGTAGCGGAAAATCAACAACAATGGCATCATTTATCAATCAAATTAACCAACAGGAAGAGCGCCATATTATTACCATTGAAGATCCTGTGGAATATTATATCGCTCATCAACGTTCATTGGTTCATCAGCGCGAAGTGGGATTACATACGGCTTCTTTTAGCGATGGATTAAAAAGCGCTTTAAGGGAAAACCCTGATGTTATTGTGATTGGAGAATTGCGAGATTTAGAAAGCATTGCTTTAGCTATTCGAGCGGCTGAGACCGGGCATCTTGTTGTAGGGACACTTCATAGTGGCACGTCTGTTCAGGCAATTACGAGATTATTGGATGTTTTTGACGTCGAAAGACAAGCTCTAATACGGGTTCAGCTTGCACAATCCCTACAGGCTGTATGTTCTCAGCGTTTATATCAAAGGTCTGACGGGAAAGGAATGGTGGTTGCAACCGAAGTGCTGATCGCTACTCTTGCCATCCGTAACATTATTCGTCAACAACGTATCTACGAAATACACGGTTATATGGAAACTGGAATGCAAGAGCAGATGCATACATTCAAACAAAGCATTCAAGTGCTTATCAATGAGAAATTGGTGGATGCCTCTTGTATCAATGAGAGCGGTGAGGAAAACCCAGTCCCTGAATTGTCAGTAATAAATAAATTTAAAACCAGATAAAAATTGAATGTATGGTTATTTGAATGTTTGACAAGATTGAAAGGTAATAAATATGACAAAAGAGAGTCCTGAATTTAAGAAAATTGTCGAAAAAGCTATGGATGAATATAAGTGTGGCAAATTAAAGAGCGGAAACAATGGCAAGGTTGTAAAGGATAGAAAACAAGCCATTGCTATTGCTTTATCTGAAGCTCGACAAAATGGGGAATAATATTAAATGAGCAGGCAATTAACACGGCATCATAGTATAAATTAAGAGAAAGAGGATATACCGGCATTTATTAAGGCTACATTAGCTAAACTTTCGATGGTAATATAGTCAAGTTGTTGAATATGGTCGGGTTTTAATAATTATACTTATATATTCTCGCATTCTCCTCAAGTTTTACATTTTAATTTTGTAAAGAATTATTGCCAAAAGGTTTGGAAACTTTACAATTTTGAGCATCTTTTAATAATTAAATAATTTTAAACTCTCATTTTGATCGCATTCCCCGATTGTTTTATTGACAATTTAATTTATTCATGTTACTATTAAAGTAACATGAATAAAGATCAGCGCTTATCATCAGCGATACATATTTTAATTGCCCTGGATTATGTGGGGGGATTTATCAATAGTCGGGATTTAGCCGTTAGCCTTCAAAGTAATCCTGGGTTTATACGCAGAATACTGTCTCAGTTGCACAAGGCTGGATTGTTAGTTAGTGAAAAACGAAAAGGTGGTGGTAGTAAGTTAGCCTGTGATCCTTCAAAAATAACTATTGCTGATATTTATTTAGCCTTGGGGCATCATCGCATCTTTAAGTCTTTCGAGAAAAAACCATTTGAAAAATGTCCGATTAGTTGCTGTATTAAAGATTCGTTGGATAATCTTTATGAAGATATAGAAGGAGTCATGTTAAAACGCATGAAAAATATTACTCTAAGTGAAGTTATTAGAAAAATGAATAAGATTTCGTAAAAATTATTTTTGAAAGGGTAACATGTTAAGAAATAAAACAGTGATACTTGTGGTAATTATCTCCATTGTTTCTTTTAGTGCTTGGGAACTATCGCATTATGATGCTGCTCATGCCAAACAAAATGCCCCGGCATCTTTTTCGGTGCCAGTTTCTGTGATTACAATTCAAGAGAAACCTATCCGAACTTGGTCAGAATTCTCTGGGCGTACACAAGCTGTAGATTATGCTCAAATCCGACCTGAAGTCAGTGGGAGGATTACCGAGATTAGATTTGAAGATGGGCAGACAGTCAAAGTTGGCGATGTCCTTTTGGTTATTGACCCGCGCGAATATGAAGCTGCGGTGAATAAAGCACAGGCTGATGTGGATAGTGCCTTAACAAATGCCAAGTTTGCTAAAACACAATTTGACCGTGCTCAAGGCCTTGTTAAAGCCCAAGCAATCGCCCAGGAGATATATGATGAGAGAGCTAATGCCAATCGAATGGCTCAAGCTACACTCGAAGGAGCGCAAGCAACATTAGACAATGCCAAAGTAGACTTAGATCGTGCTTATGTAAAAGCGCCTATCAGCGGCCGTGTTTCTCGCCCGGAAATCACGATTGGAAACTTGGTTAATGCAGGCCCAACAGCACCGATTTTAACGTCCATTGTTTCTAATGACGGGATATACGCTGATTTTGAAGTAGATGAACAAACCTATTTGCAAAGCATTCGCACGCATAGCCAACATTTAGAACAAGAGAAGAAAATACCTGTTGAATTGACCTTAGAAGGAGATAATGGCCGTACATACAGCGGCATGATTTATAGCTTTGATAATAGGATAGATCCATCTTCAGGGACTATACGTGCTAGAGCTAAGTTTGCTAATACAGACGGAAGTCTTGTTCCTGGGATGTTTGTTTCAATCAAACTGTCCAGCAGTTATGAATTTAATGGCATTTTGATTCCTGAGATTGCTGTTAGTAATGATCAAAATAAAAAGTATGTTTATGTTGTTAATGAAGATAACAAGGTTGCTTATCGCCAGCTTGAACTTGGTCAGCAGGTTAATGGTCAGCGCATTGTGATTGCTGGATTAAAAGTAGGGGAGAAGGTAATTGTAAATGGATTGCAACATGTGCGGCCTGATAGCACTGTTGTCCCTCAAGATATTTCCTCTGATAATGCATCAGTTAAACCCGCGGATTCTAATTAATCATGAACTTGTCATCCTTCTTTATTAATCGCCCCATTTTTGCCGGAGTTATCTCGGCTATTATTTTTTTAGCGGGTTTAATATCTTTAACACAATTACCAGTATCTGAATACCCTGAAGTAACTCCGCCATCCGTTGTAGTTAATGCCCAATTCCCTGGGGCTAATCCAAAAGTCATTTTAGAAACTGTCGCTACACCATTAGAAGAGCAGATTAATGGCGTTGAAAACATGTTGTATATGCAATCTCAGGCAACTGCTGACGGTAATCTAACCTTGACAGTCACCTTTAAAATTGGAACAAATCCTGATTTAGCCCAGCAAGATGTCCAGAATCGTGTTAATCAAGCGCTATCTCGTTTGCCGGATGTCACACGTCAAATCGGTGTCACCACTATTAAAAGTTCTCCGGATTTAACCATGGTGGTGCATATAACGTCGCCTAATGAGCGTTATGATGAGCTTTATTTGCGAAATTATGCGGTTTTAAATGTAGAAGATCAATTGGCCAAGCTTCCCGGTGTTGGCCGTGTCGCTGTTTTTGGCTCAGGGGATTATGCCATGCGCATCTGGCTTAATCCTAATAAAATTGCAGAGCGTGGACTTACGGCTGATGATGTGGTTAATGCGGTGCGCACCCAAAATGTGGAGGTAGCTGCCGGTGTCATTGGAGGGCCGCCCTATAAAAGCAACGTGCAGAAAGAAATGTTAGTCAACGTCCAGGGACGTCTATCCGATCCTGAGCAATTTGGTGAAATTATTATTAAACGTGAGAATGATGTTATTACCCGTCTTAAGGATGTGGCACGAGTTGAGATGGACGCCTCTTCCTATGGACTACGCTCATTATTAGACAATAAACCTGCGGTGGGTATCCCTATTTTTCAAGCACCAGATTCTAATGCTATTGAGATTTCCAATGAAGTGCGTCAGACCATGAAGGAATTAAAGAAGAACTTCCCAGAAGGGGTAGATTATTCAATTGTCTATGACCCCACTGTTTTCGTCAGGGAATCCATAGAAGCAGTTATACATACAATCTTAGAGGCGGTTTTACTTGTTGTTTTAGTTGTTATTTTATTCTTACAAACATGGCGGGCATCTATTATTCCTTTATTAGCGGTTCCTATATCTATCATTGGAACTTTTGCCATCATGCATATGTTTGGCTTTTCCATTAATACTTTATCGTTGTTCGGAATGGTTTTGGCGGTGGGCATTGTTGTTGATGATGCTATCGTTGTCGTTGAGAATGTGGAGCGAAATATTGAAAGTGGATTATCGCCTCACGATGCCACCGTTAAAGCGATGCAAGAAGTAACGGGGCCGATTATTGCAATAGCTCTTGTTCTGTGTGCAGTGTTTATCCCTATTGCTTTTATCAGTGGGCTTACTGGTGAATTTTACCGTCAGTTTGCTTTGACCATCGCTTTTTCGACAATCATTTCTGCTTTTAATTCATTAACTCTTTCTCCGGCCTTATCAGCTGTATTGCTCAAAGGTCATGATGCGCCAAAAGATAAATTAACCATAATTATGGACAGATCCTTGGGGGGATTTTTTAAAGGGTTTAATCAATTCTTTCGGGGAAGTTCTGATAAGTATTCCAAGGGTGTCACACGAGTGATTAGTCATAAATCCGTATCTATTGGGGTTTATGCATTCCTTTTAATAGTGACTTATTTCGAATTTCAACATGTGCCTCCAGGCTTTGTGCCAGTCCAAGACAAACAATATTTAGTTAGTTTTGCCCAGCTACCAGACGGTGCAACCCTAGACCGCACAGAACGGGTGATTCGTCAGATGTCTGAGATTGCTTTAAAGGAACCTGGGGTTGAATCAGCGGTGGCATTCCCTGGCTTATCCATTAACGGTTTTGTGAATAATTCTTCAGCAGGTATTGTTTTTGTTACCCTTAAACCTTTTGATGAGCGTCGTTCAAAAGAACTTTCCGGTGCAGCGATAGCTAAGAATCTTCAAATGAAATATTTTGGCATTAAAGATGCTTTTGTTGCTATTTTTCCGCCACCACCAGTAAGCGGTTTAGGTACCATTGGAGGCTTCAAGCTTCAGATCGAAGACAGAACAGATTTAGGTTATGAGGCATTGGCTGATACGGTTAAACAAGTCACGGCTCAGGCCTATCAAACGCCACAGCTGGCCGGATTTTTCTCGAGTTATAAAATCACTGTGCCGCAATTGTATGTCGATTTAGATCGCACCAAGGCTATGCAACTAGGAGTTGATGTTAAAGATGTTTTTGATACCATGCAAATTTATTTAGGTTCATTGTACATTAATGATTTTAATAAATTTGGCCGCACCTATCAGGTGATTGCTCAGGCGGATAAGAATTATCGGTCTGATTCTCAAGATATATTGAACTTACGCACTAGAAATGCCAATGGCGAAATGGTTCCTCTTGGGTCAGTGGTTGAAATTAAAGAAACGACAGGCCCTGATAATGCGATTAGGTACAATGGTTTTCTTTCAGCGGATATTAATGGAGGGCCGGCCCCTGGGTTTTCTTCTGGGCAAGCCCAAGCTGCCGTCATTAAGATTCTTAATGAGAAATTACCTAAAGGGATGAATTACGAGTGGACTGATTTAGTTTATCAACAAATATTGTCGGGTAATACCGCATTATTGGTTTTTCCTTTATGCTTATTGTTAGTCTTTCTTGTACTTTCAGCACAGTATGAAACCTTTGTTTTACCTTTAGCAATTATTCTGATTGTACCGATGTGCCTGTTTTCGGCTATTTTTGGTGTGTTGGTAACAGGAGGGGATAATAATATTTTTACTCAAATTGCTTTTTTTGTATTGATAGGTCTGGCTTGTAAGAATGCTATTTTAATTGTTGAATTTGCTCATCAATTAGAAAAACATGGTACCCAAACCATTCCCGCTGCTATTGAAGCCGCCCGTCTTCGGTTAAGGCCTATTTTAATGACTTCTTTTGCTTTTATTATGGGGGTTTTACCTCTGGTGACTTCTCGTGGGGCAGGATCTGAAATGCGTCATGCAATGGGTGTTGCCGTGTTTTCCGGAATGCTTGGAGTTACTTTCTTTGGTATTTTTTTAACTCCCGTCTTTTATGTTTTATTGCGGACTTTAGAAAAAATAATGAGTTCTAAAAAATGAAATTTAATCCTTTATATTTATTAACAGCGGTAATGCTTTTAAGTTCATGTGCGCATCCTTTGCCCGTACAATCTTCCGGGATTCAAACGCCTAGTTTTTGGGGAAGAATAATTCATTCAAATGCTAAGTCACAGGTAGATTTTAATTCAATTGTTATTTCTGATGATAAAGCTTTAGTTGAGCAAGATTGGTGGCAGCATTTTAAAGACACCACTCTTAATGAGCTTATTAAAGAAATTGTTTTAAATAATAAGAATTTGGGAATTGCAAGAGCAAGGGTTCTCGAAGCGAAATACGATTTGGGCTACGCTAATGCAGATCAAATGCCAGAGATTGATGGGCTGGTGAGCCCGAGCAGGGGTTATGGAAGCTCGCCAATTTATTCCAAGCCGGTTGGTCTTATTAACGCCGATTTTCAGGCAACGTGGGAAATTGATATTTTTGGACGTAATCTCCCAAGATTGGCTCAAACGAAAACCATGTTTCAATATGCTGATGCTTCCCAACAAGCAATTTTAGTAGGCTTGCTTGCGGAATTAGGAAGGGATTATTTTGATTTGCGTGATTATCAAGAGCAGATTGATATTACTCTCAGAAATTTGGCAATTCAGAAAAAAACTTTGGAATTGATTAAGGCCCAGCAAAAGGGGGCCATGGCCAGTGATTTTGACGTTGAGCGTGCCAGTGCCCAAACATCAAGCACAGAATCAAAGCTTCCTCAACTTAGAACATCTTTTAAGCTGATGCTAAATAGGATTAATGTGCTTCTGGGGACCGTTCCTGGGACACATGATGATTTTATCAAAACGCCACAGCCTTTAGCGTCTTTAGACCAACGCATCATTATTGCAGCACCGGCCACTGTTTTAGCCAATCGTCCTGATGTTAAAGCTGCTGAACGAAATTTTGCAGCGAGCATTTCAAATCGGCAATATGCTTTAAAGCAGTTTTTTCCTGATATTACTCTTTTATCCTATTATGGTGTTGAACGCTCCAACCATCTTACAGCAACGCCTTGGAGTGTTGGTCTTAATCTCGTCGAGCCGCTCATTGACTTTGGCCGTATTAAAGCCCTATTGAATGTGGCGGATGCGCAAGGGCAGCAAGCTTTTTTAAATTATCAAGAGACTGTCCTTGAAGCATTAGAGGATATGGAAAATGATCTGACCAGTTATAATAATGAAATGGTTCGTAATAGATTATTGAGGGATTCAGTCAAACAAAACCGTAAAGCTGCAGATTTGGCTCAGCAACAGTTTAAAAGCGGATTCACCGGTCTTTTGGATGTGCTGGTCGCTCAAGGTAATGTCCTCGAAGCTGAATCTTCCTTGGCAGATTCTGATTCCGCTCTTAGAAAAGACCTGGTCAATATTTATACTGCATCTGGAGGCGGATGGGATATCAAAGGTAATACCCGTATTACAGCGACTGCTGCAAAATAGATTGGAGAGCTTTGACAAGTACAGGATTGACGGCTACTCCTAATTCAGATGCTTTTTTAACATCAACCCAAGCATGATCATAATCTTTTAAATAATAATTGTTAACAGCCCTATTGTAATAGGCTTTTGCATAATTAGGATTTAATTCAATAGCTTTATTATAATCAATTAAAGCTTTTGAAAAGTTTCCTTGAGCATTGTAAGCGTTACCACGATTATTATACCCCACAGCATTCCCAGGATTAAGCGTAATGGCATTATTATAGTCAAGTATGGCTTGAGTAAATTCACCTTGATTATTGAAGGCATTAGCACGGTTAAAATAAGCTTCTGCATAATCAGGGTTTATTTCGATAGCTTTATTAAAATCAGGAATGGCTAGAGCGAATTTTTTTTGATAATAATACCCAGTGCCACGATTGTAATAGCCTTCAGCATCATCAGGATCTGTCTCAATGGCTTTGTTAAAATCAGACAGGGCCTGGGAGGCACTGCCTTCTTTGAGCAATGCAATGCCACGATTGTTGTAAGCTTTTGTATAAGAGGGGAGTAGTTCAATAGCTTTAGTAAAATCTTTAATCGCTGCAGTGATCTCCCCTTGCTCATAGTGTATGAGTCCGCGATTGTTATAGGCTTTAGCATAAGAAGGATCTAGTTTAAGGGTTTTATTAAAATAAACTTCGGCTTGTGTGAAATTACTTTGGTGGTAATACCCTGTACCAAGATTGTAGAAAGCTTCCGCATAGCTGGGATCTATT
>Ga0302320_10030975_pt1 | contig 10166 bp, 10 predicted proteins | sample Bog_T0_3_FD_202130 | JGI IMG/M metagenome (GOLD analysis project Ga0302320, IMG submission 202130) | Peat permafrost microbial communities from Stordalen Mire near Abisko, Sweden - Bog_T0_3 | ecosystem: Environmental > Terrestrial > Soil > Wetlands > Peat | place: Sweden: Abisko, Stordalen Mire...
CGATCACGGCGATCCGCGAGCGCAAGGGCGCGCCAATTCGGGTTGCGGTGATCGGGCTCGGATCGGGCACGCTGACCTGTGCGTCGGAGCCGGGCGAGAGCTGGAAGTTCTTCGAGATCGATCAGTCGATGGTCGATACCGCGCGCGACCCCAAATATTTCACCTATATCCAGAACTGCGAACCGGACCTCCAGCCGGTGATGGGCGACGCCCGGCTGACCTTCGCGCGCGAGCCCGACGGCGTCTACGATCTCATCATCGTCGATGCCTACTCCTCGGACGCGATCCCGATCCATCTCGCGACGCAGGAAGCGATGAAGATCTACAAGGACAAGCTGGCGCCGCAGGGCGCCGTGGTGATGCACGTCTCCAACCGGCATCTGGAATTGTCCAGCGTGATCGTCGGCATCGCGCAGGCCAACGATCTCAAGAGCTGGGTCTACAGCGAGGATTCCAACCGCGACGACGAATACATCTTCGCCACCTCGGTCGTGGTCTGCGCGCGCGGGGAGGCCGACGTCGGCAAGCTGGCGTCATCGGAGCAATGGGCGCTGACCGAAGCCGACGCGAAGCAGCGGATCTGGACCGACGATTATTCCAACGTGCTGGGGGCGGTGTGGCGGCGGCTGCGCGATGGGGAGGATTAGTCTGTCGCGCGCATGCGGGTGCGGTCGTGACCGGGAATCGATGGCGGCCGTTGCGATACTGTGTTCTGCACACAACACCTGTCCCCGAACTGCGTCTTAAAAAGGCTAATTGAAGGCATTCCGCAGGACAGGGGAACAAAACCAGCCTAGATTCCCAAGGATTCGTTGACGATGATGATTGAGCCGAGGCCCGGCGATGAATTTACGAACCGTTGTTCTAGCTATGGTTTCTTCGCTGATTGCCGTTCCGGCCAGCGCCCAGTCCTTCAACCAGGCCATCGTTTTTGGCGACAGTTCGGTTGACTCCGGATACTACAAAATCCTGCCCAATCCAGGCGGCGGCGCCACCTACAACTCCTATTGGGCGGCTGCGGTTGCCGCTGGCGCTGGCGCGCCGACGACCAGCCCGGGTTTCATGAACTCGCAGTTCCTGGCGTCGTATTTCGGCCTGACCGCGAACCCGTCCAACCAGGGCGGCACCAATTACGCCACCAGCGGCGCCAAGAACTTCACCGTTAATAATGCCCAAACCGGCGGATTCGGCGCCGCGATTCCGACCGACACGCAGATTTCGAATTACCTCAGCCAAAACAACGACCGGGCCAACCCCAACGCGCTTTATCTGATCAGTTCAGGTGGCAACGATATCAGCTATGCGCTCGGTGGAAGCGGCACCGGTCCATATCCACCGAATCCAACGACCTATATCTTGTCCGCTGCCAGCGGCCTTGCCAATTCGATCGCGAGCCTGCAGGCGGCCGGAGCGCGTTATTTCGTCGTTCCGGACCAAGCCTATTCGTTTCCGACCAACAATGCGACCGAGCGACAGCTCAAGCTGACCTATAGCCAGGCCTTGTGGTCGGATCTGGCAGCGGCAGGCGTCAACTTCATTCCTGCGGACTTCAATTCGGTGCGGCTGGCCATCGCCGCGAATCCGGCCGCTTTCGGTTTCGTGGCCGTAGGCACCGGCCCCGGCCAGATGGCGTGTACCCAGCCCGCCGGCCTTACCACGGCGTGGGCGCTGCTTTGCTCGGCCAATCCGGCCTCGCCCTCGCATCTGGTGTCGCCGAACGCCGAAAACATCTATTTGTTTGCCGACGACCAGCACTACACGACCGCAGGTCAAAAGATCGAGGCAGACTACTATTACAGTCTGATCGTCGCCCCGAGCGAGATCTCGTATTTGGCCGAGACTGCAGTCCAGACCATGCTGGGCTTGGTGAACGGAATTCAGCAGCAGATCGACACCTCGCAGAAGCAGCGGGCCGGCGGCTGGAATATCTGGGCCAACGGCCAGTTGTCCTACCTGCAAATGAGCAACCCTGCGCCGGGCTTCCCAAGTGATCCCGGCCATCCGGTTTATGGGACCTTCGGGGTCGACTATCGCTGGCAGAATGGCTGGCTCGCCGGCGCCGCCGTCAGTCAGGGGCACGTGCAATCGAGTTTTTCGCTCGGCGGTAATTTCACCCAGGACGACACGGTGCTGAGCCTCTACACCGCCTATAACAACGGCGCCTGGTGGGGCGACGTGATCGGAAGCGCGGGCTGGCTCGATTTCGGCAGCAACCGTCTGGTTCCGATCGGCATCACGGTGCAGACCAACAATGGCTCGACCAAGGGTACCGACTGGTCGCTGGCCGGGGAAGTCGGCTACGACTTCCGGACGGGATCGCTGACCCACGGCCCGGTGGCCGGCGTGATCCTGCAGCAGGTTTCGGTCGCGGGCTTCACCGAAAACGGCAGCTTCACCAGCCTGTCATTCGGCAACCAGACCAGCAATTCCGAGGTGAGCGCGCTCGGCTATCGCGCGAGTTTCGACTGGGGCAAATGGAGTCCATTTGCCCAGGTGACATGGAACCACGAATTCGATCCGCTGAACCGCAATGTGACGGCCGCCCTGACCACGATCGCGGCGCCGAGCTATCTTATGCCGGCGGTGGTGCTGGGAAGGGACTGGGCCACCGCGACGCTCGGTGTACGGGTCCGGCTCGCTTCGTCGTGGACTGGACTTGTCTCGGCAACTTCGCAGCTTGGTCAGAACAACGTCATCAATTACGGCGGCCTGGTCGGCCTGAACTACGCCATCGACCAGGCTCCGAAACTCGTGACCAAATATTAGGGGCTGACGTCCAATCGCGAGACCGTGCGGGAGGAACAATTTCGATGCACGACAAGGTCGACGTCCTGATCGTCGGTTCCGGCGCATCGGGCGCCGCGGTGGCCTGGAGCCTGGCCGACACCCGGATGCGGATACTCTGCCTCGAGCAGGGCGACTGGGTGAAGTCATCAGACTATCCGAGCAACGGACGCGACTGGGAGGCGCGGCTGTTCAGCGACTTCGCCATCAATCCCAACCGCCGCGCGCGGCCGACCGACTATCCGATCAACGACGCCAATTCGCCGATCAAGGTGGTGAATTTCAACGGCGTCGGCGGCTCGACCATCATGTACACGGCGCATTTTCCGCGCCTGCACCCTTCCGACTTCAAGGTGCGCACGCTGGATGGCGTCGCCGACGACTGGCCGATCGACTACGCGACACTGGAGCCTTACTTCGCCGAGAACGATCGCATGATGGGTGTCTCGGGTCTGGCAGGAGATCCCGCCTATCCGCCGAAGGCGCCGCCGATGCCGCCGATACCGCTCGGCAAATCGGGGACACGGTTCGGCAAGGCGATGAACGAGCTGGGCTGGCACTGGTGGCCGTCCGATACCACCATCGCGACTACCGACTACGATGGCCGCGCACGCTGCATCAATCTCGGCCACTGCACGCCGGGCTGCGCGCAGGGCGCCAAGGCCTCCACCGACATCACCTATTGGCCGCACGCGATCCGCGCCGGGGTCGAACTGCGCACGATGTGCCGGGTGCGCGAAATCACCGTCGACGAACACGGCATGGCCTCGGGCGCCATTTATTATGATGCCGAGGGCCATGAGCAGTTTCAGCCCGCCGAAGTCGTCATCCTCGCCTGCAACGGCGTCGGCACGCCGCGGCTGATGCTGAACTCGGTATCGGCCAAATTCCCTGACGGGATCGCCAATTCCTCGGGGCTGGTCGGCAAGAACCTGATGTTTCATCCCTACGCGCTGAACTACGGCTATGTCGATGAACCGCTTGACGGCAATCACGGCCCGCCGCTGTGCCTGTGGAGCCAGGAATTTTACGAGACCGATTCGACACGCGATTTCGTGCGCGGCTATACCTTTCAGTTCGGCCGCGGCGTCGGTTCGATCCTGGAAGCGATCGTCAGCGCCAATGCCGGCCGGCTGCCCTGGGGCGAAGACCATCACGCGACCTATCGCAAACTCGTCAACCGCCGCATCGGTGTTTCCGTGATCTGCGAGGATCTCCCGGAGGAGCACAACCGCGTCACGCTCGACCCGGAGCTGAAGGACAGTCACGGGATTCCTGCGCCGAAAATCGATTATACCATCAGCGCCAACAGCCACAGGATGATGCAACACGGCATGGCCCGGGCGCGGGAGATTCTGACCGCCGCCGGCGCCAGCAATATCTGCGTCGAGAGCCCGATCCTGAACGGCGGCTGGCACCTGCTCGGCACCGCGCGGATGGGCACCGACCCCGAGCGTTCGGTGGTCAATGAATGGGGCCGCTGCCACGACGTGAAGAACCTGTTCATCGTCGATGGCAGCATCTGGGTGACCTCGGGCGGCGTCAACCCGACCTCGACCATCCAGGCGCTGGCGCTCTACATCGCCGACAGCATCAAGCAGCGTCTTGCCAATTTGTTCGACTGAGATTTTCCCCATGCCCAACCACGACCTCACCGCCGAACAGATCCGCGACCTGCGGGCGCTGGCCGGCATCATCATCCCCGCCAGTTCGGCCTATGGCGTACCAAGCGCCGACGACGACCGGATCTTTGCGGATATCCTGCGCAGCCTCGCGCGCGACCGCGACGATATCAGCAGCGCGTTGGCGCATCTCGCCAGGCTCGCAGGCGGCGCCTTCGCCGATCTCGAACCACAGCGCCGCCTCGAGGTAGCCGCGGCCTTTCGCGAAGCCGGCGGTGCGCCGCTCGCCGCGCTCGTTCGCGTCGTGCTGCTTTGCTATTACCGGGACGACCGTGTCATGCGCTCGCTCGGCCAGGAGCCGCGCCCGCCTTTTCCCAAGGGACATGTCGTTGAACAGGGCGACTGGTCGCTGCTCGATCCGGTCCGAGCGCGGAAGCCGATGTATCGGGTGGTGGAGTGACTGACACCGCCAGTCCCGTCAGTCGTACAGCCTGCGCAGCTAATATCCCCGCGGCGCGTAGACCTGCGGCACATATGGCGGCGCGTAGTAGCCACCGCGGCTGTCGAAATCAGGTTGCTGTTGTTGTTGCTGGTAGACCTGCGTGTCGTAGACGCGCCGGCTGCCGCGCGGCGCCGGATAGCGTACGCCGTCCTGGTTTCCGTCGGCCGGATAGATGTAGCCGTCGTCGGGCCGCTGCTGCATTTGCGGTGCGTACTGGACCTGCGGCGCATACTGGCCGGGCGCGGGCGGCGCCAGCGCCACGGGATCGCCGGCGGCGTCGTATTGCGGGCCATATGGCTGCTGGGCCGGGTCGCGCCGCGCCAGCGCGACGGGCCGGGCGCGTGGGTTGCGCGCCAGCGCGATCTGCGAGGAGCCGGTCAGCGTCACCGTGGTGTTGAGCACGCCTTCCTTTTCCACCAGCGCGTACAGCGTCGTGGCGTTGGCGCGCGACAGCCGCACGCAGCCATGCGAAACCGGGGCGCCCAACTGGCTCTCGGATCCCGTGCCGTGAATCGCGTGACCTTCTCTGGTGAAGAAGATCGAGTGCGGCATCGGCGCGTCGTCGAATTCCTTGGAGAAATGGTCTGCTTCCATCCGGAAGGTGCGGAAACTGCCGTTCGGCGTCTCGTGCGACGGATTGCCGGTCGAGACCGGCCACTGGTAGCGCTCGACGCCGTCGACGGCGACGGTCATCAACTGGGCGTTCTTGTCGACGGTGATGGAGACCTTGGCCTGCGCGGCGCCAGTGGCGCACAGCATCAGGCTGGCGATAGCAACGAGGAAGTAACGCATTAACTTGGCCTCCAGGCCCTGAATACAGCGTGTCGACTTCAGCCCGCTCGCACCGTCCCCCGCGTCAATATGCCCGAAACGCGGCTTCGGTTCCAGCGGCCTGTCAGACATCGTTAACGGGCAGCCGGGCGCAATCAAGGCGGAGACGGGGCTTAATTCGCCATGCCGCTCCGATTTTGCCGGCTCGTCGTGAATTCGTCGCGGCCACGCAACCTTTTGGCCGCACCGACGTTACAGATGCCCGCCCCGCCGGCCCCATCGCGGCCGGCCTTCAAGGAATTCAGATGAAAACGAAGTTCAGGACAATGGCGCTGCCGGCCGGTTCCCCCGCAAGGCTTTACCTCGCAGCTGCTGCCCTCGCCTTCGCGCTGCTGGCGATGCCCCATATCGGACATGCGCAGGGCATCGTGCGCGGCGCGCAGGAAGGCGCTTACGAAGGCAACCGGGCCGCCGGTCCGGTCGGCGGGGTGGTTGGCGGCGCGATCGGTGCCGGCGTTGGCGGTGCGGTCGGCGCCGTGGATGGCGTACTCGGGATTCCGGATCGCGGCTATCGTCACTGCCGTGGTTTCTACGATCGTTACGATCGCTTCCACTGTTATCGGTAATCCCTTTCCCCGTCATTCCCGGTTCACGCGGAGCTTGTCATCGGGCGCCCATTCGCGCGACCCGTTGGCGCGCCCCGGAATGACTCTTCGAGTCAATTCTTCAGCCGGTACCCGGTCTTGAAGATCCACCACACCACGATCATGCAGATGACCAGGAACATCAGCGTGATCCCGACGCTGACGCTGAGACTGACGTCGGCGATTTCGTAAAAACTCCAGCGAAAGCCGCTGATCAGATAGACCACGGGGTTGAGCAGCGTGATGGTGCGCCAGCCCGACGGCAGCATATTGACCGAATAGAAGCTGCCGCCGAGGAAGGTCAGCGGCGTCACCACCAGCATCGGGATCATCTGCAGCTTTTCGAAGCCGTCGGCCCAGATTCCGATGATGAAGCCGAACAGGCTGAAGGTCACTGCCGTCAGCACCAGGAACGTCAGCATCCAGAACGGGTGATGAATGTGCAGCGGCACGAACAGCCCGGCAGTGGCCAGGATGATCAGGCCGAGGACGATCGACTTGGTCGCGGCGGCGCCGACATAGCCGAGCACGATCTCGAAATAGGAGATCGGCGCCGACAGCAATTCGTAAATCGTGCCGACGAATTTCGGAAAGTAGATGCCGAACGAGGCGTTGGCGATGCTCTGGGTCAGCACCGACAGCATCACCAGCCCCGGCACGATGAAGGTGCCATAGCTGACACCCTCGATCTCGGTGATGCGCGAGCCGATCGCCGCACCGAACACCACAAAATACAGCGAGGTCGACACCACGGGCGAAACGATGCTTTGCAGCAGCGTGCGCCAGGTGCGGGCCATTTCGAACAGATAGATGGCGCGGATCGCCCGGAAGTTCATGGCGCCCTCACCAGGCTGACGAAAATATCTTCCAGTGAAGACTGGGTGGTATCGAGGTCGTAGAAACGGATGCCGGCGCCGCGCAGATCGCTCAGCAGGCTGGTGATGCCGGTGCGCTCTCCCTTGGTGTCGTAGGTGTAGGTCAGCTCGCAGCCTTCATCCGAAAGTTCGAGGTTGTAGGGCGCGAGCTCCGGCGGAAGCGCGGCGATCCTGCCCTGCAGATGAAGCTTCAGCTGCTTCTTGCCGAGCTTCCGCATCAGGCCGGCCTTGTCCTCGACCAGGATGATCTCGCCCTTGTTAATGACACCAATCCGGTCGGCCATCTGCTCGGCCTCTTCGATGTAATGCGTGGTCAGGATGATGGTGACCCCGGAGGCCTGCAGCGTCCGCACCACCTCCCACATGCCCTTGCGCAGTTCGACGTCGACGCCCGCGGTCGGCTCGTCGAGAAACAGGATCTTCGGCTCGTGCGACAGCGCCTTCGCGATCATCACCCGGCGCTTCATGCCGCCGGACAGCGTGACGATCTTGGCGTCCTTCTTGTCCCACAGCGACAGATCCCTCAGCACCTTTTCGATATGCGCGGGGTTTTTCGGCTTGCCGAACAGGCCGCGGCTGAAACTGACGGTGCCCCATACCGACTCAAATGCGTCGGTGTGCAGTTCCTGCGGCACCAGGCCGATCAGCGAGCGCGCCGCGCGATAGGATGTGATGATGTCGTGGCCGTCGACCGCGATCTTGCCCTGGCTCGGATTGGCGATGCCGCAGATGATGCTGATCAGCGTGGTCTTGCCGGCGCCGTTTGGCCCCAGCAGCGCAAAGATCTCGCCGCGGTTGATCTCCAGGCTGATATTGTTCAGCGCCCTGAAACCGGAGGCATAGGTCTTGGAGAGATGGGCAACGGAGATGATCGGGGACATACGGAGTCGGATGATTGGTTGGGAAAATCGGGGGGCGAAGTCGGCCGCAGAACAATGCGGGATCGATCAAACGGGCATGGTCCCGACAGATAGGGATGCCCGGGCCGCTGCGCAATCGACGCGGCGCGCTTTTCGCCCGATCGCGCCGTACATATGCGTGCGGAGGGCGCGCTAGGGCGCCTTCGCGATGGTCACGATCTGGAACTGCTGGTTGATCGCTGCCGCCGGCTGGGCAGGATCCAGCAATTGTTCCTCGCCCAGACCGATCGCCTGGAGGCGCTTTGGCGAGATCTTGAAGGTTGTCACCAGGACGTCCCGGATTGAATCCGCCCTTTTCTGGCTCAAGGTCAGATTGTAGTCACGCTTGCCGGTCGATTCGGTATGGCCGACAATCAGGAATCCATATGGCAGCAGCGACTGGCGCAACAGAGCATCGGCGATGCGTCCCAGCGATTGATAGGACTCCGGCCTGACGATTGACGTATCGGGATCGAATCGAATTCCGACCGTGAACTGCGGCAGCTTGCGTAGCTCGGTAGTGAGAGGCGGCCGCTTCAACGGGACCGCGTCCGCCTTCGCCTTGATTCGGTCGACCGCGCGCTGGCGCAGCGCTGCGAGATCGAGCTCCGGGGCGGTCTCCAGACCGCTGAGCCGGGTTACCATATCGTCCGGCGTGTCGGCGGTTTGCGCATGCAGCGGAAAGGTGAGCGTCGCGGACGCGATCAAGGCGATCGCCAGCAGGCACAGGTCGCGCAAGCCGCCGTTCCCCGGCCGCATCACCGATACCCCGCGTCGCCGATGGCCTGGCTGCATTTGGCGCTGACGCCGCTCTGCTGCAGCAGGCAATCGAGGGATTTGCTGATTTCCTTGGCCTTGCCCTTGCAGCGCTTGACGACCTCGTACTCGCACATCCGCGCGACGGTGGCGCGCGCCGCGATGTGTTTCTGGATCGCATCGAACGCCCTGAGATAGTCGACCCTGCATTGTGGCGACACGCTATCCTGGTTGCGGTACAGGCAGTCCTTGAGCCGGATCGAGTCGAAATTGACGCCGCGGCAGTTGTCGTCGATATCCTTGCCGCAGCTGTTGCCCAGTATCGCCGCGGCGTCCCCGAAACTCATCGTCTCCGCCGCCGCCAGCGACGGCGCGGCGAGCGTGAGGATGAGCAGGATCGAGCGCCCGTGGACCATGACTTCATCTGATACGATGAAGTCGCCGATGGTCAAGGCCTCCAATAGCCAAGGAATGGAATCATGGTTGGGGCCGGCGGCGGGTCATCCACCGCCTTTTCTTGCTTTGCGTTGCAAAAGCGCGGTGGCGCGCCCTCGACGGCGGTCAGCCGAGCTGGATTGGGCTTGTCTTCAGCCGCCTGCCTGGACTCGGGGGCCGCCTTGTCTACCTGAAATATTCGGTGATGATGTGAAGGTCGGTCGGGGAGGGTGGCTTCCCCCTGAGGTTCGCATCGATAACCCGTCGGCAGATCTCGACGGTGGCGTCATCGCCAAGATCGTTGGCTGCCTCGAGAACGTTCCATGCCGCGTCCGTCGGGCGATCCGGCCTCGCAGCATCGGAATCCGTGGCCGGAGGCTTTTGCGCGGCTGCGCCGAATGACGTCGCGTTCATGGGCAATTTCTCCACCGATTTCGAATCGGTCATGTCAATGCGCGAGCTGCTCGGCCTGGCGTTTCGCGCCGGGATCGGTACCCCCGGTCTTGCGGGATTGATAGAACTCCAGGACGCTGCGGGAGGTTTCGACGTTGAGACGGCTAAATTCGTCCTTGATATCATTCAATTCCTGGGCGGTGATGCGATGATCCCTGGCGCCGAGAAAAAGCAGCGCCATGGTGGTCGCCCACGAAAAGTCGAGGGCTTTTGCCAGAAGCAGCAGCATCTCCCTGTTCTTGTCCATCAGGGCCCGTTCGATGACGTCGCCCGGCAATGCGCACAGCAGCGATAGTCCGATGGTGACCTCGTCGCGTCTGTGGGACCGCGCGTATCCGGATATGCTGTTTTCGTTCAGGTTGCCCTGTCGATGCTGTGTTGTCACCACCCGTTTCGCGACATGATAGCTTCTCGACAGCGGGCCG